>OFET01000270.1_pt1 | contig 47557 bp, 47 predicted proteins | sample 1521211 | NCBI WGS metagenome assembly OFET01 (sample SAMN03766358, study PRJEB24113) | microbial mat metagenome | isolation source: enrichment culture HLUCC-A from microbial mat sample contains cyanobacterium...
CAATTTCCGTGTGAACAATATCAATCACTTACGCGATTAACTGTCGAACCTGGGAAGTCTGCAATGCCGCCTTCGGGCGGCATTTTTTGTGAACTTTCGATGGTCATTTGATGTGGGTGCAGTGGTCAAAATAGCCGCCTCAGCGTGATTAGTGCAAATATTATTGTTTAATAACAACAATTTATTTTCGGATGACGTCAGGTGGTGGACATTTATTGGTGGTTTCCACACGAGAAAAACCATAACCGTGCGCAGACGAAACCATAAGCCTGCGCGCAGGGTGTCAAGAGGTATTTTGACTGCGTAGCAACTAAATTTGCTCGGGCGGTTCGCTTACGAAAAGGTCTGCTCGACGCAGCGGGCGATACAACGCATCGTTCTGCCTCTTTTGTGGAGATCAAGGGTTAACTGAATTCTTGACACACAACCATGTCGGGTCTTTCGTAGTTCAGCAGGGGCAGATAAATCACCCCCTGTGAAGCAAAAAGTAGGAAATTACCGTGCAGTTCAGATTTCTAACCGCACTGATGGTATTTATCGGCTCCTACCTTCCTCTGGGGTTGATTCTATTCGTGCAAAACTTCGATTTCTCTGTTTTTGACGGCTCTGTTGCACAAATCCTGTGAGGGATTCATCTTGCGAATCCAGCGTGGTAGCTGGGTTGCATGAGCAGCACGACAGCACCGACCTACAAGACCAGGAACTGGCCAGCCTATAACGAAGCGCTCAAGCGCCGCGGCTCGCTGACGATCTGGTTCGATCCCGAGATGAACTGGGATGCCGCGCCGTCAGGCAGGCGTGGCCGCCAGCAGACCTACAGTGACACCGCTATCCAGACGTGTCTGACGATGAAGGTTCTGTTCGGCATGGCCCTGCGGCAGACGACCGGCTTCGTCGAAAGCCTGTTGCGGCTTGTCGGCCTCGACTGGACGGTGCCCGACTTCAGCACGTTGAGCCGCCGCCAGAAGACCCTCGCCTTCAGCATTCCATATCGTTGCTCCAAGGGTCCGTTGCACCTTCTGATCGACAGCACCGGGATCAAGGTCGAGGGCGAAGGCGAATGGCACGCCCGCAAGCATGGCGGCCCCAAACGGCGTGTGTGGCGCAAGATCCACCTCGGGATCGACGAGGAAACGTTGGAGATCCGAGCCGTCGAGATCACCGGGAGCCACATCGGAGATGGTGAGCGGCGCAGCGCCACCGGTTCGAGCGCGTCGCGAACGTGCTGCCCGACCTGCTGGACCAGATCCGCCGGAGATTGAGATCGGCAGTGTCACCGCAGACGGCGCCTACGATACCCGCAAATGCCACGACGCCATTGCCGACCGCAGCGCACATGCCGTCATCCCGCCCCGCAAGAATGCCAAGCCATGGAAGCCCGTCACAGCCGGTGCCGCAGCCCGGAACGAGGCCCTGCGAGCATCAAAATATCTGCGCCGCGCCCTCTGGCGACGATGGAGCGGATACCACCGCCGAAGCCGCGTCGAGACGAAGATGCATTGCATGAAACTGCTGGGCCAGAGGCTCATGGCACGGGACTTCGACCGTCAGGTCGCGGAACTCCAAATCCGGATCGCCGTGCTGAACGGCTACACTGCGCTCGGAATACCCGTCACAGAGCCCGTGGGATGAGTCCGTCTGGGAAAAGGGCAACCTCGGCATTCAACCGATTTGTGCAACAGAGCCGTGAATCACCTCAACTGATTTCCAATAGGGGTATGTGATCTCGTCCAATACTAAAGGCAAAGGGCAGCGCTGCCGCGCTGCCCTTGTTGAATTGTCGTTTTATCAGTTCTCTATATGAGTTTTGCATCGACGTTCCTGCGTTCGTTCAAGTTTCCCTAATCACCGTCGTCCTGCAAGAATACCCGAACACCAGCCGTGCGAAGGGCTGCCGTCATGGGTTGCCAAGATCTGCCTTAGGCTTGGTCCATGGTCCTTGGGGTGCATTATCCGCGTCGCAGGGGTGGAATTGGCGCGATTATTCTGCTTGCTAAACCCGGCGCGATGACCACCCCAGAGCGGCGCTTGTCAACGTCCGGCCAAGCGCACGGCCAAGGGAAGCAGGGCGATCACCAAGACGATGCGGAAGATATGGTGGGTGGCGATGAAAGCGGGATCATACCCAAGCGCGAGGCCAATCGCGGCCATGCCTTCGACCCCGCCAGGCGCGAAAGCCACCCAGACCACCGGGAATGACAGACCGGTCAGACTGGCCACGCAGAGCGCTCCAGCCGCTGACAGGGCCACTGACAGGCCCGTTGCCACTAGGCCCGCTGCCGCCAGGCGAACAAGGTCGGATCGGGCAATGCCGGTGAAGCGACAGCCGATCACCGCCCCGGTGACGACGAAGCCCGAGAAGACCACCGGGCTGGGCAGGACCCCGTTCACCCAGCCGAGGGCATGCGCCAGCCCGCTTACCACCAGCCCTGCGAGCAGATACGCAGCGGGGCTGCCAGCGCGGTCGACCAGCCATCCGCTTGCCAGCCCCGCCAGCACAAATGCGATGGTGGGCAGAGGACCCAGCACTACGGCGCCGCCTTCCGCGATCGGGCCAGACGCTGCGACCCCGGCCAATGCCACGATGATGGGCGGCAGGCACAGCGTCACAAGCAGCAGCCGCACGCTTTGCAGCACGACGACCGATCTGAGGTCCCCATGCCCTTGTGCGGCCAGCACAACGGCATAGGACAAGGCCCCCGGCGACACCGACAGCGCCGCCGTGTCGGGGGACACACCGAAACCGCGCACCAGCAAGCGAGCGGTTATCACCATGGTCAGCACGATCGTCAGTGCCAATCCAACAAGGCTGACGGGCCAGCGGGCGATGTCGTCCAGAATGTCGCCGGTTATCCCTGCGCCCAGCGACAGCCCGATGATGACAAAGGCAAGGTTGCGTAGAAACCCGGGCACCACCGGGCCCAGCCCCGCCAGCGCCGCCGCAGCCACCGCGGCGGTGGCCCCCAACAGTGCGCCTGCGGGCATTCCAACCGCGGCAAGCGCTGCCGCGGCGGGAAAGGCTATTCCGAGGGCGATTGCAGAGCCGCGCAAGTTCAAGCTGCGACCTTATTCATCGTCGGACACGGCACGCTTGCGACGGCCTAGCAAGATCGGCGCAAGTACCATGACGAACGCTAGGCCATAGAGCACGACGGCGTTGACCGACTGGAACAAGATGCCCCAATCGCCGCCCGAAATGGACAGCGCGCGGCGCAGGTTGTCCTCAAACAGCCCGCCCAGCACGAAGCCGAGGATCACAGGAGCAAGCGCGAAGTCGAGCTTGCGCAAGATCCAGCCAAACACGCCAAGGGCCGTGATCATGTATAGGTCGTGCGGGTTCGACACCACCGAGTAGACCCCGATAAAGGCCAGAACCGCGATCATCGGCGTCAGGTATTGCTGTGGAACGGTCAGCATGCGGGCGAACAGCCCCACCAGCGGCAGGTTGATGACCAGCAGCGCGATGTTGCCGATATACATGCTGGCGATCAGGCCCCAGGCGATCTCGGGGCGGGTTTCGAACATCATCGGACCCGGCGTGACCGAGAACAGCAGCAGCGCGCCCAGCAGGATGGCCGTGGTGCCCGACCCCGGAATGCCAAGCGTCAGCATCGGCACCATGGCGCCGCCCGCACTGGCATTGTTGGCGCTTTCGGGGGCGGCCAGCCCCCGGATATCGCCCTCACCGAACGTACCCTTTGCGCCGTTGATGCGCTTTTCGGTGCCGTAGGCCACGGCAGAGGCAACCGACGCGCCGGTGCCCGGCAGCACGCCCACCAAGAACCCGATGATCGAGGACCGCACGATGGTCCAGCGCACACTCATCATGTCCTTCCATGTCACGAAACTCTTGTCGATCTTCAGCGCCTTCAGCTTCCCCGTTACCTGCTGCTCGACCAGCGAAATCAGCTCGGCCATGCCGAAAAGACCGATCACGATCACCAGAAAGTCGATGCCCGCCAGCAGGTCTGGCACCCCGAAGGTGAACCGCACCACGCCGGTATTGGCGTCGATCCCGATCGAGGCCAGCATCAGCCCGATCAACGCGCCCAGCAGCGTCTTCACCGGGTTCGATCCCACCAGCGACGCGAGGCAGGCAAAGGCAAAGACCATCAGCGCCACGTAATCCGAGGGCGAGAAGGTCACGGCATAGGACGCCATCAGCGGCCCGAAGAAAGTCATCATGATTACGGCGAAGGTGCCCCCGATGAACGATGACCATGCCGATAGTGACAGCGCCTTGCCAGCCTGGCCGCGCTTGGCCATGGGGTGGCCGTCCAGCGTGGTCATTACCGCGCTGGCGTCCCCCGGCACATTCAGAAGAATAGAGCTGATCCGCCCGCCGAACTCGGCACCGTAGTACACGCCCGCAAGCAGGATCAGCGCGGATTCAGGCGGAAAGTTCAGGCTGTAGGCAATTGGCAGCAGGATCGCCACGCCGTTGATCGGCCCGATGCCGGGCAGGGCGCCGACAAGCGTGCCAGCAAAACAGCCAATAAGCACCAGAAACAAGTTGAAGGGATCAAGCGCCACGCCAAAGCCCTGCCCAAGGCCAGAAATGATAGTGTCCATTGGTAAAGCCTCACAGCCAGGGTTGCAGGATGCCCGCAGGCAGGTTCAGATCAAGCAGGCCGGTGCAGACGAAATAGCCTATGATGCCGGTCGCCGCGCCGTAGCCCACGGCCCGGACAGGCCGCGCGCCCAAGATGATGGACAGCGTGGTGCAGAACAGCCACGTTGCAAGGATGAACCCCACGGGCTGGAAGGCCGCCGCATAGGCGAACAGAAGAACCAACAGCACCGCGATGCGGCGCAGGGTCTTGGCGTTTGCATCGAAGTGCATAATGTCGGGGCGCAACATAATGAAGGCCGTGCAGAGGATCGCCACGATCCCCAGAATCTGCGGCCATCCCTCAGGGCCGACCGGGTCATACTGGAACGGAGCCTTGATCGCGGTGAACGCGATAACGGAATAGCCGAGTGCCACCAACAGCAGCAGCCCGGCAAAAATACGGTCAGCCATGATAACCTCCTTGGGCGTGGCGACGTTGACCGGGCGGCAATCTGCCGCCCGGTCATGACCATGTCGTCGTGCTTACTCGAGCAGGCCCGCTTCGCGCGCGATGGTGCGCATGTCCTCGACGCCGGCCTTCATTTCGGCGGCGAACTCGGGCCCGGCAAGATTGTAGGGCAGCAAGCCTTTGTCGGCTTGGTTCTGCGCAAAGCCCTCGGTCTCATAGGCTGCGTTGAAGGCCGCGACCCAGGCGTCGTAATCCTCATCGGACACGTCCTTGCCCATGTAGAAGCCGCGCACAATGCTCCATACGGCGTCGTAGCCTAGCTCCCGTGCGGTCGGGAATTGGTCATATGGCGCGTCCAGACGCTCGGGTGCCATGACCGCCAGAACGCGCATCGTGCCCGCGCCGATATGGGCCGCCTGTTCGGCGACATCGCCGGTATAAACGTCGATCGACCCGCCCAGCAGCGCCGCAATGGAAGCGCCGCCCCCGTCGAAGGCGACATAGCGCATGGCCTTCGGATCCAGCCCTTCGGATTTCAGCAGGATCGCAGCTTTCATCCAGTCCTGCGAGCCGACCGAACCGCCCGCGCCGAACACGATCCCGCTCAGGTCTTCCTTGGCAGCGGCCATCACGTCGTCCAGCGTCTCGAAGGGGCTGTCCTCACGCACCACGACCGCGCCGTAATCGGTCCCTGCCGAGGCCAGCCAACGGACGTCATTTTCGGTCCATTCGCCGAACTTGCCGGTCGCGATGTTCAGAAGCGATCCCGACGAGAAAGCGACGATGGCATTGCTGTCATCGGTGCGGGTGGTGTTGAACAGGTTGATCGCCACGGCGCCGATGCCGCCGGGCATGAAGGTAACCTGCACGGGTTCCGGCATCTGGTCTGCAAGCCCGATCTGCACCACGCGGCAGGTCAGGTCAAAACCGCCGCCGGGATTGGCGGGCGCAATGCATTCGGGCCGCGTGATGTCGGCCATGGCGGCGAAGCCGGTCGCGCCGACAAGGGCGACGGTCGCGGCAAAAAGACGGGTCATGTTCATTGGGTCTCCTCCCATTTGTATCGTGCAGGAGGCATCCACGGATTGCGGTTCGCGCATTCTGCGCGGCCACCGTTTACCATCCTCCCGACTCAAACCTTATCCGGGCGGCCTGACCTAGCCTTGACGCGAAACTGACGTGACGCTGACCGGGGTGCGCGGCATCCGTTTCCTTATGGATATTTTCGCGTGGCATGGCATGATTGGCGGATGCGTATGCTTCTGATCGAAGACAATGACGAATTGGCGGAAATGGTGATGGACCGGTTCCTTGCCGAGGGCCACGCCATTGACCGCGAAACAGATGGGGCGCAGGCGGACGCCTTGCTTATACACAGCCACTTCGACTTGCTGATCCTTGACATCAACCTACCCGGTTTGCCGGGGACCGAAGTGCTGCGCCGCCTTCGTGCCCGCGGCGACCGCACCCCGGTGCTGATCTTGACGGCACGATCAGAAATTGACGACCGCATTTCAGGACTGGATCTTGGCGCGGACGATTACATCATCAAACCGATCGACTTTCGCGAACTGGCCGCGCGTGCCCGTGCGCTTGTGCGCCGCCGCGCTGGCCAAGCCTCGAACCAGTTCGTCGTCGGCGGGCTGGTCTATGACCGCGCAGCCAAGCGTGCGACGCTGGACGGCGTGGACCTTGAACTCAGGTCGCGCGATGTGCATTTGCTTGAGGCATTCCTGAGCAGCCTCGGTCGTGTCCTGTCGAAAGAAGAGGTTGCCGACCGGATCTATACCTTCGAGGAAACGCCGACGCTGAACGCGGTTGAGCAGGCCGTCGTCAGGTTGCGGCGCAAGCTAGAGGGATCACCCTTGCGCCTGCGCACCATTCGCGGTCTGGGGTATATCGCAGATGTTCGCGACTAGGACACCCCACAGACCGTATTCCCTGCGTCGACGCCTGATGGCGGCTATGCTTGCGGGCTTCTCGGTCATTATGACGGCGCTGGCGTTCGGACTGTGGAGCTACGCGCGCAATGCCGCCGACACCTCTTTCGACCTGCTGTTGGACGGGGCCGCCATAGCCATTCTGGACAGTGTCACCGCCACGCCGTCCGGCATACAGATCGACATCCCAAATTCAGCGCTGGAAATCCTCGCGCTTGTCGAGGATGACCGCGTTTTCTATCAGGTATCAACCGCCGATGGCACTGTGCTGACCGGCGACGCCAACCTGCCTGCCCCACCTGGCCAGACGCCACGCGCTACCCCGCGCGTGCCCGAAAGACAATTCTTTGATGCACCACATACTGGCGAAGCCGTGCGCTTCGTTCGCCGCCAGCAGGTGTTGACGGGCATGGCCGGCCTTGAGGAGGTTGCCGTCCAAGTCGGCCAGACCCGCGGTGCCCGCGATGCGATGCAGCGCGACCTGTTCATCAAGGGCATAGCCGTGCTGTCGGTGCTGGCGCTGATCGGTCTTGTCTTTGTGCAGTTCGCCATTTTTCTGGCGATGCGTCCGCTCGCCGGGATCGAGGCTGATATACAGGGCCGCGACCCCGCCAACCTTGCCCCCCTGCGCGCCTTACCCCCGCGCGAGATTGCGGGCCTTATTTCTGCGATCAACGGGTTCATGTCGCGTCTTGTTGCCAGCAAGGACAATGCCGAAACCTTTATCGCAGATGTATCGCACCAGATCCGCACGTCATTGTCAGCCCTGCACGGTCAACTGGAATTGGCGTCCGAAACCGTCGATCCAGCGGGCCAGCGCGTTCGGGTTGCGAAGGCCGCTGAGCAGGCCAGCCGCACGATCCGGCTGACCAACCAGCTTCTGACGCACGCCATGGTGATCCATCGCGCCGACACCGCCCCGCGCGAGATTGTCGATATGGTCGGCATTGCGCGAGGCATGATCGAAGAGGCCAGCCGGAGCCGGGATGACATGGGGGAACCGGAGTTTGAAGTGCAACTGGCCAAGGGGGCCGAAACCCTTATGGTTGCCGGAGATCCGGTCAGCCTACGCGAAGCGATGCGCAATTTGATCGACAACGCGCTGCGCCACGCCGGGGCGGCACCATTGGTCCGCATTGCCTTTTCGCAGGGCGAATTGAATGGGCAGACGGCGCTGGACCTGCGCGTCGAAGACAACGGTCCGGGCATTGCAGCGGCAGACCGGGCCCGGGCCCGCCAGCGTTTTTGCAGCCTTGGGCCGCGTCGCGGGTCCGGCCTAGGGCTGGCGATTGTCGAGGCCGCTGTGTCCGCGCATTGCGGCCGGCTTGAACTTGATGCGTCCCCAGAGGGGGGGCTTTCGGCGCGGCTTTTGCTGCCCGCCGGACCGATCTTGGGGGCCGCAACATGATCCGTGCTTGCCTTGTCGCGCTCGCGCTGGCTGGAAGCCTAAACATGAGGGCCGAGGCCCAGCCATTGAGCATCCATAGCGCCACCGACACGTCGGCGATCTCTGGTCTTATTTCCGGGTTCGAGGCGGCCAATCCCGGCGTGCAGGTGGATTACATCGAATACAACACCGCAGAACTGCACGCGGCGGTTCTGGCCGATGGCGGTGCGGGGATGGATGTCGTGATCTCGTCAGCCATGGACCTTCAGGTCGATCTTGTTAATCGCGGGCTCGCACTGGCGTTTCGCCCGCGCGGGGCCGATGCCCTGCCGGATTGGGCCGTGTGGCGCGATGAACTGTGGGGGTTCACCTTTGAACCCGTGGTCATGGCCTACAACCGGGCCGCGTTCGAAGGACGCAGCCTACCCCGCACCCGGTCCGAACTGGCCAGTCAGGTTCGTGACGATCCCGCATTCTACAACCGGCGGGTCGGCACATATGATGTCGCGCTCTCGGGTGTGGGCTATCTTTTTGCGACGCAGGATGCGCGCCGGGGCTATCAGTTGCCACGGCTGGTCGAAACGCTCGGCCGCGCGCAGTCCCAGACATACTGCTGTAGCAGCCTTGTTCTAAAGGCCTTGGGCGAAGGGCGCCTGGTTTATGGCTATAATGTCATCGGATCATATGCGCTTGACGTGGCAGCGCGGGACCCAAGGATAGGGCTGTACCTGCTGGACGACTACACCTTGGCGTTCAGCCGAACCGCCTTTGTTCCCCGCCGGGCGAACAATACAGAGCTGGGACAGCGCTTCATCACCTATTTGCTGTCGGACGAAGGGCAGGCCGAGATCGCGCGCTCTGGCGGGCTGGTGCCGATTGCTGCGCTAGAGGACGGAGTCGCGCCCGATCGGGTTGTGGACCTCTTGCGCGGCAAGCCATTGTTTCCAATCCGCCTTGGCCCCGGCCTTCTCACCTATCTTGACCGGATGAAGCAGGTTCGCTTCCTTGCGGACTGGTCTACATCCTTCGGACCGCTTGAAGCCCCCGTTCAATAGTCAGTTTCAGGTGCTTCCGTTAACCTGCGGCCGGATGTTGGCCGGGTGGCGATCTTTGCGGCGCTATGGGTGACGGTTCTGGCCCCGAAGGTGTTGTTCCGGGGGCATCCCGTTGCGGCGGCGTGGCTACGCAACCGGGACCGGTCCGGTTGCGTATTTGCGTTAGACCAGCGAACCCGCAGGGCTGACCAATGAGGCATTGCTACGCTTAGCACGCGACAGGGCGCAGGCAATCAGCCAGACGACCCCGCCAAGGCTAAAGACCAGCATGGGGGACAAGAGCAGTGCAAAAACGATATAGGCGGCTTCGTTATACATGGGTGATCTCCGAAAGGGGGAATGTGGGGCGCATATCGGCGCAAGGGGCGGGCCACGACAGGTTTGGTCGCGGCCCGGTCGTATCGCCTCAGAGGCGGTTGAAAACTTGCAGTTTCGGTGCCTCGGTAACGCCCAAGGCCGCCATCGCGGATTTCAGCTCTTCGGCGGCGAGGAAGGCATTTGCCTGATCTTCGGTGTCAAAGTGATGCATAACAAGAACATCGTTATTGTCCTGAACCGTTGCCCAGACGGACTCTTCCGTCACACCAAACTTGGCGCGAACAGCGGCGGCATCGGGACCGGTGTAGCCCGCGATGAAGGTTTCGGCATCGGCGACTTTGTGACGTGCAAGTAGAAGGACCATGGTCATCTCCAATAGTGTCGGTTGGGTTGGGGCGCGGGCCCGAAGGCCCGGTGGGCTTGTGGCAGGGGCGGTCAGCCCATGCCGAAGAAAGGCTTGGCGCGCTCGGGCGTCTTCGACATGTCGATTGTCACGCCGTATCCCGCCCCGGTCTGACCGACGACCATCGCGGCCTGCATCGGGTCTTTGATGCCCTGTTCCATGATCCGGCGGGCCACGTCATCGAAGAACCCTTCGAAGCGCGAATTCTGCGAGACGAAGACCAAGGACGTGACGGGCGTTGTGCCCTCGTTCCAGTTGGCGTGGAATTCGCCGCGCGGCAGGATCACGGTATCGCCGGGACCGGCGGTCTCGACCCGGTCGCCCAGCAGGAAATGCGCGGTGCCTTCAAGGATGAAATAGATCTCGTCCTCGTTCTCATGCACATGCGGCGGCGCGCCGGGGGCACCAGCGGGGATGGCGCTGTGAAAGAAGGACACGCCCGACGGCATGTCGGTGCTGTTGACCACTTGGAAAATGGGGTGCAGCGGAAAGGGGATTTCGCGCTGACCTGCGGCGGTGACGATCTTGGACGCGTGACTCATGTCAGAAGCTCCGGCTTGTGCGAGGGACTTGAGGGGAAGAAGCGATGCCGCGACTGCGCCGCCGCTGGCCAGCAGCGCGTCGCGTCGCGTGATCTGAGGGGTGATCCGAGACATGGGGTTCCTTTGGCTGGCGTTCGGGGGCATCACGCCGGGCGCTTCGACAGGCTGTCGCGCGTCGCGGTCAGCTGTTCGATCGCGCGGGCGATATGGCTTTGCTGGATGTTATAGGCACCCTCGGCGACGCGGATGCGGTGCGCGGCGATCATCACGTCGGCAATCCGGCGTCCCTCGGGCACGGTGAAGCGGTAATAGGTCAGCTCTATCGTCAGGCCGAGCGGGTCCTCGAAATAGATCGATTCCATGAACCCACGGTCCTTGCGCCCGGAATGGCCCATTTGGCGTGCATCCAGCCGCGCTTCGACTTGGTCGAAGACCGATTGGCTGACGGTGAATGCCAGATGATGAACCGCGCCCACCTCGGTTGAGGTGCGGGTGCTGTCGGCGGCGCGGTCTTCATTGGTGAAGATCGTGATCAAACGACCATCGCCCGGATCGAAGTAAAGGTGGGACTCGCCCGGATTGTCGAGGTTCGGTTGCTCGAAAACGAAGGGCATGCCCAGCAGCCCCTCCCAGAAATCGATAGAGGTCTGGCGATCCGCGCCCACAAGCGTGATGTGATGAACGCCCTCTGTGGGCAGTTTTCCGTCATTCGTTCGTAAGCGGTGCATAGACCCCGTGGGGCAACAAAATCAGTGGGCGGTTTCTGGATGGGATGGCTCGTGAAGGATTGTTCACGAGGACGATTCGTGAACTATTGCCCACTTCAAAGCATCTGTTTCGAGAGTTATTTCGGGGGAGATGGCGGGTTGTTGTGTGTGGCCAGATAGGTGGTCCACTGGCAGCTTGGGTGTTCAACAAGGTCACCGGTTCCGAGCGGGTTGGCTAATGTTTGCCATTCCTCAAAGCGGTTCGTCCGATTGATGATTATCGGCGAATCCGTCGATGCAATGGGTTTGGGCTGGAACCCTTGGCAAAGTTCCGGTGCTTGGGTAGCGTCCACGGACGTGGTGTAATTTCTGCGCCGTCAACGGTGTAATCTCAGGTGGCCATCGAGGTGTATGGTCGAGGTGGAGTTTGGCGACTTCAACCACGGACCACACGGAGACCCCGATGACCAAGACCACCATGGACCTAACCGAGCTTCTGCAAAAGCATGATCAGGGCGACTTGCTGCGCTCGATCGCAGAGGCTGTCCTGCAACTGATGATGGAGAGCGATGTTGACGGCCTGATGATGGGCATGGGAACGCCCTCGGTAGAGCGTTTGCGCCGGATCGCGCCGAATTATCGCTACAGCCTGAGCGTGGATGTGCCGACGAATCAAGGCACCGACATGTTCTCGAAGATGCGCGCGCTTTTCATGTTGCAACGCTCGCTTCGCACCCAAGCTGATCCAGAGGCTTGCCTGTTCACGTTCTTCCAGGATCCGGCCGCGTGCCGCGACGGCATGATAACTGCCCGCGAGGTGCTGGAAGCCGCAACCGTCGAGGGCGCGCGCGCCAACGGGCTTTTGGGCCGGACCGGAACGCTTAGTCGCGGCAAGCAGGCCGATATCGTGCTGCTTGATGCGCGCCGGATCGATGTCGGGCCGATGAATGATCCCATCGGCCTTGTGGCGACTGCGATGGACACCAGCCATGTCGACAGCGTGATGGTCGCCGGGGATTTCCGCAAGCGTGATGGCGCACTTGTGGGCGTAGATGTCGCGCGTGTCCTGTCAGAGGCAGAAGCCTCGCGCGACGCGGTGTTGGGACGGCTGTAAGGGAAACCCGCACAGTTTCAGGCCGGGGCGGTGTATTTGCCACCCCGGTCGGGTCACAGGCTGTCACGCGGAAATTCTTCGCCGATCTGCCGCATACAGGCCCGCACAAGCGGCCGCCTATACGCTTCGGGCGCGGCCACGACCCAGCAATTGTGGCGCAACTCGTCATGCCGGAAACAGGGCACAAGCTCGGGGGTGTTGTCGCCCACGACCTTTGGCAAGATCCCGATCGCGCCCTCGGATTTCAGCGCGGTCACCATTCCCGGCACCGAACTGACCCGCAGTTTGATGCGGGCTTCATCAAGATGGGTGCCAAGCCATCGGATCGGGTGTATCCGCCGCGCCACCCGGTCCGCGTAATGCACCACGTCATGCCCCGCCGCTTCGCTGATGTCGCGCGGCGCGCCGTGTCTGGTCTCGTAGGCCCGAGAGCAGTACCCCCCCCCAAGGCACGGCAGCGATGCGCCGGGCGATCAGGCGCTCATCTTCAATCTCGTCGGTAAGCCTGACGGCGATGTCGAACTCTCCGCTATGCAGATCGACCTGCGCTTCGCTTGTATCGACTTCCATGACCACATCCGGGTGCGCCTGCCGAAATCGATTGAGAATTGGGTAGACCCAGTGATTGATCGTCTCGGCAGGGCCGGTCAGACGGATATGCTCTGCATCGTGCCGGGCGAGATCCTCTACCTTTGTAAGAATCTGCTGGAACAGCGGAAGCGCCGGGCGGCTGACCGCAAGCAACTCGCGGCCCGTCGTGGTCAGGCGATACCCGGCAAGGTCCCGGTGAAACAGCGTCAGGCCGGTCGCGCTTTCCAACGCATCAATGCGGCGGCTGACCGTGGTCTGGTTTACCGCAAGCGATTTCGACGCGGCAAGCGTGGACCCGGCCTCGGCCACGGCGATGAATACCTTGATGTCGTCCCACTTCATTCCAAGCTATCCACGGCCTATGCCCGCATTGATGCAGAATTTGGGCCGAATGAATACCGTATCCACCGACCATGTCAGATTTCGTCCGTTCTTTCATGACAGGCGCGAGTTTGGGTTAAAATGACACAGCCGCGGGCGGGAATGTTTTGCCTGATGGTGCCGGTTGCGGTGCAGGTCTGACCGGCTTGCATGCTTAATCGTTGTTCGGTTGGCGGTGTAATCCCCAAGCAACCGATTTGCCCTGTCCCGCAGAGGATAAACCTTGGCCAATCCACGCAGTCTCTGGTTCGAGCCGAAGCCAAGAGTGCCGCGCGTTGACCCGATAAGGAAAGCCCGGTTTTACTGGACGCACAGAAATCAGTGGTCTGCCTATCGTTCGTTCAGATGGTCATGGATCACCTGTGCCAGCGCGTCGGATATGCCCGGAACTGCGCGCAGGTCGGCCAGCCCGGCCCGCGTGACCGCCTTGGCGGACCCGAAATGCGCCAGAAGCGCCTTTTTGCGGCCTGCGCCCACGCCCGGAATGTCGTCGAGCGGTGAAGCCGTGAAGGCTTTCGCGCGTTTCGCGCGGTGGGTGCCGATGGCGAAGCGGTGCGCTTCATCCCGCAGGCGCTGGACGAAATACAACACCGGGTCATTGTGGCGCAGCGCGAAAGGGCGCTGGCCCGCGCGGTGGAATTCTTCCTTGCCCGCGTCGCGGTCCACGCCCTTGGCCACGCCGACCATGGCAATATCGGCCACGCCCAATTCCTCCAGAACGCCCGCCACCGCCGACACCTGCCCCGCGCCGCCGTCGATCAGCAGCAGGTCGGGCCATGCGTCGGATTGGCGGTCGGGGTCTTCTTTTTGCAGGCGGGTGAAGCGGCGAGTCAGCACTTCTTTCATCATGCCGAAATCGTCACCGGGGGTGATGGTTTCGTCCCTAATGTCGAATTTGCGATATTGGCTTTTGATGAAGCCTTCCGGCCCCGCCACGATCAGCGCGCCGACCGCGTGGCTGCCTTGGATATGGCTGTTGTCATACACCTCTACCCGGGTGGGCGCGGTGTCCAGCCCGAAGGCATCGGCCAAGCCTTGCAGCAATTTGGCCTGCGCGGTGCTATGGGCCATGCGCCGGGCCAGACTTTCGCGGGCGTTGCGCAGGGCGGATTCCACCAGTTCAGCTTTCTCACCCCGCTGCGGCACCTGAATATCCACCTTGCGGCCCGCGCGTTGGGCCAGCAGGTCAGCCATCAGGTCAGGCTCTTCCAGCCCGTGCGACAGCAAGATCTGCCGGGGCGGTTCCTTGCCGTCGTAAAACTGCGCCATGAAGGCTTCCAGGATTTCGGGTTCCGCTGCACCCGCGCCGGTGGCCGGGTAAAAATCGCGGTTTCCCCAGTTCTGGTTGGCGCGGATGAAGAACACCTGCACGCAAGCCTGCCCCTTTTCCAGATGCAGCGCGATCACATCGGCCTCTGGCACGCCTTGGGGGTTGATGCCTTGTTGTTGCTGCACATTGGTCAGCGCGCGGATGCGGTCGCGCAGGGCTGCGGCGCGTTCAAATTCCATCGCGTCGGAGGCAGCCTGCATTTCCACGGCCAAATCCTTTTGCAGATGCGTGTCCTTGCCCGACAGAAAGCGCTCGGCGTCGGCCATGAGCGCGCCGTAATCCTCTTCCGAGATGTAGCCAACGCAAGGCGCAGAGCACCGCTTGATCTGGTATTGCAGGCAAGGGCGGGTGCGGCTGTTGAACACCGAATCCGTGCAGTTGCGCAGCAGGAATACGCGCTGCAATTGGTTGAGCGTGCGGTTCACGGCACCCGCGCTGGCGAAGGGGCCAAAATACTTGCCCTTGGTGGACCGCCGCCCGCGATGTTTGCGCAATTGCGGAAAGGCATGGTCGCGCGGCAGCAGGATATAGGGAAAGCTTTTATCGTCGCGCAGCAACACGTTGTAGCGCGGTTTCAACTGCTTGATCAGGTTCTGCTCCAGCAGCAGCGCCTCGGTTTCGGTGCGCGTGGTCAGAAACATCATCGACCGGGTTTCATCTATCATCCGGGCAATGCGGGCCGTGTGCCCCGAGGGCCGCGCGTAGTTCGACACCCGCGCCCGCAGGTTCCGCGCCTTGCCCACATACAGCACTTCCGAACGTTCATTCAGCATGCGGTAGACGCCCGGCGAATTGTCCAGAACCTTCAGATAGGACTGGATACAATCATGCCCGGCAAGCGGTGTTTCATCGGTCTGGTCGGGCGTGTTCTGCATCTGTTTGGCGGCACCTTTGAAGATGACCCGATTCTATGCGCCGCTGCACCGAATTCAAACCCTCTTCAACCAGAATCCTGTCCACGGAATCTGTGGATAACTTGGTGGATAGAAGTTGGAGGGGGCCGATTTTTCCTTGTGCGATAGGTGCTTTGATGATCTGCACAAAAAATAGGCATCTAAATAAGCTAATGAATTTATTAGTAAAAATTTTAAAGCGTCACAAGTCTTTGATATGGCGGCAAATTTGATTGCAACTTTGTGACGGTTTCGTGAGCGGTGCACAACTCTTGCGGTATTTCGCGGTAAAGCCGTCAGGATGGCGCGATGTCAGGCGTTTGCCATGCAAGGTGCTGCCCGCCGTCAACGCATAAAAGTTGCCCTGTGACGGCCTTGGCATCAAGGAAAAAACCCAGTGCCGCCGTAATGTCATCCAGGTTTGCGCCGCGGCCCAGAAGGGTCGCGCGGCGGCTGGCCTCGTAAACCGCGCGGGTCTGGTCATGGGCCTGTAGCGTCGGCCCCGGCCCGACCGCGTTCACACGCACATGCCCCCCAAGCTCTTGCGCGGCCAGCCGGGTAAAGGCCCAAAGCCCCATCTTCGCAATGGAATAGGTCATGTGCTGCGGCGTCAGTTTGCGCACTTTCTGGTCGATCAGGTTCACCACCAGCCCTTGTGCCAAGGGTTCGCCCGCCATGTCAGCCACTGGGGGTGGCACTTGGGCGGCGAAGGCCTGTATCAGCACAAAGGGCGCGCGCAGGTTGCTCATCATATGCCTGTCCCAGCTTTGCCGGGTAGCAGTGGCGATGCTGTCCTGCTCGAAAATGGACGCATTGTTGACAAGCACGGAAATCGGGCCGCCAAGCGCCATGGCGGCGTCTGGCACAAGTGGTGCAATCGCGTCTTCGTCCAGCAGGTCAGCTTGCAGGCAAACAGCCTTACGGCCCATAGCGCGGATCTCTGTGGCCAAAGCGTCGGCCTCATCCCGGGAAGTGGCGTAGTGAATGGCCAGATCATACCCGCGCTTGGCCAGATACAGGCACATGGCGCGACCCAATCGGCGTGCGCCGCCGGTCACAAGGGCGTTTGGCATTGTCAGGCTCCGGTTTGGATAAGAACCCAAATGTAGCCCGCATAGCCCAGAAGCAAGACCACGCCCCAAGCCCGCGTGATGGGGGCTGTGCGCCAGATGAAGGGCGCCAGCACCAATGATGCGCCCAGCATGACCCACAGGTCCAGCCGCAGCATTTCCGGCGGCACGACCATGGTGCCGAACAGCCCTGCCGTGCCGATGATGAATAGCAGGTTGAACAGGTTCGAGCCCACGATATTGCCCAGCGCCACGCCGCCCTCACGCCGGATGGCGGCCATGACGGTGGCGGCCAGTTCCGGCAAGGATGTGCCGATGGCCACCAGCGTCAGCCCGATCAGGGCATCGGACACGCCAAGGTCTTGCGCGATGGATGTTGCGCCATCGACAAGGAAATTCGCCCCAAGCGGCAGGCCCACGCAGCCCAGCACAAGGAAAAGGGCGATCTTGCCCCAGCCGATGCCAGGGTCCGCGCCTTCCAATTCTTCCGGTTCGACACGCGCTTTCAGCCCACGGCGAATGCTGTCGAACATGAAGAGCGAGAACGCACCAAGCAGCACCAGCGCTTGCCATGTCCCGATTTGCCCGGTGAAGGCCACGGCAATGAACAGCAGCGACGCGCCGATCATGATGATGTAATCGCGCGCAATGTCGCGCCCCACCGCCATAGCCGAGATCAGCGCGGGCGCGCCCAGCACCAGCAGGATATTCGCGATGTTGGACCCGACCACGTTGCCCAGCGCCAGCCCGCCCGCATCGGCAATGGCCGCGCGCACCGACACCAGCAGTTCCGGGGCAGAGGTGCCGAAGGCCACGACCGTCATCCCCACCAGCAGCGCCGGAATGCCCAGACGCAGCGACAGGTTGACCGCGCCCTTCACCAGCAGATCGCCCGCCAGCAGCAGCACCACAAGGCCGCCCGCGACCATCCCAAGATCAAGCAACATGAATTATTGGTCCTTGCAGGTGCAGTCGTCCTGCCCCAGCAGGAAACGACCACAGGCTTTGCATTTGCGCGGTTTGGGTAGTTTGGTGCTGCGCAGCCGGTCCAACGGGGTGCGATGCTTCGGGTTCAGCCATTTCTGGACCGCGCCCATCACGATCATGAACAGCAAGAACCCGACAACGACCTTCAACAACATGCGCTACAGCCCGAACCGCGCATAAAGCGCACGTTCTTCCGACAGGGTCAGCGCGTCTTGCATCAGCGACAGGCCGAAGCGCGACAGGAAGGGGCGGCGCGGGCCGTAGACCCGCAATTTCACCTTGTCGCCGTAACGGTCCTTCAGCACCGGGACCAAGTGGCCCAACCCGTCGGCCAGCCCCAGTTCGACTGCCTGCGCGCCCAGCCAGAACTCGCCGGTGAACAGGTCTTGATCCGCCAGTTTCACGCCGCGCCGGTCTTTCACCTGCGCGATGAAGTTCTGGTGTATCTGGTCCAGCAACCCTTGCAGCCGCGCGACATCTTCGGGCTTTTCCGGGCGGAACGGGTCCAGTTGCGATTTCGACGTGCCAGAGGTGTAGACACGCCGTTCCACCCCGTAGCGCCCGATCAGGTCATGCAGGCCGAACCCGGCAGAGATAACGCCAATCGATCCAAGGATCGAATTGGCATCGGCAAACACCTCATCCGCCGCCGTGGCCAGCCAATAGCCGCCAGAGGCCGCGACATCCTCGACAAAGGCCAGAACAGGCAGCTTGTGTTCCCCTGCCAACCGCCGGATGCGCGCGGCGATCAGCGCGCTTTGCACCGGGCTGCCGCCGGGCGAATTGATGACCAGCGCCACGGCTTTGGGCTTGCCGCGTTTGAACGCGATCTCGATTGCCGGGGCCAAGGCCGCGTCGTTCAACCGTCCCGCGCCGGGGCCGCTGGCGATCATGCCTTGCAGGCGGATGACCGCCACGCTGGGCGGCGATTTGACGAAGGGGATCAGATGTTTCATGCTCTCGCAAATAGGCTGCGGGCGCATGGGCAACAAGAGGGCCGCCCGGATTATCCGCTTGCGTGGCGAAATAGGCTCTGCCCATATGGCCGGGCTAGGAGAGTGCCCGATGCTGGACCGGCTGGAAATGTTCATGGCCCTTGCCGCCGAACGCCACTTTGGCCGTGCGGCGGAAAAATGCGGTATCTCGCAACCGTCACTGTCTGCCGGCATCAAGCAGCTTGAAGGGGAATTGGGCGTCCAGCTTGTCTGGCGCGGCTCGCGCTTCGAGGGGCTGACCCCCGAAGGCGCGCGCGTGCTGGACTGGGCGCGCCGCATCGTGGGCGATGCGCGCACCTTGCGGCAGGAAATGCGCTCTGCCCGGCACGGTTTGTCGGGCAACCTGCGGCTGGGCGTGGTGCCCACCGCGCTGCCCATGGTCGCGGATCTGACCGGGCCGTTCATTGCCCGCCATCCGGGCGTGCAAATCGAAATCCTGTCGCGCAGTTCCGTAGAAATCCTGCAACAGATTGACGATCTGCGGCTGGATGCCGGGATCAGCTATCTGGATAATGAACCCCTTGGGCGCGTTGTCACGGAACCGCTTTACACCGAGCGATACCTGCTTCTGACCGTCAAGGGCCGTCCTTGTGCGCGGCAAAGCGCGCTTAGCTGGGCCGACCTTGCCGGGATGCCGCTGTGCCTGCTGACAGAGGATATGCAGAACCGCCGCATCATCAATCATGAACTGGTGCAGGCAGGCGTGCCGATCACGCCGCGCATCGAATCCAACTCTATGATTGCGCTGGTCGCGCATGTCCTGACCGGCGATTGGGTCAGCATCGTGAATGCCGATACGGCGGCGCTGTTCGCCGCGCGGCCCGAACTGTGCGCCATACCGCTGACGGGCGGGCAAGGCGCGAAAGAGGTCGGGCTGATCGCACCTTGGCGCGAACCTCATACCCCGGTGTTGACCGCGCTGCTGGCGCAGGCGCGCCGCCTGTTCAAAACCCGCGAGGGCGCGGCATGAAAGTGCTGGTGACCGGGGCAAGCGGCACGATCGGGCGCGCGGTCTTGGCGCGTTTGCTGGCAGAGGGGCACGATGTAACCTGCCTTGCGCGCTCTGGCCGCCATTTGCCCGATGCCGTAGCCCGGCTGGAAGCAGATCTGACCCAGCCCAAAGCACTGGCCCCCGGTGCCTTGGCGGGAATAGAGGCTGTGATCTCTTGCATGGCGTCGCGCTCTGGCACACCTGCCGATGCTTGGGCAGTGGACCATGCCGCGCAATCGGCGCTGTTGCGCGCAGCCAAAGGCGCGGGTGTAGGACAATTCGTGCTTCTGTCGGCTATCTGCGTGCAGAAACCGCTCTTGGAATTCCAGCGCGCGAAACTGGCCTTCGAGGCGGAGTTGCAAGCGTCAAACCTGCGCCATGCTATCGTGCGCCCGACCGCGTTTTTCAAATCGCTGTCCGGGCAGGTGGCGCGGGTGCGGGCAGGCAAGCCGTTCCTGCTGTTCGGCGATGGGCGGTTGACGGCGTGCAAGCCCATCTCGGACCGTGATCTGGCGGGGTTCATCGTGGGCTGTTTGACCGACCCCGCGCGCGACGGCATCCTGCCCATCGGCGGGCCGGGCCCGGCGATCACCCCGCGCGAACAGGGCGAGATGCTGTTCCAGATGACCGGCCAGACGCCCCGCTTCCGCAGCCTGCCCGTGGGCGTGATGGATGCGATCATCGGCGCACTGTCGCTGGGCGGGTGGGTGGTTCCGGCCCTGCGCGCCAAGGCCGAATTTGCCCGCATCGGGCGGTACTACGCGACCGAATCGATGCTGGTCTGGGATGGCACCCGCTATAACGCCGACGCCACGCCCGAATTTGGCACCGACACCCTGAGCGACCATTACGCGGCGCTGGTGCGCGGCGAGGCCGTGACCGATCTGGGCGAGCACGCGGTGTTCTAAGGGCTTTGCCCAATCCGGCACCGTGCCGCCCTAACTTGCATAGCGCGTCGCCCCACGCCGCCTTGCATCAACCGGTTTTGACAAGACAACGGCATTATGCGCCCTCTGGTCGCAATCATTGCGCGGGCAGGTGCGGCAGTTTATGCCGATGGGCACGGGCCGCGTTTTGCTGGCGCGCAGGCTTTCGGCATAGCCGATCTGCGCGGCATGTTCGACATCGCAGCCCATGGCCACGGCCAGCCGCACATCAGTCGCATGCCCCGACAGGCTGGGCCGGTCCACGGTGCGCGAGAACACGAAAAACTGGCTGCGATCCGGCATTTCCACGAATTGCGGCACGATCTGCCCCGGCGTGCGAAACGAGGTATGCACATCCAGCCGGGGACAGGCGCCGCCATATTCGGCCAGATGGAAATCGGTCGCGTTGAACCGCTTGGTCACGTTGCCCGCCTTGTCAATCCGCACGAAGAAAAACGGCACCCCCTGCGCGCCCGCGCGCTGCAAGGTGGTGGCGCGGTGGCAAGCCTGTTCAAAGCTGACACCAAAACGCGTGGCCAGATGCGTGAAATCGTAGCGTGACGCCAAGGCTTCGGACAAGAAGGGCGCATAGGGCATCAGCACGGCGGCGGCGAAATAATTGGTCAGTTCCACCCGGCAGCGCGCCAGCCCGTGCGGGTCGGTTATCCGCGATTGCGACAACAGCGTATCCAGCAGCTCCGCATGTTCGATAAGCCCGGCCACATGCACAAGCTGGAACACCCGGTTGGGATGGTCCAACGCTTCGGACAGGCGCACTTCGCGCGCGGCTTCGTCATATTCGCGCAGGGTTTCGGGCATCTCTGCGGTTGTGACCAGTCGCACATGCAGGCCCAGCCGGTCGCGCAGTAGGGCTTTCAGCGCGGCATAGGTATCGTCCGGGGCGACCGTTTTGCCGCCCCAGAATTCAGCCGCGACCGATTCGAGCACCGCGAAATGGTTGTGATTGCGCCGGAAGAAATTATGCACCGCCGCTTCGGGCGAACTTGGCAGCACGTCACTTGCATCGGTGCCGCTGGTGGCCAGCGACATGAGTTGATCTGTCGCAGCCTGATACGCGCGGTGCAGCGTCAGGAACGACGCCACAAGGTCGGGGCTGTGAATTTGCGCCGCGCGCAGTTGCGGCAAATCGGGGCGGTCGGCATCGAACAGGTTGTCCAGAAGTGCTGCGCGCAGATCGGCCAGCGTGGCGGTGTCGTCATCTTCGGCAATGTCGCGCCATTCGACGCCATAGGTCTCGAATATCTTCAAAAGCACCGGGACAGAGACTGATCTTTCGTTCTTTTCCAACAGGTTGACGTAAGATGTCGAAATCCCCAAAGCCCGCGCCATCTGGCTTTGGGTTTGCTTATGCTCTTGGCGCAAGCGGCGCAAACGCGGGCCGATGAAGGTTTTCAGCATGCGATTGTATCCTGTAAAATTCACAAATTTACGGAAATGATAACATGTAAATCTTCGCATTTACAGCAGGACGCGGAAAGAATTCACGAAACGGTATTTGTGCCCCATGGTCAGCCCATCGCGTTTGGGAGGACGCCACCATGACCATCGGACAGCACCATCTTTTCACCCCCGGCCCGACGCCGATCCCCGAAGCGGTGCGTCGCGCCATGAATGTCGCAGCAGAGGACCACCGCGCCCCCGGCTTCGGCGCGCTTGCCACCGAGATCACTGCGGGCCTGCGCCAGATCATGCGGATGGAGGGGGGGAATGTCTTTCTGTTCCCCGGCTCTGGCTCTGCGGCTTGGGAGGCTGCGATCACCAACACGCTCAACCCCGGCGACCGCGTGCTGATGGCGCGCCATGGGCATTTTTCCGTGCTTTGGGCGCAGATGGCCGAACGGCTGGGGCTGGATGTGGAATTGATCGATGTCGCTTGGGGCGCGGGCTGTCCGGTCAAGGAAATCGAACGCCGTCTGGGTGCCGACAAAGAGGATCGCATCAAGGCCGTGTTCGTCACGCATAACGAAACCGCGACCGGCGTTACCTCAGATGTGGCCGCGGTGCGCCGGGCGCTGGACATGAATTTTCACGACGCGCTTTTGTTCGTGGATGGCGTGTCGTCCATCGGGTCGATCGAGTTTCGCATGGCCGATTGGGGCGTGGACTTGGCCGTCACCGGCAGCCAGAAAGGGCTGATGTGCCCTGCCGGTCTGGGCATTCTGGGCGTCAGCGACAAAGCCATGCAGGCGGCGAAAAGTGCCACCCTGCGCCGCGCCTATTTCGAATTTGCCGATATGGCGAATCTGCAAAGTGACGGGGTTTTCCCCTACACGCCACCCATTCCGCTGCTGCATGGGCTGCGCGCGTCCGTCGAGCTATTGCTGGATGAAGGCATCGACACGGTCATCGCACGCCATGCCCGCATCGCCACCGGCGTGCGCGCCGCCGTGCAGGCTTGGGGGCTGGATATGGTCGCCGAGCACCCCTCGCTTTATTCAAACACCGTGACCGCCATTCGCACGCCCATGCATATCGACGCGCGCGAGGTGATTGCCATTGCGCATGACGAATTGGGCGCTTCCTTCGGCGGCGGCTTGGGCCGCTTGGCGGATCGGGTGTTCCGCATCGGGCATCTGGGCTGGGTCAATGAAGGCTCGCTCGCCGGTGCGCTGTCAATGGCCGAAATGGCCTTGTGGCGCGCGGGTGTCGATATCGAACTGGGCGCGGGGCTGGCTGCCGCGCAGCGCTATTGGTCGGATGGCAAGCGCCGCGACCGCCCGCGCGTGGTGGAAAGCACCCCGATCGCGGCTGAATAACATAACACTGGAAGGGACAGAACATGTCACACACACTCTACCCGCTACGGCGGCAGCGGCTGCACCGTTCCGAATTGGCGGTGCCTGCATCCAATATCGACATGGTGGTGAAAGCCGCCGACAGCGACGCCGACGTGGTGTTTCTGGACCTTGAAGATGCCGTCGCCCCGCCAGAGAAGGATCAGGCCCGCAAGAATGCGGTCAAGCTGCTGAACGAGATCGACTGGGAAGCCAAGGGCAAGACCGTGTCGGTGCGCATCAACGGGTTGGACACGCATTACATGTATCGCGACGTAGTCGATATCATGGAACAGGCGGGCGACCGTGTGCACACGCTGCTGGTGCCGAAGGTGGGCGTGCCCGCCGACCTGTATATGGTCGAAGCCATGGTCAACCAGATTGAACAGGGCTGCGGGCTGAAAACCCGCGTGGGGCTGGAAGCGCTGATCGAGACCGCGCTGGGTATGGCCAATGTCGAAGCCATTGCGCAGTTTGGCGGGCGTTTGGAATGCCTGCATTTCGGGGTGGCCGACTACGCGGCATCCATGCGCGCCCGCACCACCAATATCGGCGGCCTGAACCCCGATTATCCGGGCGACCAGTGGCACGCTTCCATCACCCGCATGGTCGTCGCCTGCCGCGCCTACGGGCTGCGCGCGGTTGATGGGCCGTTTGGCGATTTTTCCGATCCCGAAGGCTACAAGGCGGGCGCGCGCCGTGCCGCGGCGCTGGGTTGCGAAGGCAAATGGGCCATTCACCCCAGCCAGATCGCATTGGCCAACGAAGTGTTCAGCCCGCCGGAAGCGGAAGTGACGAAAGCGCATCGCATCATCGAAGAACTGAAAAAGGCCGAAGCGCAAGGCAAGGGTGCCGCCTCGCTTGATGGCAAGATGATCGACGCGGCATCCGAGAAGATGGCGCGCAATCTGATCGACGTGGCCGAAGCCATCGCAGCCAAGGGCTGAGAACCCCAAGGGAGGAGAAACCATGGACATTCATGAACATCAGGCCAAGGACATTCTGGCAAAATTCGGTGTCCCGGTGCCGCGTGGCGGCTTGGCCTATTCGCCCGAGCAAGCGGCCTATCAGGCGCGCGAAATTGGCCTGCCGGTTGTCATCAAGGCGCAAATCCATTCGGGTGGGCGCGGCGAAGCGGGCGGCGTGAAATTCTGCCGCACCGATGAAGAGGTGCGCGAGTTTGCCGCCAATATTCTGGGCCGTCAGCTTGTGACAAAGCAAAGCGGCCCCGGCGGCAAAGGCGTGTATCGCCTGTGGGTCGAAGCCGCGACCGATATTGCGCAGGAAATCTATCTGGGTTTCGTGCTGGACCGGAAATCGGAGCGCATCATGATCGTGGCATCCGGCGCAGGCGGGATGGAGATTGAGGATCTGGCGGAAAAAGACCCTGACAGCCTTGTGCGCATGATTATCGACCCGGCCACCGGCCTGTGTGATTTCGAGGCGCGCGAACTGGCCTTTCGCCTTGGCCTGACCGGCAACCAGATTGGTCAGATGGTCAACACCCTGCGCGCCTGCTACCGCGCCTACCGCGATCTGGACGCCACCATGGTAGAGATCAACCCGCTGGCCATTACCGGCGCGGGCGATCTGGTGGCGCTGGATGCCAAGATGAGCTTTGACACCAACGCCATGTTCCGCCGCCCCGAAGTAGCCGCGCTGCGCGACCTGTCACAAGAAGACCCGCGTGAGGCGATGGCGGCAGGGTCCGGCCTGTCCTATATCGGCCTTGACGGCGATATTGGCTGCATCATCAACGGGGCCGGTTTGGCCATGGCCACGATGGACATGATCAAACTGGCCGGCGCCGAACCTGCCAACTTCCTTGACATCGGCGGCGGTGCCAGTGCCGAGCGCGTTGTGACCGCGTTCCGCACGGTTCTGACCGACCCGAATGTCAGCGTGATCCTTGTGAACATCTTTGCGGGCATCAACCGTTGCGACTGGATCGCGGCGGGCGTGGTGCAGGCCTATAAGGAAGTGGGCATGACCATTCCGGTGGTTGTCCGTTTGGCGGGCACCAATGTGGATGAAGGCCGCCGCATCCTTGAAAGCGCCGATGTGCCCATCATCACCGCAGGCACCCTTGCCGAAGCCGCCGAGGCCGCCGTCAAAGCGCGCCCCAACGCCGCCGCTGCATAAGAAAGGACCATTCCTATGGCGATCCTGATCACTCCAGAAACCAAGATCATCGTGCAGGGCATTTCGGGCCGTATTGGCCAGTTCCACGCGCAGGAAATGATCGAAACCGGCACCAATGTCGTGGGCGGCGTGACCCCCGGTCGCGGCGGCACCACGGTGCTGGGCAAGCCCGTGTTCAACACTGTGCGCGAAGCTGTTGAGGCCACCGGCGCCGATGCGTCCTTGATGTTCGTGCCGCCGCCCGTGGCCGCCGATGCGATGATGGAAGCGGCCGATGCAGGCATCCGCGTGGCCGTCAGCGTGGCAGACGGCATTCCTGCGCAAGACATGATGAAGGTCAAACGCTTCCTGCGCCGCTACAAGGAAACCCGCAAGATGCGCCTGATCGGGCCGAATTGCGCAGGCGTCATCAGCCCCGGCATTGGCTTTATGGGCATCATGCCGCCGCATATCTACATGCCGGGGCGTGTGGGCATTGTCGGGCGTTCTGGCACGCTGGGCTATGAGGCCGCCAGCCAGATGAAGGAACTGGGCATTGGCGTGTCCACGTCTGTCGGCATTGGGGGCGATCCGATCAACGGTTCCAGCTTCCGCGACATCCTTGAACTGTTCGAGAATGATCCCGACACCGATGCCGTGATGATGATCGGCGAAATCGGTGGCCCACAGGAAGCCGAAGCCGCCGAATACATCCGCGACCACATGACCAAACCGGTCGCGGCCTATATTGCAGGGCTTTCCGCCCCCAAGGGCCGGAAGATGGGCCATGCTGGCGCGATCATCTCTGCCTTTGGCGAAAGCGCGCAGGAAAAGGTTGTGATCCTTCAGGAAGCAGGCATCAAGGTCGCGCCGAACCCGTCCTCCATGGGGGCGACGGTGGCAGAGATTCTTGGCAAAAAGGCTGCTGCATGATGCACCCCGAAGGGTATGACGACGCAACCGTGGCCGATCCGCAAGCATGGGTCGGCCGCGTGGAAGAACACGCTGGCGCGCTGACGCCCAACTTGGCGGGCATGATGGCGGCGACCCTGTCGCACGCCGCGGCCCCGGCACATGACTTGGCGGTCGGCGCGCCGCTGCCGCCCTTGTGGCACTGGATCGCGTTTCCCGAATTCGTACCATTGTCCGAATTGGGAGCAGACGGCCACCCCGCGCTGGGCCGCTTCCTGCCGCCCTTGCCCTACCCGCGCCGCATGTGGGCGGGGGGCAAGCTGGAATGGACGGGTATGCTGGACGTCGGAGAGGTTTTGCACCGCCGCTCTGAAATTCTGTCAGTCACGGAAAAGCAGGGCAGCACCGGGTCTATGTATTTCGTCCGCGTGGGCCATGATTTGCACGGCAAGAACGGGGCCATCCGCGAAGAACAGGACATCGTCTATCTGGACATGCCCGACAGCTTCCGCCCGCCCCGCGCCATTCCTGCGCCCGACGCGCCCGATTTCCGCGAGGTCGTGCCGATGAACGAAGCGCGGCTGTTCCGTTTTTCCGCCGTCACCTTCAATGCGCATCGCATTCATTACGACATGCCCTATGCGCGCGAGGTTGAAAAATACCCCGCCCTGATCGTACACGGGCCGATGCAGGCCTGCCTGTTGATGGAAGCAGCCTGCCGCCATACCGGGCAGGTGCCAAAACGCTTCCGCTTCAAAGGAGTGCACCCGATGTTCCACACCGAAGACATGGCCGCCGTGGGCCGGATGGACCCCGATGCGCCCGCCGTGGACCTGTGCAGCGTTGCCGCTATTTCGAACCATCAATGTATGCAGGCCCGGATGGAGTGGGCTGCATGAGCGGCATCCTGAAAGGTATGCGCGTGGTCGAAGGGTCCGCGTTTGTCGCCGTGCCGCTTGCTGGCATGACGCTGGCGCAGATGGGGGCCGATGTCATCCGCTTCGACCGGGTTGAAGGCGGCTTGGATGCCGGGCGCTGGCCTGTCGCCCCGTCGGGCGCAAGCATGTTCTGGGCGGGCATGAACAAGGGCAAACGGTCGATTGCCATCGACATGAAACACCCGCGCGGGCGCGAGATCATCTCGGAACTGATCTGCGCACCGGGCGAAGATGCGGGCCTGTTCATCACCAATCTGCGCGTGCGCGGCTGGATGGATTACGAAACCCTGTCGGCCCGCCGCCCCGATCTGTGCATGGTCACGCTGACGGGCGATCGCGCAGGCCGCCCGGCGGTGGATTATACCGTGAACCCGGCCTTGGGCTTTCCCATGGCAACCGGTCCCGAGGGCTCCACTGAACCCGTCGCGCACGCGCTGCCCGCCTGGGATTGCATCGCGGGCAACATGGTCGTCTCGGCGCTCTTGGCGGCAGAGCGCAAGCGCTTGCGCCATGGCCACGGCTCTGCGGTCGATCTGGCGCTCAAGGATGTCGCCGCCGCAATGCTCGGCCATCTGGGCGTGATCGGAGAGGTTGAGGTGAACGGCATATCGCGCCCCAAATCCGGCAATGCGCTGTATGGCGCATATGGGCAGGATTTCCTTTGCGCCGATGGCAAGCGCGTCATGGTCATTGGCCTGACCGACCGGCAATGGCGCAACCTGCTGAAGGTCACAGGCACCACCGACGCCATCAAGGCACTGGAAACGCAACTCGGCACCTCGCTGGCAGGCGAGGGCGCGCGCTGGCAGCACCGTCACGCCATCACAGAGGTGCTGCGCCCATGGTTCGCCGCGCGCCGGGTCGAGGATTTCGCCAAGGCCTTTGACGATGGCGGCGTGACATGGGCGCAATTCCGCGACTTCAAACAGGCTGTGGCCGAGGACGAGGATATGTCGCTCGACAACCCCATGTTCGCGCAGCTCGACCAGCCCGGCATCGGCCGTTACCGCGTACCCGGCTCGCCCATGTCCTTTAGCCATGACCCGCGCGAAACCCCGCGCCGCGCGCCCATCCTTGGCGAACATACCGAAGCGATCTTGGGCGATGTGATCGGTCTGCCCGACACGGAAATCGCACAGCTCTTCGACGCAGGTGTGGTCAAACAAGGCAAACCCTAAGCCTTTCATCCTTGTCCAAATATCCTGGGGGAGTCTGGCCCCACAAGGGGCCAGACGGGGGCAAAGCCCCCTAAGGAAAAGGCTTGGGCGCAGCCCGCTATTTGGTCAGAACCAAAAGCTCTGCCGTGACCAGAACCGCATTCACTCCCGCCGCTAATCGCCCTTCGATCATCCGGCCATCCAGCCCGATGCTGGCGGCATCCAGAACCGCGCCCTCCGGCCCGATATGGCCGTCTGTCAGCAAAATCTCTGTCGCGTAGCTGTCCAGCGCCGCGCCGCCTTCCATCTGTGTGCCGATCAGGCTGCCCAAGCCCAGCAAGCGGCCTGTCAGCCCCAACCCGCTCAGCGCTGTGCCAATGTCCTGATTGGGCCGAAGCATAACCAGATGCGCAGGCGTGCCACCGTCCTGCGCATCGCGCGCCTCTGGCTGGAACAGGGTAAAGGCGGTTTCCGGGTCGGGCCGCGCCACCAGACAGCCCTCCGTCAGCCCCCAACCCGCCACGGTGCAATCGCGCGCGATCACCGCTTGCTCGGGCAGGATATGCCCCATATGCCGCGCGCCTGTATCATCTGCCCAGATACCATGCGTATGGGTGAACCGCGCGCCCTCGCGCCAGCCTAAGTGCACGCAGCCTTGCACGATCCGCGCGCCCGCGCCCATCTGGTGCGTTTCGCTATACCACGCGGCGTGGCCGTTCTGCGCCGGGCCGGGGATGACATAGGCCAGCGGGTCCATCGCCACGTCGCGCAGCTCCAGAAAACCGCCGTCGAACGTTTCCAAAGCCTCTGCTACGGCCTGCCCAAAGGGCAGACCGCCGCGAAGCACCACCTTTACCGGATGCGCCTGCACCGGCAGCGCGGTCACGCGCGGCTCCACCGCCGGGCCGGGATGGACAACGCGGCGGATCATGGCAATTGCCCGCGTGCGTCTAACTCCGCGCGGATCGTCTGTTTTGTGATCTTGCCATAGGCGGATTTCGGCAATGCGTCCCAGAACACGACATGACGCGGCAGTTTGTAGCGCGCGATCTTGCCCGACAGCCAATCCAGCAGGTCGGCGGGCGGATCGCCATGGCACACGCACACCGCCATCCCCACCTCGCCCCAAACCGGGTCGGGCACGCCCAGCACTGCGACCTCGGAAATGGCGGGGTGCATCAGCAGCTTTTCCTCAATCTCGCGTGGGTAGATGTTCGACCCGCCCGAAATATACATGTCCGAAGCGCGGCCTGTCAGGTAGACGAAGCCCTCGGCATCCATATGCCCCAGATCACCAGTCAGGAACCAGCCATTGCGAAAGGACTTGGCATTGGCGTCGGGATTGTTGAAATAGCCTGCAAACACGGCGGGGCCAATGACAGCAATCTCGCCCGTCTCTCCCGCCGCCACCTCGCGCCCCTCGGCATCTTGGATCTGCACCTGCATCCCTGTGCGGGCAAAGCCGCAGGTGCCGATGCGCATGGCCGCGTCGTCCCTGTGGTGATGCGCGGGCGGCAGCACGGTGATGTTGCCCGTCACCTCGCCCAGCCCGAAATACTGCACCAGCACCGGCCCCAACTTGTCCAGCGCGCGGATCTGGTCGGCGCGATACATGGGCGCGCCTGCATAGATGACATAGCGCAAAGAGGTATGGTCATGCGCGTCCACCGCCGGGTGTTCGACCAGCAGTTTCACGATGGTCGGGACGGTGAACATGTTGGTCACCCGCCATTTTGCCACCAGCGCCCAAAGTTCGTCCGGGTCAAACTTCGCGCCCTTGGGCAGGATGGTTTTCACCCCATGCGCTACTTGGCTCAGTTGATGCACGCCCGCGCCATGCGACAAGGGCGCCACCACAAGCGAGGCATCCTCTGGCCCGGTCGCGGGCATCAGGTCGCACAGGTGGTTGGTGATGACAAAGGCCATCTGCCCATGCGTCAGCACCGCCGCCTTTGGCCGACCCGTGGTGCCCGATGTGAAGAAAAACCAGCACGGGTCGTCGCGGAACACCTCTGCCACCGGCTGCGGCTGGCCCAGATGCGGCGCGATCAGTGCCTCGTAATCCGGGCCGAACTCTGCCGCGCCAATGGCGATGGTGGGCAGGGCACAGGCGCGCGCGTGGTCGGCAAATTCCGCCCCGCACAGCAGAACCTTCGCGCCAGAGGATTGCGCCAGATAGGCCACGTCATCCGGCGATTGGCGAAAATTGGCAGGCACCCACACGGCACCTGCGCGCCAGCAGCCGAAGACCGCTTCGAACATCTGGTTGCAATTGGCCGATTGCACCAGCACGCGGTCGCCCTTGGCCACGCCATAGTCTTGCGCAAGCACGCGGGCGAAGGCGGTGGCGCGGGCGTCCAACTCGGCCCATGTCCATGATTGCTCGCCCCAGACCAGCCCGATGTCACCGGGCGCGCGCCGCGCGCTTTCGGTCAGCAGGTGCGACAGGTTCATCACCCGGGTCGAAACCGGCGTCATGCCGTGCGACAGGTCCATGATCACTTCACCCGCTCCATGATGGAGACGTAATTCGTGACGGCCGCACCCCCCATATTGAACACGCCCGCCATGGTCGCGCCGGGGATTTGCATCTCGCCCGCGTCATTTGTCAGGTGTTGCGCAGCCATGACATGCATCGACACGCCGGTGGCCCCAATCGGGTGGCCCTTGGATTTCAGCCCGCCCGAGGGGTTCACCGGCAAGCGCCCGTCCTTGGCGGTTATGCCCTCGCGGATGACGCGGCCCCCTTGGCCGGGTTCGGCCAGCCCCATCGCCTCGTATTCCAGCAACTCGGCAATGGTGAAACAGTCATGCGTTTCCACCAACGACAGGTCATCTAGCGTGACAGCCGCCTCGGCCAGCGCCTTGGCCCATGCCAGCCGCGCGCCCCTGAATTCCAGCACGTCGCGGCGCGATAGCGCCATGATGTCATTGGCATGTGCCCGCGCGCGAAACGCGATTGCGCGGTTGAGGGTTGCGGCGGTGTCCGCATCCGCCAGCACCAGCACCGCCGCGCCATCGCTGACCAGCGAGCAATCGGTGCGCCGCAAGGGGCCGGCCACGCGCGGGTTCTTGTCAGAGACCGTGTTGCAAAACGCAACATCAAACGGTTTGCGCATATGCGCCAAAGGGTTTTTCATGCCATTGGCGTGGTTCTTGGCGGCGATCATGGCCAGTTCTTCCGACTTGTCACCGTATCGCTGGAAATAGCTGGCGGCGATCTGGCCGAACAGGCCCGCGAAGCCGCCCTCGACCTCGGCTTCCTCGGCCCGGTAGCTGGCACCCAGCAGAATGTCACCCACTTCAGCAATCGGGGTGGCGGTCATCTTTTCCGCGCCCACCACCAGCGCAATGCGCCCGCGCCCGGATTCGATGAAATCCATCGCGCCATGTAGGGCAGCCGACCCGGTGGCGCAGGCGTTTTCATAGCGGGTGGCGGGGGTGTGGGCGAAACGGTCATCCGCCATGGCTACCAATGCGCCCTGAAAATCTTGCTTGGAAAAGCCGTTATTGTAGACGCCTACGAAAATACCGTCGACATCTTCGGCCCCGATGCCCGCATGTTCCAACGCCGGGGCAAGGGCCTGCGCTATCAAGGCTTCGGTGCTCTCGGCTTCAGATTTGCCGAAAAGGGTGTGGGACCAGCCCACGATCTGCGCATTCGCCATGGTGTTTCCTCCCGTCAGAGAGGTTAGACCGCGCCCCCGCACTTGGCCAGAGCTTGCGCGCATAGAAAAAGACGGGCCGCTTTCGCGCACCCGCCTTCGCAACCTGTCGCAGCACTTAGCTGTTGACGGCGTCTTTCAGGGCCTTGGCGATCGTGACCTTCACGGCGCGGTCGGCTTCCTTGGTCATCGTCTCGCCCGTGGCGGGGTTGCGGACCTGACGTTCGGGGCGCGCGCGGCACATGACCTTGCCAATACCGGGCAGGGTGACAGCGCCACCTGCCGCGACCTCGCGCATGACCAGCGCGGCGATTGCGTCCAGCGCGGCATTCGCGGTTTTCTTGTCGGCGTCCATCTCTTCGGCCAGTGCGGCGACAAGCTGGGTCTTGGTCATCGGTTTCGCGGTCATTCTTTTCTCCTAATTCGGTTTGGACTGCCTTGCTCGCGCAGCGCTGAGCTGATTTGCAAGGCGCATCTAGCCTTGTTTTCTGGGCAGTGACAATTCCTTGAACCCCGCAAAAACGACTTTTCCCGTGGAAAACTACCGAAATTTGGCTGCTTTTGGCAAAACAGTCGTCGCGGAACGCCGGTTTGTCACAAAAACGCGGTTTCGCTGAAGCTGCGCAACTTCCGGCTGTGTATGCGTTCCAGCGGCATGTCGCGCAACAGTTCCATGGCGCGAATGCCAATCTGCAAATGCCGTGCGACCTGCGTTTTGTAAAAGCTCGATGCCATGCCGGGCAGCTTCAATTCGCCATGCAAGGGCTTGTCCGACACGCATAGAAGCGTGCCATAGGGCACCCGGAAGCGGAACCCGTTGGCCGCGATCGTGGCGCTTTCCATGTCCAGCGCGATCGCGCGCGACTGGCTAAGCCGCTGCACCGGGCCGGATTGGTCGCGCAGCTCCCAATTGCGGTTGTCGATGGTGGCGACCGTGCCGGTGCGCATGATCTGTTTCAGCCCGTAGCCATCCAGCTTGGTCACCTGCGCCACCGCGTCTTGCAGCGCGATCTGGATTTCCGCAAGCGCCGGGATGGGCACCCAGACCGGCAAATCGGCATCCAGCACGTTGTCCTCGCGCAAGTAAGCATGGGCCAGAACGAAATCGCCCAACGCCTGAGAGTTGCGCAGCCCCGCGCAATGGCCGACCATCAGCCACGCATGGGGGCGCAGCACCGCGATATGGTCGGTCGCGGTTTTCGCATTCGAGGGGCCGACGCCGATATTGACCAGTGTAATGCCCGCGCCCATCGCCCGTTTCAGGTGATAGGTCGGCATTTGCGGCAGGCGGGGCAGGGGAGGGATCTCTCCATCCGGGTCGGTGATAACGGCGTCCCCCGGCGCGACGAAAGCGGTGTAGCCGCTGTCGGGATCGCGCAGCATGTCGCGGGCGAAGGCTTCGAATTCATCGACGTAGAACTGGTAGTTGGTGAATAGAATGTGGTTCTGGAAATGCTCTGGCGTGGTGGCGGTGTAATGCGCCAGCCGTGCCAGCGAGTAATCGACACGCTGCGCCGTGAACAAAGCCAGCGGCAAAGACCCATCGGCATTGCGCACCCGGTCGCCATTGACGATGTCGTCATTGGTGGTGCCCAGATCCGGCACGTCGAACACATCGCGCAAGGACAAAGCCATCTCGCCGCCCGCGGGCAGGGTGACATCGCCACGCCCGGCCATGGCAAAGTGCAGTGGAATAGGGGTTTGCGACGCGCCGATCCAAACCGGCATGTTGTGGTTTTCCATCAACAGCGCGATCTGTTGGCGCAGGTAATGGCGAAACAGGTCAGGGCGCGTGACGGTGGTGGCATATTCGCCGGGTTCTGCGACATGCCCGAAGCTAAGCCGCGAATCCACCTTGTCGAACCGCGTGCTGATAAAACGGATTTCGGGGTAAAAGGCCCGGTAGCGCCCCTTGGGTGCGCCGCCCATGGCCAGATCGTTAAACGCCGCGATCAGGAATTGCGTGGCGTCCCGATACAGCGATTCCAGCTTTGCAACGGCCGCATCCGGGTCGGTGAACTCTGCATGCGGGGTGTCGGGCAGCGTGATGATGTCGGCGGTGTTCATATGTGGTCCAATCATGCTTTACGTCAGCTTGCCCCAAGCCGTTGCCCGCGACAAGCAGACGCTGCCACAAATTACACTTCCCCCCTGAACCCCAATCGAATACCGTCGCGACATGACAACCGCATTCTATACCCATGCCGATGGCGAGGCGCACCAGACCCCGCCGGGCCACCCCGAAGCCCCTGCAAGACTGGCCGCGATTGCCGATGCCTTGGCCGCGCCCGAATTCGCCGCGCTAGACCGTCAAGCCGCGCCGCTTGCGACCGAAGAGCGGGTGCGCCTGTGCCACCCGCAAGCCTATATCGACCGCATCCGCCGCGCGCTGCCTGCGGCGGGGATTTACCAGTTGGACGCCGACACGCATGTGTCCAGCATGTCTATGCAGGCCGCGTTGCGTGCAGTGGGCGGGGCTTGCGCCGCCGTGGACCGCGTAATGGGCGCGCAGGGCGGGAATGCCTTTGTTGCCATGCGCCCGCCCGGCCACCATGCCGAAACGGAAAAACCCATGGGCTTTTGCCTGTTCGGCACCGTGGCGATTGCCGCGAAATACGCCATGCAGCTATATGGGTTGGCCCGTGTCGCGGTGGTGGATTTCGATGTGCACCACGGCAACGGCACGCAAGACCTGCTATGGGACGAACGCCGCGCGCTGTTCATTTCCAGCCACCAGATGCCGCTTTGGCCCGGCACTGGCGCGGTGGATGAAACCGGTGCGCATGGCAATGTTATGAATGTGCCATTGAAGCCGGGCACGGACGGGGCCGCGTTCCGGCGCATTTACGAGGATATCGTGTTGCCGCAGCTTGACCGGTTTGCGCCGGAAATGGTCATCGTTTCTGCCGGGTTTGACGCGCATCGCGACGACCCCTTGGCCCAGTTGGACCTGACAGAGGATGATTTCGCATGGGTCACGGGGGCGCTGTGCGACGTGGCGGAAAAACATGCCGGGGGGCGTCTGGTCTCTGTGCTGGAAGGCGGATATGACCTGCCCGCGCTGGGCCGGTCGGTCGCGGCGCATGTGAAGGTTCTGATGGAGCGCAGCGCATGAACGACACCCCGATTGACGAAATGAGCTTTGAGGCCGCCTTGGCAGAGCTGGAACAGGTCGTCACCCGGCTGGAACGGGGCGACGTGCCGCTGGAAGATTCGATCACGCTGTATGAACGCGGCGCGAAGCTGAAAGCGCATTGCGAGGCACGTCTGCAAGCGGCCCAGATGCGGGTTGAAGCGATCCGGCTGGCCGAGGATGGCACCCCAAAGGGCACCGAGCCGTTCACCGCATGACCAGCTTTCCCGCCGCTCTGAGCGCCGCTGCCGACCGGGTCGAGGCGCGCTTGCAAGCCGAGATTGCAACGCTTCCGCCCAGCGTGGTGCGCGATGCGATGGCTTATGCCGCGCGGGGCGGCAAGAAGCTGCGCGGCTTTCTGGTGCTGGAAAGCGCGCGGTTGCATGGTATCGCGCCAGAGCAGGCCGTGGCGGCTGCCGCCGCGATAGAAGCGATCCATGCCTATTCGCTGGTGCATGATGACCTGCCCGCCATGGATGATGACGATCTGCGCCGGGGCCAGCCCACGGTGCATGTAAAATGGGACGAGGCCACCGCCATCCTGACGGGCGACGCGCTGCAAACGCTGGCCTTTGGCTTGCTGGCGCGGCCCGATGCGGCACCCACAGATGCCGGGCGTCTGACGCTTTTGGCCACGCTTGCCCATGCCTCTGGCGGGGCGGGGATGGTGCTGGGGCAGGCGTTAGACATTGCGGCCGAAACTGCCGCCACCCCGCTGGATCTGGACGCGATCACGGCGCTGCAAGCGGGCAAGACCGGTGCGCTGATCGAATGGTCGGCCTGTGCCGGTGCGCGCATGGCAGGTGCCGACCCCGCGGCGCTTATCGCCTATGCGCAGGCGCTGGGCTTGGCGTTCCAGATTGCCGATGACCTGCTGGATATTGAGGGCGATATCGCGCTTGCCGGCAAACGCCTGCAAAAAGATGAAAAGGCGGGCAAGGCCACTTTCGTTTCGCTTTTGGGGATCGATGGTGCGAAAGCCCGCGCGCGTGATCTGGTCGCACAGGCGCAAGATGCCCTTGCCCCATACAGCGCGGATGCCGATATCTTGCGACAGGCGGCGCAATTCGTTATTGCCCGCAAAGGGTGATCGCACCCGCGCAAGCCAAGGACCAAGCCCATGCCCGATACGCCCTTACTGGACAAGGTCCGCAGCCCCGCTGATCTGCGTGGGCTGACCGATGCCCAGTTGCGGCAAGTCGCCGATGAATTACGCGCTGACACCATTGCGACCGTCTCGGAAACCGGCGGTCATCTGGGCGCTGGGCTTGGCGTGGTTGAACTGACCGTCGCGCTGCACGCGGTGTTCGACACGCCGCGCGATCGGCTGATCTGGGACGTGTCGCACCAATGCTATCCGCATAAAATCCTGACGGGTCGGCGCGACCGGATGCGCAGCTTGCGGCAGGAAAACGGCCTGTCGGGTTTCACCAAGCGGTCGGAATCGCCCTATGATCCCTTCGGCGCGGCGCATAGCTCGACCTCTATTTCCGCGGCCTTGGGCTTTGCCATGGCGCGCGAATTGGGCGGCGCGCCCGACCCCGCTTTGGGCGATGCGATTGCCGTTATCGGCGATGGTGCGATCAGCGCAGGCATGGCCTATGAGGCGCTGAACAACGCGGGCCATTTGGGCAAGCGGTTGTTCGTTATCCTGAATGACAATGAAATGTCCATCGCGCCGCCAACGGGTGCCATGTCCAGCTACCTGTCGCGCATCTATGCCGAGAAACCGGTGCAAGACCTGAAACATGCCGTGAAGGGCGCTTTGTCTTTCATGCCCGGTCCCATTCAGGAAGGCGCGCGGCGTGCCAAGGATTTGCTGAAACACGCCACCGTCGGCGGCACCTTGTTCGAGGAACTGGGCTTCAACTATATCGGCCCCATCGACGGGCATGACATGGACCAGTTGCTGTGGGTGCTTCGCAATCTGCAAGCGCGCGCGGATGAGCCTGTGCTGATCCATGTGCTGACCAAGAAGGGCAAAGGCTATGCCCCGGCCGAAGATGCCGCCGACCGTGGCCATGCCCGCGCCAAGTTCGATGTGGTCACGGGCAAGCAGCAAAAGGCCACACCCAACGCGCCCAGCTACACCAAGGTGTTCGCGCAGGCGCTGATAGACGAGGCCGACCGCGACGCCAAGATCGTGGCCGTGACTGCCGCCATGCCCGACGGCACGGGGCTGGACCTGTTCGCCAAAGCGCACCCCGACCGCATGTTCGACGTGGCGATTGCCGAACAACATGGCGTGACCTTTTGCGCCGGGCTGGCCGCAGGCGGCATGAAGCCCTTCTGCGCAATGTATTCGACATTCTTGCAGCGCGGCTATGATCAGGTCGTGCATGATGTGGCCATTCAGCGCCTGCCCGTGCGCTTTGCCATTGACCGCGCGGGGTTGGTTGGCGCGGATGGTGCCACCCATGCGGGCAGTTTCGACGTGGCTTTTCTGGCCAACCTGCCCGGTTTCGTGGTCATGGCCGCCGCGGACGAAGCCGAACTGGTCCACATGGTCGCCACCGCCGTGGCGCATGATGACGGCCCCATCGCCTTTCGCTATCCGCGTGGCGAGGGCGAGGGCGTTGAGATGCCCGAACGCGGCGTGCCGCTGGAGATTGGCAAGGGCAGGATGATCCGGGCGGGCAGTCGCGTGGCGATCCTGTCTTTTGGCACGCGGTTGGGAGAGGTGATGAATGCCTGCGAAGCTTTGGCCGCGAAGGGCATCACCCCCAGCGTGGCCGATGCGCGCTTCGCCAAGCCGCTGGACCGTGATCTGATCCTGACACTTGCCCGCGACCACGAGGTGTTGATCACGATCGAGGAAGGTGCCATTGGCGGGTTCGGCAGCCATGTCGCACAATTGCTGGCCGAAGAAGGTGTGTTCGACCATGGGCTGAAATTCCGCTCCATGGTGTTGCCCGACATTTTCATCGATCAGGCCAGCCCCAAGGCCATGTATGATGTCGCCGCGATGAATGCGCCGCAGATTGTCGAAAAGGTTCTTTCGGTGCTGGGCGAAGGGGCGCAGGCCCGCACGGCCTAACGCCCCCCGGCAGAATCAGTCCTGCGCGCGCAGGATGCTGGCAGGCCGTGCGCCTAAGGGGCGCAGCGCGAAGAGCAAGCCCGCAACCAGCGTGGCAATGACCCCGCCCGCGATGATGCCAAGCGCCGAATAGGGTTCGAACCGGTAGGGGCTATCCATCACAAAGCGCATGACAGCCCAACTGGCCAGCGCGCCCGCCCCCAGCGCCACGATCCCGGCGGCTGCGCCCATCAGCGCAGAGCGTAGGGCAAAGCTGGTCAGGATGGCGCGGCGGCTTGCGCCAAGCGTTTTCATCACGGCGGCCTCGAACACGCGCGCGCGCTCGCCCGCGGCGGCTGCCCCGATCAGCACGACAAAGCCGGTCAGGAGCGTGGCGAGTGCTGCGTAGCTGGTCGCGGTTGCCATGGTCGAAAGCGCGTCCGTCACCCGTTCGGCCGCTTCGCGCACGCGAATGGCGGTGATGTTGGGGAACATGTTCGACACATCGCGCAGGATTGCGCCCTCTGCGGCCTGTGTGGCGTAGACGGTGGCGATATGTGTATGCGGGGCAGCCGAAATGGGCGTCGGTGACATGACCATCACGAAACCGATCCCCCCGGTCGAGAAATCGACCTCGCGCAGGCTGGCAATGGTGGCGGTAATGTCGCGCCCCAGCACGTTCACCGTGACAGTATCGCCAAGGGTCAGGCCAAGTTCGTCAGCCTCTTCCTGCGCGAAGCTGACCAAGGGCGCGCCATCATGGTCCGGCGCCCACCATTCGCCCGCAGTCAGCGTGGTGCCTTCGGGCAATTCGGCGGAATATGACACGCCGCGATCCCCGCGCAGCACCCAATGCCCGGCATTCGGATGCTCGCGCGCGGGAACGCCGTTCAGCGCCGTGACCACGCCGCGCAGCATGGGGGCGGTTTGCACATCTTCAACATCGGGGTCGTCCGCCAACCGGTTCAGGAACCCGTCCAGTTGTGAATTCTGGATATCCAGAAAGAAGTAGCTTGGCGCGCGGTCGGGCAGGTCGGTGGCGATGGCGGTGCGCAGATTGTGGTCAATCTGGCCCACGGCGGCCAGCACCGTCAGCCCCAGCCCCAGCGACAGGATGACCGCACCGGCCCCTTCGCGCGGGTTGGAAATGGCGCCCATCGCCATGCGCAGCGCGGTTTTGCCGCGCAGCGCACGCGACCGGGCCAATCGCCGCGCCAAAGCGCGGACAGCAATGGCTGCCAGCGCCAGCACCACCAATGACGCCAAAACACCACCTGCCGTCGCATAGGCCAAGCGCGGGACCGACGCAAAGGCGGCCGAGATCAGCACAAGCGCCACGACCAGCACCGCGATAACCAGCAGATAGGGCAAGCGGGGCCACGCCGCCGTGGCCTCTGCCGCGCCGCGAAAAATGGCGGCCGCGCGCACATGTTCGGTGCGGGCCAGCGGCCAGAGCGTGAAGATCAGCGCGGTCAGTGCGCCATAGATCGCGGCCTCGGCCAGCGCTGCGGGCGAGAGCGAGATTTGCAAGCTGACGGGCAGTTGATCTGCCACCAAAGGGGCGACGATGAAGGGAACCAGCGCCCCCAAGATCAGGCCCACGGCCAGCCCCAGCCCGGTCAGCACGCCGATCTGCATTAGGTAAACTGTAAAGATGGTTCGGCTTTGGGCGCCCAGTGTCTTTAGCGTAGCGATGGTGTTGGTTTTGCTGTCCAGATAGGTGCGCACGGCGGCAGAAACGCCCACGCCGCCCACGGCCAGCCCAGCCAGCCCCACCAACACAAGAAAGGACGACACACGGTCAATGACCTGCCGCACCTGTGGGGCGGCATTGCGACTGTCGCGCCAGCGCACGCCTGCGCCGTCCAGCCCCGCAAGGGCCGCGTCGCGCGCTTGGTCTAGGTCGGTATCGGGCAATAGCAGGCGGTAGTTCACCTCATAGAGCGTGCCCGGGCCCAGCAGTTCGGCGTTTTCCAAGGCCACGGTGCGCACCAGTGTGCGCGGGCCAAAGCCGAAGTTGCCGCCGAACCCGTCGGGTTCGCGCGTGATATGGGCGGTCAGCACGAAATCCTGCGCCCCAAGGCGGAACCTGTCACCAATCGCCAGACCCAGACGGTCGGCAAGGATGGGTTCCATCACGCCACCGGGCAGGCCATCCGCCCCGTCCAGCGCCTGCGCAAGCGGCATGGGCGGATCAAGCTGCATTTCGCCCACCAGCGGGTAGGCATTGTCCACAGCCTTGACCTGCGTGATGGCGCGTTCGGCGTCTGCGCCGCCTGCGCCTGCCACGGCCATTGACCGGAAATCGACCGCTTCCGACACGTCGTTGGCGAAGCTGTCGATGAACGCGCGTTCCTCGTCATTGGCTTCGCGGTAGGTGAAGCGCAACTCGGCATCGCCGCCCAGAAGCATCGCGCCTTCGCGTTCCAGCCCGGCATCGATGGCGCTGCGGATCGACCCGATGGCGGCAATTGCCCCAACACCCAAGGCCAGACAGGCCAGAAACACCCAGAACCCGCGCAAGCCGCCGCGCAATTCGCGGCGGGCAATGTTCCAAGCGACCCGCATTATTCGGCGGCCTTGGCAATGCGCGGTTTGTCCCCTGCGACGCGCCCATCGGCCAGATGGATCACCCGGTCGCAGCGCGCGGCAAGCTCTGGCGCGTGGGTGACAAGCACCAATGTCGCGCCGTGACGGTCGCGCAAGCCGAATAGCAGGTCCATGATGGCCTGCCCATTCGGGCCGTCCAGATTGCCCGTGGGTTCATCCGCAAGCAGAATGTCGGGGCGCGGGGCGGCGGCGCGGGCCAAGGCCACGCGCTGTTGTTCACCGCCTGACATTTGCGCGGGATAATGGTCCATCCGGTGGCCAAGCCCGACAGCGTGCAATTCTTCGGCGGCGCGGTCAAATGCGTCGGCTTTGCCTGCCAGTTCCAAGGGCGTGGCCACGTTTTCCAGCGCGGTCATGGTGGGGATCAGGTGGAAAGACTGGAACACCACCCCCATATGGTTCCTGCGAAAGCGGGCGAGCGCGTCTTCGTTCAAATTGGTCAGATCGTGGCCCAAGGCAGCGATCCGGCCTTCTGTCGCGCGTTCCAGCCCGCCCATAAGCATCAGGAGAGACGATTTGCCAGACCCCGATGGCCCGACCATCCCAACCGTTTGCCCGCGCACAATGTCGAGAGTGATGTCACGCAAAATAGTGACCGGCCCGGCATTTCCTGCAAGGGTCAGCCCGACATTCGACAATGAAAGCACGGTATCAGCCATGAACAATATCCTGCACAAGTTTGCTTCCTTCGCATATGGGGTCACGCGCGCCGCTGGCAACCGCATGCGGGCCGCGCTTTTAGGTTTAACGGGTTTGTGTGTGCTTTCCGTTGCGCCGGCGATGGCCGACCCTGTGCGGTTGGTGGCGCTGGGCGACAGCCTGACCCAAGGTTATGGCTTGCCAGAGGGCGAGGGCTTCGTGCCGGTCTTGCAAGAGTGGTTGCGCGCGCAGGGCGCAGATGTGACCGTCATCAATGCGGGCGTGTCGGGCGATACCACGGCAGGCGGCTTGGCGCGCATGGACTGGACCTTGGCCGAACCGGTGGACGCGATGATCGTGGCGCTGGGCGGCAATGACCTGTTGCGCGGGCTGAACCCAAGCACAAGCCGCGACAACCTGGATGGCATTCTGGCCCGGCTGGACCAAGAGGGTATTCCGGCCTTGCTGGTCGGCCTGCCCGCACCGGGCAATTACGGGCCAGAGTTCAAGACGGCGTTTGAAGCCATGTATGTCGATCTGGCCGAAAAATACGACGTGCCCCTTTATCCCGATTTCCTGCGCCCGCTGTCGGAAAAGGCAGAGGCCGGAATGTCCTTTCGTGACCTTATGCAAGACGACAACATCCATCCCAACGCGCAGGGCGTGGCGCTTATTGTCGCCGCACTTGGGCCAGATGTGTTGCGCCTTGTGCAATCCGCGACATCGGCGGAAAACTGATCCGGGTATTCGAGTTGTGAACCGCTTGGGGCTTTGATAAGTCGCGATTGGACAACTGGTGGCATGGGCTAATTGACAAGGGCTGAACCGCCCGGATGAAGGAACGATGCATGGCACGGCAAGATTATATTTTCACCTCTGAATCCGTTTCCGAAGGGCACCCCGACAAGCTGTGCGACCGGATTTCCGATGCGGTTCTGGACACGCTTCTGACCGAAGAACCGAATGCGCGCGTGGCTTGCGAAACTTTTGCCACCTCGTCGCTGGTGGTCATTGGCGGGGAAATCGGGCTGTCGAACCCCGAACGGCTGAAAGACCTGATGGGCCGCATTCCACAGATCGCGCGCGATTGCATTCGTGATATCGGGTATGAGCAGGAAAAATTCCACTGGAACACCTGCCATGTGCTGAATTTCCTGCATGAGCAATCGGCGCATATCAGCCAAGGCGTGGACCGTGAGGGCGCGGGCGATCAGGGGATCATGTTTGGCTACGCCGTCGATGAAACCCCGGAACTGATGCCTGCGCCGATCCAGTATGCGCATAAGATCTTGCGGCGTCTGGCAGAGGTGCGCAAATCGGGTGCAGAGCCGCATCTGCGCCCCGATGCCAAGACCCAGCTTTCGCTGCGCTATGAAAATGGCCGCCCGGTTGAGGTGACGCAGCTTGTGCTTTCCACCCAGCATGACAGTGAAAGCCAGACATCTGACGACATTCGCGCCATCGTGGAACCCTATATCCGCGAGGTGCTGCCGACCGACTGGTTGACCGACCGGACCGAATGGTGGGTCAACCCCACGGGCACTTTCGTTATCGGCGGTCCCGATGGCGATGCGGGTCTGACCGGGCGCAAGATCATTGTCGATACCTATGGCGGCGCAGCACCCCATGGTGGCGGCGCGTTCTCGGGCAAAGACCCGACCAAGGTCGATCGTTCTGCCGCCTATGCCGCGCGCTATCTGGCCAAGAATATCGTGGCCGCCGGGATCGCGTCGCGCTGCACCCTGCAATTGTCCTATGCCATTGGCATTGCCAAGCCGCTGTCGATCTATGTCGACACGCATGGCACGGGGCAAGTGCCGGATGAGGTGATCGAGCAAGCGGTGGCCAAGACCATGGACCTGACACCATCCGGCATTCGCGACCATCTGGGGCTGAACCGCCCGATTTATCAGCGCACCGCCGCTTATGGCCATTTCGGGCGCGCGCCGGAAGCGGATGGCGGGTTCAGCTGGGAACGCACCGATCTGGCAGAGGCTTTGAAAAAAGCAGTCTGAGCCGGGTATGTTCGGACAAAACAGGCGGGTGCAGCGATGCGCCCGCCTTTTGTTATCTGGGGCAGGCGAAGGGCACAAAGGTGCTGGCCATACCTTCGTTCATGGTCATCATCGTCAGCCTGTCGGCCAGCGCGCGCTCTTGCGGCGATGCGGGGCAAATCTGCCCTCTTTCTGTGCAGCCTTGGGCGATGAAGCCCGCGTTGCCTTCCAGAAACTCGGCGCTGATCCCGTCATCGCCCCAAAGCCGCAGCGCGTCGGACAATGCCCGCTCATAGAGCGCGCATTTCTGCTCTGCCCATGTCTGGGCATGGGCTGGGGCCACGGCGCAAAGCGCAAGGCACGCGCAAAGCGCTGCGCGCGTTATCATGCCTCGCGCGCGGGCACCCGCTGCAAAAGCGGCATCAGCGCGCCCATGTCCGGCCCGCGTGCTTGGCCCGTCAGCGCCAGCCGCAGCGGCATGAATAGCCCTTTGCCCTTGCGCCCGGTGGCGGATTTGACCGCTTCGGTCCAATCCTTCCACGCAGTCGGGCCATAGGGCGGGGGCGGCAACAATGCCATGGCCTGCGCAATGAAATCCCGGTCTTCGTCGGCAATGACCGGCGTCGCGCCATCACGGCACAGCGCCCACCACGCGCCCAGATCGTCCAGTTTGTCGATATTCTCGCGCGCCACGTCCCAGAATTGCGGCGCCAGATCGTCCGGCACGCCAAGGGCGCGAATGGTGCTTGCCACGGCGTCATAGGGCCGCGCTTGCAGGTCGCCTCGGGTCAGCGGCCACAGGTCTTCGGCGTCGAACTTGGTGGGGGCTGCGCCGAATTGCGACAGATCGAAGCCTTCGGCAATCTCATCAAGCGACAGGCGCAGATCCACCGGCTGGCTGGACCCAAGCCGCGCCATCAGCGACAACAGCGCATTCGGTGTGACACCCTGTTCGCGCAGATCGCGCAAGGACAATACGCCCAGCCGTTTTGACAATGCCTCGCCCTGCGGGCCTGTCAGAAGCGAATGGTGCGCGAAGCTGGGGACATGGCCGCCCAGCGCTTCGATGATCTGGATTTGCGTGGCGGTATTCGTCACATGGTCGGACCCGCGCACGACATGGGTAATGCCCATATCCGTGTCGTCCACAACCGACGCCAAGGTGTATAGCACCTGCCCATCTGCGCGGATCAGCACCGGGTCAGACACGCTGGCCGCGTCGATGGAAAGCGGCCCAAGGATGCCGTCTTCCCATTCTATCCGCGTCTGGTTCAGCAAAAAGCGCCAATAGCCCGCGCGCTCGGCGCGCAGGCGCTCGCGCGCGCCGTCATCCAGCGCAAGGGCCGCGCGGTCATAGACCGGCGGGCGACCCATGTTCAGTTGTTTCTTGCGCTTCAGGTCCAGTTCGGTCGGGGTCTCGAAACATTCATAGAAACGACCGTCTGCGCGCAGCTTTTCGGCGGCGTCGTGGTAGCGGTCCAGCCGTTTCGACTGTTGCTCGATCCGGTCCCATGTCAGGCCCAGCCATTCCAGATCGAACTGGATCGCATCTATATATTCTTGCTTGGACCGATCCTGATCGGTGTCATCCAGCCGCAGCACAAAGGTGCCGCCCTGTTGCCGCGCGATCAGGTAGTTGAAAAGCGCGGTCCGCAGATTGCCAATATGCAGGTAGCCCGTGGGCGAAGGCGCGAAGCGGGTGACGATGCTGGACATGGTGAAAACCCCTTTTTCATCCGCTTTCCTCTTTCACAAGCGCTGCGCGCGTGCAAGACCAAGGGCATGAGTGACACAGCCTTCACCGACAGCCTGCCCCCCGCCGATGCCGATTTTCTGGCGCTGGTTACGGCCGCGATTGCCGATCTGCCAGAGCCGTTCGCGACCCATGCCCGCGCCATCGCCGTGCAGGTGGTCGATTTCGCGCCCGACGCGGTGCTGGACGAAATGGGCATAGACGACCCGTATGAGCTGACCGGCCTGTATGACGGCACGCCCTTGCCCGACAAGATGAGCGGTCAGGCGCTGGGGCCGGACACGATCTGGCTGTTCCGCCGCCCCATTCTGGACGAATGGGTGGCGCGCGGGGATATCCCGCTTGGCCATCTGGTCGCGCATGTCTACCTGCATGAATTGGCGCATCATTTCGGCTGGTCAGATGAGGACATCGCCCATGTCGCGCCGTGGATGGATTAGGCGCAACGCTTGCTTGTCCTTGTTTGGGCTTGGCCCTAACCTGCTGGTGCTGCTTCGGGAGGGTGTATGCACAGACTCTGGGTTCTGATCGCGGTGCAGGCCACCGTTGCCGCCGCCAGCCTTGTGGTGGAAATTGTCGCGGGCCGGATGCTGGCCCCCTATGTCGGCATGTCGCTATATACGTGGACGTCGATCATCGCGGTGGTGTTGGCGGGGTTCTCGGCCGGGCATTGGGTTGGCGGGCGGCTTGCGGAATTGCCCCCGGACCAAGCCCTGCGCGCGAATGGCTGGGCGCTGCTGGCCGCGGCGCTGACCACGGGCGGGGCGCTGTTCTTGCTGCGCGGTATGGCCGGGCCGGTCATCACGACGGTCGACCACCCCGTGGCCGTGATCGTGGTGCTGACAACGCTGGTGTTCTTTCTGCCTTCGTTTTTCGCGGGCATCCCGGCCCCCATCCTCAGCCATGTGGCCGTTCTGCGCCATCCTGACCGCGCGGGCCGCGCTTTGGGGGCCATGTTCGCAGCGGGCGCATGGGGGGCCATTCTTGGCACGCTCGCGGCAGGGTTCGTGTTCATTTCATGGCTGGGCAGCACCGGCACGCTGGTGGTGGTTACGGTGGTCTATGCCGCTTTGGCGCTGCACAGTTTCTGGGCCGCGCAGGGGCTGGGCCGCTGGCTGGTGCAAGGCGGTGTTGCCGCGCTGGTGCCCTTGGTGCTGGCCGGGGCGACCCTGTCGCGCCCCGATCCTTGCACGGTGGAAAGCAATTATTTCTGCATTCGCGTGGTCGAACAATCGCCCATCGGGCCAGAGCGGGTGATGGTGCTGGATCATCTTGTGCATGGCATCTCGTCAGGCGATGACCCGCGCGCCATGTTGACGGTTCATGCCATGATGCTGGATGGGTTGTCGCGCCTGCGGATGGAGGGGCGCGCCGCGTGGTCGGCCTTTCTGATCGGCGGGGGCAATTACGCCTTGCCGCGCGCTTGGGCCGCACATGATGAACCCGTCGATGCGACCGTGGCCGAAATGGACCCAGAGGTGACGCGCAGTGCCGCCGAACATTTCTGGTTCGACCCGGCAACCGCGACGGTCATCCATTCCGATGCGCGCCGGGTGCTGACCTTGTCGGACACGACCTATGACATCGTCATCGGCGATGCGTTCACCGATATCGCCGTGCCCGAACACCTGATAACGCAAGAGTTTTTCGCCCTTGTGAAGGACCGGCTGAACCCCGGCGGCGCGTATATCATGAACGTGATCGACCATATGGACCGGCTGGAGGCGCTGGCCTCGGTCGTGGCCACCGCGCAGGCAGAGTTCGAGGTGGTCGAAATCTGGGCCGACCCGCTGCATGACCCGTCAGAGGACCGCCGCGTGTTCATCATGGTCGCGGGCGACGCGCCGACCCCGGTCAGCCAGTTTACCCACATGCACCCCGAAGCGCGTCAGGTGGTGCGGGTGGACGCCGCGTCGATCCGCGATTTGGCCGCGCGCGACAGCACGGTTGTCATGACGGATGATTACGTGCCGATTGCCCGGCTGATGGGGGCGCGGAGTTAGGTGGTAGGGCGGTTGTGCGGGTCGAGAAGCGAGCGTTCTCTACATCGAATTCCACCACGCACTATCTTGAGAGGGCACTAGGAATATCGTAGTCGGGATGCCATGACTTATCCGTTAGGCTCAGGACCCATTGATTTCACCTTTGCGGCGTGATTCACGCTCCGCAAGGA
>OFET01000272.1_pt1 | contig 47290 bp, 40 predicted proteins | sample 1521211 | NCBI WGS metagenome assembly OFET01 (sample SAMN03766358, study PRJEB24113) | microbial mat metagenome | isolation source: enrichment culture HLUCC-A from microbial mat sample contains cyanobacterium...
GTGACAAGGCCAAGGGCCGCGGTTCGGGAAACAAATCCCAAACCGCGACATCCGGCAGCGAACAGGGGCGCGCGGGCAACACCAGCGCGCCTTTTCCATGTGAACGCACCATGATACGCACGCACAGCAACCGAAGGAATGGATCGATGGACAAGTCTGGCGCCTGATTTCGCTGAGTTTCGAACAAAGGATTTGCCATGTCTGCCATCATTCCCGGCCCCCAGCGGTTGCCTGACCCGCTGACCCTGCACCCCGTCATCCTGCCCGACGGAACGCCGCACCACGGCACCGTCCTGCTGCGCGCGGCAATCGACCACCCGAACATTTCGGTGGGCGATCATGCCTATGCCTCGGCACTTGAACCGCCAGCCGACTGGGCAGCCGCGCTGGCGCCCTATCTCTATCCCGGCGCCCCCGAAACCCTGACGATCGGGCCGCTTTCGCAGATTGCCCATGGTGTGCGCTTCATCACCGCCTCGGCCAATCACCCGATGGGCGGGATCAGCACCTATCCGTTCCGGATCTTCGACATGGCGACCGCCGCGCCCTATGTCGACGAGGCCGCACGCTACGGGAACACCGTGGTCGGGCCGGATGTGTGGCTGGGGTTCGAGGCCCGCGTCATGCCGGGCGTCACCATCGGGGCGGGCGCCATCGTCGCGGCCTGTGCCGTTGTCACGCGCGACGTTCCGCCCTATGCGGTCGTTGCCGGCAACCCGGCCCGAGTGAGGCGGATGCGCTTTTCTGCCGCGCAGGTGGACAGGCTCTTGCAGATCGCATGGTGGGACTGGCCGGTCGCGGCGATCCTCGCCGCCCTGCCGGCGCTCGAATCGGGCGATATCGACGCGCTGGAACGCGCTGCGCCGTAACCACGCGGCGAGGTCGGTCATCTTGCGTTAACCATTTCCTAACCGCTTGGGCGGAATGATCGCCGCAAAGGCACGGGGATGGGGTATGCTGGCGCGGGCACAGACGGTGGCCTTTGACGGGATCGAGGCCCGCATCGTCGAGGCGCAATGCGTTCTGACGCCGGGTCTGCCCGCCTTTCATATCGTCGGATTGCCCGACAAGGCGGTGTCGGAATCGCGCGAGCGGGTGCGCGCGGCGCTCGCGTCCCTGTCGATCGCGCTGCCGCCCAAGCGCATCACCGTGAACCTGTCGCCCGCCGATCTGCCGAAAGAGGGGTCGCATTTCGACCTGCCGATCGCGCTGGCCCTTCTTGCCGCGCTCGAGGTCGTTCCGGCCGAGGAGCTGGCGCGCACCGTGTCCTTGGGCGAGCTGTCGCTGGACGGGGCTCTGGTGCCCGTCGTCGGCGCCCTGCCATCGGCCATGGCCGCCGCGACCGAGGGGCTGGCACTGATCTGTCCGCGCGCCTGCGGCGCCGAGGCGGCGTGGGTCGGGGATGCCGATGTCTTTGCCCCGGCAACGCTGCTGGAGGCGATCCGGCATCTGAGCGGGCAAACCCCGCTGGGCCGGGCGCAACCCGGCGAGGTGCGCGCCGCCGCATCGCTGCGCGATCTGGCCGATGTCAAGGGGCAGGAACGCGCCAAGCGCGCGCTGGAAATCGCCGCGGCCGGGCGTCACCATGTCTTCATGGTCGGATCGCCGGGGTCCGGCAAATCCATGCTGGCCGCCCGCCTGCCCGGTATCCTGCCGCCGCTCAGCCCGGCAGAGGCGCTGGAAACCTCGATGATCCATTCGCTTGCCGGGCTGCTGGACGAAGGCGGGATTTCACGCCAGCGCCCGTTCCGCGAGCCCCATCACACCGCCTCGGTCGCGGCCATCGTCGGCGGTGGCCGTGGCGCCAAGCCGGGCGAGATCAGCCTCGCGCATAACGGCGTCCTGTTCATGGACGAATTCCCCGAGTTTCCGCGCACGGTGCTGGAAACCCTGCGCCAGCCCATCGAAACCGGCGAGGTTGTGGTGGCCCGCGCCAATGCGCACACGCGCTATCCCTGCCGGTTCCTGCTGGTCGCGGCGGCAAACCCGTGCCGATGCGGCTACATGGCCGAGCCGGCGCGCGCCTGCGCGCGGGTGCCGGTTTGCGGGACGGAGTATCTTGGCCGGATCTCGGGTCCGCTGATGGACCGGTTCGACCTGCGGGTCGAGGTGCCGCCCGTCGCCTATCGCGACCTCGATCTGCCCCAGTCCGGCGAAGGTTCCGAACCCGTGGCGCAGCGGGTGGCGCAGGCCCGCGCCCGGCAGGACAGGCGCTTTTCGGCCCATGACAGCTTGCGCGTGAATGCCGATGCCGAAGGCGCGGTGCTGGAGGAGATCGCCACCCCCGACACCGAGGGGCGCGCCTTGCTGGCGCAGATCGCCGAACGCTTCGGCCTGAGTGCGCGCGGCTATCATCGCATCCTGCGCGTGGCGCGCACCATCGCCGATCTTGATGGCAGCGACGCGCTGCGCCTGCCGCATATTGCCGAGGCCGTCAGCTTTCGGCTCAGTTTTGGTCCAGACAGCGGCGGATGAAGGATGCCGTGACATCCAGCGTATCGCCCGCCTCGGGCAGAAGGTTGTGAAAGATCGGCCAGACATGCGGCAGATCCCTAGCCATGCGAATATCGGCCCGCGCCAGGCGGTCTTGCATGCGCAGGCTGTCGTCACGCAAGATCTCGGTCTGTGCGACATGGATCTGCACCGGCGGCGGATCGGGAAATTCGGCGAACAGGGGCGAGATGCGCGGATCATCGGCGCGATCTTGATGGGCGCCCAGCACCATGGCGCGGACTTCATCGATACGCTCGACCGGCAGCAAGGCGTCGCGGCGCGCGTTCTCGTCAAGCGACGGGCCGGAATAGGTCAGATCCGTCCAGGGCGAAAACGCAAAGGCACCGGCGGGCGCCGCACCTGTGCGGCACAGATGCCCCAGCAGTGCCAGCGCCAGCCCGCCACCCGCCGAATCGCCGCCCAGAACGATCTGGGTGGGTTCATGACCCAGCGCGCGCAGCCGGTCCCACGCCGCCAGGGCATCGTCGAAGGCCGCGGGAAAGGGGTGTTCCGGGGCCAGCCGATAGCGCGGCAGGAACGCCGCCACGCCCGTGCGCCGGCTGAGGTCGGCCAGCATCGCCGCGTGGGTTTCTGGCGCGCCCATCACATAGGCGCCGCCATGAAAATAAAGGATCACGCCCCCGCGCGACGGCCGGTTCTGGACCCAGGCGCCGGGCGACGGGTGCGATACGGGCAACACCAGGCTCAACGGTGGTGGACGAAACAGAAGTTTCGCCGTGCGCAGGAACCTGCGGCGTGCGACTTCGGGTTCCCTGGTGCGCGCGATCATCGGCCTGGCGATAGCGCGCAGGGCCATCCGCAGGATGCGCGCGCGCAGGCTCATGGCGTGGCGCGCCTGGCCTCGATCGCCTCCCAGATGCGGGCGGCGGCGTTGATGCCGTCGAACCGCTCCAGTTCCTGGATGCCGGTCGGCGAAGTCAGATTGATCTCGGTCAGCCAGTCGCCAATGATATCGATACCGACAAACACCTGCCCCCGCTCGCGCAGCAGCGGGCCGATGGCGGCGCAGATTTCGCGGTCACGCGCGGTCATCTCCACCTTCTCGGGGCGTCCGCCGACATGCATGTTCGAACGCGTCTCACCCTCGGCAGGGACGCGGTTGATGGCGCCGATCGGTTCGCCGTCAACCAGGATGACGCGCTTGTCGCCCTTGGCCACCGCCGGCAGAAACTTCTGCACGATCAGAGGCTCGCGCGAGAACCCGGTGAACATCTCGTGCAGCGATGCGAGGTTGCGGTCTGCGGCGTCGAGCCGGAACACCCCGGCACCGCCGTTGCCGTAAAGCGGCTTGAGGATGATGTCGCCGTGCCGGTCCTTGAAGGCGCGGATATCCGACAGGTTCCGCGCGATCATCGTCGGCGGCGTAAGATCGGGGAATTGCAGGACCAGCAGCTTTTCAGGGTGGTTGCGAACCCAGAAGGGGTCATTGACCACAAGCGTTTTTGGGTGGATCAGCTCCAGCAGATGGGTGGTGGTGATGTACGACATGTCGAACGGCGGATCCTGCCGCAGCCAGACCACATCGATCGCGCCGAGATCGAGAAGCGCCTCGTCCCCAAAACGAACGTGATCGCCCTTGACGCGCTGAACGGTAAAAGGGCGTGCACGGGCCATGATTCTGCCCTCGTTCCAGACCAGCCGGTCGGGGGTATACATGTGCATCTCATGCCCGCGCGCCTGCGCCTCTTCGGCCAGGCGGAAAGTGCTGTCGGCGTTGATGTCAACCGCTTCGATCGGGTCCATCTGAAAGGCGATTCGCAGCGCCATGCTCGCTCCTGTCGTTCGCGCATGCGCCAAGCATGCCATATCCGACAACCTTGATGGCCCAGCCCCGTGCCAGATGCAATCGCCCCCGATCAGGCATGCAGCGCGTTCTCGATGATCGCGACGCGCCCGGCCCCGTCAACCAGCGCGACATCGAAGCGGGCATCGACCAGGGCAGTGTCGCAGGTTGCCGCCATGTATTCGCCCGCCGCGTCGAACAGCCGCGCGATCTGCCGCGCGCTTAGCCGTTCTGCGGCGCGGGCATGATGGCGCGATCGCTTGACCTCGACAAAGACCAGCGCATCGCCATCGCGAAGGATCAGGTCGATCTCGCCGCCCTTGCCCCGCCAGCGCCTGGCCGCGATCGTCATGCCGTTCTGGGCGTAGTGGTCGGCAACCTGGCTTTCGGCCACCTGGCCTGAAAGGTATCCGACCAATCCGGTCATGGCGCATTCTCCGTCCGTTCGATCTCAAGCGCGCGCTGATAGACCTTGCGCCGCGCGAGCCCCAGTGCCGAGGCGACGATATCGACCGCCTCGCGCAGGCTGTGATCGGCCAGCGCAGCGCGCAGCGACGCATCCAGCGCCCCTTCATCGCCCCCGGTGTTTCGCGCCCGGTCCACAAGCACCACGATCTCTCCCTTCACGACCCGGCCTTCCAGCGCCTGCGACACCTCATCCAGGCTGCCGCGGATCACCTCTTCGAACCGTTTGGTCAATTCGCGGCACAGGGCACACGGCCGGTCCTTGCCGAAAGCGTCGGCCATTTCCCCTAACATCCGGTGAACGCGCTTGGGCGATTCGTAAAACACCAGCGTGGCGGGGATTTTCGCGGCCTCGGCAAGAAATTGCCGCCGCGCGGCGGCCTGCGCCGGTGCGAACCCCATGAAACAGAACCGGTCGGTCGGCAGCCCGCCGACGGCCAGCGCGGCCAGAACCGCCGAGGCGCCGGGCGCGGCGCGCAGCGGATGACCGGCGTCGATGGCATCGCGGCAGAGCTGAAAACCCGGATCGGCGACCAGCGGCGTGCCCGCCTCGGAGGCATAAGCGACAGCCTTGCCCTCGGCCAGCGCGGCCATGATTTTCGGCCGCATTTTCGCGCCGTTATGGTCGTGATAGGGCCATAGCGGCCGCCCGCCCAGCCTAATGCCGTGAATCTCCATCAAGCGGCGCAAGCTGCGGGTGTCCTCAGCCGCAAGGATATCGGCATCGGCCAGGATATCGAGCGCGCGAAGGGTGATGTCGCGCGCCGCCCCGATCGGCGTCGACAGGATATGCAGGCCCGGCTCCAGCGGCTTGCGCGCCGATGGTTCTCGGGCGCCGGACTGGGGCGCGGGATCGGTGGAATCGGGCCGGTCGGGGTGACTGCTGGGCATGGGTTCCTTCGTGATCCGTTTACTTCGGCGGGGCAAGACCGTAGTGTTGCCCCTGCTCATTGCCGCCGCAAGACCGTAAGAGGAGCCGCCATGCCCGCCCGTTCGATCACAGCCCGCATTCCTGGAATCCGCACACCGGTTCGCGGCCTGGTGGCCATGGCTGGCCTTGCCGTGCTCACCGCCTGCGGCCCGGTCTCGGTAAGCAATGTTGCCTCTGGCGTGGACAGATCGGATGGCCCGGTTCAGGTCGCGCTTCTGGTGCCAGGCGGATCGTCCGACGAGGGGCGGCAGGTTCTGGCCGAAAGCCTTGAGAACGCAGCGCGCCTTGCGGTGTCCGATCTGAACGGCGTGGATATCGACCTGCGGGTTTATGACACCGCCGGCGACCCCGAACAGGCCGAAGAGGTCGCCATGGAAGCTGCCGATGCCGGCGCAAGCATCATCCTCGGGCCGGTTTACGGCGACGAGGCGCGCGCCGTCGGCGCCGCCGTGGCATCGGAAGGACTGAATGTGCTGAGCTTTTCCAACAACACCGAAATTGCGGGCGACAATGTCTTTGTCCTGGGTCAGACCTTTGGCAACACGGCGGAACGGCTTCTGGCCTATGCCGCGGACGAGGGCAAGGATCAGGTCATGATCGTGGGAGAGCGCACATCCGAAGGCGAGGCCGCGCAGGCCGCCATCGAAACGGCCGCCGCGCGCGCCGGCGCCAGCATCGTCGCGACCGAAATCTATTCCTTTTCGCAACAGGGCATCGTCGATGCCCTGCCCGATATCGCCTCGACGGCACGGTCGTCCGAGGCGGATACGCTGTTCTTCACGGCGAATACGGCGGGGGCGCTTCCGATCCTGGCGCAGCTTTTGCCAGACAACCGCATTTCCCAGCCGGATTTCCAGTTCATGGGCCTGACCCGCTGGGATATTCCCCCGGAAACGCTGGAATTGCGCGGTCTGCAGGATGGCTGGTTTGCAACGCCCGATCCGTCAATGGCGGAACGCTTCGAAGAGCGTTACGAGGAGACCTATGACGACAGCCCGCACCCCATCGCCGGTCTGGCGTATGACGGCATCGCGGCGATTGGCGCATTGCTGGCAACCGACGAATCCGACGCCCTGTCACGCGCGGCGCTGACCCAGGGATCGGGCTTCGTCGGTGTCAACGGCGTCTTCCGTTTCCGCCCCGATGGAACGAACGAGCGGGGGCTGGCCGTTGCCACCATCCAAGACAACGAGGTCGTGATACTGGACCCGGCGCCGCGCAGCTTTGCCGGGCCGGGCAGCTAAGAGCCGCCATCCGTGCCACAGGCCGATTCGACACTGGCGGACCCGACGGCGGGGCTGCAACTGGTATGCCCGCCAGAGCCGCGCGAGCCGCTGATCTGTCCGCAGGATGAGGTTCTGGACATTGCCGCGCTGGATGCGCAGCTCAGCCAGGCCATGGCCGGATCGGCCGACAACCGCGACCGCCGCACCGAGGCGGTGCGGCTGCTGGCCAAGGCGCTCAAGGACGGGAACGAGGCGCTCAGAACGGCCTTTCTGGCCGCGCCGCGCGATGCCCGCGCCTATGTCAGGGCACAAAGCTGGCTGACCGATTCGGTGGTGGTCAGCGCCTTCAACGTCGCGCGGCTCTATCTGCATCCGATCTCGAACCCGACCGGCGCCGAACAGCTCGCGCTTCTGGCCGTGGGCGGCTATGGCCGGGCCGAGATGGCCCCCTTTTCCGATGTCGATCTGCTGTTCCTGACGCCGTGGAAGGTGACGGGATGGAATGAAAGCGTGGTCGAAAGCACGCTTTACATGCTGTGGGATCTGAAACTGAAGATCGGCCACGCCACGCGCACCGTCGATGACTGCCTGCGGCTGGGACGCGACGACTACACCATTCGGACGGCCTTGCTGGAGAACCGGTATCTCTGTGGCGAGGAACCGCTTTCGCACGCGCTTCGCGATCGGCTCTGGAACGAGTTGTTCAAGGGCAGTCAGGCCGAATTCATCGAGGCCAAGCTGGCCGAGCGGGCAGACCGACACCTCAAGCAGGGCGGCCAGCGGTATATGCTGGAACCGAACGTCAAGGAGGGCAAGGGCGGGCTGCGTGACTTGCAGACGCTATACTGGATCGCCAAGTATCTGCATCGCGTGGAACAGGCCGCCGAACTGGTGCCACTTGGCTTCTTTACCGAGGACGAATATCAGAACTTTCGCGCCGCCGAGACCTTCCTTTGGGCGGTGCGCTGCCATCTGCACCACATCGCCGGACGTGCCGTCGATCAGTTGACCTTTGACCAGCAACCCGAGGTGGCCGAGCGCATGGGCTTTGCCGATCACGGCGGGCGCCGCGCGGTCGAACATTTCATGCAATCCTATTTCCGCCACGCAACCCGCGTGGGCGAGTTGACGCGCATTTTCCTGGCCGAACTGGAGGCACGTCACGTCAAACGCGCGCCGGGCCTCTTGCGGCTGCTGCGGCGGCGCAAGAGGGTCAAACCGGGCTACAAGGTCGATCTGAACCGACTGAACATTGCCGACCCCGAGGCATTTCTTGCCAATCCGCTCAACCTGCTCAGGATATTCGAGGAAGCCTTGCGCACCGGACTGTTGCTGCACCCCGAGGCGATGCGCCTGATCGCGGCCAACCTGCATCTGATCGACGCCGACCTGCGTGAAAACCCCGAAGCGGTGCGCATCTTTCTTGATCTCTTGCTCAAGCACGGCAACCCCGAACGCGCGCTGCGGCGGATGAACGAGCTTGGCGTTCTGTCGGCCTTCCTGCCCGAGTTCGAACCCATCGTAGCGATGATGCAGTTCAACGTCTATCACCACTACACGGTGGACGAGCACACGATCCAGTGCATCAGCACACTTGCGCAGATCGAGCGCGGCGAACTGGTCGAGGAATTGCCCATCGCCTCGAAGATCCTGGCCGAAGGGATCGACCGCAAGGTGCTGTATGTGGCGCTGCTGTTGCATGACATCGGCAAGGGCCGCCCCGAGGATCATTCGGTTCTGGGCGCCCAGATCGCGCGCCGGGTCGCGCCCCGGCTGCGCCTGAGCGCCGATGACGCCGAAACGGTGGAATGGCTGGTCCGCAATCACCTGCTGATGTCGGACGTTGCCCAGAAGCGCGACATCGGCGATCCGCGCACCGTGCGCGATTTTGCCAAGGCGGTGAAGACCCGCAAGCGGCTGGATTTGCTGACGGTCTTGACCGTCTGCGACATTCGCGGGGTCGGACCGGGAACATGGAACAACTGGAAGGCGATGCTGCTGCGCCAGTTATACCGCGACACCGCCGAGGCGCTGGAAACGGGTGTCGAGGCGCTGAACCGCTCGCACCGCGAGAACGAGGCCAAGCGCGCCCTGCGCGAGGCCTTGCCAGATTGGTCGCGCACCGCCTTGCGCGCCGAAACCGGGCGCCACTACGGCCCCTACTGGCAGGGGCTGGCGACCGAAACCCATGTCGCCTTTGCCCGGATGCTGCGCGGGATCGGCGATGCCGAGATCCGCATCGACCTGCACCCCGACGAAGGGCGCGACGCAACGCGCGCCTGTTTCGCGCTGGCCGACCATCCGGGCATCTTTTCGCGGCTGGCCGGGGCCCTGGCACTGGTCGGGGCCAATATCGTCGATGCCCGGACCTATACCTCCAAGGACGGCTTTGCCACGGCGGTGTTCTGGATACAGGACAGCGAGGGGCACCCCTATGAGGAATCGCGCCTGCAACGTCTGCGCAAGATGATCGAACGCACATTTGCCGGCGAAGTCGTGGCCACCGAGGCGTTGAAGGAACGCGACAAGGTCAAGAAACGCGAGCGCCAGTTCCGCGTTCCCACCAACATCTCCTTCGACAACGAGGGATCCGATATCTATACGATCATCGAGGTCGATACGCGCGACCGGCCCGGCCTGCTATACGATCTGACGCGCACGCTGGCGGCCAACAACATCTATATCGCCAGCGCGGTGATCGCGACCTATGGGGTGCAAGTGGTGGATACCTTCTATGTCAAGGACATGTTTGGACTGAAACTGCACGCCAAATCGCGCCAGCAATCGCTGGAACGAAAGCTGCGCGCGGCCATTACCGCCGGGGAACAGCGGGCGGGCCAGCAATGACGCCGCACCGTGGTGCGCACCCGACAACGCGGCCGGAGCATTGGCAATGACGCCGATACGCCTGATGCGCAGCTTTGCCACGGTCGGCGGCTGGACACTGGCCAGCCGCATCCTGGGGTTCGTGCGTGACATTCTGATGGCGCGGTTTCTGGGCGCGGGCACCATCGCGGATGCCTTCTTCGTGGCCTTTTCGCTGCCGAACATGTTTCGCCGGTTCTTTGCCGAGGGCGCCTTCAACGCCGCCTTCGTGCCGATGTTCACGAAAAAGAACACCGTCGATCACGCCGAGGCCGAGGCCTTTGCCCGCGACGCCTATTGGCTGATGGCCAGCTTCCTGATTGCGTTTTCCATGCTGGCGATGGCAGCCATGCCGTTTCTGGTGCTGGCGATGGCTGCGGGCTTTGCTGGCGATGAACGCTTTGATCTGGCGGTGCTGTTCGGGCGCATCGCCTTTCCCTACATCCTGTTCATATCACTGACCGCGCTGCTGTCGGGCATGCTGAACGCGATGGGACGTTTCGCCACCGCTGCGGCGGCGCCGGTTCTGTTGAACGCAGCCTTCATCGCCAGCCTAGTGCTGGCAGCGCAGTTCGACTGGCCGGTCGGCATGACGCTGGCCTGGGCGGTTCCGGTCGGGGGGATCGCGCAGCTTCTTGTCGTCTGGATCGCGGTTCGCCGGTCGGGCTTTTCGCTGCGTTTCCGCCGGCCGACACTGACCCCCGAACTCAAGCGGTTGCTGATCGTCGCGGCACCGGCGATCCTGGCAGGCGGCGTGGTGCAGATCAACCTGATCGTCGGGCGGCAGGTGGCGTCGTTCACGGAAAATGCGATCTCGTGGCTGTCCTATGCCGACCGGCTTTACCAGTTGCCGCTGGGTGTGGTGGGGATCGCCGTGGGCATCGTGCTGCTGCCCGAGCTTGCGCGCCGCCTGCGCCTTGGCGAAACCGAAGCCGCGCGCGATGCCTTCAACCGCGGGATGGAGTTTTCTTTGGCGCTGACCCTGCCAGCCGCGGTGGCGCTGGTCGTGATCGCGCATCCGCTGATCTCGGTCCTGTTCGAACGGGGGGCATTCGTGCGCGCGGATACCGCGAACACGGCCCTTGCCCTGGCGATCTACGGGCTGGGACTGCCCGCCTTTGTGCTGCACAAGGTGTTGCAGCCGCTGTACTTCGCGCGCGAGGACACGCGCAGCCCGTTTCGGTATGCGCTGGTGTCGATGGTGGTCAATGCCGTGGTCGCGGTCGCGCTGATGCCGGTGATCGGCTTTCTGGCCGCAGCCTGGGGCACGACGCTGGCGGCATGGACGATGGTCTGGCAATTGTGGCGCGGCGCCCGGCCGATGGGACCCGCCGCCCGGCTGGACGCACGGATGCGCGACCGGATCTGGCGCATCGCGCTGGCCTCGGGCTTCATGGGGTTTTGCCTGTGGCTCGCTGCGATGCCGCTGGCGCCGGTTCTGTATGGCCCCGGCCGTTCGATGGGTCTGGCAATTCTGATACTGGCCGGCATCGTCAGCTATTTCGGCTTTGGCGCCGCGATCGGCGCGTTCCGACTGTCGGACTTTCGCGCGGCCATGCGCCGCGGAAACAGAAACGCGGGCTGACGAAAGCCGTCAACCCGCGCGAACAGGCCTGCCTGCGGCGTTCAGATGAAACGGACTTGGGTGCCCACCTCGGCCAGTTCGAACAGCTCTTCGATGTGATTGTTGAACAGCCCGATACAGCCGTTCGACGCCCGCCGGCCGATCTTGTCGACATTGTCGATCCCGTGGATGCGGTAATACTCCCATGTCAGGTTCATCGCCCGCGTGCCCATCGGGTTATCGGGCCCAGCCTCGACGCGCTCTGGCAGCGAGGGATCACGCTCTCGCATGCTCGGGGTCGGAATCCAGACCGGATTGGGCCTTTTCAGCACGATCTCGGTATAGCCCAGGCGGGTGAACTCATCCGTCATCGGCACCGATGTCGGATAGACCCGATAGGTGCTTTCATCCTCGGACCAGTAGTGCAGCGCACGCGAGCGCGTATCGCACAAGATCGCACCCTTGCGCAGATTGTCAAAATGATCCCGCCATTGATGCGTGCGGAAACCCATCAGGTTGTGGCGAACCGTTTCGACGCTTTCGGCCTCTTCGATTTCCCCGGAAAACTCTTGCGCCAGCGCGGGCGCGGCAAAGGCTGCCATGCCACCGGCAATGAACGCACGTCGCGATGTGGTTGAAAAGCTCATGGTCATCTCTCTCATGGTCAGCATTCTCTTTGACCCGTGGCCGGGAAAAGGCAAGACCCGTTGCTTGTTGCTGTGCTTCACTTCACCTCACACGCGCGTGAGCGATCGCGCGGCGCGCACCCTTGGCACCACCTGCGCCCGATGCTATCGGTCATCGATGCGGCCCAGGCGGCCTGAGAACGCACCAGACACCGGCCCGGTTCCCCGGACCGACTCAGGACCAAGAACCGATGACCAGCACCGCCATTCCGGTCTCACTGCTGACAGGCTTTCTGGGGTCGGGAAAGACCACGCTTCTGAACCATCTGCTGGCCGATGCACGCACCGGGCGTGTCGCTGTGGTGATGAACGAATTCGGCGAAATCGGTCTGGACCACGATCTGGTCGAATCCGCGACCGAGGCAATGGCTCTTTTGCAATCGGGCTGTCTGTGCTGCACCGTGCGCGGCGACCTGGCACAGACGCTGTCCGACCTCAAGGCTCGGCGCGACCGAGGCGACATCGCGTTCGAGCGGGTGGTGATCGAGACCACGGGCATCGCCGATCCCGGCCCCATCCTGCAGTCGCTGGTAATGGACCCGGCACTGGCCGACGACTTCAAGCTCGACGGGGTTCTGACGACGGTCGATTGCGCGACCGGCCCCGCAACCCTGGACGCCCAGTTCGAGGCGGTTCAGCAGATCGCCATGGCCGATCGGCTGATCCTGACCAAGGCCGATCTGGCCCTTCCGGCCGATATTGCCACGCTGGATGGGCGTCTTGCCGCCATCAATCCCGGCGCGCCTCGGCTTCGCGCCGATCACGGCGCGGTGGATCCCTTGGCGCTGTTCGGGGTCGCCCCCGGCGCCGACAGCCCGCGCAGCGAGGCCCTGCACTGGGTTGCTGCCAACCCCGCGAAACCCGATCCGGCACCCGGCGGCCCTTCAGCCGTTCGGCCGTTCGGGTTGGCGCAGGATCGCGGCCTGTTCGAACGCCCGGCGACAGCGACGGGTCTGCATGACGGGCGCATTTCATCGCAATCGGCGCAGATCGATCATCCGATTTCGCCCATCGTCTTCGATCTCTGGCTGGATTCGCTGATGCGACGCGTGTCCGGCCGTATCCTTCGGCTCAAGGCCGTCGTCCATGTCGAGGGGATCGAACACCCGTTTGCATTGCACGGCGTGCAGCATGTCTTTCATCCGCCGACACCGTTGCCGCAATGGCCGCGTGACGACAAGGTCTCGCGTATCGTCGTCATCGGGCGTGATCTTCCCGCAGGCTATCTTGAGGAAAGTCTGGCGCTTTTGCACAGCCGGCCTGACACCACGGCGCACGGCCACTGAGCGCGCGGCCCGGCTGAACCCTGCCCTATTTTCCCGCTGGCGCGCGGGCGATGCACGCCATTGCGGCATCCGGTGCATTTTCACACCGAATTTATCCCGCGCAGGCACATCGGGGTTGAGCCGTGTCAAGGACGACCCAATCTTTGCATGGCAGACACGCACCACACCCGAGGGAGGATGATATGGACCGGCGAAATCAGCCCAACGCATTCTGGGGCGACAGTCTGACGTTCTGGTGCCGACTGTGGCAGATGCAGTTCGAACACGCATTGCGGTTCTGGTCGGCGATGGCCGAGGCGACACCGCGACCGTCAGCCGCCGAACTGGCGGCCGAGGCCGAGTCGGTCAAGGCGCGCCAGACGCGCGTCAAACGCAAACCTGTCGCCAGCGCGACCCGCAAACCCCGGCAAGAGCGCGCCCCCGCACGCAGGGGCGCGGGGGCGCGGTAATCACGTCGCGGTGCGATCCGCCCAGCCGGCAAAGATGCGCTCCAATGCCACGACGATGTAATAGAGGATGATCCCCAACGCGGCGAGCGCGATCAAAACCGCAAACATCAACGGAAAGTCCGAATTGATCTGGGCCGACTGGAACAGATGGCCCAGGCCGCGACCGTGGGGGGTGATGATCTCGACCAGATTGGTGCCAATGAAGGCCAGTGTCACCGCGACCTTCAATGCGCCAAAGAACTCGGGCAGGGTCTTTGGCAAGGCGATCTTCCAGAACACGGTGAACCGGCTTGCGCCCAGTGATCGCAGAATGTCGCGGTATTCCGGTTCAAGCGTGCTTAGCCCGATGGCCACCGAAACCGCGATCGGAAAGAACGAGATCAGGAATGCGATCAGGATCGTGTTGAAATCGTGCTGGCCCACGAACATCAGCGCCACGACCGGAACCACGGTGGCCTTGGGTATGGCATTGAACCCGACCAGCAGCGGATAGAGCGCGTCATTCATGATCCGGCTCAGGCCCATGATCATGCCGATCAGCGTGCCGAACAGCACGGCGAGACCCAGCCCCGCCACGGTCCGCCACAGTGTCTGCCAGCCGTATTCCCAGAACATCGGCTGAAACCGCAGGAAAGCGGGCCAGATATCTGACGGGGCGGCCATCTTGAAGGTGGGCCAGCCCATGAACCAGACCAGCGCCTCCCACAGGATCAGCAACACCACGATCGCGGTCAGGGGCACGAAAATCTTCTGCACGTTGCCCTGCATCACGCGGCCTCCGCGTCGGTGCGGCCCTGTGCGATCTGTATCTGCTTGCGCAGAACCGCCAGCTTTTCGACCGAATCAGGGGTATACAGCATGTCCAGCGGGCGCGGCCCCGGCATCGGAATATCCATGATATATTGCGTTGTCGCGGGACGCCCCGACAGCACGACCACCTGATCGCCCAGATAGACGCTTTCGCGCAGATCATGGGTGATGAGCATGGCGGTAAAGGGTTCCTTGACGCGCAGCTCGTGCATGGTTTGCCACAGGTCTTCGCGGGTAAAGGCATCCAGTGCGCCAAAGGGTTCATCCAGGATCAACACGTCAGGCTTGTGCACGATCGACCGGCACAGCGAGGCCCGCTGGCGCATGCCGCCCGACAGTTCCGAGGGGCGCTTGTTCTCGAAACCGTCCAGTCCGACCAGGCTCAGAAGTTCACGCGCGCGCTCTTCCTTTTGGCGTTTGGGCATCGACGGGGCGACGATCTCAAGCGGCAGGATCACGTTTTGCAGGATGGTGCGCCATTCCAGCAGCACGGGGTTCTGAAACGCCATGCCCACGGTCTTGCGCGGGCTCTTGACCAGTTCGCCATGCAGCCAGACCTCGCCCTGATCGGGGAACATGAGACCCGCGATCAGCCGCGTCAGTGTCGATTTTCCGCAACCCGAAGGGCCGACCACGGCGCAGAAACTGCCCTCGGGCACCCCGATATTGAGATTGTCCAGAACCGGCAGCGGGCCGGCCTTTGTTTGATAGGCGTGGGTCACGCCCTTGATTTCGATCAGATTTCCCATTCTGCCCCGTTTGCGCTGCGCCTACGTTCAAAAAAAACGCGCCCCGGTCCCGGGACGCGGGCATTGCGCTCGATTGTTGTCAGTCCATTTGCAGGCTGCCGTCGGTGGGCAGGAACCGATCGGTGAAATAGCGCGCACCATCGGGTTCGGTCTCGAAGTCGTAGGTCATTTCGATCTGCTCCAGCGCCAGCGCATAGCGGTCGGCATCGATGTTGCCCAGACCGTTTTCCATGACCCAGTCGGTCAGGATATTGTCGCGCAGCGCCAGTTCCAGCCGCTCGACCTCCAGGTCGACATCCAGGGCCGGATTGCGATCGGCAATCGCATCGACGCCGGCACGCGGGTCTTCGGCGGCATCGCGCACGCCCAGCGCGACCGCCCGCAGGAACCCTGTCACGGCATCGGGGTTTTCCTCGGCGAAGTCGGTGTTGACGATGATCACGTTGCCATACAGCGCCAGCCCGTAATCGGCCATCAGCATCACGCTGATGTCGTCAGGATCGACGCCCAGGCGCACCGTGTTCAGATACGAGGTGAAGGAAAACCCGGTCACGGCATCCACGTCGCCTTCGGCCAGCATCGGCTCGCGCGTCGGAAAACCGACGGGTTCGACGGTGATCGAATCCATGTCCAGCCCCTGTTCGGCGGCGAAGACCGGGAACTGCGCCCAGGCCCCGTCAGGCGGCGGCGCGCCCAGGATGCGGCCCTCCAGGTCGGCGGGTTCGGAAACGCCTTGGCTGACCCGTCCGACCACGGCGAAGGCGGGCTTGTCATACATCACCATCACCGCGGTCACGGGGGCATCCGGGTTCTGGTCCATGAACTTGATCAGGCTCGCCATGTCGGCAAAGCCCATCGGAAAGGCGCCGGTCGCGACCTTGGGGATCGCATCAAGCGAGCCCTGGCCGGCGCTCACCTCGACCTCAAGGCCCTCGGCCTCGAAATGGCCGTTGTCGATGGCCAGGAAATACGGCGCGGCCGGCCCCTCGAACCGCCAGTCCAGGGCGAAGGGTATCTCGGTATCGGCCATGGCCGGCGCGACGAATGCCGCGCTGAACAGGCTTGCGGCGATGAAATGTCTACTCACGGTGCGTGCTCCTTGTTGGTCCGACGATCCCGATTATATCATTGTGCCATCGCCCGAACATGCAGATCTGCCGTCTGCTCCGCAGGATCGCCGCTTGTGATGACGAGACGGGCAGGCGCAAGGCTTGACGCGCAGTATTACGGCACGAGCGCCGCCAGACTACAAGTAATCGGCGAAAAGACCTGTCCGAAATTCTTGATAAACCGTGCACGGCGCGCTGCCCCGGCGCAAAAAGGTGCTACTCGGCCGCGATCTTGGCCGCGCCGCCGGGCCGACCGATCGCGGCGATACCGGCAACGATATCGCGCATTACCACGCGAAAGGCGTGGAAATCGCTGCTGGGTTCGACGCGCTTCTCATCCAGGTAAAGCCGCCTATCGATCTCGATCTGGATGACGTGCATGCCCCGCGACGGCCGGCCATAACGCTGCGCGATATAGGCCCCGGCAAAGGGGGTGTTGCGCGACACGACCAGCCCGGCCTGGCGAAAGATGTCCTCGACCCGGTCCAGCATCTCGGGGTTGCAGGCCGCACCGTGGCGATCGCCAAGCACCACCTGCGGGCGCGGCTGGCCACGCAGGGAATAGCCGCTCAAGGCTTCGTGCGGCATGGAATGGATGTCGGCCAGCAGCACCTGGCCGAATCGGGCATGCTGACGTTGCATCACCCCCTGAAGCGCCATGTGATACGGGCGCCAATACCGTTCGATCCGGCGCTGCGCCTCGGCCATGGACAGCTTGCCACGATAGATATGCCGACCGTTGGCAACGACGCGCGCGATGACGCCAAGCCCCGAAGCCACGCGCGGGTTCAGCCCTCCGCGCGGCGCGCCTTCGATCAGCGCGGGGTCCAACTCGGTCTCGTCACGGTTGAAATCGACATAGGCGCGCGGCACCTCGGACGTGATCAGCGGTGCGCCAAAGGCGGGCGCGTCAGCCAGCAAGAGATCGACATATGCATCCTCGGAGGACCGCAGGACATGCCCCGACACATCGGCCCGGATCAGGAACTCGGGCGGATAGACCCGCCCGCTGTGGGGCGAGGCAAAGACCACATGGCTGCTGGTCTGAACGGGTTCGAATATCTGGACCGGGATCGGCACGGGCATTGCTCCTTCAGGGGCAGTATAGCCGGGTAAATATGGCTGCGGAAAGGCCTTGAACATACCCGCGAGTCCTTTTATAGAGCGCGCATTGACGCGGTTCCGCCCGCGTCCTTTTTCATGGACGGCGGGGCCAGGTCAGGGCGCGTAGCTCAGTGGTAGAGCACTACGTTGACATCGTAGGGGTCACAAGTTCGAACCTTGTCGTGCCCACCATCGCCCCGTCCGGGGCAGCATTCACCACGCCCCGACAGGGGCGTCACTGTTTCAAGGCGCTCGCGCGCCGCGAAGAGGAGAAGGCCGATGAAGGTCAGAAATTCGCTGCGCTCGCTCAAGCAGCGCCACCGGGACTGCCAGATCGTGCGCCGCAAGGGCCGGGTCTATGTGATCAACAAGACGCAGCGCAAGTTCAAGGCTCGCCAGGGCTGAGCCGGAACCGCGCCGCCTGAACTTTGCATATGGAGTCGTGCTGTCAGTGGATCAGCCGGGCCTTTGCCCCGGCTGATCCCCGGCGGTTCATTCGAACAGCTGGAAAACGCTGTCCGCCATCAGTTGCGCCACGAGGCCCTGGGTCAGATACCCGGTCACGGGCATGTCCGCGGCGCGCTGATAGCGCCGGATCGCGCGACGGGTCTGGCCATCCAGTTCGCCATCGACCGTCCCCGGATCGAACCCGCGCGACGCCAACTGACGCTCGATCATCATGCGGGTGAACCGTGGCAGGCCCAGCGCCTCTTCCTCTTGCCTCGCGGCCTCGATGTCGGGGCGCTCGCGTTCGGGGCGCGTCAACTCGCGGATGCGGGCGCGCGCCTCCTCGACAAAGGCGCCCTCGGGATAGTCGCGCAGATACCGCTCATAGGCCTGAGCCGTATCGTTGCGGCGCGCGCGATCCCATGCTTCGCGGTCGCGCGCCTCGGCCTCGTTGCGGCGTTCTTCCTCGATCTCGTCCAGCCGCTCGCGCGCGATGTTGGAAAAGATGCCGTCCGGATAGCGCTCAAGATAGGCGCGCAACCCCGCCTCGTCCCGGCCCCCGCCGGTGTCGCGCCAATACTGGCGATCCTCGCGGTCCTGCTGCGCCTGACGTTCGCGCGCCTCTTCCTCAAGCTCGGCGGCGCGGCGGGCGGCCTGCCCGGCGAGTTGAAAGATCTGGTCGCGATCCAGATACCCCGTGCGCGTGTGATCGTTGGCACTTTGCCAACTGCGGATGGCCGCGCGCGTGCCCGAACCAAAGATGCCGTCGATACCCCGCGGATCGAAGTTGAGGATCGTCAGATCCCGCTGCACGGCGCGGCGTTCCTCGCGGGTCAGGCCCAAATCGTCCTCGACCCGTTCGGGGCTGCTTTCAAGCTCTTCGATCGCCGAACGCGCATCGCCGGCAAACAACCCATCCGGCCAGGCATCAAGATAAGCGCGGTAGGCGGCAATCGTGCCCTCGTCCTCGGCCATGCGCCAATCGTCACGATCGGACTGGGATTCAGGCTCATGATCATCGGGCAGAAAGGTCAGATAGGCCGGGTCGAAGCCCCGCAGCCGCACATCGGAATACGCATCGACCGCATCGCCAAGGTTGGTGCCGGGAACGATCACCTCATCCAGAACGCCGCGCAGGGCATCAGGGCGCCCGCTCAGCAGGCTGACCCCTTGCGGGACATCGGGAACCGGCGAGATGCCGGGGTCGAATCCGTCATCCATCCTCTCGGGGTAGCCCAGATCGGCGATCGCCACGATCGACCCGCCCTGGATGCGTTCCGCAACAGCCAGAGGGGTTTCCAGCCGGACACCGATCGTGTCGATATTGGCGCGCCCCGGTTCGGACGCGTCCGCCCCCATCAGCCAGCTGCTGCTGTCGTTGTGCAGCGAATACCCCGCAAAGACGATCACGACGCGTTCCGGCCGTTCGTCGGCAATGCGCCGGTCCAGATCCGTCAGGGCGGCGCGCAGGGCCGGGGCGGACAGGTCGGTTGCCTGATCGGTGTCGAAGCCCGCCGCCTCGAACCGACGCACCAGGCGCAGCAATTCGGGTGCATCCTCGGCCGTGCGCAACGAGTCGTGGCGCTCGTTGATCAGGAACAACGCGATCCCGGACGCCGCTGCCGGTACGGCCGCGATCAGCCAGGCAAGGCAGGCAGACAGAAGTAGTCGGACCATGGGGAACCCCCTTCCCGTTGGGCGGGGGCTGGCCGCTCAGTCGTAGTTGCGTTGATCCTCAATCACCTTGCCGTCGTTGGGCAAGGTGCCCGGCGGCACCAACTCGACCTTCCCCCGCAACTTGAGTGTATCAAGAAGCGTATCCTCATATAACTTCGGATTGGTGGCCCTGGTTTCAATAAAAACGGTCATCATGTCCTTTTCGCCCTCACGAAGGGCGACGACGCGGGCGCGACTGACCTCTTCGTGGCGCGAGACGAAGGCGGCCACCTGTTCGGGGCGCACGAACATGCCCTTGATCTTGGTGGTCTGATCCGCGCGACCCATCCAGCCCTTGATCCGCAGGTTGGTGCGCCCGCACGGGCTGACGCCCGGCATGATCGCCGACAGATCCCCGGTGGCGAACCGGATCAGGGGATAGTCGGGGTTCAGCGTCGTGACCACGACCTCGCCCACTTCGCCATGCGGCACGGGTTCGCCGGTGCCCGGGCGCACGATCTCGACGATCACGCCCTCGTCGATCACCATGCCTTCCATCGCCTCGGTCTCATAGGCGATGTTGCCCAGATCGGCGGTGGCATAACACTGGCGGCAGATGACCCCGCGATCGGCATATTCCTGACGCAACGATGGAAACAGCGCGCCACCGCCCACCGCGGCCTTGGTGAATGAAAGCCGCACCCCCATCTCGTCGGCCTTGTCGAGAATGATCTTCAGGAAATCCGGTGTCCCGGCATAGACGGTCGAGCCGATGTCATGCGCGGCACGCACCTGAAGTTCTGTCTGGCCGGTGCCCGCGGGCAGGACCGCGGCCCCGACTGCGCGCGCGGCGTTCTCGAACATCATGCCGGCCGGCACCAGATGATAGGAAAAACAGTTGTGCATGATGTCGCCGGCCCCGACACCCAGCGCATGCAGGAACCGGCCGCCGCGCCACCAGTCATGGCTGGTGCGGCCCGGCTCGTAGATCGGGCCTGGCGACTGGAAGATGTGGTCGAACTCCGCGGTCTTGAGGGCGGTATAGCCGCCAAACGGCGCGGCCTCGGCCTGCGCGCCGGTCAGTTCGGACTTGCGCAGGACCGGCAGGTCGGCCAGCGCCTCGATCGTGGTGATCGCGGCGGTGTCGATGTCGGCCAGCGCCCCGGCCATGCCCGGCGTTTCCCTGGCGCGCGCGATCTGGACCGGCAACGCCCTGGCAAGGTCAGCCGCGCGTTGATCGGCCGAGCGGGTTTCCAGTGCGTCGAAATAGGTCTTGCTCATGATGTCCTCGCGGGGGGATGCCAGAATTGGCGCGTAGGGCCCGGTCTGCCGTTGTCCGATATGCCGATCAGGCCAGCCAACGCTTGCGGCGCCGATAGCTGCGCACGTCGCGGAAGCTTCTGCGCCCCTTGTCCGACATGCCCAGGTAGAATTCCTTGACATCCGGGTTCTCGCGCAGCGCCTGGGCCGACCCCTCCATCACGACGCGGCCGTTTTCCAGGATATAGCCCGTATGGGCAAAGCGCAGGGCGACATTGGTGTTCTGTTCGGCCAGCAGGAAGGTCACGCCCTGCTCCTCGTTAAGTCTTTGCACGATCTCGAATATCTGTTCCACAAGCTGCGGTGCAAGCCCCATTGAGGGCTCATCCAGCAAAATCATTTCGGGCCGGCTCATCAGCGCGCGGCCGATGGCCGTCATCTGCTGTTCCCCGCCCGAGGTATAGCCCGCCTGGCTCTTGCGACGCTCTTTCAGCCGGGGAAAGTAGGTATAGACCAGATCCAGCTCATCCGCGACCGACTTGCGCCCGTCACGCCGGGTGTAGGCCCCGGTCAGCAAATTCTCTTCGACGGTCAGATGTTCAAAACAGTGACGCCCCTCCATGACCTGGATCACGCCCTTGCGCACCAGATCGGACGGGCTGAGGCTGGCGACATTCTCACCGCGATAGGTGATCGACCCTTTGGTAATGTCTCCACGCTCGGACGCCAGCAGCCCCGAGATCGCCTTGAGGGTCGTGGACTTGCCCGCACCGTTGCCACCCAACAGCGCCGTGATCCCGCCCTTGGGCACATGCAGGCTGACCCCTTTGAGCACAAGGATCACATGGTTGTAGATCACCTCGATGTTGTTCACTGAAAGCAGCGTTTCGGCGGTGCTTTGAGGGTCGGGGCGGGTGTCGAACATGATGACGGATCCGTTGACGGGAATTTCGGGAAAAGACGGGCGCGGCGAGGTGCCGCGCCCGTGTCGTGGGCGCTTACTCCATGCAGCCCGGCGTGATGTCATTCTCCTCGGCGTAGGACATCGAATCCTCGGTCGCCATTTCCATGATCATGTCACGATCGGGCTCGATCCAGTCGGTGATCAGGTTCCAGGTGCCGGAATTGGCATCCCATTCCTGGATCATCGCCTCACCCGAACCGCCGTGGTTTTCACAGCTGACCTCGAATGCCGGGCCGAACTCGGGCAGACCCAGTTCGGCCATGCGCTCTTCGGTAATGACCAGATTGGCCATGCCATCGCGCATCTGCTCGGCGTTGATCTCGTCCACGCCGTGGATCTCCTGCGCGGTGCGCGCGGCCTCGACCGCAAGCATCGCCGCGTAAAGGCCGCGTGAGTAAAGCACGGTTCCGATCTGATCCCCGGCGCCGGCTTCAAGACCCGGCTCGACGACATATTCCTCGATGTCGTCATAGATCGGATAGTCGCGCCCCGTGCCGTGCATCGCCAGCGAACGGTAGCCATGCGCCCCTTCGCCGGCGGGACCGACATCCTGTTCCGAACCGGACCACCAGACACCGATGAAGTTCTCCATCGGGAACCGGATGTTCGCCGCCTCCTGGATGGCGGTCGGGTTCATGACACCCCAGCCCCACATGATCACATAATCCGGCCGTTCGCGGCGAATCTGAAGCCACTGGTTACGCTGTTCCTGGCCGGGGCTGTCGACGCCGATCTCGATGAGTTCATAGCCCAGGTCTTCGGACAGGCGGGTCAGGGTCGGGATCGGTTCGCGGCCATAGGCCGAGTTGTGATAAAGAAGGACGATCTTCTTGTCCTCAAGGCTGCCGTCGTTCTCATCCAGAAGGAAGTTGATGATGACCGATGCGCCGTCCCAGTAGTTCGCCGGGTAGTTGAAGACCCAGTTGAACACCTCGCCATTGATGGCCGAGGTGCGACCGTAACCCATCGAATGAATGGGGATTCCGTCCTCGGTCGCGCGGGGGATCAGCTGATAGGTGATCCCCGTGGACAACGGTTGCAGCACCAGCGGGTCATCGCCCCGGATCGACTGATAGCATTCGACGCCGCGCTCGGTGTTGTAGGCGGTTTCGCATTCGCTCATGCGGATCGGCACGCCGCCGATACCGCCGTCGCGCTCGTTTATCAGGGTCAGATAGTCCTGATACCCGTCGGCAAAGGGGATGCCGTTGGGGGCAAATGGTCCGGTGCGGTAGTTGAGCATCGGAAAGTGAAGATCTTGCGCCACTGTCGGCGCGGCGATCGCCATGGTCACCGCGATGCCCGCGGCCAGCTTGGTCATCTTCTTCATTGGTTCTCCTCCCATTGGATGATGACGGTTTCGGGTTCTTGTCGTTATCGGCTGCCGCCCGCTCAATGCGGGAAGGGCCACAGGCGCAGCTTCTCCTTGATCGTGCGCCATAAGGCAGCCAGCCCATGCGGTTCGATGATCAGGAAGGCAAGGATCAGCGCACCGATGATCATCACCTCCAGATGCGCTGCCAGGTCCGAGGACCAGTCGAACTGGTTCACCAGCAGCATCTTCAGCAGCACCGGGCCGACGATCAGGAAGGCCGCCCCCAGGAACGCGCCAAGGATCGAGCCCAGTCCGCCCACGATGACCATGAACAGAACCAGGAACGACTTGTCGATGCCGAAGGCCTCACCGGCCTCGGCGGCGCCCAGATAGACCGCGAAAAACAGCGCCCCGGACACGCCGATCAGGAACGACGACACCGCAAAGGCCGACAGCTTGGCGCGCATGGGGTTCACGCCGATGATTTCGGCGGCGATGTCCATGTCACGAATGGCCATCCACTTGCGCCCGATCGTGCCGCGCGTCAGGTTGCGCGCCAGCCACGCCATGACGACCAGAAAGCTCAGGCAGACCAGATAGACCGACACCGCAGACGCGGAGGGCCCGGTCACCGGATAGCCGAACAGCGTGCGCGTCGGGGCCGAGATCATGCCGGTGGACGAGTAGTTGAAGAACCACGGTGTCCGGGTGAACAGCCAGATCAGGAAAAACTGCGCCGCCAGCGTCGCCACCGCCAGATAGAAACCCTTGATCCGCAGGCTGGGCAGGCCAAAGAGTGTTCCCACCGCAGCCGTCACCAGCCCTGCCAGAACCACCACGAAGACGATGTTCAAGCCCGGCATGGCTACCATCAGCTTGTAACAGGCATAGGCGCCGACCGCCATGAAGGCGCCGGTGCCCAGGCTCAACTGGCCGCAATAGCCGATCAGGATATTCAGGCCCAGCGCGGCGATGGCGTAGATCAGGAACGGAATCACGATCGAATTGGCCCAGTAATCGCTGATGACCATCGGCATCACCAGGAAGGCGAAGGCCAGCACCAGGTAATAGCCATAGCGATCGAACCGGATCGGAAAGGTCTGGTTGTCGGCGGCGTAGGACGTCTTGAAGTCGCCCGCTTCACGGTAAAGCATGTATCAGACCCTCTCGATGATCTTTTCGCCGAACAGCCCTTGCGGCCGAAACAGCAGGAAAACCAGCGCCAGCATGTAGGCAAACCAGTTCTCGGTCGCGCCACCGACAATGGGCTGCATGAAGAAGTCGAACAGCTTTTCGCCCACGCCGATGATCAGCCCACCCACGATCGCGCCCGGAATCGAGGTGAAACCGCCCAGGATCAGCACCGGAAGCGCCTTGAGCGCGATCAGCGACAACGAGAACTGCACGCCCGATTTGGCGCCCCACATGATTCCGGCGACCAGCGCGACGATCCCGGCGATCGACCAGGTCAACACCCAGATGAAGCGCAGCGAGATGCCGACCGACAGCGCCGCCTGATGATCGTCGGCGACCGCGCGCAGCGCGCGCCCCTCCTTGGTGTATTGCGAGAACAAAACCAGGACCGCCACCAGCAGGGCGGCGATGACCATCGCGTAAAGATCCAGCGTGTCCATGTAGAAGCCATAGCCGAACAGGCCGAAGGTCAGGTCGTCCACCGCCCCCGACATCCCTTGCGGAATGCCGACATCCAGCCGCTTGACCTCGGCACCCCACATCAGGTCGCCCAGCCCCTCCAGGAAATAGGCCAGCCCGATCGTCGCCATGAACAGGATGATCGGCTTTTGGTTCACCAGGTGGCGCAGAACGAACCGCTCGACCGCCCAGGCAAAGACGACCATCACGCCCACGGTTGCCGGGATCGCCAGTAGCGTGGGCAGGTTCCAGCCGAAATGGTGGACACGGGTGCCGAATATCGCATTGATCAGATGCGCAAAGGGCACCTGGCCCTGCTGAAAGCCGACCAGCGTCAGTGCCGCGAACAGCGCCATCACACCCTGGCTGAAGTTGAAGATGCCCGATGCCTTGAAGATCAGGACGAAGCCCAGTGCCACCAGGGCATACATGATGCCCGCAGTCAGACCATTGAGCGCGGCCTCCATGGCGAAGAGTAGCGTATCAGGCATGGATGCCCCCCGTCGAATTTCCCTTGAAACCGGCGCGCTCAGTCATGTGCGACGCCCAGATAGGCCTTGATGACCTCTTCGTCGTTGCGCACCTCGTCGGGCGTGCCGTCGCCGATCTTCTTGCCGTAATCCATGACGACCACCCGATCGGACAGGTCCATCACCACACCCATGTCATGCTCGATCAGCACGATCGTGGTGCCGAACTCGTCGTTCACATCCAGGACGAAGCGGCACATGTCTTCCTTTTCCTCGACATTCATGCCCGCCATCGGCTCGTCCAGCAGCAGGATGGCGGGTTCCGCAGCCAGCGCGCGTGCCAGCTCCACGCGCTTTTTCAGCCCGTAGGGCAGGCGCGCGACCGGCGTCTTGCGGATATGCTGGATTTCAAGGAAGTCGATGATCTTCTCGACCTTTTCGCGGTTTTCCTCTTCTTCCCGCGCGGCCTTGCCCCACCACATCGCCTGGCTCAGGAAACCCGACGACATGTGGTTCAGCCGGCCGGTCATGATGTTGTCGAGCACGCTCATGCCCTCGAACAGGGCGATGTTCTGAAAGGTCCGGGCGATCCCCATGCGCGCGACCTCATAGGGCCGCATGCGCGGGCGCTTGTAGCCCTTGTAAATGACCTCGCCCTCCTGCGGGTGATAGAACCCCGAAATGACATTGAGCATCGAGGACTTGCCCGCCCCGTTCGGACCGATGATGGCGCGAACCTCGCCCCAGCGAATATCAAAGCTGATATCCTTGATCGCGACGACCCCGCCGAAACGCAGGGTGATGTTGCGCATCTCCATCGCCACGCCGCCGATCTTGCGGCCATCGGCGGTCATGTACCCGTCGTCTTGCGTGTCAAGCATCGGCTCTGGTCCCTCTTGTCGTCCCGGCGCCGTCATTGCGCCGCGATCGGCGCGGCGGTCTCGGTGTCGAACACCTTGGCATCGCGTAATTCCAGCGTCGCCTTGAGCTTGCCCTTGCGCCCGTCTTCATAGGTCACTTCGGTTTCGGTATAGACGCTGTCCTGGCCGTCATAGAGCGCGGCAATCAGGTCTGCGAACTTCTCTTCGACGATGCGGCGGCGCACCTTGCGGGTGCGCGTCATCTCGCCGTCATCGGCATCGAGTTCCTTGTGCAAGACCAGAAACCGATGGACCTGGCATCCCGACAGCATCCGGTCCTGCGCGACGCTGGCGTTGACCTCTTCGACATGCTCCTGGATCATTTCCAGCACACGCGGATGCCCGGCCAGCTCCTGATAGCTGGAATAGCCAATGTTGTTGCGCTCGGCCCAGTTGCCGACGGCGCTGAGGTCGATATTGATGAAGGCCACGCAGCGATCGCGCCCGTTTCCGAACAGAACGGCCTCAAGGATATTGGGAAAGAACTTGAGCTTGTTCTCGACGTATTTGGGCGCGAACATCGAGCCGTCGGCCATTTTCCCCACGTCCTTGGCGCGGTCGATGATGCGCAGATGCCCGCTACCTTCCTCGAAGAAACCGGCATCGCCCGTTGCCACCCACCCCGCGCTATCCTTGGTCGAGGCGGTGGATTCCGGGTTCTTGAAATATTCGACGAATGTGCCGGGCGAGCGGTAGAACACCTCGCCATTCTCGGCGATGCGAACCTCGACGCCCGGTGACGGAACGCCCACGGTATCCGATCGCACCTCGCCATCGGGTTGCTGGGTGATGAACACCGACGCCTCGGTCTGTCCGTAAAGCTGTTTCAGGTTGATCCCCAGCGAGCGGTAGAATTCGAATATCTCGGGGCCGATCGCTTCGCCCGCGGTATAGGCCACGCGAACGCGGCTCAGGCCCAGCGTGTTCTTGAGCGGGCCATAGACCAGCAATTCGCCCAGCGCGTATTTGGCGCGGTCGGCGGCCGAGACCGGCTTTCCGTCCAGGATCGCAGGGCCGACCCGGCGCGCATGGGCCATATAGGTATCGAACAGCCGTTTCTTGGCGCGGCCCGCATCCTCCATGCGGATCATAACCTGCGTCAGCATGGTTTCGAAAATTCGCGGCGGTGCGAAGAAATATGTCGGCCCGATCTCGCGCAGATCAGTCATCATCGTGGCCGCACTTTCGGGGCAGTTCACGCAAAACCCGGTCCAATAGGCCTGACCGATCGCAAAGATGAAATCACCCACCCATGCCATTGGCAGATAGGCGACAATCTCGTCTGTGGGCTTCAGCCGGTCGAACTCGGACGATGCCTTCGAGGCTTCGATGATGTTGCGGTTCGACAGGACCACGCCCTTGGGCTTGCCCGTCGTCCCCGAGGTATAGAGGATGACGCAGGTATGGTCGTAAGTCAGTGCATTGCGGCGCTGATCCAGCTCGGGCAGAAGACGCTGCCGGGCGGCGCGACCTTCGGCCTTGACGTCGTCGATCCAGTTCATCTGGCTGTGGTCGTATTTGCGCATACCGCGCCGGTCGACATAGACGATCTGTTCGATCGCGCTGACGCGGGCGCGCACCTCGATGACCTTGTCGACCTGTTCCTGGTCACCGCAAATGGCGAAACGGGCGCCGCAATGTTCCAGCACATAGGCCATCTCTTCGGCGACCGAGTCCTGATAGAGCGGCACGGGAATCGCCCCGACCGACTGGGCCGCGACCATCGACCAGTAAAGCGCCGGGCGATTGCGGCCAATGATGGCGACATAGTCGCCCCGTTCCATGCCCAGCGCCAGAAAGCCCAGCGCAATGGCCTCCACCTCGTCAGCGACCTCGGACCAGGTCCAAGACTGCCATATCCCGAATTCCTTTTCACGATAGGCCGTGCGATTGCCCTGGCTTGCCGCGTTACGCGCCAGAAGGGCCGGAATAGATTGCAGGGCGCCTTGCGCTGCCGCCTCTTGCGCTGCGGTTGACATCACCGAATTCTCCTCCCTCATCGCGCATCGTGGCAAACCACGGATGCACGCTCCGCCAAACTTGGTGAGGGCCAAGTTTTTCCTCAGTTTTGCCCAAACCTTACAAATTGTTACATCGCGCCGGATCAAGGGACGCGCGGTTGCGGTTGCTGCCCCGCGGCATGGACGCTACTTTAACGCGATACCCGCCAGAGAAGCCCCGTGAACCAACCGCATCATGCCCGATTGAACCTTTCCGCCGGAGTGGCGTCGGTTTGTGTGGCAATAACACTGATCGCGGTAAAGCTCTGGGGTCTGGCGATGACCGGCGCGCTGAGCTTGGCCGCAACGCTTGTGGACAATGCGCTGGACCTGCTCGTGTCAGCCGGCGCCCTTTTGGCGATCATCTATGCCGCACGCCCGCCGGACGATGATCACCACTTCGGTCATACCTCGGCCGAGGACCTGGCAGCGCTTTTCCAAGCGCTTGTGGTGCTGATCTCGGCCGTCGCGATCGCGGTGCTTGCGCTTGTCAGGCTCGGCGCACAGACCCATGAGCCGCTGCGCGCCGAGGGCGCGGGCGTCGCGGCGATGATCGTTTCGGTGATACTGACGGGCGCGCTGGTGATCTGGCAGCGATATGTCGCGCGGCGCACCGGCAACCGGGTCGTCGCGGCCGACTCGCTTCACTATCTGTCGGACCTGTTGCCCGCGCTGGGGGCATTGGCGGCGCTCGCAATCTCAGCCTGGTGGAACGTGGGCGAGGCGGATTCGCTGATCGCTCTTGCCGCCGCAGGCTGGCTGGCATGGAACGGCGGGCGTATCGGCCTGGCCGCGTGGCACGCGCTGATGGACCGCTCGGCCCCGGCTGATGTCTTGCAGCGAATCGCCGCGATCACGGACGAATGGCCCGGCCTGCGCGGCTGGCACGACCTGCGCACCCGCACGGCGGGAAGCCGGCTGTTCATCTCATTGCATGTCGAGATCGATGGCTCACTGACGCTCGACGAGGCCCATGCCATCGGCGACGGGCTGGAACATGCGCTGCGCGATGCCTTCCCCGACGCCTGGGTCATCATTCACACCGATCCGGTGGCCCCGGTGCCAAACCTCGGGCAGGCGTAGCCCTGCGCCGAAGCCCTTGGTGTCGGCTACCCCCAAAACCCGTCAGGATGTCACACCTCCAGGCACCAGCGCATGACGGCCTTTTGCGCATGCAGCCGGTTCTCGGCCTCGTCCCAGACCACCGATTGCGGGCCGTCCATGACCGCGTTCGTCACTTCGTCCTCGCGATGCGCGGGCAGGCAATGCATGAACAGCGCATCGGGGTTCGCGGCGGCCATCAGGCGTTCGTTGACCTGATAGGGCCGCAACTGGTTGTGCCTGCGTTCCTTGGTGGACTGGCTGTCGTGCATGCTGACCCAGGTATCCGTGACCACCAGGTCGGCCCCCTGCACCGCCTCGACCGGATCGCGCACGATCCGGACCTCGCTGCCGCGCTCGCGCGCGAAATCGACGAAGGCGCGTTCGGGATCCAGCGGTGGCGGCCCGGTGAAGGTGAAATCGAAGCCGAACTGGCCCGCCGCCTGCAGGAACGAGGCGCAGACATTGTTGCCGTCGCCCGACCAGACCACCTTGCGCCCCGCGATCGGACCGCGATGTTCCTCATAGGTCAGGATATCGGCCATGATCTGGCATGGATGGGTGCGGTTGGTCAGCCCGTTGATGACCGGCACCGAGGCCGAGTCCGCCAGTTCCTGAAGCACCGATTCCTCATAGGTGCGGATCATGATCAGATCGACATAGCGCGACAGCACGCGCGCCGTGTCGGCAATGGTTTCCCCATGCCCCAGCTGCATTTCCGAGCCCGACAGGACCATGGTCTGCCCGCCCATCTGCCGAACGCCGACATCGAACGAGACGCGGGTTCGGGTCGAGGGTTTTTCGAAGATCAGCGCCACCATCTTGCCCGCCAGCGGCTGTTCATCGTCCGGGGCGGCACGGCCCCGCCCGTTGCGCGCGGCCTTCATGCGGCGCGCCTGGTCGATCATGGCGCGCAGGGCGGCAGGGTCGGTGGTGTGGATATCGAGAAAATGGTTCATCGCTTGGGACTTTCGGGAAAACGGGGAAGGGGGCGTTGCCCCCTCTGGCCTGCGGCCATTCACCCCCAGGATATTTTCAGACAGAAAATGGACATCAGGCCGTTTCCAGGCCAGCGGCGGCCTGATCCAGGCGCGAGACGGCCTCGGCCAGATCATCGTCGGGGATGTTGAGCGCGGGAATAAGGCGGATGACATTGTCGGCAGCCGGGACGACCAGCACCCCGGCGTCACGTGCCGCGGACACCAGTTCGGTGTTCGGCTTTCGGCATGTCAGCCCCAGCATCAGCCCCGAGCCGCGGACCCCTTCGAACGTGTCGGGATGGGCCGCGATCAACCCCTCCAGCTTCTGGCGCAAAAGGCCGGCCTTGCGATTCACCTCATCCAGAAAGGCCGGATCGGCAATGATTTCCATGACCTTCAGCCCCACCGCGCAGGCCAGCGGGTTGCCGCCATAGGTCGAGCCATGCGTGCCCGCGACCATGCCCGCGGCGGCCCGTTCGGTGGCCAGAACCGCGCCCAGCGGAAAGCCGCCACCGATCCCCTTGGCGACCATCATGATGTCGGGGGCGATGCCCGCCCATTCATGCGCAAACAGCCGCCCCGTGCGCCCCATGCCGCATTGCACCTCATCCAGGACCAGAAGCGCGCCGGTCCGGTCGCAAGCCGCGCGCAGGGCCTTGAGCTGCGACTCGGGGACGGGGCGGATGCCGCCCTCGCCCTGGACCGGCTCGATCATCACCGCCGCCACGCTATCGTCAAGGGCGGCATCAAGTGCCTCGGGGTCGTTCCAGGGCAAGACCTTGAACCCCGGCATCAGCGGCCCGAAGCCTCGCGTCATCTTATCGGACCCCGCCGCCGCGATGGCCGCGGTGGAGCGCCCGTGAAACGCCCCGTCGAAGGTCAGGATCGTCAGGCGATCCTCGCCCTTTTCGAACCAGTACTTGCGCACCATCTTGATCGCCAGTTCCGCCGCCTCGGTGCCTGAATTGGTAAAGAACACGGTATCGGCAAAGGTGCGGTCGACCAGCGCATCGGCCAGCGCCTGCTGCTGCGGGATCTGGTAGAGGTTCGACACATGCCACAGGTCCTGCGCCTGCGCATGCAGCGCCGCCACCAGCGCCGGGTGGGCATGGCCCAGCGCATTCACCGCGATTCCCGCCCCCATGTCGAGAAAACGACGGCCATCGGACTCGAACAGCCAGGAGCCTTCGCCGCGAACAAAGGTCAGCGGCGCACGGTTGTAGGTGGGCAGGACGGATGCGATCATCGGGAAAGCCTTGAACATGGAGTGCAAGAGGTGCCAAAGCCCTTCGGCCAAGTCAATGCACGGCGTAACCGGGCAGGTCACGCATGCGCTGCACCGCGGCCGCGCCTCCGATGGCACCTTGCCCCGCCCTGCCCCATTCATTATCCCTGACGCAGCACGTTTGCGGAGGACCAGCCATGACCAAACAGCGTTTCGACAAGTCGAAACTTCCCAGCCGCCATGTGACCGAAGGCCCCGCGCGCGCGCCGCATCGGTCGTATTTCTATGCGATGGGGATTTCCGAGGAGGAAATCCACCAGCCCTGGGTTGGCGTGGCGACCTGCTGGAACGAGGCTGCACCCTGCAACATCGCGCTGAACCGGCAGGCGCAGTCGGTGAAGGCCGGGGTCAAGATGGGTGGCGGCACGCCGCGCGAATTCACCACCATCACCGTCACCGATGGCATCGCCATGGGGCACGAGGGGATGCGTTCGTCGCTGGCCTCGCGCGACGCGATTGCCGATACGGTCGAGTTGACGATGCGCGGCCATTGCTATGATGCCCTCGTCGGGCTGGCCGGATGCGACAAGTCGTTGCCGGGTATGATGATGGCCATGGTGCGCCTGAACACGCCTTCGGTCTTCATCTACGGCGGGTCGATCCTGCCGGGCCGGCTGAACGGGCAGGACGTGACCGTGCAGGATGTGTTCGAGGCGGTGGGCAAGCACCAGGCCGGCAATTATTCGGACGCCGAGCTGGCGATCCTGGAACGGGTCGCCTGCCCGTCGGCGGGTGCCTGCGGCGGTCAGTTCACCGCCAACACCATGGCCTGTGTTTCCGAAGCGATCGGGCTCGCCTTGCCGAATTCATCGGGCGCGCCGGCGCCTTACGAATCGCGCGATCAATATGGCGAAGCCTCGGGCATGGCCGTGATGACCCTGATCGAAAAGAACATCCGTGCCCGCGACATCGTCACCCGCAAGAGCCTGGAAAACGCCGCGCGTGTCGTCGCCTGTACCGGAGGCTCGACCAATGCCGGGCTGCACCTGCCCGCGATCGCGCATGAGGCCGGGATCGATTTCGACCTGTTCGACGTCTGCGACATCTTCCGCGACACGCCCTATTTCGTCGATCTCAAGCCCGGCGGAAAATACGTGGCGAAAGACCTCTATGAAGCGGGCGGCGTGCCGGTGGTGATGAAGGAATTGCGCAAGCAGGGCCTGATCCACGAGGACTGCATGACCGCCACCGGCCGCACCATGGGCGAAGAGCTGGACATCGTCACGCGCGAGGCCGATGGCCGCGTGATCTATCCCGCCGCCACGCCACTGAGCAAGACGGGCGGGGTCGTCGGGCTCAAGGGCAATCTTGCCCCTGACGGCGCCATCGTGAAGGTCGCCGGGATGAGCGAGAAGGAGCAGGTCTTTTCCGGCCCGGCCCGCGTGTTCGAAAGCGAGGAAGAAGCCTTTGCAGCGGTCAAGAGCCGCCAGTACCAGGAAGGCGAGGTCATCGTCATTCGCAACGAGGGCCCGGCGGGCGGGCCCGGCATGCGCGAGATGCTGGCCACCACGGCCGCGCTGTCGGGGCAGGGCATGGGCAAGTCGGTGGCGCTGATCACGGATGGCCGGTTCTCGGGTGCGACGCGCGGATTCTGCGTGGGTCATGTCGGCCCGGAATCCGCGCTTGGCGGGCCGATTGCGCTGCTCAGGAATGGCGACAAGATCACGATCAACGCGATTACAGGCGAATTGTCGGTCGATCTGAGCGATGAGGAACTGGCCGCGCGCAAGGCCGACTGGACCGGACCGCGCAAGACGAACTACAGCAATGGCGCGCTCTGGAAATACGCCCGACTGGTGGGTGGCGCGCGCAAGGGGGCGGTGACACATCCCGGCGGCGACGACGAAGCCCATGTGTATATGGATCTCTAGGATCCGGCTGACGGCGCTGTCGCTGGTCGCAGGCCTGTCGCTTGCGGCCTGTTTCGAAAGCGTTTCACTGTCGCAAGCCACCGATCGCGAGACCCAGGCGCCATCCGGCCCCGCCTCGGTCTCGGTTCTTGACGATGAGGTGACGGTCGTTGGCCCCGCCGGCTATTGCGTGGACGATACCGCCACGCGCGAAAGCGAGAACGAAGCTTTCGTGTTGCTGGTGCGCTGCTCGCCCACGCGCCGCAACAGCCCGATCCTGAGCGCGACGGTCACGTCACTGCCCGCGCAGGGCGAGATCGACCCGGACAGCCTGGAACGCCTTGGCGATTTCCTTCAGACCGCTGCGGGCCGTGCGCAGCTGGCGCGGCGCGGCAACGCCGGCGATGTAGCGCTGGAGGCGCCGCAAGTCGCCGACGGCGCGCTTTGGTTGCGTATCGAGGATCGCGGCAACCCCGAGACGTTCGAGGCGGGGTATTGGCGCGCCATCATGCCGCTGGCCGGGCGCGTCGTCACGCTGTCGGTGCTGTCTGCGCGTGACCATCCCGTGGGGTCAGACCGCAGCCTGACAGCCCTGCGCGCCTTTGTCGCCGCGATGCGCCGCACCAACGCCGATTGAACCCGCGCCTTGACGCAAGGTTTGGCGTGACAAATCGCCATGCAGGTTTCACCCTGCGCGGCATTGCCAGTCAGGAGAACCCGATGACCAGCCCGTATCCGCATCTGCTGTCGCCGCTCGATCTGGGGTTCACCACGCTGCCCAACCGGGTGCTGATGGGATCCATGCATACCGGGCTTGAGGAACGCGGCGACTGGGAGCGCGTGGCCACCTATTACGCCGAACGCGCACGTGGCGGGGCGGGGTTGATCGTCACCGGCGGCATGGCGCCGAATCCCGAAGGCGCGGTCTTCGCCGGCGCGGCGGGGTTGTTCACCGATCAGGACATCGCCAATCACCGGCTGCTGACGGGCCGAGTTCACGATGCCGGCGGCAAGATCGCCATGCAGATCCTGAATGCCGGGCGCTATGCTTATGTCAAGGACTGTGTCAGCGCCTCGGCGATCAAGTCGCCCATCTCGCCCTTCGTGCCCCGCGAACTGGACGAAGAGGGGATCGAAAAGCAGCTCGACGATTATGCCACCGCGGCCGCCCGCGCACACGAGGCGGGATATGACGGGGTCGAGGTCATGGGATCGGAAGGATACCTGATCAACCAGTTCCTGTGTCTGCATACCAACCACCGGACCGACCGCTGGGGCGGCAGCTATGAGAACCGGATGCGGTTCGCCGTCGAGGCCGTGCGCCGCGTGCGCGAGGCGGTTGGCAAGGATTTCATCGTCATCTACCGGATTTCGCTGATCGACCTGGTGCCGAACGGCCAGACCTGGGACCAGGTTCTGCAACTGGCCCGCGCGATCGAGGAAGCCGGCGCCACGATCCTGAACACCGGGGTCGGCTGGCACGAGGCGCGCGTTCCCACGATCGCCACATCGGTGCCGCGCGCGGCGTTTTCCTGGGTCACGCGCAAACTGATGGGTACGGTGGGCATTCCGGTCATCACCTCGAACCGCATCAACACGCCCGACGTTGCCGAAACGCTTCTGGCCGAGGGTTGCGCCGACATGGTGTCGATGGCGCGGCCCTTCCTGGCCGACCCCGATTTCGTGAACAAGGCCGCGGCCGGCCGCGCCGACGAGATCGCGCCCTGTATCGGCTGCAATCAGGCCTGTCTCGATCATACCTTCACCGGCAAGATTTCAACCTGTCTGGTGAACCCGCGTGCCTGCTATGAGGACGAGCTTTCCTATACCCCCACCGATGCGCCCCGCTCGGTGGCCGTGGTCGGCGCCGGTCCGGCGGGTCTCATGGCGGCGCTGGTGGCCGACTGGCGCGGGCACAAGGTCACCCTGTTCGAGCGCGACACGCAGATCGGCGGGCAGTTGAACATGGCGCGCGTCATCCCCGGCAAGGAAGAGTTTCACGGGCTGGTGGCATGGTTTGAAACCATGATCGCGCGCTCACGCATCGATCTGCGGTTGAACACCGACGCCACGCCCGATGCGCTGGACGGCTTTGACGAGGTGATCCTGGCCTCGGGCGTCGTGCCGCGCGATCCGCACATCCCGACCCGACCGGGCGCCAGCGTTCTGACCTATGTCGATGTCTTGCGCGGCGGGGCCGAAGTCGGCGCGCGCGTGGCCGTGGTCGGCGCCGGGGGCATCGGGTTCGACGTGGCCGAATTCCTGACGCATCAGGGCGTCAGCCCGACGCTGGATCTTGAGGAATGGAAACGCGAATGGGGCGTGACCGACCCCCAACTTGCCCCCGGCGGGCTGGCCACGCCGGAACCGCCCGCCCCGGCGCGCGCGGTGACACTGCTTCAGCGCAAGTCCGAACGGCCCGGCAAGCGTTTGGGCAAGACAACCGGCTGGATTCACCGCACCAGCCTCGCCGCACGTCAGGTCAAGATGCTTGGCGGCGTCGGCTACCGCGAGATCACGCCGGACGGCATCGTACTGGAAACCGACAAGGGCGAGGAGCTTCTGCCCGTCGATACCGTGGTTCTGTGCACCGGTCAGGAATCGTTGCGCAGCCTTGCCGATGCGTTGCAAGCCAGGGGGCGCGGCGTGCATGTCATCGGCGGCGCTGACGTGGCTGCCGAGCTGGACGCCAAGCGCGCCATCGACCAGGGGGCGCGTCTGGCAGCCGCGCTCTGACCCCCGCGTGGCATCAGTTCCCGCTTTTCGATCAGTGTGTTCGCGATTTAGCGACAATGGTTGGCATGCGGGTGCCATTCGCTCGTTTCATGGACGATTGTCCGAGGAATGCCCGCCGAACTCCACAATCGTGCCCGAATTGAAGCCTCTAAAGGAAACAGAGCGTTTTCCTTGCTTCAGCGGGTGAGAGATGGATCGACTGACCGAAATGGAAGCTTTCGCCACTGTCGTGGACCAGGGCGGGTTCACCGATGCCGCGCGGAAGATGGGCATTTCGAAATCCGCCGTGTCCAAACACGTGTCCTCGCTCGAAGCCCGGCTGGGTGCGCGGCTGCTGAACCGCACCACGCGCCGCGTCAGCCCGACCGAGATCGGGCTGGTCTATTATGACCGCGCCCGCAGCGTCCTGAATGACGCGGGCGAGGCCGACAGCATCGTCACCGCCATGCAATCGGCACCGTCCGGCGTCTTGCGCATGTCCGTCGCCACCGATTTCGGCGTGGCCCTGCTGTCGCCGATTCTGGACGAATTCCTGAACGAGTTTCCCGAGATCAGCGTCAACATGGTGCTGAAGAACCGTTATGTCGAACTCATCTCGGAAGGGTTCGACATGGCGATCCGCGTGGGCGAGATGGAAGATTCGAGCCTGCGCGCCCGCAAGATCAGCGAAAGCACCCAGCGCCTGGTCGCGGCGCCGGCTTACTTTGCCCAGCACGGCCGACCATCGCGGATCGACGATCTGACCGAACATCGCCTGCTGCACTATTCCAACCAGGCCAGCGCGAATGTCTGGCGCCTGACCGCCCCGTCGGGCGAGGAACGGCAGGTGCGAGGCACCGGCTGGCTGACCGTCAACGACGGGCAATCGCTTTTGAACGCGGCCATCAAGGGGCTGGGCATCGCCTATCTGCCAAGCTTTCTCTATCACAGGGCCATGGCCCAAGGGCTGATCGAAGATGTGATCCCCGACCTGCCGCGCACGGTGCTGGGCATTTATGCCGTCTATCCGCCGGGCCGGTTCACCCAGCCGAAAGTGCGCGCCTTCATCGATTTCCTGGTCGATCAGTTCGCCGAGAAAGGCCCGGATACCTGGTAGTTCAGGCGGCAGGGCATCCTCCTCCCTCCCATGTCGTCCCTGAAACCTGCACCGGCCGCGCGCCGGTGCTTTTTTCGGTGCCTTGATCCAATGCGCAGGCGCAGGCATGCTGTGGCCATGACCTCGGATCTGCCCCCTGCCCCCGTGCCCCGCCGCGCGCTGGAAGTGGCCCTTTATGCCACCGACCTTGACACCTGTGCCGCCTTCTATGCCGATGTGATCGGGCTTGAGCGCGGCCCGGCGGTCGAGGGGCGGCATGTGTTTTTCCACCTCGGAGAGGACATGTTGTTGCTGTTCAACCCCGATGCATCCGAAGTGCCCACGGACAACCCCGCGCTGCCGGTCCCGCCCCATGGCGCGCGGGGCGCGGGGCATCTGTGCCTTGCCGCCGAGCGCGACGAGATCGCGGCCTGGACCAGACGGCTGCGCGCGGCCGGCGTCGAGATCGAAGCCGAATTCGACTGGCCCAACGGCGCGCGCTCGATCTATTGCCGCGACCCGGCCGGAAATTCGCTGGAATTCGCCGAACCCCGGCTTTGGGCACGGGGGTAGCGTTCAGTCGCGTCACCCGTTGGATCGGGTCGAAACGCAATCAATCCGATCCCGATCGCCGCATTTAACCAGGTATCCGCGGGGCTTGGGACCGTTCGGGGACACGGTTGTCGGTGTCCACGGGTTTACCCGCTTCATCGCCATGGATATCCGTTCCTCATGCCGTCTCAGTGGCGACGAACGCGATATGCGCTTGGAATACGTCCTGTTCGGACGTGTCGGTTGTCCCGGCGCTCATCGGACCCAACCGGGGACCAGCGGTTCGGGCGCCACGCCAGCGCCGGTCGCGGCTGGAAGAACGATCCGTGGCGGGTGGGCATGGCCCAAAGACCACCGCTGACCCTCTTTCAGATCGGCAGCCCCTGCAACAGACGCGGTTGGGCGGCGTTCAGGCCAGCGGCTTCGCGGATCATATGGCGGCGCAGACCGGGCAGGGCATTGACCACGCCAAGGCCCAGGCCGCGCGCCAGTTCAAGAAACGGATTGTCGTTTGAAAACAGCCGATTAACCGCGTCCATTCCCAATGCCATCTTCATGGTGTCGAAGCGACGCCACGCCTGATACCGCTCCAGCACCAGGGGGCTGGCGATGTCCTCGCCGCGGCGTGTGGCCGTGATCAGAACCTCGGCCAGGGCGGCCATGTCGCGCAGACCCAGATTCAGCCCCTGGCCAGCGATCGGGTGAACCCCGTGCGCGGCATCGCCCAGCAAGGCCAGCCGCGAAGCGACGAAGCGTTCGGCCACGGTCAGCCTGAGCGGATAGGCAAAGCGCTGCCCCTCCAGCGCGATCTCACCCAGGAAAGAGCCGAAGCGCGGGCGCAGCACCTCAAGAAACGCGTCGTCGTCCAGCGCGGCAATGGCGCGGGCGGTCTCGCTGGCCTCGCTCCAGACGATCGAGCTGCGGTTGCCGGGCAGCGGCAGGATCGCCAGCGGGCCGGTCGGCATGAAGAACTGGTGCGCGATCCCCTCATGCGGCAAGTCATGCGCGATGGCGCAAACCAGCGCGGTCTGGTGATAATCCCAACCCCAGCGGCGGATGCCGGCACGCCTTGCCGTGGGGCTGTCGCGCCCGTCGCAACCGACCAGCACCCGCGCCGACAGCGTCTTGCCCGTGTCCAGTGTGACCTGCGCGCCAGTGTCGCCGGTTTCCTGCGCGATGACCGAAACGCCATGATGCAGGGTGATTCCGGCGGATGCCGTCATTGCGTCCAGAAACGCACCATAGAGGTGGCGATCCTCGACCATCTGGCCCATCGGTCCTTCTTCGATCTCGGTGTGGTCAAAGCCCAGAAACAACGGAAAGGCGCCCTTGCCGGGATGGCCCTGACTGGCGCGGATGCCCAGAATCGGTTGCGCGCGCTCGGCCAGTTCCGGCCAGATCCCGATCGCATCAAGCGCCCGGACCGAGGCCAGTGCCAGCGCATAGGCGCGCCCGTCGAACCCCGCGTCGGCGCGTTTTTCGGCGGGGCGAGCGTCAACAAGGGTCACGCGAAACCCGCCTTGCGCCAGCGCAAGCGCCAGCGTCGGGCCGTTCAGCCCGCCGCCCACGATCAGAATGTCGCTATCGCTATCCATACCCTTCAATATGCGCGCACGAGCGGGATTGTCCATGCACTTGCGACGGGTTAGCGTGCCGCCAACCAGCACCAGGGACAGGAGGGACAGGCGGGATGGACAAGACCTGGGACAGCATGCGCGCGGCCGATCTGGGGCGCGAGATCGGCGCGGGAAGGATCTGTCCGGTGGACCTGGCCGAGCATTTCCTGGATGCCGCGCAAGACCACGAACATGGCCCCCGAATCTATGCCCGACTGATGCGGGATCAGGCCCGCGACATCGCCGCCGCAGCGCGGGCGCGTGCCCAGGCCGGTTTGCGGCGCGGCCCTCTGGATGGTGTGCCGGTGTCTTGGAAAGACCTGTTCGATACGGCCGGCGTGCAGACCGAGGCCGGCTCGGCCCTGCTGAAAGGCCGGGTGCCCGAACGCGACGCCACGGTGGTGCGGCGCCTGACCATGGCGGGCATGCCGCCCCTGGGCAAGACGCATATGACCGAACTTGCCTTTTCGGGCCTTGGCGTGAACCCGGTCACGGCAACGCCCCCCGGCGCGCATGATCCCGCGGTGGCCCCCGGCGGATCGTCATCGGGGTCCGCGGCCTCGGTGCGCCACGGGCTGGCGCCGGTTTCGATCGGGTCGGATACCGGCGGCTCGGTCCGGGTGCCGGCGGCATGGAACGATCTGGTCGGGCTGAAAACCACGTCCGGACGCCTGCCGCTGGAGGGCGTGGTGCCGCTGGCGGCACGTTTCGACACGGTCGGCCCGCTGGCACGCAGCGTCGAGGATGCCGCGCTGGTCTTTGCGTTGCTTGATGACGGCCCCGCCCCGGATCTGCGCGGCGCCAGCCTCGCGGGCACACATCTGGCCGTCCTGGAAAGCGTCGCACTAGATGATCTGGACCCGCGGATCGCCAGTGCGTTCGAGTCGGCACTTGAACGTCTGTCACAGGCCGGGGCGCGCATCGCCCGCGTGGCGATTGCGGACATGGCCGAGGCGATGTCGCTGGCCGGGGTTCTGTATACCCCCGAATGCTATGGAACCTGGGCCACATTGATCGACGCCTATCCCGAACGGATGTTCCCGCCGGTGCTTGAGCGGTTTCGCGCGGGCCGAGACCACGCGGCGCATGACTATGTCGCGGCGTGGCAACGGCTGGAGTCGGTGCGCGCCGATTACGCGCGGGCGACCGCGGGGTTCGACGCCGTGCTGGTTCCAAGCACGGCAAACCTGCCGCCGGTCACGGCCGACCTGCTGGCCGATCATGCCTATTTCACCAGCGAGAACCTCAGGACGCTGCGCAATGCCCGCATCGGCAACTTGATGGGCTTGTGCGGGATCACCTTGCCGACGGGTTCACCCGCAGCCGGAATCAGCCTGATGGCCGGACCGATGCAGGAACACCGGCTTTTGCGGCTGGCCGCGGCCGCCGAGGCGGCGCTGGGCTGACGGGATCGCGCACCCGTTCAGTCGCGCTCGCGCTTGAGCGGGCGCGACAACAGCAGGCCGATTGCGTCGGCAAGGGTCACATCGTCCTTGAGCAAGGCAGACACCATACACGTGACCGGCAGCGTTTCGGAATCCGAGGCAGCGGCCATGGCATGTGCTGTCATCACGCCCTCGACGGTCTGACCCGGTTCGGGTTTCTGCCCGGCACCGATGGCGAGGCCATGCCGGTAGTTGCGCGACTTTTGCGATGTGCAGGTCAGAACAAGATCGCCGAACCCCGACAACCCCCAGAGCGTCGCGGCTTGCGCGTTGCGGGCCTCTGCATGTCGGGCGATTTCGGCAAAACCGCGGGTCATCAGGGCCGCGCGCGCGCTTTCGCCGAGTTCGGCGCCCATCGTGATGCCGGCGGCGATGGCGATGACATTCTTGAGCGCGCCACCAAGTTGCGCGCCGATCGGATCGTCACTGAGATAGAGACGCAAACCGGGGGTCGAGAGCGCCTCTTGCAAGTCTGCCCCGTTCCGCGCGGTTGTCGCCAGTGTCAGCGCTGTGGGCTTTCCCAGCGCGATGTCGATGGCGAAGCTGGGGCCGGTCAGCACGGCGGTGTCGGCATCGGGCACGACATCGGCCATGATCTGGGTCGGCAAAAGGCCCGTGCCAAGTTCGACCCCCTTGCTGCAGGCGACCAGCATGCGCCCGGAAAGCACTGCCGCCTGGGCGTTGAGAACTGTCCGCAGCGATTGGGTCGGCACCGCCACCAGCACCGTGCCGGCGTCCGATACCGCCGCGATGTCCGAGGTGACTCGCACTCCCTCGGGCAACGGCACGCCCGGCAAACGATCCTGATTTTCGCGCAGACGCTCCATCCGATCAGCCTGATCGGCGTTGCGCGCCCAAAGCGTCACCTGGCGCCCTGCCGCGGCCTGCGCAACCGCCAGCGCGGTGCCAAAGGCGCCCGCGCCGATCACGCCGATCCGGTCTGTCTGGTTCATGCCATGCTCCTGTTGGCCTGTTGCGCGATATCGGCAGCGCATGCGCGCCTGTCAACCCGCGTGAAGTCAGGCTTTGCCTACCGGGGGCGGTGCCTGTAAGAACAGCGCCTGAGACAAGGGCCGCAAAGCCCGTGAATGGAGGCCGCCGATGGTCGATATTGCCACCCGTGTGCATAACCACAACTGGAAAATCGATCCGATCGTGCGTTCGCTGCTCGATACCGATTTCTACAAGCTCTTGATGTGTCAGTCGATTTTTCGCAATCGCCCGGACACGCGCGTGACCTTCAGCCTGATCAACCGATCGGCGCATGTGCGCCTGGCCGATCTGGTGGATGAGGGTGAACTGCGCGAACAACTGGATCATGTGCGTTCGCTGTCGCTGACACGGGGCGAAAGCACCTGGCTCAGGGGCAACACATTCTACGGCAAACGCCAGATGTTTCGTTCCGATTTCATGGAATGGTTCGAGGGTTTGCGACTGCCGCCCTACCATCTGGAAAAACGCGACGGTCAGTACGAGCTGATTTTCGAAGGACCCTGGCCCGAAGTCATGATGTGGGAAATCCCGGCCCTGGCGGTGTTGATGGAGCTGCACAGTCGCGCTGTGCTCAAGGGCATGGGCAAGTTCGAGCTGCAAGTTCTCTATGCCCGTGCGACCGCCAGGCTGTGGGAAAAGGTCGAGCGTTTGCGAAAGCTGGACGGCCTGAAACTGGCCGATTTCGGCACGCGTCGGCGGCATTCCTTTCTGTGGCAGGACTGGTGCGTCCAGGCTCTGATCGAGGGGCTGGGCGGGGCATTCGTCGGCACCTCGAATTGCCGAATCGCCATGCGCCGCGACATTGAGGCGATCGGCACAAATGCTCATGAACTGCCCATGGTGCACGCGGCCCTGGCCGAAACCGACGAGGAACTGGCGCAGGCCCCCTATCGCGTGCTGGCCGACTGGCACGAAGAGCATGAGGGCAATTTGCGGATCATCCTGCCCGACACATTCGGCAGTGAATCCTTCTTTCGGCGCGCACCCGGCTGGTTGTCGAAATGGACCGGGGTTCGGGTCGATTCCGGCGACCCCGAAAAGGGCGCCGAAACCGCGATACGCTGGTGGAAGGAGCGCGGCGAAGATCCACGCGAAAAACTGGTGATCTTTTCCGACGGGCTGGATGTGGACCGGATCGAAAGCCTGCACGCGCGCTTCAGCGGACGGGTCAAGGTCAGCTTTGGTTGGGGGACATTGCTGACCAACGACTTTCGCGGGCTGACACCTGACGATCGGCTGGCGCCGTTTTCGTTGGTTTGCAAGGCGGTCTCGGCCAACGGGCGGCCCACGGTCAAACTGTCTGACAATCCGAACAAGGCAATGGGATCGGCCGAGGAAATCGCACGTTACAAGCGGGTGTTCGGCGTTGGCACCCAGACCGCGCAAGAGGTCGTCGTTTAGCGGGCACTGCCCTCAGGCGGCGCTGTCCATGGTCCGAATCCGCGCCGAAATGCGCGCGATGCCGTCTGGAATGCGATCGGACGCGATCGAGCTGTAGGCGATGCGGTAGTGGTGACGCGGTGCGTCGGGGCCGGCATGGAACCGCGCGCCCGGCTCGATCAGGACACCGTCTGCCCGCAGGTCGAAGGCTAACGCGTTCGTGTCGATACTCTTGGGCGCACGCATCCACAGGCTTGATCCGCCAGTGCCGATCTCGCCGGCGATGCGCAACCCCTGCGCCTGAACCGCCGACAGCATCACCTGACGGCGCGACTGAAAGGCCCGGCCCATCCGGCGCAATTGCGCGTCATAATGGCCCTGCGACAGAAAATAGGCCGCCGCACGCTGCACCAGCCCCGGCGGATGGCGCAGGACCGTCGCGCGCAGGGCGCGGGCCTCGCGGATAAACGGTGGTGAGCCGACCAGAAAGCCCAGCCGCAGCCCCGGACACAGGGATTTCGAGAAACTGCCGACATGGATCACCCGCCCGTCCCTGTCCAATGCCTTCAGGGCCGGCAACGGGCGTTTCGCGCCTGCGATCTCGAACTCGTAGTCATCCTCGACGATCAGGAAACCGCGCCGCGCGGCCAGATCCAGAAGTGCCTCGCGCCGGTCCAGCGGCATGGTCGCGCCGGTGGGGCAATGGTGGCTGGGCGTGCAGAACAGCACATCGGTCCCGGTCGGCAGGGGTTCGGGCTGCAGGCCCTGCGCCCCGACCGGAACCGGCAGCACCCGGCAACGCGTCTGGTTCAGGATCTGGCGCAGCCCCGGATAGCCGGGGTCTTCGATCGCCGCCGCCCGGCGCTGGTTAAGCAGCAGTTGCGCCGCCAGCCACAGCGCGTTCTGCGCGCCCATCGTCACCAGGATCTCGTCAGGGCGTGCAAGGATGCCGCGACGGGGCAGCGTGTGACGGGCGATGTATTCGACAAGGCCGGGATCGTCCTCTTCGAACTGATCGTCGGTCAGGCTGTGAAAGTCCCGTTGCCCCAGCGCCTGAATGGTGCATCCACGCCAGTTCGCATGGTCGAACAGCGACGGGTCGGCCTGGCCATAGACGAAGGGAAAGCGATAGTCGCGCCAGTTTCGTGGCCGGTCCAGCCCGTTCAGATGCCCGGCGCCGGCCTGCGCACCATCGCCCGCCCGGTCCGAAGCCGCGCCCGATGGCCGCTGGCTCAGGGCCCGCGACCAGTCCACGGCGTCGGTCTGGGGTGTGACGCCTGCCGGAAAATCCTGCGGCTGCGGGGCATTGGCGGATACGAAAAAACCTGATCGACCGCGCGCGAACAGGTAGTCATCGGCGACCAGATCGGCATAGGCCAGCGTCACCGTGATACGGCTGACACCCAGATGCGCCGCCAGCTTGCGGCATGATGGCATCCGCTCGCCCGGACGCAGCCTGCCGGCAAGGATGCCTTCGCAAACCATCTGCCGGATTCGTGCCTGAAGCGTTCCATGGCCGTCCGGCCCGAGTATGAAGCAATCGACCGCGATCGGCATCGCCCGCCCCCTGAAAAACCGTTGCCCTGCTGGCCTGCGCGGTTCACAATAACACGCTGTGGCCCTATGAATAGGGTCGATCTGGCCCTATTCGGCCCGGCAGGGTTTGGGCATCTTGCCGACAATGAATTCCGGCACCCAGGAGGGGACCTTATGGACGACGCAAGGACTGTGAACGATCTTCAGGGCGTGATCGAGGCCGATCGCGCGCATGTCTGGCATCATCTGGTTCAGCACAAGCCCTTTGAAACCTCCGATCCGCGCGTGATCGTCGAGGGCAAGGGATTGCGGGTCTGGGATGCCACGGGCCGTGAAACGCTGGATGCCGTGTCCGGCGGCGTCTGGACCGTCAATGTCGGCTTCGGGCGCGAAAGCATCGCCAATGTCGTGCGTGATCAGTTGCTGAAGATGAACTATTTCGCCGGTGCCGTGGGCTCGGTGCCCGGTGCCCTGTTCGCCGAGAAGCTGATCTCGAAGATGCCGGGGATGAGCCGGGTCTATTACTCGAACTCGGGGTCCGAGGCGAACGAGAAGGCCTACAAGATGGTGCGCCAGATCGCCCATCGCCGCCATGATGGCCGCAAGTGGAAGATCCTCTATCGCGAGCGTGACTATCACGGCACCACCATCGCCGCGCTTGCCTCGGGCGGGCAGGAGGAACGCAAAGCCATGTATGGCCCCTATCCCGACGGGTTCGTGCCGGTGCCGCATTGCCTGGAATACCGCAGCCAGTGGGGTGATGTCGCGGATTACGGGGTGCGCGCGGCCAATGCGATCGAAGAGGTGATCCAGCGCGAAGGCCCCGATTCGGTGGGCGCGATCATTCTGGAGCCCGTGACCGCTGGCGGCGGCGTGATCACCCCGCCCGAAGGCTATTGGGATCGCGTGCAGGAAATCTGCCGCAAGTACGACCTTCTGCTGATCATCGACGAGGTGGTCTGCGGCGTGGGGCGCACCGGCACTTGGTTCGGCTATCAGAATTACGGCATTCAGCCCGATATCGTCACCATGGCAAAGGGCGTGGCCTCGGGCTACGCGGCAATTTCCTGCACCGTGACGACCGAACGCGTGTTCGAGATGTTCAAGGACGATGCCGCGGATCCGATGTCGTATTTCCGCGACATCTCGACCTTTGGCGGCTGCACCGCCGGGCCCGCGGCGGCGATGGAGAACATGCGCATCATCGAGGATGAAAACTTGCTGGCCAACACCCTGGCCATGAGCGATCGGCTGATGGACAACCTTCATGCGCTGATGGAAAAGCATCCCGCCATCGGCGATGTGCGCGGCAAGGGCCTGTTCTGCGGCGCCGAACTGGTGGCGGATCGGTCCACCAAGGAACCATTGCCCGAAAAGACGGTGGCTGCGGTGGTCGGCGCGGTGATGAAGCGCGGCGTCCAGATCGGCATGACCAACCGGTCGCTGCCGGGGCTGAACAACACCCTGTGCCTGTCGCCCGCGCTGGTGGTCAGCGCCGACCAGATCGACCAGATCACGGACGCCATCGACGGCGCGTTGACCGAGGTCGTCGGGAGCTGAGCGCGTCGGCGGGCCGGGCAGCTGCCGGCCCGCCTGCCGCCTCGGCGTTTGGTCTTCTCAGACCGACCGAACCGCTTCAGTCGGCTGTCTGATCTGGCTTTGCCAAGCTATCGCGAACTCAATTTTCGTTGGCTGTGATCGTTACTTGCACCTCGCCCCGGTAAAGTCCGGGGCTGTCGAAGCGACGCGAGGCAATTTCTCCCCAGGTCACCCCAGGAACGATGTGCACAATGCCGGGCCACCTGGGGGCGAGCCAAAGACGGCCCCCGGCTCGACTGAAACCATGACCCGGGCGTTCCCTGTCACCGTGGACGGAATCTGTGCTGTGTCCACATGCGGTGCCTGCCCCGATGCGAACGGGCGCGTCCCGCGCCGCGCGCCTCACGGCTGGGAATGTCAAGCGTGAAGCCGGTGCCTTGCGGAAACTCCATCTGGGCCATGGGGTCATCCTGAATTGCGACCCCTGTGTTCACGAAACCGGCAGCAGGCCAAACTCTGTGTATCTGGCCCGGTCCATGCGGTTTCAGATACTCAAGCGTCGACGCGCTCGGCGACATTTTGGCGAACGGGCTGCGGGCCGCAAACCATTCCTGGACATTGCGGCCGTCTTTTTCGAGTTTGCGGATTGTCAGGTAGATCAGCTTGGTCGCCGCCTCGTCGGTCGGGAACGAACCCCGCGTCTTGATCGATTTTCGGATCTTACGGTTCAGGCTTTCTATGGCATTCGTCCTATAGATGATTCTCCGGATCGCCGGATCGAAGCCAAAGAACGGGATCACCTCCCACCATGAGGTGCTCCCCATTCCTTGGACAGTATCTGGCGCTTTCTAAGCTCTGACTTGCTCCTGCTGATCGGGTTGGGTTGCTTCGATTTGCAGTGAGTAGACCACTGCTGGTGGTCGGCCGCCAAGGGCTTTGTGCGGGCGGCGGTGATTGTAGAACTCCATCCAGTTGC
>OFET01000277.1_pt1 | contig 46637 bp, 44 predicted proteins | sample 1521211 | NCBI WGS metagenome assembly OFET01 (sample SAMN03766358, study PRJEB24113) | microbial mat metagenome | isolation source: enrichment culture HLUCC-A from microbial mat sample contains cyanobacterium...
GCACGGCGGCGAAGGTGAAGGCGGGGATCAGCACGCGCGCCCCGCGCGGCAGGCCAAGCGCCTTGAGCGAGAGGAACAGCGCGGCCGAGCACGACGATACGGCGAGCGCGTAAGTCGAGCCCATGAAGGCGGCGAAGTCGCGCTCCAGCAGGCTTACCGGCGCGTCCTGCGGAGCCGTGTAGCGGAAGAGGTCGCCGCTCGCGAGCAGCCGCTCCACCTCGGCGCGGGCGGCCTCGGGGATCGGCTCGGCATCGTAGACGTTCGGCGGTGTGACGACGGTCATGGCAACTGCTCCGGCTTACTTTCGGAAATCCCGTAACACGCCTTCGGATTTTCCGATAGTCCGAACCGCCAGTCTCGTCAGATCCTGTCGAGTTGTGCCGTCAGCGCATCCGCCGCGCGCGCCAGCCCGTCGGCGTCGAGCGTCAGCGCGATCTCTGCGGCGGCGGCGCCCGTGTCCTCGCGGTGCCTCGCGTAGCGGGTATCGTAATGGCGCTCGATCAGGTCGCGCACCAGCGGCGCGAAGTCGCCCGCCTCGGCCAGCGCCTGCCACTCGGCGACCTTCGACTTGCCCTGCTGCGGGACGAGGAGCGCCAGCTGCCGCTTGAACAGGGGCAGGTCGGCGAAAAGATCGGCGTAGGCCCGGCAGAGGTAGCGGGTGCGGTCCTCGAGCCTCGCGGTCACGCGCAGGCGCGGCGCGGCGCGCATCGCCTTCCACAGGGCGGGCGGCACGAGGCGCTCGCCCACCTTGCTGCTTTCGGCCTCGACCAGCAGGGGCCGCGCGGGGTCGAGCGCGGCGAGGGCGGCCGAGACGCGACTCTCGAAGTCCTTCTGGCTGGGCTGGCCGCCCGGGCGCAGGCCGAGGACGGAGCCGCGATGATTGGCCATCCCCTCGAGGTCGAGCACCTGGCCGCCACGTTCCGCGACGAGCGCCAGAAGCTCGGTCTTGGCCGTGCCGGTGTTGCCGTCGAGCAGGACGACGCGATGCGGCAGCGTCTCCTCGTAGAGCTGGCGCACCACGGCGCGGCGATAGCTCTGGTAGCCGCCTTCGAGTTGCCGCGCCCGCCAGCCCACCTCGCGCAGCCAGAGCGCGAAGGCGCCCGAGCGCTGCCCGCCCCGCCAGCAATAGACGAGCGGCTGCCAGCCGCCGTCCTTGTCGGCGAGCGGCCCCTGCAGGTGGCGGGCGATGTTCTGCGCGACCAGCGCGCCGCCGATCTTGCGCGCCCTGAACGGGCTTTCCTGCACGTAGATCCTGCCGACGCGCGCCCGCTCCTCGTTCGACAGGACGGGCAGATTGATCGCGCCCGGGATGCGGTCTTCTTCGAACTCCGCCGGCGAGCGGGTGTCGATGATCGTGTCGAAGGGCAGGTGCGGAAGGTCGGCGAGCGTCGGCATGGGAAACTTCATCCGATCCGCCTAGCCCAAGCCGCACGGCCTTGGAAGGTCGTGCGCCCTTACAGGAACCGGGCCAGCACCCAGCCGATCAGGCCGAGCTGGACGAAGTTGATCGCCACCGACAGCCCGTGAAGCGCGGCGAAACGCGACCTGGCCACCGTCTCGCCGGCAAGCTCGGCGTCGCGCGCCGAGTTGATCTGCGGCATCAGCACCTGCCGCGACACCACCCCCAGCGCCGCGACCCAGCCCATCAGCGCGACCGCGCGGCTGTCGATGGCCATCAGCACGAGCCCCGCCACCAGCGCGCCCACGATCACGAACAGATAGTAGTGCGGAAATGCCGCTCGGATCAGCGGGCCGGCCTGCGCGGGCGACAACTCCCTGAACAGGAACGGGGCGAAGCCGAACGAATAGAGCACCATGCCGCCGAACAGCGTGGCGGTGAGCAAGAGGGCCACTGTCTCCATTGCCGTCCTCCCCGATGCGACCGCAGCCAAGGGTAGCTCGCCGACGCGCCAGGCAAGGCGGAACATGGCCGCGCCTCACGGGATTGAGAGAGCGATGCTCGCATGGCTCGGCGAACACTCCGGCGCCCTTCAGGTCGTCCTTTCCGCCCTGACGGCGGTGGTCTGGCTCGCCTATCTGCACCTCCTGCTGACGAGCCTGCGCCACCAGCGCCGGCCGGCGCTGCTGATCAACACGGGCGCCGGGCGGGGGCTGCGGCAATCCTGTTTCCTCTCGAACCTCGGGATGGAGCCGATCTACGTCATGGACGTGGCGATCCGCGTCGAGGCAGGCGATCGCGTCGCCGTCGCCGCGATCACCGACGTCGAGCCGGAGTACACGAGCGACGAAACCGACGCGCTCCATGCCACCAATCAGGGGCCCCTCGAGAGCGGCGCGATCCAGAATCTCGGAACGTTCGACACTCTGATCCGCCGCGCTGTCGGTCGCGCCGGCGAGATCAGGCTCGAAGACATCGACCGCTTCGACCTCGTGGCGATCTTCGCCGTGGCCGCGCGCGACAAGATCTGCGCCTCCCGGCGCGGCTTCGCGGTGGATCCGGACGATCCCCGCCTGCTGGTGCCCGAGAGCGTCCGCGCGTGGCAGGTAACGGGATGGCGTCGGCGCCGCGCGCTCAGGCGCTGGCTCGAGGCGCGCCGGCTGGGGCGCGATGCAGGAGGCGAATTGCCGTAGGCGGGCGCCGGTGCCGGAGGCGAACTGCCGTAGGCGGGTGCCGGGCGGGCCGCTTGCACAGTCCGCTGCCGTTTCCGTGCAGGGCGTCCCCGGCAAATGTCCGGGCCGGAGGCCGTGCTAGGGCGCCGCCGCCGTCACCTCGACCTCGACCACGAATTCGGGGCGGGTGAAGCCTGACACGATCACCAGGGTCGAGGCCGGCAGCGCGTCGTCGGGGCGGTCGGCGAGCCAGCGGTCGCGCGCCGCCATGTAGCCCGCCATGTAGACCCGGTCGGTGACGAAGGCGTTGATCCGTATGACGTCGGCCGGCCCCATCCCCGCCTCGGCCAGGATCGCAGCGCAGGCGGCGAAGCACAGGTCGGCCTGCGCCTCTGCCCCCTCGGGCACCCGGCCCGCCGCGTCGATCCCCAGTTGCCCGGAGACGACCACCAGCCGCGCGCCGGACGACACTTCGACCCCGTGGGCGTAGCGGGCGAAAGGCGGGCGAATCGAGCCCGGCGCCAGCATCCTGTGGGTCATGGTTGTCTCCCTCCGCGTGGTCCATTCCTTGCCCCCGTTCGCCGGCGGCTGCCAGTGCCCGCGCCCCGGGCCGGCGCATGTGCCCAAAACTGCGCCGCCAGTCCGCATTTCTGCTGGCCAGATGCGCAATTCGCCATACGCTGCGTCATCGAACAGGGGCCGCGCCCTGCGCCGGGTCCGCACGACCGCTAGCTTTTTGCGCAAGACGTTCGCCAATGGGGAGACAAGGATGAAGACGACCACCTCTGCGGCCGCGCTGATCGCGGCGGCCATCGTCGGGGCGACCGCGGCCCAGGCGCAGGACCTGACGCCCGTGGTCTTCGGCACGAACTGGCTGGCGCAGGCCGAGCACGGCGGCTTCTACCAGTCGGTCGCCGACGGCACCTATGCCGCGTGCGGCCTCGACGTCGAGATCATCTCTGGCGGCCCGCAGGTCAACAACCGCGCGCTGATGCTGGCGGGGCGGATCGACTTCCACATGGGCGGCGACATGCTGCAGGCGTTCAACGCGGTGCAGGAGGGCATTCCGGTCGTCGCCGTCGCCGCGATCTTCCAGAAGCACCCGCAGGTCATCCTTTCCCACCCGGGCGAGGCGGACAGCTGGGAAGAGCTGAAGGATCTGACCCTGCTGATCGGCGACAACGGCTTTGCCAGCTACTACCAGTGGATGATGGCCGCCCACGGCTTCACCGCCGAGCAGCGCGAGCCCTACACCTTCAACCCCGCCCCGTTCATCGCCGACCCGCGCAAGGGCATGCAGGGCTACCTGTCGTCGGAGCCCTATGCCGTGGAGAAGGAAACCGGCTGGGCGCCCAACGTCTTTCTGATCGCGGATAACGGCTATTCCTCGTACGCCACGACGATCGAGACGATGCAGGCCACGATCGACGAGCGCCCCGAGGTGGTCGAGTGCTTCGTCGACGGCTCGCTGACGGGCTGGTACACCTACCTCTACGGCGACAGCGCGGCGGCAGATGAGCTCATCAAGGACGCCAACCCCGACATGACGCAGGACAAGATCGACTTCGCCAAGAACATGATGCGCGAGGAGGGCATCGTGGATTCGGGCGACGCGACGGATTTCGGCATCGGGGCGATGACCGATGCGGTGATCGGCGACTTCTACCGGAAGATGGTCGACGCCGGCGTGATCGAGGACGGACTCGACTGGCAGGCGTCCTACACGCTCGACTTCACCAACAAGCAGGTCGGCATGGACCTGCGCCCGACGAACTGACGGCGCGCTCCTTCGGGAAGGCGGGCGCCCGCGCGGCGCCTGCCCTCCCCTCTCCGTCCGCCACGCCCTCAGCCCCGACAGGAGTGCGATGACCGCCCAGCCCGCGCCCGATCCACCGCCGCAGCACGCCGCCCCGGCCGCCTCCGACCGGCCCCGCGTTCTGACCATGTCGGGCGTCGACAAGGTGTTCGGCACCGACGTGGTCGCGCTCGAGGGGATGGAACTCGAGGTGCGTGAGGGCGACTTCATCTCGCTGCTCGGCCCCTCGGGCTGTGGCAAGTCGACGGCTTTGCGCCTGATCGCCGACCTGATGCCGCCCACCGCGGGCCGGATCGAGTGGCAGGGCGGCTTTCACGCGGGCGATCTCGGCGTCGTCTTCCAGGAGCCGACGCTGATGCCCTGGGCCACGGTCGCGCAGAACGTCTGGCTGCCCTTCCGCCTGCGCGGCACGTCCTTCGCCGCGGCGAAGGACGACGTGAAGGAGGCGCTCGACCTCGTCGGCCTCGGCCGCTTCATGAACGCCTATCCGCGCGAGTTGTCGGGCGGCATGAAGATGCGGGTTTCGATCGCGCGGGCGATGGTCACCCATCCGCGCCTGATCCTGATGGACGAGCCCTTCGCCGCGCTCGACGAGATCACCCGCTTCAAGCTCAACAACGACCTGTTGCAACTCAAGGCCAAGATCGGCTGCACGGTGATCTTCGTCACCCATTCGGTCTTCGAGTCGGTCTTCCTGTCGGACCGGATCGTGGTGATGGCCGCCCGCCCCGGCCGGGTGATACGCGAACTCGGGGTCGACGCGCCCTATCCCCGCGAGGAGGACTTCCGCACCTCGGCCGATTACGCCGCCCATTGCCGCGCCGCCTCGGACGCGTTGCACGAGGCGATGGGAGACACGGCATGACGCGCGCCACCTCTCCGTCCGCCCGGCCGGCCGGGGGCGCTCCCGCCTCCGCTCGGCGCCTTTCGGCGCCTCGCTCCATTGGGCCCGGCGCGCGCCCTGCCAGGGCAGGCCGCGCGCGGTCGCGCCCGGTGGAGGCCGCCGGCGCCCGGCCCAGCTTGCGCCCGCCGTCCACGGGTCGCCGCGCTCCCGACCGCATCGCTCCCCCTGCTTCTTTCTGTTTCAAATACGCATGGCCCCACACGCGCCACCGGAGGGCTGCCCCATGAGTATCGCCGAAGAGGCCCCCCACACCCGCGACGGGCCCGCCCGTGCAAGCCAGGTCGATCCCGAGGAGGCGCGCCGTGCCCGTGCCCGCCGCCTGGAGAAGATCGCGAAGTGGACGCTGCCGGTTGCGGTCATGGCGCTCGCGATCTGGGGCTGGCACCGGGTGGTCGCGGCCAACGAGATCCCGCACTACATCCTGCCCGGCCCCGGCCTTGTCTGGCAGAGCCTCGTCAACGACTGGGCGATGCTGATGGACGCCGCCTGGCTCACCTTCCGCATCACCGTCATGGCCCTTGTGTTCGCCGTCGCGGGGGGCGCTGGCCTCGCCATCCTGTTCAACCAGTCGAAGATGCTCGAGATGAGCTTCTACCCCTACGCGGTGATCCTGCAGGTGACGCCGGTCGTCGCCATCGCGCCGCTCATCTTCATCTACGTCGAGAGCAAGATCGCCGGCATGCTGATCTGCGCGTGGATCGTCGCGTTCTTCCCCGTCCTGTCGTCGACCACGCTGGGGCTGAACTCGGTCGACCACAACCTGCGCGACCTCTTCAAGATCTACCGGGCGAGCCGGTGGCAGCGGCTCGTGCACCTGCAGCTGCCCTCGGCGCTGCCCTACTTCCTCGGCGGGCTGCGCATCGCGGGCGGCCTGTCGCTGATCGGCGCGGTGGTGGCCGAGCTCGTGGCCGGCACGGGCGGCATCGGCTCGGGCCTTGCCTTCCGCATCCAGGAGGCGGGCTACCGGCTCAACATCGCGCGGATGTTCGCCGCGCTCAGCCTCGTGGCCGCGATGGGGGTGTTCATCTTCGCCGCGCTGTCGCTCCTCTCGCACCTGCTCCTGCGCAAGTGGCACGAGAGTGCCCTCAAGCGAGAGACGTGATGCCCCCCTTCCGCACCCTTCCCGACGGCCCGCTGCGGCTGACCAACCTGACCGTTCCCGCCTGTCTCGTCGGCCGGCCCGGCGGGCTGGTGCGCATCGACCTGTCGATCGCCGACGGCCGCATCGCCGAGGCGGGTGGCACCGAGATCGACATGGCCGGCGCGATGGTCTTTCCCGCCTTCGTCGACATGCACACCCATCTCGACAAGGGCCATATCTGGGGCCGCGCGCCCAACCCCGACGGCACGTTCACGGGCGCGCTGACCACCGTGCGCGCCGATACCGAGGCCAACTGGTCGGCCGATGACGTGGCCCGCCGCGCCGACTTCTCGCTGCGCTGCGCCCTGGCCCACGGCACCCGCGCCATCCGCACCCATATCGACTCGCGCCCCCCGCAGGACGACATCTCGTGGCCCGTCTTCCGCGACCTGCGCGCCGAGTGGGCGGGCCGGATCGACCTGCAGGGCGTCTGCCTGATCGGGGTCGACAGCTTCTCCGAGCGCGGCGCCTTCGCCCACACCGCCGACGTCGTGGCAGAGTCGGGCGGCGTTCTCGGCATGGTCACCTACCCGATCGATGGGCTGCGCGACTCGCTCCGCGCCTTCTTCCGCATGGCGGAGGCGCGGGGCCTCGCGGCCGATTTCCACGTCGACGAGACAATGGACGCCGGTTCCGAAACCCTGCGCGCCATCGCCGAGACGGTGCTCGAGACCGGCTTCGCCGCGCCAGTGGCGGTGGGCCATTGCTGCTCGCTCTCCACCCAGGACGAGGCGCGTGCGATGGACACGCTCGACCTCGTGGCGAAGGCGGGCCTCCACGTCGTCTCACTGCCCATGTGCAACCTCTACCTGCAAGACCGGCACGACGGCCGCACCCCCCGCAATCGCGGCATCACGCTTGTCCACGAGATGCGGGCGCGGGGCATCCCCGTCGCCTTCGCCTCCGACAACACGCGCGATCCGTTCTACGCCTACGGCGACATGGACATGCTGGAGGTGATGCGCGAGGCGACCCGCATCGGCCATCTCGACCACTCGCGCGACGACTGGGCAGAGGCGTTTCTTACCGCCCCCGCAAGCGCCTGCGGGCTCTCAGCGCCCTCGCTCGCCCCCGGTGCGCCGGCCGACCTCGTGATCTGCCGCGCGCGGAACTGGACCGAGCTCTTCGCCCGCCCGCAGGCCGACCGTATCGTGCTGCGCGCGGGCCGGGCCATCGACACGATACTGCCCGACTATGCCGAGCTCGACGACCTGATGCCGAAGAAGACCCCCGTGACGGAGGCCGCCCAATGAGCCCGCTCGACCTCGCCCCGAACGTCGCCGCCGCGAAGGCCGCGCTCTCGCATCTCGAGATCGACGACAACCCGACCTCGGTGAAGGCCAAGAGCCGCGACTTCTTCTGGTATTCCCCCGTATTGAAGGACCGGCTCGACCATATCGTGGGCGACTTCGCCGTGGCTCCCCGATCCGAGGCCGAGGTCATCGAGGTGCTGCGCGTCTGTTACGCCCACGACGTGCCGGTGACGACGCGCGGCGCGGGGACCGGCAATTACGGGCAGGCCATGCCGCTCGCGGGCGGCTGCATCCTGCACCTGAAGAACATGGACAGGGTGAAGGAGGTGGCGCCGGGGCGCGTGGTCTGCGAGCCCGGCATCCTGCTCAAGGATCTCGACGCCCACTGCATTGCCGACTCGGGGCAGGAGTTGCGCATGTTCTCCTCCACCTGGGCCACGGCCACGATCGGCGGCTTCATCGCCGGCGGCTCGGGCGGCGTCGGCTCGTGCACCTGGGGCAGCCTGCGCGATCTCGGCAACATCATCCGCCTGCGCGTCGTGACGATGGAGGCCGAGCCGCGGGTGCTGGAGTTCCGCGGCGAGGAACTGGCCCGCGTCTCCCATGCCTACGGCACCAACGGCATCATCACCGAGATCGAGATGCCCCTCGCCTCCGCCTACGACTGGACGGGCCTGTTCGTCGCCTTCGACGACTTCCTTGCAGCGGCGAGCTTCGCCGAGGACGTGGCGAACCAGGACGGCATCCTGATCAAGCTCGCCACCGTCTTCGAGGCGCCCGTGGCCCACGCCTATTTCCAGCGCGTCCGCCCGCATGTGGGCGAGGGCACACACCTCGTGGCGCTGATGGTGGCGCCGCACTCGATGGACGGCTTCCTGACGCTGCTGGGCCGCCGCCCCGAGGCGAGGCTGATCTACCGCTCCGACGACGAGGCGGGGTGGGACCGCTCTCCCGGCCCCGTCTTCGAATACGGCTGGAACCACACGACCCTGCGCGCCCTCAAGGTCGACCCCACGATCACCTACCTGCAAGTGCGCTACGGCTACCCCACGCATATGGAGAAGGTGGAGGAGATCCGCCGCCGCTTCTCGCCCGAGCTGCTTCAGCACCTCGAGGTGATTCGCGAGAACGGCAAGTGCATGTTCGCGGGCCTCACGCTGGTCAGGTTCACCACCGAGGAACGGCTCGACGAGATCGTGCACGCCCACGAGGAGGCGGGTGCGATGATCTTCAACCCGCACCGCTACACGCTGGAAGAGGGCGGGCGGCAGACGGTCGACGACCGCCAGCTCGCCTTCAAGCGCGAGGCCGATCCCAAGGGCCTCCTCAACCCGGGCAAGATGATCGCCTGGGACGATCCTGACTGGGCCTACGACCGGATGTATTCCTACCCCAGGATGCGGGCGGCGGAATGAGCGGCAGCCGGCGGAGGGGGGCCGTCTGCCCCCCGCTCGGCTCCGCCGAGCCCCCCCGAGAGTATTTCGGCCAAGATGATGGGAGAGGTGCGCCCCGGCCCCGAGGGGGTGGTCGCTCGGCGCTGCCCGAGGGGACCGGAGCGCGGCATGTCCGGCCGGGGGCTGCCCTGCGCCGGTCCATCACCTTGGGCGGTCATCGGCTCTCCAGCCTGTACCGCGAGGCCGAGGATGGCGGCACATGGTTAAGGAAGCCTTGCGCCCGCTCCATCATCTTGGCCCAAATACTCCCGCCGGAGGCGTCCGTCCGCTCGGCACGCGCGGCGGTCGGGGGCGGGGCGTGACGCGGGCGCTCGTTCTCTTCGCCCATCCCTGCCCGGAAAGCTTCTCTGCGGCATTGCACAGACGGGTGGTGGAAACGTTGCTGGCCCGGGGCTGGGAGGTCGACGATTGCGATCTCAACGCAGAGGGCTTCCAGCCGGTGCTGACCGAGGCCGAGCGACGGGGCTACCACGCGGTCGGGGCGAACGTTGCGCCGGTGGGGCCCTACGTCGATCGGCTGCGGGCGGCCGAGGCGCTGGTGATGGTCTTCCCGGTCTGGAACTTCGGCTACCCTGCGATCCTGAAAGGGTTTCTCGACCGGGTGTTCCTGCCGGGCGTCTCGTTCCGGCTGGAGGACGGCAGGGTGCGGCCGAACCTGACGCAGATCCGCCGGCTTGCCGCGGTCACGACCTATGGCGGCACGCGGGTCCGGGCATTGCTGGCGGGCGACCCGCCCCGGCATTGCGTCACCCGGGCGGTCTGGCATGTTTGCCGCCCGCGCAAGATGCGATATCTCGCTCTCTACGACATGAACCGGGCGAGCGCAGCGCGGCGGGCCGCCTTCCTCGAGCGTGTCGGGCGGGAGATGGAGGTATTCTGAGGCATGCGCGCGCTGGTCGTCCATTGTCACCCGCGGGAGGGCAGCTTCACCGCTGCCGTGCGCGACACCGTCGTGGCGCGGCTCGAGGCGGCGGGCGCCGAGGTGCGTGTGAACGATCTCTACGCGCGCGGCTTCGCGCCCGTCCTGACGGGCGCGGAGTGGGAGGGGTATCTCGACAGCCCCGCCAACGCCGAGGCCGTGGCGCGCGACGTGGCCGACCTGCGCTGGTGCGACACGCTGGTGTTCGTGTACCCGACCTGGTGGTACGGTCTGCCCGCGGCGCTCAAGGGCTGGCTCGACCGGGTGCTCCTGCCCGACGTGGCCTTCCTGATGCCCGACGAGAGCCATCGCGACATCCGGCCTGCGCTCACCCACATCCGCCGTCTCGGCGTCTTCACGACCTGCGGGGCGAGCTGGTGGCTGACGCGCTGGGTGGGCGCGCCGGGGCGGCGGACGCTCTTGCGCGGGGTGGGCCTGCTCTGCGCGAAACCGCTGCGCACGGCCTTCGCCGCACATTACTCGATGGACAGCTCGACGCCCGAGAGCCGGGCGCGGCACCTTGCGCGGGTGGGCCGCGCTGTCGACCGGCTGGCGGGCGGCGGGCGACGCGCGGGTGCGCGGCGGCAGGAGGTGGCGGCATGAGCGGCGGCGGGGCGGAGTGCGGACCGATCCCTGTGCTGGACTGGCGCCGCTTCGCCGGGGGCGACGACCCATGGGGCTTCGTCGCCGACCTCTCGGTCGCCTGCCGCGGGACGGGCTTTTTCCTCTTGCGCCACCACGGGATCGACCACGGCCTGATCGCCGACGTCTTTGCCCATGGCGACGACTTCTTCGGCATGGCCGAGGCGGAAAAGGCGAAGCTGTCGATCGCCACGAACCCGCACAACCGGGGCTGGGCTGCCATGGGCTCGGAGCGGCTCGACGAGACAAGCGGGCAGGTCGACCGCAAGGAGGCGTTCAACATCGGCTACGACCTCGCGCCGCGCGACCCTCGGGTGCTGGCGGGCGAACCCTTCCGTGGCGTGAATCTCTGGCCTCCCATACCCGGGTTTCGCGACGTGATGCTGCGCTATTACCAGTCGGTGCAGAACCTCGGCGTGGCGCTGCACAAGGCGCTGGCGATCGACCTCGGACTCGAGGAGACGTTCTTCGACGACAAGTTCACCGCGCCGATGGCGACGCTGCGCCTGCTGCACTACCCGCCCGCGCGGGGCGAGGCGGGCGAGATCGGGGCGGGGGCGCATACCGATTACGGGTCTGTCACGCTGCTTCTGACAGACGGAGAGCCGGGGCTTCAGGTGCGCCCGAGGGGTGGCGACTGGGTGGACGTGCCGCATGTCGAGGACGCCTACGTGGTCAATATCGGCGACTGCCTGATGCGCTGGTCGAACGACACCTACGTCTCGACGCCGCACCGGGTGCTGCCGCCCGCGCGCCGGCGCCGCTCGGTCGCGTTCTTCCTCGACCCCAACCCGGACGCGCTGATCGCGGCCCTGCCGGGCACGGGGACGCCGAGATACCAGGCGGTCACCGGGGCCGACTACCTGCGCGCGCGGCTCGAGGCGACCTACGCGGAGGGGCAGGGGTGAGGCGGCTGGACTGGGCCGAGTATCGCCGGACGGAGTTTGCGGGGCTCGACCCCGAGCGGGTGATCGCGGTGCTGCCCACGGCGGCGGTCGAGCAGCACGGGCCGCACCTGCCGGTGGGCGTCGACGCGATGATCGCGCAAGGCATGCTGGGCGAGTTTCGGCGGGTCTGCCCCGAGGATCTCGACGTGCGCATCCTGCCGGTGCAGGCGGTGGGCAAGTCGAACGAGCATCTCGACGCGCCCGGCACGCTGACGCTCGATGCGCCCACTGCGCTGGCGGCGTGGACGCAGATCGGGCTGTCGGTGGCGCGGGCCGGGGTGCGGAAGATCGTCATCGTCAACTCGCACGGGGGGAACCTCGATCTCGTGTCGATCCTCTCGCGCGAGTTGCGGGTGCGGGCGGGGATGCTGGCGGTGAAGTGCCAGTGGGGGGCGTTCGGACACCCGGAGGGGATGTATTCGGAGCGCGAGAATACCTATGGCATCCATGGCGGCGACGTCGAGACGTCGCTGATGCTCCATTTCCGGCCCCACCTCGTGGACATGTCGGCGGCTGCGGATTTCCGCTCGGCGGCAGAGGGGGCGGCGATCTCGCCCATCGGCCCGGTCTCGCACGGCTGGATGGCGCGCGACCTCAACCCCGAGGGCACGGTGGGCGACGCGCATCTGGCGACCGCCGAGAAGGGCGCGGCGACCTGCGCCCACCAGGTGGCGGGGTTCGTCGAGTTGCTGCGCAAGGTGCGTGACATGCCGCTTGACCGGTTCGCGCCGGTTGTCCCGCCGGTCTGAAGGGTCCAAGGGGCTGTGGGGCCAAGCGCGATGAGCCCGGGCAGGCCAGAGAGCCGGACCCGGACCAGGCGCGCTCTACCCAGGCGGGCACGCTGGCGCGCGGGTCATTTTTGCAGCAGTTCGAGCGGGTCGTAGCCGACCCCGGCGCCGAAGGCGATCTCGGCAAGGCTGTCGGGCTTGTGGCGAAGGCTCGCCAGCTCGGCGCGGCTCGCCCAGCGAACGCGGTCGACCACGCCCTCGGGGTCGCGCCAGCCTGAGGGGGGCGTCTCGCCGCCCGCAAGGCGGCAGCGGAAGAAGATCTCGACCTGGTGGAAGCCGCTGCGGGGATCGTGGAACTCGTTCACGAGGCAGGGCGTGTCGACCACGATCTCGAGCCCCGTTTCCTCGTGCACCTCGCGGGCGAGATTGTCGGGCAGCGCCGCGCCCGCCTCGACACCCCCGCCCGGCGCGCACCACAGGTCGCTCTGGCCGCCGGGCCACGCGTTGACGATCAGAAGCCGCCCGCGCGACACTATCACGGCTCGCACCGCAAGGCGTGGCCCGGGGCGCCGGTCGATCCCGGTGGGATACGACAGGCCCTGTCCCGCTGTCCCGCCGCTCACGCTGCCGCTCAGCGGCGCGCGGGGCGCAGGCGGTAGACGCCCTCGGGCAGGTTCATGGCAGCGCGCAGGTCCTGCAGCTGGCGCATCGACAGCGTGACCTTCTGCACCCGGTCGGTGCGCGGATCGAGCTGCTCGACCGTCACGCATTCCTCGAAGGCGTGAATCGTCACGTCCTCGCCCAGCGGCGCGTGCCCCTCGTCGACCAGCGTTATCACGGTCGCGTCGAATTCGTGCTCTATCGTGAACATGGCCACAGCCTAGCGGCCCGCCCGCCCGCTGTCATACCCCTTTTGGCGACTGTCCCGGCGCAGCTAGCTGGTCGTCACACCTTCGCCGCGATGCCGTGCAGAAGGCTCAGCGCCCGCTCCAGCTCGCTCACCGCGATCCATTCGTCGGGCTTGTGGGCCTGCTCGATCGAGCCCGGCCCGCAGACCACCGCGTCGAGCCCGATCTCCTGGAACAGGCCCGCCTCGGTGCCGAAGGAGACGAGTTCGGTTCCGTTCGCGCCCAGCACGCTCGCCACGAGGTCGCGCGCGCCGTTCGTCTCGCGCGGCTCCAGCGCCACGACCTCGCCGATCACGTCGGTCTCGATGCCGGCCGCGCGCGTGACGGCCTGCATCTCCGGCAGAAGCTCCTCGGCGCAGTAGCGCTCCAGCACCGCCTTGACGCGGATCGCGTCATCCCAGGCCACCGGGCGCATCTCCCAGTCGACCTGCGCGAGGCCGGGGATGACGTTGTGCGCGACGCCCCCCGTCAGCGCGCCCACGCTGATCGTGGTGTGCGGCGGCAGGAAGGCCGAGCCGGCGGGTGGGCTCGCCGCCAGCTCGGCCCTCAGGGCCATGAGGCGGGCGACGTAGCGGGCGGCATATTCCACCGCGTTGACGCCCAGCTCGGGGCGCGAGCCGTGCCCCTCGGCGCCGTGAAAGCGCGTGGTGTATTCGCAGCAGCCCTTGTGCCCGTCGACGATGTGCAGACGCGTCGGCTCGCCGATCAGCGCCATGGCGGGTTTCGCGCCGACCGCCCTGAGATGCTCGACAAGGTGCCGCGCGCCGACGCAGCCGACCTCCTCGTCGTAGGTGAAGGCGAAGTGGATCGGGCTGCGCCGCTCGCCCGCGGCGAAGGCGGGCAGCGCGGCGATGCAGGCGGCGATGAAGCCTTTCATGTCACAGGTGCCGCGCCCATAGAGGCGCCCGCCCTCCTCGCGCAGGATGAACGGGTCCGACGACCAGTCCTGATCGTCGACCGGCACCACGTCGGTATGGCCCGAGAGCACGAGGCCGCCGGGCTCGTCGGGGCCGAGCGTGGCCCAGAGATTGGCCTTGGCGGCGGCGGCGTCGGACAGGATCTCGACGCGCGCGCCGGCCTCCTGCAACAGCTCGGCGAGATAGGCGATGAGCGCGTAGTTCGAGTCGGCCGACACGGTGGGATAGGCCACGAGCCGCTCGAGCGTGGCGATGCAGACCTCGAGCGGCGCGGCGCCCTCGCGCGGATGGGGCCAGCTCATGCCGAGCCCTTGACGAAGAGCTGGCGGGGCATCGAGCAGAAGGTCTCGGCCGGCCCTTCCTCGCGGATCAGGATGCTCTCGGTGATCTCGAGCCCCCAATCCTCGACCCAGAGGCCGGGCATGAAATGGAAGGTCATGCCCGCTTCCAGCACCGTCTCGTCCTCGGGGCGCAGCGAGATGGTGCGCTCGCCCCAGTCGGGCGGATAGGACAGCCCGATGGGATAGCCGCAGCGCGCGGCGCGCTCGATGCCGGCGCGCTCCAGTTCGGCGCCCAGCGCGTTGGCCACGTCGTAGGCGCGGTTGCCGGCGCGGGCGGCGTCGATCCCGGCCTCCATGCCCGAGAGCAGCGCCTCCTCGGCGCGGCGGAAATGGTCGGGCGGGTCGCCCAGAAAGACGGTGCGCGCGATGGGCACGTGGTAGCGGCGATAGCAGCCGGCGAGCTCGAAGAACGTCGCCTCGCCCTCGCGCATCGGGTCGCCGGTCCACGTGAGGTGCGGCGCGGCGGCGTCCGAGCCGGACGGCATCAGCGGCACGATGGCAGGGTAGTCGCCCCAGTCCTCGCCGACGCCGAGGAGGCCGGCGCGCGTCACCTCGGCGGCGACTTCGTTCTTGCCGATTCCGGGGGCGGCCATGTCGATGGCGACCTGGCAGACCCGCTCGGCGATACGCGCGGCGCGGCGCATGAAGTCGAGTTCCTCGTGGGATTTCACGGCGCGGCACCAGTTCACGAGGCCCGTGGCATCGACGAGGGTGGCGGCGGGCAGTGTCTCGGTCAGGACGAGATGGGCCTTGGCGGAAAAGTAGTAATTGTCCATCTCCACCCCGATGCGCCCGCCGCCGAGGCCCAGATCCGCCAACGTGCCGGCGAGGTGCTGCATCGGGTGGCGCTCGGTCGACTGGACGTAGTGGTCGGCATAGCCCACGATGCCGGTGCGCTCGATGTCGACGGTGCGGCGGGCGCCGCCGGTATCCTGCATCCGGCCCCACCAGACGGGTTGACCCTCGGCCGGCAGGATCACCGCCTGGTGCACGTAGAAAGACCAGCCGTCGTAGCCGGTCAGCCAGGCCTGGTTGGAGGGGTCGGTGACGATCATGGCCTCGAGGTCGCGCTCGTGCATGGCGGCGCGGGCGGCCGCGAGGCGGCGGTCGTACTCGGCGGACGAGAAGGGCGGAATCTGCATGCAGGGCCTTTCGCGGGGGTGACCCCTCGAGCGGTAGCGGCGCGCGCCGGTGCCGGCAAGACGGAGCAACGCCGTTGGAACGGCGTTGAACGTGCGGTGCCGCACGTTCAAGGCGCTTGCAAACGCCTTGTGCTTGGCCTGCGGCCGGCCCGCCCCTCGAACGTGTCGCATCGCAGCGCTGCGCGGGGGCGGTTAGGGCAGGGCCAGCGCATCCACACATCCGGACAGGAACCCCGCCATGCTCGACAACGACATTCTCGACGCCTGGGACCGCGAAAGCTTCCTCCACCCCTCGACGCATCTCGGCAAGCATGCCCGCGGCGAGGCCACGGGACGGATCATGGTAGGTGGCGACGGCGCGTTCGTGACCGACCGCGACGGCACCCGCCTGCTCGACGCCTTTGCCGGCCTCTACTGCGTCAATGTCGGCTACGGGCGCACGCAGATCGCCGAGGCCATCGCCGAGCAGGCGCGCGAGCTGGCCTACTATCACGCCTATGTCGGCCACGGCACCGAGGCCTCGATCACGCTGGCGCACATGGTGATGGAGCGCGCGCCCGACCGCATGGCGCGGGTCTATTTCGGGCTCGGCGGCTCGGACGCGAACGACACCAACGTCAAGTTGCTGTGGTATTACAACAACATTCGCGGCCTGCCCGAGAAGAAGAAGATCATCACGCGCGAGCGGGCCTATCACGGCTCCGGCCTGATGTCGGGCTCGCTGACGGGGCTCAAGGCGTTCCACGCCATGTTCGACCTGCCGCTCGACCGCGTGCTGCGCACCGAGGCGCCGTATTACTACCGCCGCGCCGACCGCGACATGACCGAGGCGGAGTTCACAGCCCATTGCGCGGCCGAGCTCGAGGCGTTGATCGCGCGCGAGGGAGCCGAGACCATCGCCGCCTTCATCGCCGAGCCGGTGCTGGGGACGGGGGGCATCGTGCCGCCTCCCGCGGGCTACTGGGAGGCGATCGCGCCTATCCTGAAGCGCCACGACATCGCGCTGATCTCCGACGAGGTGGTGACGGGCTTCGGCCGGCTGGGAGAGATGTTCGCCTCGCCCATGTTCGGACTCGAGCCCGATTTCATCACCATCGCCAAGGGCCTGACTTCGGCCTACGCGCCGCTGTCGGGCTCGATCGTCTCGCAGCGGGTGTGGGACGTCCTGGTGCAGGGCAATGACGAGAACGGCCCCCTCGGCCACGGCTGGACCTACTCGGCCCACCCCATCGGCGCGGCCGCGGGCGTGGCCAACCTGAGGCTCGTCGACGAGCTTGGGCTCGTGCAGAACGCCGGCGAGGTCGGCCCCTACCTGACCGCTCGGATGCAGGAGGCGCTGGCCGGCCATCCGCATGTCGGCGAGGTGCGGGGCATCGGCATGCTGACGGCGGTCGAGCTGGTGCAGGATCGCGACGGCCCGGTCTTCTTCGACAAGGTCGGCGCTGCGGCCGGCGAGGTGGTGGCGGCGATGGGCCGGCGCGGCGTGATCGCGCGGGCCATGCCGCAGGGCGACATCCTCGGCTTCGCGCCGCCGCTCTGCCTGACGCGCGAGGAGGCCGACACCGTGGTCGAGGCGACCGCCGGCGCGGTGCGCGAGGTGCTCGGCGGCTGAGGGCCGCCGCGCAGCGGACGGGCGCTGTCGCCGGCGCTCGTCCGCACGGCGACGGGCTATCGCATAGGCTGCATTCGGGCGGTCTCGCTCCCGCCACGGTGGTTGCGCGGGCGCGGCTCAAAGCGGCGGTTTGCCCAGAATTTGGTCGCCCGATCAATCAGTTGGCTCGACATCCGGTCAGCGGGCTTGAAACCCTGATCGAGCCTGATACGGTCACTTGCAAACAAAGGAGGGTGCGCCGACCCCGGCAGTGCCCCGCTCCAACAGGGAGACATGCGTGGCGCTCGACGCAGGCAACCGCAAGACGGACTTTGTCGTTTTCGACCGGGTCCAGAAAAGCTACGACGGCGAGACGCTGGTCGTGAAGGATCTCAACCTCGACATCGCGCAGGGCGAGTTCCTGACGATGCTGGGGCCATCGGGATCGGGCAAGACGACCTGCCTGATGATGCTCGCGGGGTTCGAGACGGCGACCCACGGCGACATCCGCCTCGACGGCAAGCCGATCAACAACATCCCGCCGCACAAGCGCGGGATCGGGATGGTGTTCCAGAACTACGCGCTGTTCCCGCACATGACGGTGCAGGAGAATCTCGCCTTCCCGCTCGAGGTGCGCAAGATCGGCAAGGACGAGCGCGAAGCCAAGGTCAGGCGCGCGCTCGAGATGGTGCAGATGCAGGATTTCGGCGTGCGCCGGCCCGCGCAGCTCTCTGGCGGGCAGCAGCAGCGCATCGCGCTCGCCCGTGCACTGGTGTTCGAGCCCGAGCTCGTGCTGATGGACGAGCCGCTCGGCGCGCTCGACAAGCAGCTGCGCGAGCGGATGCAGTTCGAGATCACGCGGCTCGCGCACCAGATCGGCATCACGGTGGTCTACGTCACCCACGACCAGACCGAGGCGCTGACCATGTCCGACAGGGTGGCCGTGTTCAACGACGGGAAGATCCAGCAGCTCGCCGAGCCTGACGTGCTCTATGAAAAGCCCGAGAACAGCTTCGTCGCGCAGTTCATCGGCGAGAACAACACGCTCACCGGCACGGTGCAGGAGATCAACGGCACCGTCGCCACCGTGCGCCTCGACGACGGCGAGATCATCGACTGCACGCCGGTCAACGTGAGCCGGCCCGGCGAGCGCACCCAGGTCTCGATCCGCCCCGAACGGGTGGAATACAACCGCGACCGGCTGTCGCCCGATGCCCATACGATCCACGCCGAGGTGCTCGAGTTCATCTACATGGGCGACATATTCCGCACGCGCCTGCGCGTGGCGGGCAACGAGGATTTCGTCATCAAGACCCGCAACGCGCCCGACCAGCGGCGCCTGCAGCGGGGCGAGACGATCGAGATCGGGTGGCTGCCTGAGGATTGCCGGGCGCTCGACGCCTGACACTTCGGCCCCCCGCACATCCGCGCGCCACGCCCGGGGGCGCGGAAATCGCCACAGGGCACCACGAAAAACAGGAAGGTAATCCATGAAACTGAAGACAGTGCTGCTTTCGACCGGTGCCGCGATGGCCCTCGCGCCGGCGGCGATCGCTCAGGACATGGCCGATTCGATGACGCTCGTCTCGTGGGGCGGCGCCTATCAGGCGAGCCAGGTCAACGCCTACGCGACGCCCTACCAGGAGATGCACCCCGATATCTCGATGACCTGGGACGAGTCCTCGCCCGAGGCCGTGGCCAAGCTGCGCGCCCAGAACGAGGCCGGCAACATCGCGTGGGATCTCGTCGACGTGGTCGCGGCCGACGCCATCCGCCTGTGCGACGAGGGTCTCGCGATGGAGGTCGACCACGACGAGCTCCTCGCCCCGGCGCCCGACGGCACCCCCGCCTCGGAGGATTTCGGCGACCTGATCGTGTCGGATTGCTACATCCCGCAGATCGTCTATTCGACGACGCTCGCGTACCGCAACAACGTCGAGGACTGGAACGGCACGCCGGAGACGGTCTGCGCGCTGTTCGACACCGAGAACTTCCCCGGCACGCGCACGCTGGAGCGCCGCCCGATCAACAATCTCGAATGGGCGCTTTACTGCGACGGCGTGGCCAAGGAAGACATCTACGACGTGCTCGAGACCCCGGAGGGGCAGGACCGGGCCTTCGCCAAGCTCGACACGATCAAGGACCAGACGATCTGGTGGTCGGCCGCCGCCGAGCCGCCGCAGCTGCTGGCCGACGGCGAGGCCGTGCTCGGCTCGTCCTACAACGGCCGCTGGTTCTCGGCGATCGAGGAACAGGATCAGCCGATCTCCATGCTCTGGGACATGCAGGTCTTCGACCTTGACGGATGGATCATCCCCGAGGGTCTTTCCGAGGAGCGCCTGGCCCGCGTGAAGGACTTCGTCTACTTCGCCACCGACACCCAGCGCCTGGCCGACCAGGCCAAGTGGATCAGCTACGGACCGGCCCGCGAAAGCTCGGCGCCGCTCGTCTCGACCCACGCCGACCTCGGCATCGAGATGGGGCCGCACATGCCGACCGACCCGGACAACGCCTCGAACACGCTGCTCTACAACTACGAGTGGTGGGCGGATTACCGCGACGACCTCGACTCGCGGTTCCAGTCCTGGCTCGCCCAGTGATCTGACGTCCGGGCGCGCGGCCCAGGTCGCGCGCCCGGATCGCCGCCTCCTGCGCGGAGGCGACCGCATGGCGGCCGGCCGGCCGGCCGCACGGCACCGCCCCCCAGCGCAGCGGGAGACGATCCAGATGACCGATGCCGCCGCCGACGCGCCGATCCCCAAGCCCGACGCGGGCGACCGGGCCCGCCCCGAACGGCAGGAGCCCCTCGTCGCCGCCGACGGAAGGCCGCTCAAGAAATCGCTGCAACGCTCGCTGCGCCGGCAGAAGCTGCGCGCCTTCGGCCTCGTCGCGCCGCTGCTCCTCTTCGTGCTCGTCACCTTCATCGCGCCGATCGCGGACATGCTGTTCCGCTCGGTCGAGAACCAGATCGTCTCCGAGACGCTGCCGAACACCACCGCGGCCCTCGTGGGGTGGGACGCCTCGGGCGAAGACCTGCCGGACGACGCGGCCTTCGCCGCGCTTTCCTACGATCTCGCGGCGGCGGTCGAACAGCGCGCCCACACGCGCCTCGGCTCTCGGCTCAATTACGAGACGACCGGCATCTCGTCGGCGTTCCGGCGGTCCGGGCGGGGCATCGACGACGTGGGCGAGATCTACCTCGACCAGTTCGTGGCGCTCGATCCCGTCTGGGAGGATTCCGGCTTCTGGGCACGCATGATCGGCGCGGAGGGGTGGGCGCATCCGGCCCCGTTCGCGCCGTCCGCACAAGCGCAGGGCCTGCTTCCCGAAACGGCGGCCGCCTACACCGCGTTCGCGCGCGCGATGCAGATCCGCAACGACGACGACCCGGCCGCGGAAGAGCCGTGGGCGCCCGTCTACCTCGCCCTGCAGCGCGATCTCTCGGCCGCCGATGCCGGCGACGTCTCGGCATGGACCGGCCCCGGAGCCGAGCAGCTGGAGGCGGCCCACGCGGCAGTCGGCGGCTTCGAGTCGGTGCCCGTCCGGGACCTCATCGCCGACGTGGACGACGCCTGGCTCGAGCATGACGTGTGGGCGACGATCAAGACCTTTTCGCCCCCCTACACGCCCGGCTACTTCCTGACCTCGGTCGACCTGAAGCTCTCGCCCGAAGGCGCCATCGTCGCGCAGGACGACTACCAGCGCATCCACGTGCTGCTGTTCCAGCGCACGCTGTTCATGTCGCTGGTCATCATGGGCTGCACGATCCTGCTCGGCTACCCCATCGCCTACCTGATCTCCAACATGCCGATGCGCACGGCCAACCTGCTGCTCATCCTCGTGCTCCTGCCGTTCTGGACGTCGCTGCTGGTGCGCACCTCCGCGTGGAAGGTGCTCCTGCAGCAGCAGGGGGTGATCAACGACACGCTCGTCTGGATCGGGCTGGTGGCCGACGACGCGCGGCTGACGATGATCAACAACCAGTTCGGCACGATCGTGGCGATGACGCACATCCTGCTGCCGTTCATGATCCTGCCGCTCTATTCGGTGATGAAGACGATCCCGCCCTCCTACGTGCGCGCCGCCAAGTCGCTCGGCGCGACCAACTGGACGGCGTTCTGGCGCGTCTATTTCCCGCAATCGGTGCCGGGGATCGGGGCGGGCTGCATCCTCGTCTTCATCCTGTCCATCGGCTACTACATCACGCCGGAACTCGTCGGCGGCACGACGGGGACGTTCATCTCCAACCGCATCGCCTTCCACATCTCGTCATCGCTCAACTGGGGCCTCGCGGCCGCTCTGGGGACGATCCTGCTCGTGGTCGTGCTGGTGCTCTACTGGCTCTACGACCGGATCGTGGGCATCGACAACGTGAGCCTCGGGTAAGGCGTCAGGGAGCAAAGCAATGGCCGGACCGCCGATCTACGCCACCACGCCGCAGCGCATCTGGTATTACGGATTCCGGGTGCTGTGCGGGCTGATCTTCTTCTTCCTCATCGCGCCGATCCTGATCATCATCCCGCTCAGCTTCAATGCGCAGAACTTCTTCACCTTCACGCCCGAGATGCTGCGCCTCGATCCCGACGGATACTCGCTGAAGCACTACCGCGACTTCTTCACCAATCCCGACTGGCAGCAGGCGCTGTGGAACTCGGTTCGGATCGCGCCGGCGGCGACGTTGCTGGCGGTGACGCTCGGCACGCTGGCGGCCATCGGCCTGAGCCAGCCGCACGTGCCCTATCGGCGGGCGATCATGGCGATCCTGATCTCGCCGATGATCGTGCCGCTCATCATCTCGGCGGCGGGGATGTATTTCTTCTACTCGCGCATCGGCCTGCAGGGAACCTATCTGGGCGTGGTGCTGGCCCATGCCGCGCTCGGCATCCCATTCGTGATCATCACGGTCACGGCGACTCTCGTGGGCTTCGACAGATCGCTGACGCGGGCCGCGGCCTCGCTCGGTGCCGACCCGGTGACGACCTTCTTCAAGGTGCAGATGCCGCTGATCCTGCCCGGCGTCATCTCGGGCGGGCTCTTCGCCTTCATCACCTCGTTCGACGAGGTGGTGGTGGTGATCTTCGTCGGCTCCGCCAACCAGCAGACGCTGCCCTGGCAGATGTTCACCGGCCTGCGCGAGCAGATCTCGCCGACGATCCTCGCGGTGGCGACGATCCTGGTGGCAATCTCGATCCTGCTGCTGATGACGGTCGAGTTGCTGCGCCGCCGCTCGGAGCGCCTGCGCGGCATGTCGCCCGGCTGAGGCGCCGCGCCCGAATTTTCGTACGAAAATTCGTGGCCATTCTTCGTGCGAAGAATGGCGTCGCCTCACAGAACGCGGCGCAGGAAGGCGCGGGTGCGCTCGTGGGCGGGGGCGGCGAAAATCTCCCGGGGCGGCCCCTGCTCCAGGATGCGGCCTCCGTGCAGGAAGCACACCTTGCTCGCGAGTTCCCTTGCGAAGCCCATCTCGTGGGTGGCCAGCACCATCGTCATGCCCTGCCCCCGCAGGTCGCGCAGTACGTCGAGCACCTCGCCCACCAGCTCGGGGTCGAGCGCCGAGGTGATCTCGTCGAACAGCATGATTTCGGGCTCCATCGCCAGCGCGCGCACAATGGCGACGCGCTGCTGCTGGCCGCCGGACAGCTGGTCGGGGTAATGGCCCATCCGGTCGGACAGCCCGAAGCGCTCGAAGAGCGCGGTCACGGGCCCCTCGAGCGCCTCGCGGTCAAGCCCCTTCACCCGGCGGGGGGCGAGCATCACGTTCTCGGCGGCCGTCATGTGGGGGAAAAGGTTGTAGGCCTGGAAGACGATGCCGATGCGCTCGCGCACCGGCCGCGGGTCGCGCCCCGGCTCGGAGATGTCGTCGCCGTCGAGCAGGATGGCGCCGTCGTCGATCGGCTCGAGCAGGTTGATGCAGCGCAGGAGCGTCGACTTGCCCGAGCCCGACGCGCCGATCAGGCAGACCATCTCTCCCTCGCCCACGTCGAGGTCGATGCCGTCGAGCACGACGTTGTCGCCGAACGCCTTGGTGACGCGCTTCAGCTCCAGCCGCGCCATGGCGCTCAGGTCCGCGCTCGTGCCTGCCGGGTCATCAGGTAGTCGGCATAGCGGGTTGCGGGGATGGTGATGGCGAGAAAGATCAGCGCCGCGCCGACATAGGGCGTGAAATTCGCCAGCAGCGACTTGTACACGCCCGCCTGCCGGAAGATCTCCACCGGGCCGATGAAAGACAGAAGCGCCACGTCCTTCTGGAGAGCGATGAACAGGTTCATGTTGGCGGGAACGACGCGGCGGAGCGCCTGGGGCAGCACGACGAAGCGCATCGTGTCGGCGTCGGACAGGCCGAGCGAGGCCGCGGCGGCGCGCTGGCTGGCATGGACCCCCTCTATGCCTGAGCGGATCACCTCGGCCACGTAGGCGGAATAGACGAGCATCAGCGCGAGCGAGCCCCAGATGTAGGGCGAATTCCACGGCCGCGGCAGGCCGAGGCCGGGGACGCCGAATCCGATCAGGTAGATCACGAGGATCACCGGCAGGCCGCGGAAGATGTCGGTGAAGACGATGCCGAAGAGGCGCAGCGGGTAGAGTGCGGGCGCGCGCACGTCGCGGCAGAGCGCGATGGCGAGGCCCAGCAGCGCGATGGCCGGCGCGCACCAGGCGAAGATCGCGACGTCGAGCAGGAAGGCCTGCAACAGGCCCGGGAAGGTCTGCGCGAAGACCTCGCCGTCGAAGAAGCTGCGCTTCACCGCCCCCCACCCTGGCGCCATGGGGATCAGCACGACGAGGAAGAGGATGACCGCGCCGGTAGAAAGCGCCGCGATGCCGAGCGAGCGCCGCCGCTGCCGCGCTTCGTAGAGCTGGCGGCGGGTGCGGGAGGGCGCGGGATGCGGGGCCTGGGGCGGCTCTGCCGCCGCGGCTTCGGCCTTGGTCACGGGCATGGCTCGGCCTTCGGGTCGGAGGGGAGGCGCGGCGGCGCCCCGCCCCGCGCGCCGGGCGCGAAGGCGGGGCGAGGGGCTCACTCGATGACCGGCACCCCGGTCGTCTCCTGCAGCCACTCGGCCTCGATCTCGGCGAGTCGGCCCGACTCATTCAGCGATGTCAACGCGGCGTCGACGCATTCCCTGAGCGGGTTCCCCTCCTCCATCAGGAGGCCGAAATTGTCGGGGTTGTCGGAGCGTTCGGGCGGGAACTGGCCGAGGATCACGCCATCCGCCACCACCACCGCCGAAAGGTAGAGCGCGGTCGGCAGATCGAACAGCGCGGCGTCGATCTGGCCCGCCTGCATGGCTGCCGTCACGTCGGTGTTGTCGCCGTAGAGCAGCGGGTCGCGCTCGGGCTCGATGAGCTGGGTCAGCATCGGCACGGCCGTGGTGTTGGCGTCGGCGCCCCAGCGCAGGGTGCGCAGCGACTCGACGGTCGGCTCTGCCCCGGCGTCGACCACCGACTGCGTGGTCAGCACGGCCATGGCCGAGGTGTAGTAGGGCTGGGAGAAGTCGACCATCCGCTCGCGATCCTCGGTGATCGAGTATTGCTGCAGGTTGAAGTCGAAGTTCTTGGCGCCGGGCTGGATCGCCTGATCGAACGAGGTGCGCACCCACGCCACCTGGTCGGCGGCGAAGCCCATCTCTTCGGCCACGGCATAGGCCACGGCGGCCTCGAAGCCCTCGCCGCTCTCGGGGGCGTCGTTGAGCACCCAAGGGTAATAGGCGGGGTTGCCGGTGGCGATGGTGAGGGTACCCTCTTCGATCGTCTTGCCCGTGGCGCACGCGTTCTGCGCGAGGGCCGCGCCGGTCATGGCAAGCAGCGCAACCGCGGCCGTGGTCGTCGTCAGAAGCTTCATGGTCGTCTCCAACCCTGTCGATCGCGCGAAAGCATCCGCGGCGGCGCGGCGATTGTCCAGTGTCCGGCGCGGCGTCGGCACAGGGTTGACCATCTGCGCGAACCGCGCGCACCCTTGCGTGTCCGTCGCGATCCAACGCGGCGACCACCGATAGGGAGAACGATCATGAACATGCGTATCACCGCCGCCGCGGCGGCAATGTCTGCCGTCGTGGCAGCGGCGCCCGTCTCGGCGCAGGAGGAAACCTTCGTCACCATCGGCACCGGCGGCGTGACCGGCGTCTACTACCCCGCGGGCGGCGCGATCTGTCGTCTGGTCAATCGCGACCGCGCCGAGCACGGCATCCGCTGCGGCGTCGAGTCGACCGGCGGTTCGGTGTTCAACCTCAACGCCATCCGTGGCGGCGAGCTGGAATTCGGCGTGGCCCAGTCGGACTGGCAGTATCACGCCTACAACGGCTCTTCCCGTTTCGAGGAGCAGGGGCCGTTCGAAGAGCTGCGCGCGGTGTTCTCGCTCCATCCCGAGCCCTTCACAGTGGTCGCCCGCGCCGATGCCGGCATCGAGACCTTCGACGATCTGCAGGGCAAGCGCGTGAACGTCGGCAACCCCGGCTCCGGGCAGCGCGGCACGATGGAAGTGCTGATGGAGGAGATGGGCTGGACGATGGACGACTTCGCCGTCGCCTCCGAGCTGCAGGCCGCCGAGCAGAGCCAGGCCCTGTGCGACAACAACATCGACGCCATGGTCTACACGGTCGGTCACCCCGCCGGCTCGATCCAGGAAGCCACCACGGCCTGCGACAGCGTGCTGGTCGACGTCGACAACGAGGCGACCGAGGCGCTGATCGAGGCCAACCCCTTCTACCGCGTGGCCACGATCCCGGGCGGCATGTATCGCGGCAACGACGAGGACACGACGACCTTCGGCGTCGGCGCGACCTTCGTGGCCTCGACCGCGGTGTCGGAGGACGCGGTCTACGAGATGGTCAAGGCGGTGTTCGAGAACTTCGACCAGTTCACGGGCCTGCACCCCGCCTTTGCCGAGCTCGAGAAGGAGCAGATGGTGAGCGACGGCCTGTCGGCGCCGCTGCACGCGGGCGCCGAGCGCTACTTCCGCGAGGCCGGCCTGCTCGAATGAGCGGAGCCTGAGCCATCGGCGGGGCGCCACCGCGCGCCCTGCCTTGTCGGCCCCGAAGGGCCTTGGGACAGCGAGGGGTGCAGATGTCCGACCCGTCTGGACAAGAGCCTTCGGGCGGACGCAAGGCGCGCCAGTTTTCCGACGAGGAGCTGCAGGATCTCGTCGCCAGCACCGACTCGGGCGCGCGCGATCCGGGCAACCGGGCGGTGGCGCTCCTGATCTCGGGCACGGCGCTGGTGTGGTCGCTCTACCAGCTCTGGATCGCGCAGCCTCAATTCTGGTTTGCACAGTATCTGCCAGTTCTGAATGACTCTCAGACCCGCCCCTTGCACCTAATGTTTGCAATCTTCCTTGCCTTCCTTGCCTACCCGGCGCTCAAGTCGTCACCGCGCGACAGAGTGCCAATTCTGGATTGGGTGCTCGCACTGGTCGGTGCGGTTTGCTGCCTTTATATTTTTGCTTGGTCGGACACGCTAGCGATGACCGCGCGCTCGGGTTTACCGACCGATTTCCAGGTCATACTGGGAGCAGTGGGCCTTATCGTTCTCTTGGAAGCTTCGCGGCGTGCTCTCGGCCCAGCACTTACCGTTGTTGCTTCACTTTTTCTTATTTATGCATTCTTTGGTGAGGGTTGGCTGATCCCAGATCTTATCGCCCATGAAGGGCTATCATTGAGCGCCCTGATCAACGCGCAATGGCTCAATACCGAGGGCGTGTTCGGAATCCCATTAGGCGTTTCAACCAAGTTTGTTTTTCTCTTCGTGCTGTTCGGCGCGCTTCTCGACAAGGCGGGTGCGGGCAACTATTTCATCAAGCTGGCCTTCGCGGGTCTCGGCCACCTGCGAGGCGGGCCGGCCAAGGCGGCCGTCGTCGGCTCGGCCATGACCGGCGTGATCTCGGGCTCGTCCATCGCCAACGTCGTCACGACCGGCACCTTCACCATCCCCCTGATGAAGCGGGTAGGCTTCACCGCCGAACAGGCCGGCTCGGTCGAGGTGGCGAGTTCGGTCAACGGGCAGATCATGCCCCCCGTCATGGGCGCGGCGGCCTTCCTGATGGTCGAGTACATCGGGATACCTTACCTAGAAGTCATCAAGCACGCCGTGATTCCGGCGGTGATCTCCTACATCGCGCTCGTCTACATTGTGCACCTAGAGGCGCTGAAGAAGGACATGCCGGCGCTGGGCGAGGCGAAATCCTTCGCGGGGATGATCGCGAAGTTCTTCGTGGGCTTCGCGGTGACCGGTGCCGGCTTCACCGCGCTGATCTATGCCGCGAACGCGCTGCAGGCCGTCGCGCCGGGGCTGAGCGGGCCGATCTCGATGGCGCTTCTGCTCGGCGTCTACCTCCTGCTGGTCGCCGTCGCCGCAGGCCGCCCCGATCTGGAGGTCGACGACCCCAACGACCCCGAAATCAAGCTGCCGCGCGTGGCGGATGTCTACGCCACGGGGCTGCATTTCATCCTGCCGATCTTCGTGCTGATCTGGTTCCTGATGGTCGAGCGGCAGAGCCCGGCGAAATCGGCCTTCTACGCCACCTCGCTGATGCTGTTCATCATCGTCACCCAGCGCCCGCTGAAGGCGCTGTTCCGCGGACAGGGCGGCGCGATGGTGTCGGAGTTCCTCGCCGGCTTCGGCGACCTCCGTGACGGGCTGATCGCGGGGGCGCGCAACATGATCGGCATCGGCGTGGCCACGGCCACCGCCGGCATCATCGTGGCGACCGTCACCAAGACGCCCATCGGGACGGAGCTTGCGGGGCTCGTGGAGCAACTCTCGGGCGGCAGCCTGTTCCTGATGCTGGTCTTCGTCGGGCTGTTCTCGCTGATCCTCGGGATGGGGCTGCCGACGACGGCCAACTACATCGTCGTGTCCTCGCTCATGGCCTCGGTCGTGGTGTCGCTCGGTGCCCAGGAGGGGCTGATCGTCCCGCTGATCGCGGCGCACCTCTTCGTCTTCTATTTCGGGATCATGGCCGACGTGACGCCGCCGGTGGGTCTGGCGAGCTTCGCCGCCGCCGCGGTCTCGGGGGGCGACCCGATCAAGACGGGCTTCACCGCGTTCTTCTATTCGCTGCGCACGGTCGCCCTGCCCTTTCTGTTCATCTACAATCCGACGCTGATCCTCTACGGGGTCGATCTGGGCACGGCGGCGGGCATCTTGCAGGCGATCTTCGTCTTCGTGGTGGCGACCTTCGCGATGCTGCTGTTCGCTGCCGCGACGCAAGGGTATTTCCTCGCCCGCTCGCGCCTCCACGAATCGCTCGCGCTGCTGGCGGTGGCCTTCACGCTGTTCGTGCCGAACTTCTGGCTCGACATGGTGCAGCCGCCCTTCCGCGAGATCCCGCCCGCCCAGTTCGAGGAGGCGGTGGCGCAGGCGCCCCAGGACGCCCGGCTGCGACTGCTTGTGCGCGGGCCCGATTTCAACACCGGCGAGATGACGGAGACGACGCTGGTGATGGATATCGAAGGGGCAACGGCGCAGGAGCGCATCCAGAATTCGGGGCTGCTGCTCTTCCCCGAGGGCGACGCGGTGCGCATGGACGAGCCGATGTTCGGCACGGACACCGCCGAGAAGCTGTCGAACTTCGACTTCTACGCCGAGACGCCGGTGACGCTGGCCGAGGTGCAGGCCCCGGCCGAGCGGCTGCCGGCGCAGGTCTTCTACCTGCCGGCGCTGCTGCTGCTGGGGCTCGTGATCCTGCTGCAGCGCCGGCGCCAGACGAAACCGGCCTTCTGAGGGGGCTCGCCCATGTTCACCTCCATTCTCCTGCCTGTCGATCTCTCGGCCCCGGAAAGCTGGCGCAAGGCGGCGCCGGTGGCGATCAAGATGGCCCGCGACGACGGCGCGGCGCTGCACGTGGCCACCGTGATGCCCGATTACGGAATGTCGGTCGTTGGCAGCTATTTCGAGGCCGATTTCGAGCAGAAGGCGCTGCACAAGATCGGCGAGGAGCTCTCGGCCTGGGTCGCCGAGCACGTGCCGGACGGGGTGGAGGTGCACCCCCATGTCCTGCACGGCACCGTCTACGACCAGATCATCGGCGCGGCCGACCGGCTGGGCTGCGACGCCATCGTGATGGGCTCGCACCGGCCCGAGTTGAAGGATTACCTGCTCGGCCCCAACGCCGCCCGCGTGGTGCGCCACGCGCGCCAGTCGGTGTTCGTGGTCAGGGGAGAGTGACTCGCCGAGCGCGCGCGAGCGGCGCTGCGTACCCCCGCGGGCGACCCTCTGTCAGGACACCTGTCGCATGTCCGCCCCGTGCGGGGCGATCGCCGCGGCCACGGCGGACCCATGGTCGAGCGTGTCGAGCCGGAAGGCCTCGACCGCCTGCTTGAGGCGCGACGCCTCGGCCTTCAGCTGCCTGGCCGCATCGGTGGCGCCCTCGATTACGGCAACGTTGTTGCGCGTCGCGCTGTCGAGCTCCGTTGTGGTGCGCGAGATCTCGGAAACCCCGGACGACGTCTCGACGGTGGCCGAGGCGATGTCGCGGATGCGGGTCGCGGCATCGGCCACGCCGGCGGCGATCTCGTGCAGGGCGGCGCCGGAGCGGTTGACGAGGTCGACCCCGCCCTCGACCGTCGTCGCCGATGTCTCGACGAGGCCGGCGATCTCCTTGGCCGCTTCCGAGGAGCGCTGCGCAAGCCCCCGCACCTCGGAGGCGACCACCGCGAAGCCGCGCCCGGCATCGCCGGCGCGCGCCGCCTCGACGCCCGCGTTGAGCGCGAGCAGGTTGGTCTGGAAGGCGATGTCGTCGATCAGCTTGAGCACCTTGCGGATCTCGTCAGACGACGACTTGATGCCATCCATCGCCCCGACCGCCTGCTCGATCACCTCGCTGCCCTCCGCGGCCTTGCGCGATATGTCGTCGACCGCCGCGCGCGCCTCCTCGGCCGAGGCGGCGGCGGCGCGCACGTGATCGGTCATCTGCGCGAGCTGCGTCGCCGTCGCCTCGATCTGGCCCGCGCTCGCCTCGTATCTGCCCGACAGGTTGCCGGTGGAATCGGCGACCATGACGGAGGCGGATTCGACGGCGGCGGCCGAGCCCGAGATCGACAGCAGCGTGTCCTGCAGGCTCTCGGCGGTCTCGTTCATCGAGTGCGCGATCTCGGCGAAGACCCCGTCGAACTCCAGCGGCATCCGGTAGGTGAGATCCCCCCCGGCCATCCGCTCGAGGGCCAGCCTGACGGCGCCCAGCCCGGTATCGGTGACCTCGCCGATGCGGTTGACCCCCTCGCAGATCTCGCGGAACAGGCCCTCCTTGCCGGCGAGGTCCATGCGGCGGGAGAAATCGCCCGCAGCGCAGGCATCGACCACGCGCGCGATCTCGGCCGCGGTCTGCCGCTCCCGCTCCTGCCGCGCCTGCGCCTCGGCGCGGTCGGCTTCGGCCCGGCGGGCCCGCGCGGCCATGTCCTCGCGCTCCCTTTCGGCGGCCCGCGCCTCGGTCTGCTTCTGGCGCTCGGCGGCCTCGCGCGTCTCGTTCTCCTGCCTCTGCGCGTTCCGCAACGCATCGCGGAAGGTCTCGACGGTCGAGAAGAGCTGCCTGATCTCCATGAGTTCGGACCGGTTCTCGCGGATTCGCACGTCGATGTCGCCCTTGGCGAGACTGGTGAGCAGGCGCGTGGCGGCGCCGAGCAGACCCACGACGCGGACCCGCAGCACGAGGAAAACCGCCACGAGCGAGAGCACCGCCGCTGCCGCGAAGGCGCAGATCACGACGGCGTTCAGGATGGCACGGCGTTCACGCTCCTCCCAGTAGGTCGCCAGCGCGGCGCCCCCGTTCTGCGACAGCGCCTCCATCGCGCCGAGCGCGGCGTTGGAGAACTGGAAGAAATCCAAGAATTCCATTCCGTAATCGGGCGTCTCGCCCGGTGCTGTCGCGCGTGACACGTCGAGGATGCGTTCGATCGCCGGCACGTATTCGCCGAAGTAGAGCGCGTCGCCGGCGTCGATTTCGGCCCGCAGATCCTCCGGCAGGCCCGGCACCGAGGCGACGGCGTTGGCAAGTGCCGTCCAGGCCTCGCGCGCGCGCGAATTGTCGAGCGTCAGCACCTCGAGGTCGGATGTGTCGATTACCTCGCCATTGAGGGTCGCGATGGCGAAATAGGTGCGCGCGCGGCCGCCGAACTCGCGGACCTCCCACGACTTGAGCTGGACCGTGCCGAGCGCGCCCGCGAGCTGGCTCGAGACGCGCGTGCGGTTGCGCAGGAGCTCGGTCGCGTTCTTGAGGGCGACGACCTCTTCCTTCAGCTCATAGGGCAGCGCGTAGGCGCGGCCGGGGTCGCGCTCCCCGATCGGGACGGACAGGAGCGCGTCGATCTCGGATCGCAACTCCGCGACCCGGGCCAGCGCCGCGCGCGTCTGGGCGAGGTAGGCGTCGCGCGTTTCGAGCCAGCCGATGCCCTCGATCTGCGCCAGCGCGTCGGCGAGGCCCGAATCGGCGGTCGCACGCTGCTCGGTCACGAGGTCGCGGAAGGGCTGGGGCAAGGGATCGGGGTAGGCGAGGCCGACCTGGATCACGCTGCGCTCCAGCGACATGGCCACGGTCGCGGCCATCGCCGTGCTGTCGGCCGTGCCCAGCACGGCCGTCGCCCGGATGTCGCGCAGCTCGCGCAGGGACTGGGTGGCGAGGATGCCGCCGAGCACCGCCATGACCGCCCCGATGAACGCGAAGGCGCAGAGAAACAACGTAGAGAGTCGCAAGGCGCCCCCAGCCGGAAAACCTTGACCCAACGTCGATTACGGGACGGAAGTAAAGGTTCGCTTGATGGCAGCCCCGGGCCAGGGCGCGGTGGGCACCGCCGCGCAGCCGGTCAGGCAGGTCGGTCGGGCTCGGATTGCGTCTTTGCCCCCGTCTCTTCCCCCGTCTCTTCCCCCGTCTCGGCCTGCTCGGCGGCCCAGGCACCGGCGGCCTCGACGGCCACGGCCGACGAGGTTGGCACGACGCCGAGATAGCTCTCCGTTTCCGCGGCCGGAGCGGCGGCGCGCTGCGTCATCCGGTAGAGCGCGTAGAGCGCGAGGCCCGTGAAGGTTGCCGCGAGAACGAGCCAGAACGCCGATGGCGAGAGCCGCTCCATCGCCCAGCCCGTCGCGAGCGGCCCGAAAATCGCGCCGAGACCGAAGGTGAAGACGAGGCCGCCCGAGGCCGCGGGCATGTCCTCGGCCGGAAGATTGTCGTTCGTATAGGCCAGCAGCAGAGCGTAGAGGGGCGTCGTCACGCCGCCGGCGAGGAAGGCGGCGCCCATCAGCGGCCAGAGGCCCGTGCCTTCCCCGGCCAGGCCGGTGGCGACCCACCCAAGGCCGCAGGAGGCGGCGCCGATCACGGCGCAGCCGAGGATCACCCCACGCCGGTCGAGCCGGTCGGACAGCCAGCCGACCGGGTATTGCAGGGCGAGCGCGCCGGCGAACAGCATGGCCACGAAGAGCGCCACCTGCGCGGCCGTCATGCCGATCTCGGTGCCGAAGACCGCGCCCATGCCCGACTGGGTGGCGTAGACGCCCCCCAACAGGAAGATGCCCACAGTGCCCAGCGGCGAGCTTGCGAACAGCCCGCGCAGCGTCATCGGCCGCGCCGTCTCCACCGCAGGGACGGGCGAGACCGACAGCAGGATCGGCGCGAAGGAGACCGAGACAAGGATCGAGGCGCCGATGAACAGCGCCGAAGTCCCCGCGTCGCCCAGCGTCAGCAGGCCCTGCGCGCCGATGATGCCGAGCGTCTGCGCAAGCATGTAGGCCGAAAGCACCTTGCCGCGCGTCTCGTTGGTCGAAGCATTGTTGAGCCAGCTTTCCGCTGCAACGTAGATGCCCGATATGCAGAACCCCACGAGCACGCGCAGGATGGTCCACGCCCAGGGCTCGGTCAGCAGCGGAAAGGCGATCAGCCCCGCCGACATGAAGCTGCCGAGCGCGGCGAAGACCCGCACGTGACCCACCCGCCGGATCAGGTTGGGCGTGAGGCGCGCGCCCGACAGGAAGCCGAGGAAGTAGCCAGAGGTGACGACGGCGAGTTCGGCGGCCGAGAAGCCCTCGATGCCGCCGCGCAGACCGATCAGGGTAAAGTGCATGCCGTTGCCAAGCATGATCAGCACGATGCCGAGCAGCAGGGCCCAGACCCCGGAGAGGACTTGGATCATCGCGCGGGCCCTTCGTGCCGTGAGATCGCCATGTGCCCGTTCCGCCTCACACGGGGGCGTGCCCGGTGCCTTCGCTGCAGCGCCGCATGCGGTGCCGTTTGCGACACGGGCCGCGCCGCGCGCGGCTGAGGCAACCACCTGAACCTGAGGGAACATCGGTTCATGAGGCAACACGTGCATCTACCTGCCGTCACGCCTCGGCGACGGTTCCGCTCCCGTGAGAAGCCGGTTGTGCCCGCCCTTTTCGTGCGGGCACGATCATGTCATGCTCGAAAGCCCGAGAGCGCGCGGAGATCCTGCGCGCCCAGGACGCCGTTGCAGAACTCGGCCAGGGCGTCGGCGCTCTCCTTCGTCCAGCCTCCGAACTGCGCGTTCTCGTCGTATTTCCGCCTGATCTCGTCGTCGCTCAGCGGCGCATGTGCGCCGCCCCGCATGTTGTCCCGTGTGATTTCCAGCACCTCGCCACCCGTCGTCGTGACGCGAATGTGCCCCGTGAAACGATCCGGATAGGGATTGTCCGGGTCGACCTCGTAGGAGATCCGTTTCGCCAGCCCGGTCACCTCGGCGTCGGACACGCGCGCCTCGGTGAATTGCGTGAGACCGGCGGCGCGGTCGAAGAAGCTCACCGCGATGCAGTAGGCCGTAGAGAACTTTCCGGCATATCCCGTCTTCGGGGCGTGTTTGCTCGCCAGCGGCTCCCACAGCCGATGCACCGTTCCCTCGCCGACCTTGCAGACGATCGACTCGATCTCGTCGGCCCGCACGCCCCGCTCGGCCAATTCGATGGCGCAGTCGACGTAGGGCTGGGTCATCGTCCCGCAGGCATAGGGCTTGAAGGTGATCGTCGGCATGAACCAGCGGTCGCCCAATCCGCTCGTCAGCTTGTCGAAGTCCGGGGTGCAGCTCGGGGCGAACGCCGAGAAGACCCCGTGGGTTCCCTCCAGCACCGTCGCCGGCCCGACGAAGCCGTGGCGGGCCATGAGCGCGGCGCGGATCCCCGACTGGGCCGCCCACCCGGCATGCATCCGCTTCGTCCAGCTGCCGTCCGCGAGATACTCGATGATGCCCGACGAGAGCGATCCGGCGATGCCCAGCGCATCGACGCATTGTCGCCGATCGAGGCCGAGGGCCGTCGCCACGCCGGCGGTTGCCCCGATCGCGCCGATCACGGCGGTGGGGTGGAACCCCGCCTTGTGGATCGCCTTGGGCGTGACCATCGCGAGGCGGCATATCAGTTCGGTGCCCACCGCCATGCCGGCCATGACCTGCGCCCCGGAGAGGTCGTACCGCTCGCCGACCGCCAGCAGCGCCGGCCACACGACGGCGCTGGAATGGATCGGCCCGCCTTCAAACGTGTCGTCGAAATCCTCGCCATGGGCCGCCGTGCCGTTGATCAGCGCCGCGCCGTACATGTCGCGCCCGCCTGCGTGGCCGAGCGCGGTGCAGGCGCCCCCGGTCTCGGTCGTCGCCGCCACGGCCGCGACGTAGGGTTCGTTGCGGGCCGCGATGCACAGGCCCGCGATGTCGAGCAGGAGGCGACTGCTCATCGCAGCGACGTCGTCGGGCAGCGGCTGCGCGCGCGTCGCGATGGCGAAGTCGGCGATCCGGTTGGACAGATCGAGTGCGGTGGGGTCAGCGGTCATTCGGGGCTCCCTGCCTGGCGCGTGCCAAGCGCCGCGCTCGAAGAGTGTGATCGGGTCGGCGCAGGAGGAGGCCGCCTACCCGGCACACGGCTCGCAAACTTGTATAATTTTCGGCGCGCGGCAACCTCGGATTTGCCCAGCCCTGCGCGGGCCCATCCCCAGCGTTCCCATCGGCGGGTGTCCGAGCGCACCCGGTGCGATGGACACTCCCGACCTTTCGGCGGACACTGCTCCCATGAAGCGATCTCACCCCTCCTCGACCAACCGGATCGTCCCCGATGCGCCCCCGAGCGTGCCCTCGGCGCCGCTGTACCGGCAGGTGCGCGAAGACCTCATCCGGCGGGTCCTGAAGGGCGAGTGGGGGCCGGGCGCGATGCTGCCCAGCGAGAAGCAATTGGCGCAGGACTACGGCCACAGCCAGGGCACCGTGCGCAAAGCCCTCATGCAGTTGTTCGACGAGGGCCTCGTCATTCGCCGCTCCGGCCGTGGCACCTTCGTCGCCTCCCACGCCGGCCAGTACAAGCCTGCCTCGTTCCACCCGATCTACGACAATGGCGGCGCGCGGGTCGTCGAAGACGCCTCGCTCTATGTCCGGTGCGAGCGGATCGCGGCGAAGGAGCGCGTCGCGGCCGGGCTCAAGATTGCCGTTGGCGCCGGCGTCAGCCAGATCCTGCGCCTGCGGCGCTCGGGCAGCCGTACCGCCGTGGTCGAGACGATGTATCTGCCTGAGGAGCTCTGCCCGGACGCCTATGCGCTCGTCAGGCGGGAGCGGCCCCAATCGCTCTACGCGCTGCTCGAACAGGCCTACAACATCCTGATCACCGACGTGGACGAGCGGGTGCGCGCGCGGCTCGTGACAGACGACGAGGCCGCGCTGCTGGAAATCGCCCCGCAATCGCCCGTTCTCGAGATCGAACGCACCGCCCTGAGCCTCGGCGGGCATCCCGTGGAATGGCGCACGATGGTCTGCGAGACGAGCGAGTTCTATTATCGACGCTCCTGACCCGACGGTGTCGAGCGCTAGTCCGGCGGGATGCGTATGACGATCTGCGTCGACACGGTGTTCGTCAGCACCGAGCGGACGATGCCGAAGGCGGCCACGGTTGTCGGCATCAGCTCCATCGCCTTCGACACGGCGATCAGCTCTGCGAGGCCGCCGGGCGCCAGGCTGATTGCTCCGACGCCGGGCGGGACCGGCGCCAATTGCGGCAGCAGGAGCGCCCCGGCGAGCAGGGTGGAGGCGAGCAGGACCGTCGCGATGAACAATCCGGCCGCAAATACCCGCGGCAGCGCGATCAGTCGCCGGTGGTCCAACCGGGCCCCGAGCGCCACGCCGATGAGGATCTGCGCCATGATCGACACCGGTGCCGGCATCGCCCCGGGCTGCACGCCCGCCAGCACCAGCGCGATGCCCAGGAGGATCGGCGTCACCACCCAGGGGTTCACGATCCCCAGCCGCGATCCGAGGACCGCGAGAGGAGCGCTCGCAACCACCACGAGCGCGAGCAGCCAGAGCGTGCCGCGCGCCTCGGCGCCGGGGATGAGCGTCTCTGTCTCCTGGAAGCCGGCTGCCGCGAGCAACAGCGGCACGGACGTCACGATCAGGGTGACGCGAATGGTGTGAAACACGGCGACGGCCTGCTCGTCGGCGCCGACATCGCGCGCGAGCGATCCCATCTCGGAGAGCCCTCCGGGCAGGCAGCAGAGGGCGGCGGTTCGCCGATCGACCCCGGCGAGGCGCGCTGCGGGCACCGACAGGAGGAAACAGAAGACATTGACGGCCACCGCCGCGCCGATGAGGAGGGGCAGCAGGCCGCCCGCGGCTCCGACGACCTCGGGCGTCAGCAGGCCTGCCACGGCCGTGCCCACGACCAACTGGCCGAAGCGCCGTAACTTGCCGGTGAACTGCAGCGGCCCAAGCGCGGCGCGGAACCCCGCAGCCCCCACGAGAGCGCCCAGAAGCCACCCGGCGGGCACCCCGGACCGTTCCAACACGTATCCCGCCGCCGTCGCGGTGAGCAGCGCCGCAGCGAGCTTGGCGAGATGTGCGAGCATGCGCGCCTCGTTGCCAGGAATGTGCAGGCGGCCGATGCACACTGCGCCGCACGGCTCCACGCGGTAGAAACTATATAGTTTTAGAGCGTGCGAAAAGGACTAATCGATGGGTCGGCATCGACTGGCGCCTGGTGCGATTCGGCGCTGCCGCCGCGTCCTCCTGTTCATCCAGCGCTTCAAAAGCGGGCATCCGGCCGCTTTCCTTGGTCCGTCTCGCTTGAATCACTGCCTTTGCAGGGGGCCTTCCGCTCGGTCCTTGACAGAGGGGGGGGGGCGCTCAGCGTTGTATAACTTTGAGCGGCTTCGTGCCTGTCCTTGCCTGCGCGCGACGGCCCGCTCGCCGGTGCGTGTGCGTGCGACACAACCGACATCAACAACAGGGAAGGCGAACAGCAATGATCCTCGCTATTCGACACAAGATGACGGGCCTGACGGCCGTGGCGCTCGGCTGTGCCGCTCTGCTCGGAGCGCCGGCGCTTGCACAGGAGTTTCCGGATCAGCCGATCACGATGGTCGTGCCGGCAGGAACCGGCGGCAGCAACGACCGGGCCGCGCGCCTGATCTCGGGCTTCCTTTCCGAAGAGCTCGGGCAGCCGATCTCGGTGATCAACCGCCCCGGGGGCGGCAACCTTCTCGGCCATCTCTACTTTCAGCAGCAGCCGGCCGACGGCTACACCATCCTGCGGACCACGGCGATTCCCTACATGACGGTGAACATGCTGGTGCAGGGTGCCGAGTTCGACATCACCGACTTCAAGCCGATCAATCTGGGCGACATCGACACATCGGTCATCGCCGTTGCGGAAGACAGCGAGTTCGCCACCATCGACGACCTTCTGGCCGAAATCCGCGAGAACCCCGGCACCGTCAGCATCGGCGTGCAGCCAACCTCGGCCGACATGATCAACTTCCTGATCTTTCTCGAGGCTCTCGGCCTGTCCGAGGATGACGTGCGCGTCGTGACCTTCGACTCCGGTGGCCCTGTCCGGAACGGCATTGCCGGTGCGCAATTCGACGCCGGCGTCATCGGCGAGCGCGGCCTGCGCCCGATGGCCGAGCAGGTGAACACCCTGATGGTCTTCGCCGCCGAGCCGCTCGACGTCTGGGACGCACCAGCCGTGCGCGAGGTGACCGAGGCCGAGGGTGTGGCCGACTACCCCAACATCCTCTCCGGCTCGGTGCGCGGCTACTTCGTGCACGGCAATCTCGAGGAAGAATATCCCGAGCGGTATCAGCGCCTTGTCGATGCGTTCAAGGCCGTTTCCGAGAGCGAGGAAGCGATCGCCGCCCATAACGAGCAGCAGATCACGATCGACTGGTACGGCCCGGAAGAGTCGACGGAGATCATGCTGCGCGAGCACGAGAACCTGACGAATCCGGAATATCTCAACGTGCTCAAGCCCGAGTGACGGGCCGCGGGGCGGCGCGGCCTTCAAGGCCGCCCGCCTCGCACCGGCGAACCGCAGGATGGGGAAGAGATGGCCGAGCGCGACGAAAAGGAGCCGGACGATCTGGGGCACATCGCCTTCGTCGCCGTGATCGCCCTCGTCACGGGCGCGTATCTCTGGGACGTCGTGAGCGTCTCGACGCACATCAACAACATCATCCTCGTCGTGCCCCTCGCGATCCTCCTGCTCGTGCTGGCGGCTGCGCTGCTCGTCTCGAGCGTCATTGCGCGCAGCCGCCGGGCCGGGGCGCAGTCGCCGCAGGAGGCGCCGCCCGAGGCGACCGACCCGTCAGAGACGGCCACAGGGGCCGAGATCGCCACGCAATCCGGCGACGACATCAGGCGGGCCCTGGTCCTGCTTGCGGGGCTGGGCGCGTATGTATGGCTCTACGACGTCATCGGCCTCGACGTGGCGACCTTCATCTTCGTGGCCGGTGGCATGCTTCTGCTGGGCATTCGGGGCCGGGTGTTCGTTCCGGTCTTCTCGACGATCTTCACGGTGATCGTCGTGGGCGGGGCAGACCTGCTGCTGCACTACCCGATGTTCACGGTCATCCTTCCGTGATGCGGCGCGGGGAGGCGCCACGATGATCGACGGTCAGGCGGTTCTCGGCGCGACAGCCATGCTGTCGAGCGACATCGACATCTGGCTGATGATCGTTCCGGGGCTTCTCATCGGCCTCACCGCGGGCGCCATCGCGGGGCTGTCCAATTCGATGGCCATGGCGATCTGCCTGCCGCTGACCCTCTACATGGATTTCCTGCCGGCGGTGATGTTCCTCACCGCGATCTTCACCGGCAGCGGCTTCGGAGGCGCGATCACCTCGATCCTCATGGGCATTCCCGGCACCACCTCTGCCGTGGCCACCACGTTCGACGGCTATCCCATGGCCCGGGCGGGCCGGCACAACGAGGCGCTGGGCGTCGCCCTCCTGAGCTCGACGATCGCCACGCTCTACGGCTACGTCGTGCTCTTCCTGCTGGTCGGGCCGCTCGGCGCATGGGTGATCCGGCTGGCGGCCGCCGAAATGCTGCTCGTGGCGCTCTGGGGGCTGTCGATGATCGCCGTCCTGGGGGGAAACAACGCGATCAAGGGGCTGCTCGCCGGCGGGTTCGGCCTGCTGCTCGGCACCATCGGCATGAATACCAGCGGCTACATCCGCGGCACAATGGACATCCCGTTCCTGCTCGACGGGATCCCTCTGGTGCCCGCGATGATGGGGATGTTCGCGGCAAGCCAGCTTCTCGCCCTCGTCGGCACCCGCTTTCTGGTGACGGAGGAAGAGAACCGCCGCGCCGATTACCGCAAGATCATGGCGGGCTGCATGGAAGTGCTGCGCCGGCCCGTCGCCCATTTCAAGGGCAGCATGCTGGGCGTGTTCATCGGCGCGATCCCCGGCGTCGGCTCGTCGGTGGGCAACCTCGTGTCCTACGCCGAGATGAAGCGCAATGACGACGATCCCGACAGCTACGGCAAGGGCAACCCCAAGGGCGTGATGGCCGCCGAATCGGCCAATTCGAGCTCGGAGGGCGGCTCGATGGTGACCATGCTGGCGCTCGGCATCCCCGGTGGCGGCGGCACGGCCATGCTTCTGGCGGCCTTTACCATGCACAACGTCACCGGCGGCCCGCAGTTCATCAACGACAACATGGACATCGTCTACACGATCATCTTCGGCAATTTCGTGCAGGCGGCGCTGCTGCTTGTCCTCGGCCTCGGTTTTCTCGCCGTGGCGGGCAATATCGTGCGGATCCCGGTCACGATCCTGATCCCCGCGGTGCTCGTGCTCGCCGTGCTCGGCTCCTTCGCGATCACCGGTGATAAGGCCGGGCCGATCACGCTGTTCGTGTTCGCCGCGCTGGGCTGGGTCATGAAGCGATACGACTATCCCGTGGCCGCCACCGTGATCGGGCTGCTGCTCGGCCGGATGGTGGAGAGCGAACTGATCCGCACGTGGCAGGTGAGCGGCGGGATGGAGCTGGCCTATTTCGCCGAGCGTCCCGTGGCGATCACGTTTGCGGTGCTGCTCGTCCTGTCGCTCATGCAGCCGTTGATCAAGCGGCGCCTGAAGCAGCGCCGCCTTTCCCGTGCCGAACCCTGACCCTCCGCCAAGAAAAGAGCCAAGCGCAATGAGCACCAGCGATCTTCACTATCTCACCGCCCTGGAGCAGGCGGAGCTGATCCGGACGCGAGAGATCTCCCCTGTTGATCTGGTGGCTGCCTCGCTCGACCGGATCGAGCGATACGACGACACCCTGCGCGCCTGGATCACGGTGAAGCCCGAGCTTGCGCTCGAAGAGGCCCGGAAGGCGGAGGCCGAGATCGCGTCGGGCACCTATCGCGGGCCGCTCCATGGGCTGCCCTACGGCGTGAAGGACCAGATGCACGCGGTGGGATTTCCCACGACGCTCGGCACGAAGGTGCTCGACGAGCCCGAAACCGTCGCGCCGGAGGATGCCGTGTGTATCGCGCGGTTGAAGGAGGCGGGCGCGATCCTGATCGGCAAGCAGAATCTGCACGAGTTCGGCAAGGGCGGGACGATCGACTTCCCGTTCGGACAGCCGCGGAACCCGTGGAACCCGGACTATACCGCATCGAGTTCTTCGAGCGGCTCGGGCATCGCGCCCGCGGCGGGCATGTGCAGCTTCGCCATCGGGCAGGACACGGGCGGATCGGTCCGCGGCCCGGCATCGTGCAATGGCATCGTGGGCATGCGCCCCACCCATGGCCGCATCAGCCGGCGTGGCTGCGCGATGCACGCCTACACGAGCGATACGCTCGGGCCGCTGGCGCGCACGGTGCCCGATCTGGCGGCCGTGCTCGAGGCGATCTGCGGCCACGACCCGAAGGACCCCCTCAGCGCGCAACGGCCGGTTCCGGATTTCTCCGCGCGCCTGGGCGAGGGCGTGTCGGGGATGCGCCTTGCAATCGTCCGCGAAATGGCCTGGGGCGACTCGACCGACCCGGAAGTGCGCGCCGCCCTTCAGGCGGCAGTCGAGACGCTGGAGCGCGCGGGCGCGCGGATCGAGGAGGTATCGCTGCCCTTGGCCAAGTGGGCGGTGCCGCTGCAACTGCTCAGCGCCGACGCCGATGTCGCGTCGTATTTCCTCAAGAACTACCTGCGCGAGCGCTACATGCGGTTCGATCGCGGCACGCGGACCCGGCTCGCCGCCTCCAGCCTGATCCCGGCCTCGGCCTACAACCGTGCGATGCGGGCGCGTGTGCTCGTCCGCCGTCAGGTGCTGGAGGCTGTCGGACGGTACGACGCGCTCCTGTCGCCGACCAACGTCACGCCGCCGAAGCCCATCGAGGCGACCCAGGAGCGGGTGGACCGGAAGGACGAACTCGTCACCCGCCTGATCGAGCGGCGCATCTGCCATTATCCCTTCAGCCTCGCGAACGTGCCGGCCCTGAGTGTGCCCATGGGGTTCTCGCGGGCCGGCCTGCCGCTCGCATTGCAGATCGCCGGCAAGCCTTTCGACGAGGCGACGCTGTTGCAGATCGGGCAAGCCTACGAGGCGGCAGCGCGGTGGAGCTCGCTGCACCCCGATCTCGACCGGACACTCAGGCTGGTCGCCTGAGGCCGGCCTGCATAACCGAGAGACGCGACGGCCACGGAGGAAGATGCAATGGAGATCAGCAAGGAGCAGGTGCGTGTGCTCTGCGAGGTCCAGGGATTGAGCGTGCCGGAGGATGAACTCGACGATATCGCCACCCGGATGTCGACATGGCTTACCGCCCTCGACCAGATCGAGGTCGAGCTGGGAGAGGAAATGAACCGGGTCGACCCCATCCCCCCGCTGTTTCCGGCCGACGATCGCGATTTGTGACCTTGGCACCCTGCGAGCCGCCTGCCGCCACGATCGGGCGTCGCGTCCATCGTGAGCGGTGGCGCCCGAACCGTCATCCGGAGCGACGGCAGTCGCGTCTGCCACAAGGAGGGCCGACTGCGATGCGCCGGTGGAATCCGGCACCGGCAAGAATTGCCGACTGGCCCGGGGTCGGGCGTTGCAGCGATGCATCCGGTGTCCGCCCGGTCTGACGGCGGGCGTCGCGGTGCCGTCAGTCGTCCCAGAGCTGCCGCAGGGTCCGTCGGATCGAGAACCGGACGGCCTTGACGAAACCACGGTGCGCATCGGTGACGTGTTCTCGCCGAACTGGTCCGGCTCAAGCATGGGCCGAGCCGCTCGCACCATGTACCGCAGGTCGGCCTGTTCATCGCCGGCAATGCCGAGACGGTTCACCGCGACGCGCCCATCGACCAGGGCCTTCAGGATGCCGGTGCGCACCGGCGTGCCATCCCATGTCACGGTGCGGGCCGCGCCGACGTTCACGCTCAAGACACGCGCGGCCACCGAGTCAGGACCCGCCGTCGAGAAAATCCGCGATGATCTGACGAAACCGCGTGGGGCCGAAACTTGGGAAGTGCCCAGCGTGGACGATGCGCGGCTCGATCTCGGACAACAGCCGCATGGAGGCCCGGTAGGCCGCCATGTCTGCCCCGGCGCAGTCGGTGACGAGAGGGCCGTCGTAGATCACGTCCTGCGCGATGAGAGTGCCCGTGACTTCTTCCCACAAGGCGATGTGGCCGGGCGAATGGCCGGGCGTGTGCAGCACGGTGAACCGCCGGTCGCCCGGGTCGACGGTGTCGGCATGCTCCACAGTCTGCGTGGCCGGGGCCGGCGCGATACGATAGGCCGTGGCGTCCCAGCCCGCGGGCGGCTGCAGGAAGAGCTCTGCATCGCGGCCACCCTCGGCATAATGGTCGAAGAGCGTCGCATCGTTGGCCGGATCGGCCAGGATCGGCGCCTCGAGCGGGTGCACCAGCTTGTCCGCGAACTCGACGGCCATGCCGATGTGGTCGAAATGCGTGTGGCTGGTCACGCAGACCACCGGCCGGTCGCGCAGGGCGGGGACATTGCGGCGCAGCGGGGCGGCGCCGAGGCCGGTATCCACCAGCATGTCCCGTTCCGAGCCGCGGACCAGCTACATGTTGCAGCGGAAGAAGAACGGCATCCACGGCTCGTGGATCAGCGTGATGCCGTCGGCGAAGGGTATCGTCTCGTACCAATCGGCCTCGGCGATCATTCGGCACCTCCTTCGAGCGTGGTGGCTCCGCCCGGCTGCAGATGGATCGGCGCCTCCTGCCCCTCGGGCATGTCGGCCGGAGGAGGAGCGATCAACCGCACCCTCGCAATCCCGCGAACGGCCACGGCCCTGTGTTCCGTCCTCCGCCGGTGAGAGGGTCTTCCGACCCGGTGCGCAGGATGCGGCACGCCCTGCAAGGCGCCCAAGGACGGGCCTTCGGTCGCGGGCTGCCTGCCGCGCGCGCCGGTCGGTAGCGGCGTCCGGAAAATCTCGGGATCGAACCAGGTCGTCGTCGAACCGCGCGGCCTCGGCGCGTCGTCGTGGGCCGGCCGGTTCCATATCCTGCGGCCGGTGGGCCGGATCTGACCGTGTGCCAAGGCTCCCCTGCCGAAGTCGCGAGATGCCTTTCCGGCCCCCGTTTGCACGATTGTGCCTCTGGCGGCACCGTGGCGCCGCCAGAGCGCGTCGATCGGCAAGATCCGACGACGTGACGCGGTCAGAGCGTGGGCAGCTCGGGCAGTTCCTGGCCGAAATATTCGAGCGACAGGTCGTTGAGCTGACTGCCGAGCTTCTTGTGAAGGATAAAGACGTTGACCCACTGGAGCAGGTCGCTGTTGCCCATCTTGACCCCGATGAAGCAGGGCGAGTCGTTGAGGATGAACTTGGTCTGCAGTCCGAGATCCGGGTTGTCCTCGGAGAGTTGCGCGGCAACCGTGTTGCCGGTCACGAGCACGTCGACCTGTCCCGACAGGTAGGCCGACAGCGTCGCCGCGTTGTCGCCGAAGCGGATGATCTCGGTGCCCTCGGGGGCGATCTCTGTCAGCTCCAGGTCTTCCAGCGTGCCGCCGGTCAGCCCCACCGACATGCCGGCGAGATCCTCGACGCCCGCGATCTCCATGTCGGGGGCGGCGAAGGCGCCGGAGTAGAACGGCGCGTAGGCCGACGAGAACATGATCGACTTGGCGCGCTCGGGGTTGGCGCCCATCGACGAAATCACGAGATCCACCCGGTCGGTCTCCAGATAGGGGATGCGCTGGCTGGAGGTGACGGGGACGAGCTCCAGCTCCACACCCAGATCCTCGGCGATCATCTCGGCCACGGCCACGTCGTAGCCCACATACTCGCCCTCGGGCCCCAGCGAGCCGAAGGGCGGAAAGTTCTCGGGCACGGCGATCTGGATGACGCCCTCCTCGAGGATGTCGGACAGCTCGGCCTTGGCGGGCGCGCCGAAGCCGATCACCGCAGCGGCCAGCAGGCTGGCGATTCTCTTCATGGCAAACTCCTCTCTCTGGTTGCTTAGGGAATTGGGGGTCAGGCGACTGCGGCCCTGGGCGGGCCGCCCACGCTGCCGAGGCGCGCCTCGAGGCGCAGCGCAAGACGCGACAGGGGAAAGCACAACGCGAAGTAGATGAGCGCCATTATCGGGTAGACGACGAAGGGCTCCGTCCCTTCGACCGGCGCGTTGGCCCAGCGCTTGCCGATGGCCATGATGTCGTGGAAGCCGATGATGTAGGCCAGCGACGTGCCCTTGATGATCTGCACCATGAAGCCGACCGTGGGCGCCAGCGCCACGCGCACCACCTGCGGCAGCACCACCAGCCGCAGCGTGGGAAGGAAGCGCATGCCGAGGGCGCGGGCGCCCTCCCACTGGCCCGGCGGGATTGTCTCGACCGCGCCGCGCCAGACATCCGCCAGATAGGCCGAGGTGTAGAGCATCAGCGCCACCGAGGCGGCGACCCACGGGTCGATATCGGTGCTCAGGAGCCGCGGCACGCCGAGGCCGAAGAGGAACAGCAGCATCAGCAGCGGCGCCGACTGGAACGCCCAGATGTAGCCGGTGGCGACACGGGGCGCCCAGCGGTTCGGCAGGATGCGCAGGAGCGTGATGCACGCCGCCACGCTGCCGCCGAGGAGGAAGGCGATGAGAGAGAGATAGACGGTGAACTGCGCCGCCTCGACCAGCTGGAACAGCATGATCCCCTCGGGCCGGCCGAACACGGCGATGAACGCCTCCCTCATCGCGCCGCCACCGCCGGGAAGAGGCGGCGATGCGCGAGCGCCAGCGCCGTCTTGAAGGCCAGCGACATGACCACGTAGATCGCCGTCAGCGTCAGGAAGACCTCGAAGGACCGGAAGGTGCGGCTGTCGATGAACATGCCGGCTTGCGTCAGGTCGCGCACGCCGATCTCGGCGATGATGCCGGTCGTCAGGAACAGGAAGATGAACTGGCTCGACAGCGAGGGGAACATCCGCTGCACCGATTGCGGCAGCACGATCTTGCGGAAAATGGTGAAGGGCCGAAGGCCGAGCGCGCGCGCCGCCTCATATTGCCCCTGTGCGACGGTGGTGAAGCCCGCGCGCAGGATCTCGGAGAAATAGGCCGAAAAGTTGAGGGTCAGCGCCAGCAGGGCATGGCCCCAGAACGGCCAGGAATAGCCCAGCAGCTGCGGCAGCCCGAAGGCCACGAAGAACAGCTGCACGATCAGCGGCGTGTTGCGGATGAACTCGACATAGGCCGCCGCGAGATGGCCAAGCACGGGCACCGCATGGAACCGCGCCGTCGCCAGCAGGGTGGCGAGCGCAAGGCCCATCAGGCCCGCGGTGATGGTCAGCGCCGCGCTCATCGCCGCACCCTCGGCCAGCAGCGCGAGGTATTCGGGATTGCGATAGATTTCAACCCGTATTATTCATCGAAATCGGGGAGGGCGGCTGGCGTGCCCGCGAAAGCTCTGTAGAATCAAGCTCCTACACAAGGTCCGAGAGCAGCCCCCGGAGCACGCCATGGGTGAAACGCTACAGCCGGTCGTCACGGGCTTCAACAGGTCCCTGCGCGTCGAGAGCCGCGCCGAGCGGCTGACCGGAGACGCCGGGGCCGTGGTGCTGCGCGAGATCATGGAGCAGAGCGGCATCGTCGAGTGGATGAGTCCGCAACTCAAGGACCCGCGGCGGCAGGAGGACGTCGTCCATGACCTCCCCTCTCTCATCCGGACGAGCGTCCTGCTCGCCGCTCAGGGCTGGCGCGA
>OFET01000279.1_pt1 | contig 46013 bp, 50 predicted proteins | sample 1521211 | NCBI WGS metagenome assembly OFET01 (sample SAMN03766358, study PRJEB24113) | microbial mat metagenome | isolation source: enrichment culture HLUCC-A from microbial mat sample contains cyanobacterium...
CCCGGCAGGATTCGAACCTGCAACCTGCCCCTTAGGAGGGGGCTGCTCTATCCAGTTGAGCCACGGGGTCGCGTGCCCCGCACTTACAGGGTTAGTTGCGCGGACGTCAATTCGTCAGGGCGCGCCAGGCCACGGTCTGCGGCCAGGGCGCCCGAACCCGGCACGGGTGAGCGCGTCCGGGATCTCGGAGTGGGGCTTTGCGCGTGCGGTTCGCCGAGCATTTCGCCCAGGGATTTCCTCGGCGTTACCAATCGTTTCGAGAGGTGGCGGCATGGTGCTTCCGCTCCGCGATTTCTCTTCGTCCCATGCCATCGGAAGGGCCCTCGCGACCGGTCGGGACGGGCTGACGCAGCGTCGCCCAGTCCTGCCGGGTCGGGTGTCGCCTCGGGAAGTGACGCATGGTCGCTGCCCTGCGAGGTGCGAGTGGCGTATCTCGGGCGGGTCGGGTAGGACACGTTCCGCACCCGTTGCGAGAAGGAAGGTCACGATGACCGAGCTGCGCCGACCACTGACCCTGCGCGACGTCTCCGAAGCTTCCGGCGTCAGCGAGATGACCGTCAGCCGGGTGCTGCGCAATCGCGGCGACGTCAGCCAGGCCACGCGCGAGCGCGTGCTCGCCGCCGCCAAGCGCCTCGGCTACGTGCCCAACAAGATCGCCGGCGCGCTCGCCTCGAGCCGGGTCAACCTCGTCGCGGTCATCATCCCCTCGCTGTCGAACATGGTCTTTCCCGAAGTGATGAACGGCATCTCGGGCGAACTCGAGGAGACGAGCCTGCAGCCGGTGCTCGGCGTCACCCACTACCGCCCCGAGCGGGAGGAGCAGGTGCTCTACGAGATGCTGTCGTGGCGGCCCTCCGGCGTCATCATCGCGGGGCTGGAGCGTACCGACCCCTCGCGCGCCATGCTGGCCAGCGCCGGCATCCCCGTGGTCGAGATCATGGATACGGACGGCCAGCCCGTCGACGCGGTGGTCGGCATCTCGCACCGGCGGGCAGGGCTGATGATGGCACAGGCCATCGTCGAGCAGGGCTATCGGCGGATCGGCTTCATGGGCACCAAGATGCCGCTCGATCACCGGGCCCGGAAGCGGTTCGAGGGCTTCACCGAGGGGCTCGCCAAGGCAGGAATCGAAGTGGCCGACCGCGAGTTCTATTCGGGCGGCTCGGGGCTGGCCAAGGGGCGCGAGATGACGAAGGCGATGCTCGAACGCACGCCCGACCTCGATTTCCTTTACTATTCCAACGACATGATCGGGGCCGGGGGATTGCTCTGGTGCCTGGAGCAGGGCATCGACGTGCCCGGGAAGATGGGCCTCGCCGGCTTCAACAACATCGAGCTGCTCGACGGGCTGCCCAAGCGGCTGGCGACGATGGATGCCTGCCGCCGCCAGATCGGCGAGGCGGCGGCGCGCATCGTGGCGTCGCGGGCCGGGGCGGCCGCGCAGGGCGGCGCCGCGGCCGGGGACGCGCCCGAAGGCGGCGGAGAGCGCGTGGTGCTGACGCCCACGATCAATGTCGGCGACACGCTCGTTCGCGTCTGAGGGGCGCGCGCGGCGGGGCGAGTGGACTTCCCCTCCGCCCTCCTGTTAACGGGAAGCGACCCGCGCGAGGCCGCCGATGACACAGTCGCCCCCCTCCCAAGGCCCTGCCGCCGCCGGCCCGCCGCCGGAGGTGTCTGTCGTCATCCCGATGCACGACGAGGCGCCCAACGTCGCCCCCCTGATCGCCGGCATCCTGGCCGCCTGCGAGGGAACGGCCGTCGAGGTGATCGCGGTCGACGACGGCTCGCGCGACGCCACCTCGGGCGAGGTGACAACGCTCGCCGCGGCCGACCCGCGCATCCGCCTCGTGCGCCACGCGACGGCCGCCGGGCAGAGTGCGGCCGTCCATTCCGGCGTGCTCGCCGCGCGGGGGCGGGTCGTCTGCACGCTCGACGGCGACGGTCAGAACCCGCCCGAGGAACTTCCAAAGCTCTACACCCCGCTTCTGGCCGAGGCCCGCGCCGGGCTCGGCCTCGTCGCGGGCCAGCGCGTAAGCCGGCAGGACACGCTGTCGAAGCGCCTCGGCTCGCGCATCGCCAACACACTTCGGGCGTGGCTGCTGAAGGACGGGACGCGGGACACCGGCTGCGGGCTCAAGGGCTTTCGTCGCGACGCCTTCCTCGCGCTTCCCTATTTCGACCACATGCACCGCTACCTGCCCGCGCTCTTCAAGGCGCAGGGCTGGGAGGTGGCGCTGGTCGACGTCAGCCACCGGGGTCGCATGGCGGGGCGGTCGAAATACAGCAACCTGCGCCGGGCGGTGGCGGGCGTGCACGACCTGATCGGCGTGGCATGGCTGGTCAAGCGCCGCAAGAAGGCCGCGCCCGAGGAGGTGGGGATCGCCCGCACGGCCCTGGCCCCGGCAGCGGAGCGCGAAACGGCGCGGGAGACGACGGGCGTATGACCGAGCCCACCGCCTTCGGCTGGCTCGGCGTCCAGACCTGGACCGAGTTCTGGTGGGTCGTGTTCGGTCTCGGCGGTCAGCTGCTGTTCACCGCCCGCTTCCTCGTGCAGTGGCTCGCCTCCGAGCGGGAGCGGCGCTCGGTGGTGCCGGTCGCGTTCTGGTATCTCTCGATCGCGGGCGGGCTGGTGCTGCTGGCCTACGCGATCTACCGGCGCGACCCGGTGTTCATCCTCGGCCAGTCGATGGGCGTGTTCATCTACCTGCGCAACCTCGTCCTCATCCATGCCGAACGCCGCCGCGCGCCCGAGTGAATGGCTGCCGGGGGCGCTGGCCGTCGTGCTCGCGGTCACCGCGGCGCGGGTGGCGCTGCTCGCGCTCAACCGCACCGACCTCTACATGGACGAGAGCCAGTACTGGTTCTGGGGGCAGGAGCTCGCCTTCGGCTACTATTCCAAGCCGCCGCTGATCGGCTGGGTGATCCGCGCCTCGGTCGAGCTCGGCGGCTCCGATGCGCCATTCTGGGTACGACTGCCAGCGCCGCTCTTTCACGCCGCGACCGCGCTCATCCTCGCCTGGATCGCGGGCCACCGTTACGGGCGGGGGGCGGCGGCGTGGGTCGCGGCGCTCTACGTCACGCTGCCGATGGTGAGCGTGGGCAGCGCGCTGATCTCGACCGACACGATCATGTTCCCCTTCCTCGCCGCCGCGCTCGGCCTCTGGCTCGCCGCGCTCGACCGCCGGGCAGCAGGCCGGTCGGCTTGGGCGCTCGCCCTGGCGGCGGGGTGTGCCGCGGGCGTGGCGTTCCTCGGGAAATACGCGGCCGTCTACGGGCCGATGGGCGCCGCGCTCGCCGCCCTCTTCGTGCCGGCGGCGCGTCCGGGCTGGCGCGCGGCGGGCTGGGGCGCGCTGGGGTTCCTGCTCGCGGCCGCGCCCAACGTCGGCTGGAACGTCGCCAACGGGCTCACCACGCTGCAGCACACGCTGGACAACGTGGAATGGGTGCGCGCGCCGGGAGATCGGTCGGGGCTCAACGTCGCCGGCCTCGCCGAATTCTTCGGCGCGCAGTTCATCGTCTTCGGGCCGGTCCTGTTCGGCGCGCTTCTGTGGCTGGGTGTGCGCGGCGGCGCGGGCTCGGGCGAGCGGCGCATCCTGCTGTGGCTGTCGCTGCCGGTCGTCGCCGTCGTCTGCGGGCAGGCCCTGCTGGAAGAGGCCTATGCCAACTGGGCGGCGGCGGCCTATCTCGCCGGGCTGCTCGCCGTGGTGCCGTGGCTCATGACCAAGCTGCGCGTCTGGCTGTGGGCGAGCCTCGCGCTCCACACCGCTTTCGCCGCCGCGCTGCCGCTGGCGCTCGCCTTCGGCACCGAGTGGCGCGTGGGCGACAGGCTGCTCTTCGCGCGGTATCTCGGGCAGGCGGAGATGAGCCGAGACATCCTCGCGCTGGCGCGGGAGCATGGCGGCGAGGTCGTGGTCGACGGGCGATCGCTGCAGGCCGACCTGTTCCACACGGGCCGCGACGCAGGCGTGACGATCTGGGCCCGCCCGCCCCGGGGCCGCCCCGCCAATCACTACGAACAGACCCGCGCCATGCCCGACAGCGTCACGGGCGAGGTGCTCTATGTCGGCCGGCTCGACGACCTTCCCGAGCGCTGCGGCTCCATCGCGCCGATCGCCACGCTCGCCCCCGACAGCGGCGCCTACCGCGAGCGCCCGATGGGCGCGTGGCGCCTGCCGGCCGACTGCCTCCGCCCGCCGGCGCCCTGATCGCCGGTCGGAGCGGGGCCATTCGCCATTGCCGCCCGTGGCCCGCTCGGGCAATGGAGGGGCATGAGCGACCCCGGCCACCAAACGGTCCCGCGCACCGCCCTCGTCACCGGCGCGGCCGGCTTCATCGGCTATCACGTCGCGCGGCGGCTGCTCGCCGAGGGCTGGCGGGTCGTCGGTCTCGACGCGGTGACCGACTATTACGACGTGCGCCTCAAGCGCGCCCGGCTGACCGAGCTCGCCGCCTTCGAGGGCTTCCGCGCAGTCGAGGCGCGGCTGGAAGAGCCCGGCCTTCTCGCCGGCCTGATGGCCGAGGAGCGGCCCGGCACCGTGATCCACCTCGCCGCGCAGGCCGGCGTGCGCTACTCGCTCGAGGCGCCCCGCAGCTACGTCGAGGCCAACCTCGTCGGCACGTTCGAGGTGCTGGATGCGGCGCGCGCCCATCCGCCCGCGCACCTGCTGATGGCCTCGACCTCGTCGGTCTACGGCGCCAATACCGAGATGCCCTACGCCGAGACGCACAAGGCCGACACCCAGCTGTCGTTCTACGCCGCAACGAAGAAGGCGAACGAGGCGATGGCCCATGCCTATGCCCACCTGCACGGGCTGCCGGTGACGATGTTCCGCTTCTTCACCGTCTACGGGCCGTGGGGGAGGCCCGACATGGCGCTGTTCAGGTTCGTGCGCGCGATCCGGGCGGGCGAGCCGATCAACGTCTACAACCACGGGCGCATGCGGCGCGACTTCACCTATATCGACGACCTCGTCGAGGCGCTCGTGCGTCTGATCCCTCTCGCCCCTCCCCCCTCTGGCGCAGCGGAGCGCGCGCCGCCCGTGCCGGGCGACAGCCTGTCTCCGGTGGCGCCGTGGCGGGTGGTCAATCTCGGCGCGTCCGCCCCGGTCGAGCTCGGCGCCTTCATCGACGCGGTCGAGGCCGCGCTCGGGCAGCCGGCAGAGCGGCGCCTGCTGCCGATGCAGCCGGGCGACGTGCCGGCGACGTGGGCCGACACCACGCTTGCCCGCGCGCTGGTGGGCGAGATCCCGCCCACGCCGCTGGCCGAGGGCATCGCCCGCTTCGTCGACTGGTACGTCGCGCGCTACGAGGCGCTCGGCGACGCCGGCGAGCGCTGAGTCACCCTCACATTGACACCCCGGCAGGGATGGACCATGCGCATCCCGCGCGGCGACCGTTCCGGTCGGTCCGGCGCGACGCGACAGGGGACTGGCGATGAAGATTGCAATGATCGGAACGGGCTATGTCGGGCTCGTCTCGGGGGTGTGTTTCTCCGATTTCGGGCACGACGTGATCTGCGTCGACAAGAACCCCGCCAAGATCGAGATGCTCGAGCGCGGCGAGATTCCGATCTACGAGCCGGGCCTCGACCGCCTGCTGGAGAAGAACGTCGAGGCGGGGCGGCTGACCTTCACCGGCGATCTGGCCAAGGCCGTGGCAGGCGCCGACGCGGTGTTCATCGCCGTGGGCACGCCCACCCGCCGGGGCGACGGCCATGCCGACCTGACCTATGTCTTTTCCGCCGCGGAAGAGATCGCCCGGGCGCTGACCGGCTACGCCGTGATCGTCACCAAGTCGACGGTTCCGGTGGGCACCAACCGCGAGGTCGCCGAGCGGGTGCGCGCGGCCAACCCTGACGCGCAATTCGACGTCGCCTCGAACCCCGAGTTCCTGCGCGAGGGCGCGGCCATCGACGATTTCATGCGACCCGACCGCGTGGTGGTCGGCGTGGAGGCCGAGCGGGCCCGCGAGATGATGGGCGACATCTACCGCCCGCTCTTCCTGCGCGAGTTCCCGATCGTCTACACCGATCTCGAATCGGCGGAGATGATCAAGTATGCCGCCAACGCCTTCCTGGCGACCAAGATCACCTTCATCAACGAGATCGCCGGCCTCTGCGAGGCGGTCGGCGCCGACATCAAGGCGGTGAGCAAGGGGATGGGGCTCGACGGGCGGATCGGCAACAAGTTCCTCCATGCCGGCCCCGGCTTCGGCGGCTCGTGCTTTCCAAAGGACACCCGCGCGCTCGCCCGGATCGGGCAGGACCATTCGCGCCCCCTGGAGATCACCGAAACAGTGATCCGCGTGAACGACGGCATCAAGCGACGCATGATCGACAAGGTGCTCGACCTCTGCGGTGGCTCGGTCAACGGCAAGACGCTGCTGGTGCTCGGCGTCACCTTCAAGCCCAACACCGACGACATGCGCGAGGCGCCGTCGCTGACCATCGTTCCGTCGCTCGTCGGCGGGGGCGCGACGGTGCGCGTGGTCGATCCGCAGGGGCGGCGCGAGGGCGAGGCGCTGTTGCCGGGGGTCGAATGGCACGACGACCCCTATGCCGCCGCCGAGGGGGCCGACGCGGTGGTGATCCTGACCGAGTGGAACGAGTTCCGCGCGCTCGATCTCGCCCGCCTTGCAGGCGCGATGCGCGCGCCCCGCATGGCCGACCTGCGCAACGTCTACAGCCCGGTCGACGTGGCCGCCGCCGGATTCCGCGATTACGTCGCCGTGGGCCGCTGAGGCCGGCGCCCCATGCCGGTCGAGGCGCCGGGGCGTCGGGGCCGCTGGCATGGGTGCGGCGCACACCGCGGAAAGCCGCGCAGACACGGAGCTTCCCGCGCAGGGGCGCCAGCGCTAGATTCGCGGGCGAGACGCGATAGCTATTGATCATGTTCGTCGTCGCCCCCTCCACCGTGGTCGATGCGCGCCGGCTGCGTCTGACGCGCGTGGGCGCCCAGATGCTCGGGCGCGGCCTGCGCGTGATCCCGCGGCGGCCGCTCTTCCGCAGGGTGTTCTGGCGGATCGTGTTCGACCAGGCGCCCTTGCGCTACATCATGGCCCTGTCGCCCTTTCCCATCGCCATGCTCATCCGCCCCGACCTCGCGCTGGCGATCAGCCAGGCGCCGCTGTTGATGTTCGCCATCGTCTTCATGGTCGAGAGCACGCTGCTGTCGGTCTCGACACCCGAGAAGCGGCGCAAGCTGATCCCGGAGGCCGACGCCGCGCGCGGCCTCGACCTCCTGAACCTGCGCGCGCGCGACGTGCTGGCGCGCATCGCGGCGGGACGGGGGATGGAGAGCGAGGACCTGCACCTCGTCGTCGAGCAATCGGGGCTGGCGCGGGTGCCGGTGCTGACGCTCGTCTCGGTGCAGGTCGCGCAGGAGGGCGGGCGCCCGATCCTGCTCGACGTCGACGACGCGGAACGTGCGATGCTTGAGGACCGCCTCTTCGCCGAGGGGCTGGACGAGCCGCTGTTGCACCGCATCAACCTCGCGCAGAACCGCTTCGTGCGGAGCGTGGCCTTCGAGGCACGAGCCGTCTCGGCCCACCAGCGGCTGATGGCCAGGGCCGGGAGGCGCGGCGCCGCCGGGGCCTGAGTGGGCCCGCCGCACAGGGCGGCCGGCGCGGCGCAATCGCGTATTTGGAACAGAAAGAAGCAGGGCGCGCGCCTGGCGGGCACGCGGCGGCGAGCTAGCGCCGCGCCATGACCGCGAGACGGACGAAGGCGCGCTCCACGAGCGCCGCCTGGGGCGCGGTCTGCCCGGCCGAGCGCAGCGCCAGATCGGTGTCGAGCAGGAGCCTGAGCGCCTGTTCCAGCTTGCGGGGGCCCCAGCTCCGGGCCTGCGCGGTCATCGCATCGCGGCGGGGGCCGAAGATGGGCGGGCGCTGGCGGCCGAGGGCCTGCGCGGGGCCGGCGGGGTCGGAGGCGGCGGCGTGCAGCGCGCGAAAATGGCGCGAGGCGGCAATGACGATGGCGACAGGCTGCACGCCCTGCCCCTCGAGCTTCTGCATGAGGGGGCCGATCTCGGCCTGCCGGCCCTCGGCCGCGGCGCGCAGCACGTCGTCGAGCGCGGCCTCGATCGTGGCGGGCGCGTTGAGCGCGACCTCTTCCGACGTGAGCGGCGCGGGGTCGCCATGCTTGTAGAGCGCGATCTTTTCGAGCGTGCGGCGGAAATCGCCGGGGTCGAGCGCACGGGCAAGCGCCTCGAGATCGGCCATCGCGGCGCGGTCGACGTGCGACAGGCCCGCGCGGGCGAGCTCTGCCTCGATCTCGGCGCGGCCGGGCGGATCGTCGTAGACCGGAAGCGCCACGGCCGCGGCGTGCCCCTCGACCAGCTTGCGCAGCTTCGACCGGGCGGCCAGCGCGCCGGCGGTGACGACGAGCGTCGCGTCGCCCTCCGCCCAGGCTCCGAGCGCTGCAGAGACGGCCGGGGCGACCCCGTCGCCTGCCTCCTCGATGAGCACGGCGCGCGGGCCGGGGAAGAAGCCGGTGGCCTTGAGCGCGTCGGCGACCGCGCCGGGGGCGCGGCGGGCCTCGCCCGGGTCGATCCGCTCGAGGCGCATCTCCGCGTCCGCGCCCGGGCCGAGCAGGGCGGCCAGCATGTCGGCCCGCTTGAGCGCCACGCGCATCGGGTCGGCGCCGTAGATCAGCGCTGCGGGCCGCGGCTCGGGCCGGGCGAGAAAGGCCCTGGCGTTGCGGGCGGAGAGCTTCATCGGGCCGGCCGGGTCAGTCGGCCCAGTCGGCGCCGCCGGCGGCGGCGACGAGGCGGGTCGCCACCCGGTCGGCAAGCAGGGTGGCGAGGCGGCGCTCGGCATCCGCACGGGCGGAGCGGACGGCGACCGAGGTGCCGACGTCGGAATAGGTGACGAAGCCGGTGACGCGGCCGCTCGTCACCACTGCGCCGTCGGCCTGCCGGCGCAGTGCGTACTCTGCCGCCCCCTCGAGCGACAGCCGCAGCGGGCTGCCGAACCCCGTCTGCGCGGTCTCGACCGTGCGTCGTGGCAGGCCGTAGCCGAGGGCGAAGGGGGCGCCTTCGCCCGCGCGGCCCAGGCGCTCCTCGATCTGGCTGACGAACCGGAAGGCGTAGGCATCGCCCGGCGTGTCGGGCAGGACCTGCCCCCGTAGCGCCGTCGCCGGCCCGTCGGGCGCGTAGGCGGGGGAGAAGCCGCAGGCAGGAAGGGCCGCGAGCACCGCCAGCGCGGCCAGCGCCCGGCGGCGGGAGGGCGCGCCCCGGCCCATGCTCAGACCACGATGTTGACGATGCGGCCCGGCACGACGATCAGCTTCCTCGGCCGGCCGCCGCCGAGCGCGCGCTGCACTGCCGGCTCGTCCATCGCCAGCGCCTCGATCACGTCCTTCGCGGCATCCTTCGGCACGGTGATCTCGCCGCGCTTCTTGCCGTTGACCTGAACCGGAAGCGTGATCGTGTCCTCGACGAGCAGGGCGGGGTCGGCCTCGGGCCAGGGCTGCTCGGCCAGGAGGCCCTCGCCGCCGAGCATCTCCCACATCTCTTCGGCGAGGTGCGGGGTCATGGGCTGCATGAGCTGCGCCATCACCTTCAGAGCCTCGCGCCGGGCCGCGCCCGAGGCGGCGGAGCGGGCGACGGTGTTGGTGAAGGCGTAAAGCCTGGCCACCGAGGTGTTGAAGCCGAAGTGCTCGATCCCCTCGGTCACGTCGGCGATGCAGCGGGCGCTGGCACGCCGCAGCGCCGCGTCCTCGGCCTCGGCGCCGGGCGCGGCCGGGTCGGTCTCGGCCGCCATGCGATAGACGCGCGAGAGATGGCGGAACGCCGCCTCGGCGCCGGCGGCCGTCCATTCCACGTCGCGTTCCGGCGGGCTGTCGGACATGACGAACCAGCGCGCGGTATCGGCGCCATACTGCGCGACGATGGCGGCGGGATCGACAGTGTTGCGCTTGGACTTCGACATCTTCTGCGAGGGGATCACCTCGACCCTCTCGCCGGTCGCACGCACCACGATCTCGCCCGTCTCGCGCAGCTCCACCTCGTCGGGCGCGTGGTAGACGGGGCGGCCGCGATCGTCGGTCGTCTGGTAGATGGCGTGGGTGACCATGCCTTGCGTGAACAGCGCCTCGAACGGCTCCTTGCTCTTTTCCGGGAGGTGGCCGGTCAGGTGCATCGCCCGCGCGAAGAACCGCGAGTAGAGCAGGTGCAGGATCGCGTGCTCGACGCCGCCGATATACTGGTCGACGTTCATCCAGTAAGCGGCTTCCTCCGGGTCGGTCGGCGTCTCGGCACGGGGCGCGGTAAAGCGGGCGAAATACCACGACGAGTCGACGAACGTGTCCATCGTGTCGGTCTCGCGTTTGGCCGGCTTGCCGCATTCGGGGCAGGGCACGTCGCGCCAGGTGGGGTGCCGGTCGAGCGGGTTGCCCGGCTGGTCGAAGCTGACGTCGTCGGGCAGCCTCACAGGCAGGTTCTCGCGCTTTTCCGGCACCGCGCCGCAGCTCTCGCAATGCACGACCGGAATGGGGCAGCCCCAGTAGCGCTGGCGCGAGATGCCCCAGTCGCGCAGGCGGAACTGCACCACCCCCTCGCCCCAGCCGCGCGCCTCGGCATGGGCGATCGAGGCGTCGATGGCCTCTTCGCCCGTAGCCGCGGTCAACCCCGCGAAGTGGTCGATCCAGCGGACCTTTTCGGTCTTCTGCGGCACGAACGCGGCGTCGGAGCCCATCTCGGGCGAGACGAACCCTTCCTGCTCGGCCGATTCCGCGTCCGACGTGAAGGGGAGGGGCCGGAACGTGTCGATGACGGGCAGGCCGTATCTGCGCGCAAAGTCGAGGTCGCGCTGGTCGTGCGCCGGGCAGCCGAAGATCGCGCCGGTGCCGTACTCCATCAGGATGAAGTTTGCGACCCAGACGGGCAGTTCGCGCCCCTCGATCAGCGGGTGGCGCACCTTGAGCCCGGTGTCGTGGCCCTTCTTCTCGGCGGTCTCGAGCTCTTCCTCGGAGGTGCCCATGCGCCGGCATTCGGCGCTGAAGGCGGCGAGGTCGGCATCGCCCTCTTCCAGCGCCCTTGCCAGCGGGTGATCGGGCGAGACGGCGACGAAGCTCGCCCCCATCAGCGTGTCGGGGCGGGTGGTGAACACCTCGATCCGCTCGTGCCCGGCGGCGGGCGCCGCGAGATCGAACGAGAGGCGCAGGCCGCGCGAGCGTCCGATCCAGTTGGCCTGCATCAGCCGCACCTTGTCGGGCCACTTCTCGAGCGTGTCGAGCGCCTCGAGCAGTTCCTCCGAGAAGTCGGAGATGCGGAAGAACCACTGCACCAGCTCGCGCCGCTCGACCGGCGCGCCCGAGCGCCAGCCCTTGCCGTCGATCACCTGCTCGTTGGCGAGCACGGTCATGTCGACCGGATCCCAGTTGACCATGGCCGACTTGCGGTAGATCAGCCCCGCCTCGAGGAAGTCGATGAACAGGCGCTGCTGCTGGGCGTAGTATTCGGGGTCGGAGGTGGCGAACTCGCGCGACCAGTCGATGGAGAAGCCCATCGGCTTCATCTGGTCGCGCATGTCGGCGATGTTGCGGTAGGTCCAGTCCTTCGGGTGGCCGCCCGAGGCCATCGCCGCGTTCTCGGCCGGCATGCCGAAGGCGTCCCACCCCATCGGGTGCAGCACCGCATGGCCGCGGGCGCGGCGGTAGCGGGCGATCACGTCGCCCATCGTGTAGTTCCGGACATGCCCGATATGGATGCGCCCCGAGGGATAGGGGAACATCTCGAGCACGTAGTATTTCGGGCGATCCGGGTCGTGCCGGGCGACGAAGCAGCCGGCCTCCTCCCAGGCGGCTTGCCACTTCGGCTCGATCTCGGACGGCGTCAGGCGGGACATGGGCGCGCGGTCTCTCTGGTTCGGACGGGCGACAGATACGGCGGGCAAAGACGGGGGTAAACCCTGCGCGGGCGGGGGCGTTCCGGCATGCGTCGCGCCCCGCCGGAGCGGGTCAGAGCCGGCTGTCCTGCACGCGCAGCTGACGGGCGCGGGTCAGGATCGCGTCCTCGACGGCGCGCACCGTGTCCGCGTCGACCGGGCCCGAGCGGCTGGCGAGCGCCACCTTGAGCGAGCGGGCGTCGAGCGCGGGGTCGCGCACCTGGATCGTGGCGCGATAGGCGCTGCCTCCGCCGGGCGGCACGCCGTAGCCGGTGACGATCACGCCAGAGAACGGATCGACAGTCTCGATCGGCAGGAAGCCGAGCACGTCGAGCGAGGCGTTCCAGAGGTAACGGTTGACCTCGAGCACGGTGTTGGGGTCGTCGGTGTTGACGAAGAGATCCCAGATCGTGGCGCGCTCGGTGCCCGAGCGTTCGTCGAAGCGCGGGTTGAACTGATCGGGCACCGACTGGGTCGTCTGGAGGCTCGCGCCGCCGCCGCCGTCGCCGCACGCTGCCAGCACCGCCGCGCCCGTGAGACCGAGCGCCAAGGCCATGCGGCGCGCCCTGGCGCTTCCCTGCCATGTCGTCTGGCGCATGTGGCCCCCTGTCGTCACTAGTGCTGCAGTCACCCGTGCCGCGCTTGGGTATCGCAGCCCCGCCGGGGCGGCAAGATCAATCCCCCGGGGCCGTGTTCCCGGCCCCGCTACGCGCCTTCGGCAACACTGTGGCAAAGCTGCACCAAATTTCGCGGGCCGCCGGCGCCGGGCCGCGCTCTCCTTGCCTTGAGTGACCTGCGGAGCGAATAGAGGCGCATACCCAATCTGGCCCTCCGGGTTGCGGTCCACCTTTGAACATACGAGGGAAAACGATGAAAAAGGTTCTTCTCACGTCCACGGCCCTGGTGATGACCTCCGCGTCGTTCGCAGCCGCGGAAGTCGCGATCTCGGGCTCGGCTGAAATGGGTGTCGTCGGTGGCAACGTCTCCGTGACCGATGCCGCAGGCAACGACTTCGACGAAACCATCCCCACCCAGTTCTTCAACGATGTCGACGTGACGTTCTCGATGTCGGGCGAGACGGATGGCGGCCTCGCCTTCGGCGTGTCGGTCGACCTCGACGAGGCCGGCAACCTCGGCAACGAACTCGCCAACCAGGGCGTGGCGATCTTCATCTCGGGCGACTTCGGCACCCTGACGATGGGCGATACCGACGGTGCCGTCGACTTCGTGCTGACCGACATGGGCAACGCGGGCAACCCGGGTTCGATCAACGATGCCCAAACCGGGCACCTCGGCTACCTCGGCTCGTGGCTCGACGGTTCGGGCGACAACCAGGTCGTGCGTTACGACTACTCGTTCGACGCCTTCACCTTCGCCCTCTCGGTCGAGCAGATGCCGTCGGGCCCCAACGGGACCGTTCTGGAAGACGACGATGACCTGACGTGGGCGATCGGTTTCGCCTACGACTTCGACTTCGCTGGCGGCTCGGCCGGCGTCGGCCTCGGATACCAGTACTCCGACAACGGCTCGGTCTCGGTCGGGGGCGATGCCGACGGCCAGACGGTCAACGTGCCCGTCCTCGTGGGCGAGGTCGCGGCGACCGCCATCGGCGGCGATGTCAGCCTCGACAACGGTCTCTCCGCGGCGCTGACCTACACCTACTTCGACGTGGATGAGGGCGATGACGTCGACCACATCGGCGTCGGTGCAGGCTACTCGTTCGACGCCTTCTCGGTGCACGCCAACTACGGCCAGTGGAACACCGACGACGTGAACGTGTCGGGCTTCGGCCTGGCGGCCGGCTACGACCTCGGCGGGGGCGCCTCGCTGCTGTTCGGCTACGGCCGCTCGGACGTTGACGTCGACGGTTCGGAGATCGACGTGCAGATCGACGACTACTCGCTCGGCCTGTCCTTCTCGTTCTGATCCGACGCGAGAGACGGCAAGATTTCGGGGCGGGCCGCATGGCCCGCCCCGTTTCGTTTGCCCGCGCCCCCACCCCACCGCCCCGCAAGCGTCTTTCGCAGGCCCCGCCCCGGTGTTAGCAGGAACCTGACGTTTCCCATGCCGAGGACGGTGATGGCCGCTCAGAATGGCACAGCGCGACCTGCCCCGCGCAAGGCCGACATCGAGGCCGCCTATCGCAAGGCCCGTGCGCTGCACCAGGCCGGCCGCCTGCGCGAGGCCGCGCAGGGCTATGCCGCCGTCGCCCGCGCCGCGCCGGCCCTTGCCGAGCCGCGCTTTCAGCTCGGCCGCATCGCGCTTGCCCGCGGCGATGCCGAGGCCGCGCTTGCCGCGCTCGACGAGGCGCGGCGGCTCAAGCCCGACGAACCCGCGATCCTTGCCGCCTGCGCCGAAGCGCTGGGCGCCGCCGGCCGCACCGGCGAGGCGCTCGCCGCGTGGGACGACCTGATCCGCCGTATGCCCCGCGAGGTGAAGCCGCGCGCCGACAAGGCGCTGCTCCTTCAGCGGATGGGCGATTTCGAGGCGGCGGAGGAGGAGTTTCGCCGCGCTCTGAAACGCGCGCCGAAGGATGGCGAACTCTACCGGATGTGCGTGACCACGCGCCGGGTGCGCAAGGGCGAGCCGCTCTTGCGCCAGATGCTCGAGGCGCATGCCGACCCGGCCGTGACCGGGCGCTCCCGCATGCAACTGCAATTCGCGCTGGCCAAGGCGATGGCCGACACGGGCCAGCACGACCGGGTGTTCCGCTACCTCGACCCGGCGAACGCCGCGATGCGCGCCGCCCAGCCCTACGACATCTCCCGCCGGCGGGCCGAGGTGGAGGGGCTGATCGCCGCGTTCGAGGGGGCCGATTTCACCCCGCTCGCCGTCGCGCCCGAGGGGCCACGGCCGATCTTCGTCACCGGCCTGCCCCGTTCCGGCACCACGCTGGTCGAGCAGATCCTCGCGAGCCACGCGCAGGTAAGCGGCGGCGGCGAGATGCGCTTCGTGCTGGAAGAGGCCTATCGGCTGATGGGCGACCCGGGGCGCGGCTTCACCCCGCTCGCCGACCTGGCGGACGAGTCGATCGCGGGCTTCGGCCGCGCCTATCTCGATCTGCTGGCGCGGGCCGTGCCCGACGCGGCCACCGTCACCGACAAGTCGATCCAGACCCACCTCGTGATCGGGCTGGTCGCGAAGGCGCTTCCCGAGGCGCGGATCATCGTGGTGCGGCGCGACCCGCGCGATCTGGGCCTGTCGATCTACCGCAACGTCTTTGCGCCCGGCACGCATCTCTACGCCTACAACCAGACCGACATCGCCGCCTACGTCGCCACGTTCGAGCGCATGATGGCGTTCTGGCGCGAGACGCTGCCGGGCCGCTTCACCGAGATGCGCTACGAGGATCTCGTCGCCGACCCCGAGCCGCAGACGCGCGCGCTGGTCGCCGCCGCGGGCCTCGACTGGGACGATGCGTGCCTGTCGTTCCACCGGACCGAGCGTCAGGTGGCGACGCTGTCGATCCAGCAGGTGCGCCAGCCGATCCACGGCGGCGCGGCCGGCGGCTGGCGAAAATACGACTCCGATCTCGCGCCGATGATCGCCGCGCTGGAGCGCGAAGGAGTGGATCTGTCGTGAGCCTGTCCGATATCCGGGAGAAGATCGCCACCGCCGCGCGCAGGGCCGGCCGGCCGGAAGGAGCGGTGACGCTCGTTGCGGTGTCGAAGGTGCAGCCGCTCGAACGGATCGAGGCGGTGCTCGAGGCGGGCCACCGCGTCTTCGGCGAGAACAAGGTACAGGAGGCGCAGGGCAAGTGGCCCGCCCTCCGCGAGCGGTTCGAGGGAGTCGAGCTGCACCTCGTCGGGCCGTTGCAGACCAACAAGGCGCGCGCGGCGATGGAGCTGTTCGACGCGATCCACTCCGTCGACCGGCCCAAGCTGGCGCGCACGCTGGCGCGGCTGGCCGACGAGGAAGGCCGCTGCCCCGACCTCTTCGTGCAGGTCAACACGGGCGAGGAGGCGCAGAAAGCCGGCGTCCTGCCGGCCGAGGCCGACGCGCTGGTGGCAGAGGTGCGGGAGCTCGGCCTGCCGCTCAAGGGTCTGATGTGCATCCCGCCCGTCGACGAGGAGCCGTCGCTGCACTTCGCCCTCCTGGCGAAGATCGCGGCGCGCAACGGGCTCGAGGGGCTGTCGATGGGCATGTCGGACGATTTCGAGCGCGCCATCGCGCAGGGTGCGACCCATGTCCGCGTAGGTTCGGCCATTTTCGGCGCGCGCGCCTACGGCTGAGTCCCGATCGTTCGTACGAACGATCGAGCCGAATTTTCGTACGAAAATTCGCGGCGCGGCGGCGCCGTCAGGGCACGATCACCCGCGTCCCGAGCCCGATGCGCGCGACGACCCAGAGGAGGTGGTCGCGGCGAAAGGCGAGACAGCCGGCGGTGGGGTGCCGTGGCCCGCGCCAGACATGGAGGAAGATCGCCGAGCCGCGCCCGGGACGTGGGGGATCGGCGTTCCAGTCGGTCGTCAGCACGATGTCATAGAGCCGATCGGCCCGCCGCAGCCGCTCGTGCGAATGGGCGTGCGGTGCGCGCACAGGCCGGTTGTAGGCGGGATCGGCCGGGTCGTCTGACCAGAGGTCGCCCGGCCCGATGGGCACGGCCCACGGGGCGGGTGGGGCAAGCCGATCGGCCCGGTAGAGCACTCCCGTGACGCGGAGAACACCGCGCGGCGTCGCGCCGTCACCCTCGCCCTTGTCCGCCGTCAGGCCGCCGCGCCCGACCGCCACCGGGAACCTGCGGCCGGCGAAGCGCAGGCCGGTGCGCATGAGCACCATGTCGGCCGGCGAGACCGGGCCGATCACGGCAGATGCCCCGACTTGGCGACCTTGGCCGCGATGTAGGCGGCATTCTCCGCCGTCTGGCCGACCCTGAGCGGCACGCGCTCGGTCACGGCGATGCCCTGCGCCTCCATCATCGCGATCTTGGCGGGGTTGTTCGTCATCAGCCGCACCCGCCCGATGCCGAGCCGCCGCAGCACCGCCGCGCCGATGCGGAAGTCGCGCTCGTCGTCCTCGAAGCCGAGGCGGTGGTTGGCCTCGACCGTGTCGAAGCCCTGGTCCTGCAGGGCATAGGCGCGCATCTTGTTGGCCAGCCCGATGCCGCGGCCCTCCTGGTTGAGGTAGAGCAGCACGCCGCCGCCCGCCTCGGCCATCGCCGCGAGAGCGCCGCGCAGCTGCGGGCCGCAATCGCATTTCAGCGAGCCGAGGATGTCGCCGGTGAAACAGGCCGAATGCAGGCGCGTCAGCACCGGCGCTGCACGGTCTGGCCGGCCCACCTCGACCGCGTAATGCTCGGCCCCGCCATCGTCGGGGCGGTAGACGTGCAGGCGCCCCGCCCCCGCCGCCTCCATCGGCAGGCGGGCGTCGACGACATGGGCATAGGAGGCGCCATCGCTCGGCGGCCCGTCGGTGACGAGGTCGAGCAGGGTGAGACCCGCCGCGCGGGCGGCGTCGGGCTCGAGCAGGGGCGCTACCAGCACGGCCGGCAGCACCTGCGCCTCCTTGGCGAGCTGGATGCCGGCGCGCGCGAGGGTGGCGTCGCCGCCCCGCCTGGTGGAAAACGGCCCCTTCATCGGCGTCTCGAGGTCGCCCGCCGGGTCGGCCACTGCCCGCGCCCAGCCGAGGCTCGCATCCCCCGGCAGCAGGATGCGGGCGATGTCGCCGTCATAGGCGCGGGCCTTCAGCGTCTCGGCCCGCCGCCCCGTGACCGCCAGCGCCGCGCCGGGTGCGAGCGCGGCGAAGCGGTCGGGCGAGACCGTCTCGACCGCAGCGACCAGCGCCGCCTCGCCGCCCGCGACCATCCCGACGGGCAGGCCGAGCCGCAGGTCGGCGCGGGCGCGCGCACGCCGCTCGGCGGGACGGAGGCCGAGATGGCGGAGCGCAAGGGGGTCGGGGGCGTCGGTCATGGGCGGGCCTCGGGCGGACCCGCGAGATGTAGCCGCGCGCGGGCCGAATTGAAACATATCCCGCCTCTGCGACACATGGCCGTGAGAGGCTGTAGCAAGCCTTGCCCGTCCCGCAGCCCCTCCCATCTGCGTGATAACATCAGGAAGGGAACGCGAGACATGCCCAACCTCAAGAAGATCCTGCTCGTCGACGACGACGAAGACCTGCGCGAGGCGCTGTCGGAACAACTCGTGATGACCGAGGATTTCGACGTGTTCGAGGCGGGCGATGGCCACGAGGCCATGACGAAGGTGAAGGAGGGCTTTTTCGACCTCGTCATCCTCGATGTGGGCCTGCCAGACACCGACGGGCGCGAGTTATGCCGGGTGATGCGCAAGCAGGGGGTGAAGTGCCCCATCCTCATCCTTACAGGCCACGACAGCGATGCCGACACGATTCTCGGCCTCGATGCTGGCGCGAACGACTACGTCACCAAGCCCTTCAAGTTTCCCGTCCTGCTCGCGCGAATCCGGGCGCAGTTGCGCCAGCACGAACAGAGCGAGGACGCGGTATTCCAGCTCGGGCCCTATACGTTCAAGCCGTCGATGAAGCTTCTGATCGACGAGAACGAGCGCAAGATCCGTCTGACCGAGAAGGAGACGAACATCCTCAAGTTCCTCTACAGGGCGACGGAAGGGGTGGTGGCGCGCGACGTTCTGCTGCACGAGGTCTGGGGCTACAATGCCGGCGTGACGACCCATACGCTCGAGACGCACATCTACCGCCTGCGGCAGAAGATCGAACCCGACCCCTCGAACGCCCGCCTGCTGGTGACCGAGAGCGGGGGCTACCGGCTGGTGGCCTGAAGCGGCGCATCCCCTGCCGGACCTGCGACATCGCGTGGTGATCTGGATCAATTCTAGATTAACCGGTCCGGGTTACGTTCAGGACATCGGATCCCCTCGCCGCGCCGGGGCAATGGTGCGGCACCCTCCCTGTTGGACTGGGCCGGGGCCTCGTGCCCCGGCCATTTTCTTGTCACGCGCGTCGCTTGCCCGCGCCCATGGACGGCCGGCCTTTTGTTGACGCGGGCGGGCCGAGGGGCGATATACGCGGCCTGACCGCTCCCCCCCATCCCGGAAGCCCCAAGATGTCCGATCTCCGCGACGCCGCGCTCTCGTCCAAGGCCTGGCCCTTCGAGGTGGCCCGTGCCGTCGCCAGGCGCTACGAGGCCGGCCCGCCCGAGAAGGGGCACGTCCTGTTCGAGACGGGCTACGGCCCCTCCGGCCTGCCGCACATCGGCACGTTCGGCGAGGTGCTGCGCACGACGATGGTGCGCCGGGCCTTCGAGACGATCAGCGACATCCCCACCCGGCTGATCTGCTTTTCCGACGACCTCGACGGGATGCGGAAGATCCCCGACACCGTGCCGGACCCGGGCGCGCTGCGCGAGCACCTGCAGAAGCCGCTGACCTCCGTGCCCGACCCGTTCGGCACGCACGAGAGCTTCGGCCACCACAACAACGCGATGCTCCGGCGTTTTCTCGACACGTTCGGCTTCGAGTACGAGTTCATCTCGGCGACCGAGTTCTATCGCTTGGGCGCCTTCGACGAGGTGCTGCTGCGCGCCGCCCAGCGCTATGACGACCTGATGGCCGTGATGCTCAAGACGCTGCGAGACGAGCGGCGGCAGACCTACTCGATCTTCCTGCCGATCCATCCCGAGACGGGCCGGGTGCTCTACGTGCCGATGAAGCAGGTGGACGGGCGCGAGGGCACTGTCACCTTCGACGACGAGGACGGACGGGAATGGACGCTGCCCGTTACCGGCGGCAACGTGAAGCTGCAGTGGAAGCCCGATTTCGGCGCGCGCTGGGCGGCGCTCGGCGTCGATTTCGAGATGTATGGCAAGGACCACTCGACCAACACGCCGGTCTACGACCGGATCTGCGAGATCCTCGGCGCGCGGGCGCCCGAGCACTACACCTACGAGCTGTTCCTCGACGAGAACGCCGAGAAGATCTCCAAGTCGAAGGGCAACGGGCTTACCATCGACGAATGGCTGGCCTACGCGCCGACCGAGTCGCTGTCCTACTTCATGTTCGGCAAGCCCAAGACGGCCAAGCGGCTCTATTTCGACGTGATCCCCAAGGCGGTCGACGAGTATCACCAGCAGCTTCAGGCCTTCCCGAAGCAGGATCTGGCGCAGCAGCTCGCCAACCCCGTCTGGCACATCCACGAGGGGCACCCGCCGGTCTCGGACATGGTGGTGAGCTTCGCGATGCTGCTCAACCTCGCCTCGGTCGCCCATGCCGACGACAAGGACGCGCTGTGGGGCTTCATCCGCCGCTACGCCCCCGACGCATCGCCCGAAACCCACCCTCAGCTCGACGCGGCGGCGGCCGGCGCGGTGCGCTACTACGCCGATTTCGTGAAGCCGGCGAAGGTGTTCCGCGAGGCCACCGAGCAGGAGGCGGCGGCGATGCGCGACCTGGCCGAGCGGCTGCGCGCGCACCGGGGCGAGACCGACGCCGAGGCGCTGCAATCGGTGGTGTTCGCGGTCGGGCGCGAACACGGCTTCGAGCCGCTGCGCGACTGGTTCCGTGCCCTCTACGAGGTGCTGCTGGGCGCCAGCCAGGGCCCGCGCTTCGGGGGCTTCGTCGCGCTCTACGGCGTCGACGAGACCGTGCGCCTGATCGAGGACGGGCTGGCGGGGCGGCTGGCGGCCTGATCGCGCCGCGCCGCGCCCCCGGGGCGCCGACGTCGACGCCCCGCTCGTGACTCCACCCCGCCTTTCGATGGCCCCATTGGCCGGCCACGTCGGTCGGGCTTGTATGGTTAATCGAGAGTTGAAATGGGTGCGATCATCCTCCGGCCGGTTTGGGCCGCAGTGGCCGTTGCAGCATGCGCGGTCGCTTCTGCGGCGCAGGCGGCGACGGTCGCCAACGGCGGCTTCGAGGCGCCCGACCTGGGCGGCGACACGGTCTTTTCGTTCATAACGGCCGGCTCGGTGCCGGGCTGGGGCTCGTCGGCGGCGGATATCGAGATCTGGGCCAACGGCTTCAACGGCGTTACCTCCTACGAGGGCACACAACATGCCGAGATCAACGCCCGCGCCGCCGGAACACTGTTCCAGGATGTCGCCGGCATCGCGGCGGGCGCGACGCTGACCTTCGGCTTCGCGCACCGCGCCCGGAGCGGCACCGACGTGCTGCGCTTTTCCATGATCGACCTCGGCGGCGACGGCGGGCTTGGCGGTGGCGACGACACGACGCTGTTCTCCGAAGAGTTCTCGGCCACCACGGCGAGCTGGGTTCTCAATACCGGGTCGACCTTCGCACCCGTCACGGCGCTGGGCGGCCCGGTGCGGCTGTCTTTCGCGGCGATCTCGACCGGCAGCGGCAACGCGTCGATCGGCAACTTTCTCGACGCGGTGACCCTGACGGCCGAGGTGCCCCCCGCGGTGCCGGTGCCTGCCGGCGTGCCGTTGCTCGTTTCGGGCCTCGCGGCCCTTGCCCTGCTCCGCCGCCGCCGCGCGCGCGGCTGAGACAGGCTCAGTCGGCGCGCGACGTCTTCGCCGCTCTCCCGGCCGCCTTGCGCCATGCCTTCCACTTCGCCGCCCAGTCGGCGGCGAGATCTTCGGCTCGGGGCGAAAAGAGACGCTTGCCGAGGGCGAAGGCCTCGCGTTCCAGCGCCGCGATGCGGTCGGTGGCGAGCGCCGATAGTTCCTCGCGGCGCGCGGGGTCGAGCCCCGACGCCTCGGGGCCGCCGAGATGGGCGCGGTAGACGTCGAGGTCGTGGATGTCGCCGAGGAGTTCGCCGAGGTCGCCCGCTGCCTGCGCCTGCACCTTGAGCGCGTCCGGGTCGATCGGGGACAGCAGGCGGGCCTGGTACCAGTGGTCCTTCACCCGCTTGCGCCAGTCATGCAGGTGCTCGATGTCGTCCTGCTTGCGCGCGGCCTTGAGCGCCTTGCGCGCACGGGTCCAGGTGCGGGCGAGCCCCGCCTCGAGCGCGGGCTTGTCCTTGCCCTCGAGCCGCCAGCCGCCAGCGCGTTCGGCGATCGCGCGCATCTCGGCCATGTAGGTGGACAGCGCCGCCTCCGGGTCGGCCTCGGCGGCGACTCGGTTACGGGCGCGGGTGAGGTGGGCGCGGACAGCGGCGTAGCGCCGACGGTCGGCCCCCGTCGCCGCCATCAACGAGTCGTGGGTGGCGATCATCACGTCGCGGTCGCGCAGGGCGGAGAGGCCACGCGACGCCTCGCGCAGATGCGCCGCCTCGGCGGCGTAGTCGGGGAAGGCGGGGCGCACCAGCCGGAGCAGGCCGCGCAGCCGCTTCGTCCGCTTGCGCGCCTGGTGGATCTTGCGCTGGGGCGGGAGGCTCGCGTCGGCAAGTTCCGCCTCGGCGCGCGCCACCTCCTCGACCGCGATGCGGCGCATGCCGGCGGCGAGATCCGCGTCGCCCTCCTCGAAGCGAAAGCCCATCGTCCCTCCTCGCGCTTGTCGCGGGCGCCGGTCGCCCCACCTTCCGACGCTAACGGCTGCTGAACGCGCCACCAAGACGGAGGGACCGATGGACAGGGAGACGTTTCGCCGCCCTTTGCGGGGGTGGCTCCGGGCGCTGGCGGCCGCTCTCGCGCTGGGGCTGGCCGCGCCGGCCGCGGCGCAGAGCGACCCGCGCGAGGTGATCGGCGCCCAGATCGACCGGTTCCTCGCCGACGATTTCGCCGGCGCCTTCGCCTATGCCGCGCCGGGCATCCAGCGCCTCTTCGGCACACCGGAGAATTTCGGGCGCATGGTGCAGCAAGGCTACCCGATGGTCTGGCGCCCGGCCGAGGTGACCTATGGCGCGGCCGAGGAGCGGGGCGCGCGCGTCATGCAGCGGGTCACGATCACCGACGAGGCGGGGCGCGTGCACACCCTGCTCTACGAGATGGTGCCCGACGGCGAGAGCTGGCGCATCGGCGGCGTGCGCATCCTCGCTGCCCCCGACGTGGGCGTGTGAGGCGGCCATGCGCGTGATCGCGGCGCTCGAGCCCGAAGTCGTGCAGGACTATCCGCGCCCGCCGGCGCTGGAGCGCGTGGCGCTGCGCCTGCGCGTGGTGCTGGGAGGGGAGACGGTAGCCGACAGCACCCGAGGCTGGCGGGTCTGCGAGACGCACCACGCGCCGACCTACTACGTTCCGGCCGAGGACGTGACGCCCGGCGCGCTGACGCCCGCCCAGGGGTCGAGCTTCTGCGAGTGGAAGGGTCGCGCGGCGTATTGGGACGTGACGGCCGGCGGCCTCACGCGGCCCCGCGCGGCGTGGTCCTACCCCGCCCCGACCGGCGGCTTCGCGCCCATCGCGGGCCATCTCGCCTTCTACCCCGGCCAGATGGATGAATGCTGGGTGGGCGAGACGCGGGTGACGCCGCAACCGGGCGATTTCTACGGCGGCTGGGTGACGCCGAACCTCGAAGGCACGGTCAAGGGCGGCCCCGGCACCCGGTGGTGGTAGTGCACCGGTGCGGCGTCAGCCGAGCCCGGCCTTCCGGCCGATCCGCTCTGCCGCGGAGATGAGCGCCGCGAGGACGGGCGAATGCGGCTCGCGCGGCTCTGCGACAAGGCCCATCAGGTGCGCGGCATCGGGCTCCACGACCGGCAGCGCGACGAGCCGCCCGTCGCCGGCAAAGAGCTCGGCCGTCGCGTGGGGCAGGATCGTATCCCACCCGCCGGCCCTGACATGGGCGGCCAGCACCAGCACCGAGTTGGAGGCGAGGCGCGGCGCGGCCTCGGCACCGGCATCGGCCATGTGCTGGTTGAGGATGCGCCGGTTCTGCATGTCGGGGGTAAGCAGGCAGAGCGGCCGCGACGCCGCCTCGGCCCAGGTGATGCCATCGCGCCCGGCGATGTCCGAGCCGGCATGGGTCAGAAGCAGGTAGCGCTCCTCGTAGAGCGGCACGCGGGTGAGGCGGCCGAGCGGTTCGTTGTCGAGATATGTGATGCCGGCATCGGCCTCGAGCCCGTCGATCATAGCGCGGATCTCAGCCGAAGTGCGCGAATAGACTGTCACCTGCAGACCCGCGTGCCGGTCGAGCAGGGGCCGCGTCAGCCGGTCGACCATCGCGAGAGCGGTCGGCACCACGGCGAGGCGCAGGTTGCCCGACAGGCCCTCGCGGGTGGCGCGCAGCTCGGCCTTCATGGTGCGTGCGTCGCCGACGATCCGCTGCGCCCAGTCGAGCGCGCGGGCGCCCTCGGGCGTCAGCCCCTGGAAGCGCGAGCCGCGGCGGACGAGCTGCACGCCCAGCGACTCCTCCAGCTGCTTGATCGCGGCCGAGAGGGTGGGCTGGGTGACGCCGCAGCGCTCGGCGGCCCTTCCGAAATGGCGCTCGTTGGCGAGCGCCACGAACATCTCGAGCTTGTCGATCATGGCGCCCGCGCCCTCACGCGCTCTGGCGCACGACCAGCGGCGCGGCGAAGCGATGCTCGACGAGGTTGGCGCCGGCAGGCTCGCCCGCCCTCCCGATCCGGTCAACCACGGCGAACAGGCGCGGCACCGTCGCCCCCGCCTCGCCCAGCGGGCAGAGCACCCCGTGCCAAGTGTCGCGCGCGATGTTCACCCCCTGGTCGCCCCGGGCGAGGAAGGCACGCAGGCCCTCGGGCCCGCGCGGCCCGTCGCCCGCCACCACTACCAGCCACCCGCCCCCCGACATCGGCAGAAAGCATTGCGAACCGAGCGGGTGCCGTTCGACCAACGGCACGGCGACGGGCCACGCCCGTGGCTCGGCCGCGAAGAGCGAGACGCCCGCCCGCCCCTCGGCGATGTCGAGCGCGGCGAGATCGGAGTAACGCCGGCATCGCCCCTCGTTGATGAGCACATGCGCCCCTGTCGCCTCGAGCACCTCGCCGAAGGGGGCGAAGACCTCTGCCGTCAGCGGCTCGGCCACGAGAGCGGCGAGCTCGGGCGCCGCCCTCATGGCCGCGCGAGGCCCGGGTGGCGATTGCAATCCTTGTAGAGCATGTAGCGGAACGGCTCGGTGCCCGTGGCGATGCAGGCCTGCGGGCAGAAGGCGCGCAGCCACAGGAAGTCGCCCGGCCCGACCTCGACCCAGTCGCGGTTGAGCAGGTAGCGCGCGGTGCCCTGCAGCACGAACAGCCCGTGCTCCATCACGTGTGTCTCGGCGAAGGGGATGCGCCCGCCCGGCGCGAAGTTGACGATGTTCACGTGCGCGTCGTGGGTCAGGTCGAATGGGTCGACGAAGCGCTGCGTGGCCCAGATGCCCTCGCAGTTCTCCATCGGCACCGCCTCGACCTCGGTCTCGTGCTTCACGAAGGCCTCGGGCCGCGGCAGGCCGGGCGCGCGCTGGTAGCGCTTCCGGATCCAGTGGACGCCCGCCATCTCGCCGTCGGTGTTCCACAGCGTCCAGACAGCGCTGGGCGGGATGTAGGCGTAGCTTCCCGGCTCGAGGTCGATCTGCGCGCGCCCCAGCGTCAGCCGCGGTCGCCCGTGCGTCACGAAGAGCCACGCCTCGGCCTCGACGTCCGGCTCGGGATCGGCGCTGCCGCCCTCGGGCTGCAGCTCCAGCGCGTACCAGGCGAAGGTCTCGGCGAAGCCCGAGAGCGGGCGCGCGAGAATCCAGGCGCGGGCGTTCTCCCAGCCGGGCAGGAACGACGTGACGATATCGGTCTGCACGTCGGCGGGGATGACCGCGTAGGCCTCGGTAAAGATGGCGCGGCCCAGCGGCTCGGCACCCTGCGCGGGAAGGCCGGCGCGGGGAAAGGCGTAGGTGACGGGCGTCGTCGTGTTGTCGAGTCTCACAGCGTGTCGTCCAGCCGGAGCCGTGCGATGCGTTCGACCTGGGCGCACGCCTCGGCGAATTCGGTGGCGCTGTCGTTTCCGAGGCGCCGCGCGAAGGCGGCCAGGATCGAGGGCTTGTCGTGATCGCGCACGGCGATGATGAAGGGAAAGCCGTGCTTCTCCATATAGGCTTCGTTGAGCGACGTGAAGCGGGCGCGCTCGTCATCGGTCAGCGCGTCGAGGCCGGCGCTGGCCTGTTCGGCGGCCGAGTCCGCGGTCAGCCGCCTGGCAGCCGCGAGCTTGCCGGCAAGATCGGGATGGGCGCGGAGCACCTCGCGCCGCCTTTCCTCCGGCGCGGTGCGAAAGACGCGCGCGAGCGCGTTGTGCAGACCGGCCGGCGTGTCGTGGGCGGGGCCGAGTTCGAGCCCCCAGGCCCCCTCGGCGATCCACGGCGAGTGCTCGAACACCCCGCCGAACAGCTCGACGAAGCGGGCCTTGTCCATCTCCGAGGGGCGCTCGCGGGGGCGCGGCGGGTGATACGCCGCCCAGTGCTCGGCAATGTCGATCCGGCGGGCGAACCACACGCCCTCGTGCTGCAAGGCATGGTCGAGAAAGCGGGCGAGCGCCGCCGCCCGGCCCGGCCGCCCCGCGAGGCGGCAATGCAGGCCGATCGACATCATCTTTGGCGCGCCCGCCTGCCCCTCGGCGTAGAGGGTATCGAAGCTGTCGCGCAGGTAGGCCTCGAACTGGTCGCCCGAGTTGAAGCCCTGCGCCGTGGCAAAGCGCATGTCGTTGGCATCGAGCGTGTAGGGCACGATCAGCTGGTCGCGCCCGCCGGTGCGCAGCCAGTAGGGCAGGTCGTCGGCATAGGAGTCGGCCACGTAGTCCATCCCCGCCTCGGCGGCCAGGCGCACCGTGTTCATCGAGCAGCGGCCGGTGTACCAGCCGCGCGGCCGGGCGCCCGTCACCTCGACGTGCAGGCGGATCGCCGCGTCGATCTGGGCGCGTTCCTCGCCTTCGCCGAGTCCGGCGTGCTCGATCCATTTCAGCCCGTGGCTCGCGATCTCCCACTCCGCCTCCTGCATGGCGGCCACCTGTTCGGGGCTGCGCGCCAGCGCCGTGGCCACGCCGAAGACGGTGGCGGGGATGCCCCGCGCGCCGAGTATCCGGTGCAGCCGCCAGAAGCCGGCGCGCGCACCGTATTCGTAGATCGACTCCATGTTCCAGTGCCGCTGGCCGGGCCAGGCGGCAGCGCCCACGATCTCCGACAGGAAGGCCTCGGACGCCGGGTCGCCGTGCAGCAGGCAGTTCTCGCCGCCTTCCTCGTAGTTGACCACGATCTGCACGGCGATCCTGGCGCCGCCGGGCCAGCGCCGGTCGGGCCAGCGCGGGTCGGGCGGCATGGCCCCGTAGCCGATCATGTCGCGCGGATAGCGGTGCACGCCGCTGCCTCCCTCTCGCCCTGCGGTGATCTGCCCGCTAATCTTCCGCGCCGCGCGCGCCGAAGGCAAGGCCGCCACGCCTCCACCCGCGCCGACGGCAGCCCGCGGGCGATCCGCTCCCGAGCCGTCCTCGCCTGCCGGGGCATGGCCCGGCAGGCGGTGCGGCCGGCAGGGGCCGAAACTGGCGAGGATGGCCAGGGCGGGCCCGCGCGCATCCGCTCGGGTGAGTCCGAGCCCCTCGCGTCGCTCACCATCCCACGGCGCGCGCGGACCCGGCGCGCCGAGCGCCCGCGCGCGGGCGCCGGGCCCAACGGAGCGAGCGGCCGCATGGCCGCGAGCGGAGGCGGGAGCGCCCCCGGCCGGTCGGCACCTGACGGTCAGTCGTCGGGCGACGTCACCGTCAGGCCGAGCACGCGCCACGACTGCATCCCGCCCCGGTAGTACGAGATGCGCTCGGCCGGGTAGCCGGCGTCGATCATCCAGCGGATCGCCGTGGGCGACTGCCCGCACCACAGCCCGTTGCAGAACAGCGCGATCCGCGTCGCCCCGGTGCAATCCCACTCGTCGAAGCCGATCTCGCAGCCGAGCTCGGCCATGCGCTCCACCGCCTCGAGGTAGGGCATGTTGACCGCACCGGGGATCGTGCCGCCCTCGAACCAGTCGCGCGTCCGGCTGTCGATCACCACGACGTCGGGATCCTGTAGCGCCGCGATCAGCTCCAGCTCCCCGATCGTCTTCACGCCCGGCGCGGGCTCGATCGGCTGAATGCAGAAGGGCGGGCATTCGCGCGAGGTGCGCGCCCATTCGCCCGTCACCTCGTGGGCCGGGTCCTGGATGCGCTCGATGACCACCGGCCCCTGGGGCGTATCGACCGTGACCGATGGCAGGTCGGGCGCGAGTCCCACCGGCCGGTCCTCGGCAAAGGCCGCCCCCGTCAGCGCGAAGGCAGCCAGCGCCGCCGCTCCGATCGTCCGTCTCATTCCTGCCCTCCCTCGTAGGTCGCCATCACCTCGTACATCACCGGCTCGAAACGCGAGCAGAGCGCGGCGAAGCGGCGGTTGTATTCGCGCATCTCGTCGGAGCGCAGCATCGCCTGGAAATCGTCGCGCCTCGCCCAGATCGAGTAGTTGGCGATCCGCGTCTGCGCGTCGTTCATGTGCAGCCCCGCCCCCATGAAGCCGGGCTGGCGCGAGATGAAGCCGTCATAGGCGGCGCGCAGCTCGTCCATCAGGTCCTGCGCGGTGCCGGGCGTCATCTCGAACGTGGTGATCACGGTCTGGCCCGGCGCGTCCTTCTCGATCCTCGGCATCGGCTCCTCCCTCGATGTGCGCAGCCACAGCGTAGCACGCCCCGGCGCGGGGCGCGAAAAGGCGGCGCGTCGCGGGGGAGCGTGCGCGCTTCAGCGCAGCACGTGCACCGCGCAGGGCGCGTGGCGGACGACCTGCGCCGCCGTCGAGCCGATCAGAAGGTCGGCCATGCCGGGGCGGTGCGAGGCGATCACGATGCAGTCGACGCGATGCTCGGTCGCCCAGTCGACGATCGACCGCCCGGCATGACCCGAGATCACCTCGACCCGTGCGCCCGGCACCCCGTCGGCCAGGGTGGCCAGCGCCTCGGCGATGCGACGGTGCGCCTGATCGAAATGATCGCGCGGCAGGTAGGCGGCGGCATAGGGCGGGATCTGCTCGATCACGTGCAACAGCGTAATGTCGGCGCCACCCTCGGCCAGCCCCTGGGCGATGTCGATCGCCTCCTGCGCGTTGCGGTCGGGCTCGAACGAGACGGGCACCAGAATGTTGTCGTACATCGATCCTCCTGTCCCGCCTGCTACGGCGATGCGGGCGCGCGCGACACGACTACGCCGGGAAAGGCGGCCGCAGGTCAAGATGTGGCCGTGTCGCGCTCCGCACAGCGCGAGGGCCGGCACATCCCCGGATCGCTCGCCGGGGTTCAGCCGTGCTTGCCGATCTCCCAGCCCGACTGGCGCACGAGGCGCGTCTCGGCGGTCTGGCGCGGCAGGTCCTCGAGCGCCGAGCCCATCGAGTCGTTCCATCGGTTGAGCCAGCCGAAGAGCGCGACGACCCCCATGATCTCGACGATGTCCTCCGGCGCCCAGTGGGCGCGCAGGCGGGCGCCGACCTCGGAAGTCACGGCGTTGGGCACCTCGGTCGCGGCCTGCGCGAAGGCGAGCGCGGCGCGTTCGGCGTCGGTGAAGTGCGGGCTCGTCTCGTAGCTCCAGACCGTCTCCATCCGCGCCTCGCTCGCACCGAAGCGCTCCGAGGCCAGCATCATGTGCGCCTGGCAGTAGCGGCACCCCGACGCGAACGAAGAGATGTAGCCCAAGAGCCTCTTGAACTCGGGCGTGACCGCCCCTTGCTCGGCCATCACCGCCCGGTTCAGCGCGGTGAAGGCGCGGGCGATCTCGGGGCGGTGAGCCATCGTGCGCACGCTCGCCGGGATCACCCCGAGCGGCCCCTTGAAGAACTGCATCTCGTCGCGGAGCTCGGGCTCGAGCGCCTCTTCCTCCAGCGGTTCGACCAGCGGCATCGCGCCCTCCCTTGCGTGGACTGCCTGCAGGGCTACCCTGCGCGCGGTTGCAGGAGGGCACAAGATGGCCGAGGCGCCCGAGAAGAAGATCGACCCGATCCGTGAGACCGACGACGAGGCGCGGGCGCTGGCCCGGGCGCTGATCGACGGGGCACGGTTCGGCGCGCTGGGCGTGCGCGACCCCGAGACGGGCGCGCCGATGGTCAGCCGTGTCGCCGTGGGCACGACGGAAGAGGGCGCGCCGGTCACGCTGGTCTCGGACCTGTCGCACCACACCAAGGCGCTCAAGGCCGATCCGGTCTGCTCGCTGCTCGTGGGCGAGCCGGGGCCGAAGGGCGACCCGCTGACCCATCCGCGGATCACCCTGCAATGCCGGGCGCGCTTCCTGCGCCACGGCGAGGCGGGGCATGGCCCCCTGCGCGCGCACTACCTCTCCCAGCACCCCAAGGCGCAACTCTACATCGATTTCGCCGATTTCTCCTTCGCCGTGCTCGATGTGGCAGAGGCGCATCTCAACGGCGGCTTCGGCAAGGCCTATCGGCTGGGTCCGGGGGATCTGGGGCTCTAGCGGGCGCTCGTCGTCCCTTGTCCAGTCGCAGGGAGTATCGCTCCGCCAGGCGTATCGCCGGGTCGCGGTCGGGCACTGCTCTTCCCGCTTCTGCGCTGCCCTACTCCCCCTCTGGCGGCTTCGGGCGCTCGGCCTCTTCGTCCTCGCCCTCGTCGGTGGGGATGGCGTAGGCGCCGGTCAGCCAGCGGCCGAGATCGACGTCGGCGCAGCGCCGCGAGCAGAAGGGGCGGTAATCGGGGTGGGAGGGCCTGCGGCAGATCGGGCAGGTCATCGGGCGGCCTCGATCAGGGCGGCGTCGAGCGGCGCGCGCTCGCGCTTGCGTTGCAGCTCGAGATGGCCGAGCGGCGTCCAGCCGACCAGCGCCGTCTCGACCGGGCACGCCTTGAGCGCAGCCCTGGTCACCTGCTCGGCCTGCTTGCGGTCCTTCTTCATCAACGGCGCGAGGTCTACCACCACCTGCCCGCCGAGGCCGCGCAGGCGCAAGGCGCGCGGCAGCGCACGCAAGGCGGCGAGATTGGCCTTGAGCGCGGCGGCGGGCGAGGCATCGGCGCCCGTGTTGACGTCGACCGCCACCAGCGCGCGCGTGGGCTCGACAGACATGAAGCCGCCACCCTGCAGCGGAACCTCCGGAGAGGCGAGCGCGGCGATCTCTTCCAGCAGCCCGCGATCGGCGAGGCAGCCGGCGGCGGTGTCGATCTCGTCGGGGCGGCCCCAGTCGCGCCAGGCGAGGTGGTGGGCGTCGGGCGCCTCGGTCAGCCATTGGGGGTCGACCGCCGCGTCACCCGTCACCGCCTCTGCCAGCGCGCGCATGTCGGCGATGTCGGCCAGCACCTCGCCCTCCGCCTCGTGCTCGGCCTCGGAGCGCAGGATCAGACCCATCGCGCTGCCGTCCATCGCATCCTCCGCCAGCGTGCGCAGCCGCGCGCGCGCTTCCTCGTCGCGGATGCTGCGCGAGACGTTGAGGCCGGGCGCACCCGGCGTGACGATGGCGAAGCGCGACTTGAACAGCAGCTTGCGGGTCACGGGCAGCGCCTTGCCCGGTTCGGGCCGGCCGGTGACCTGGACGAGCACCGGCTCGCCCGGCGGCAGCGGCTTTTCCCCCCGCAGATAGCCGCGGGCGCCGTCCGGCAGGCGCACGAACAGCCCGCCCATCCCCTTGGCCGCCCGCTCGGGCAAGGCGCGGGCGATGGCGCCGGGGCCGGGGGGCGCGCCCTCTGGCGGGTCGAACAGCAGGTCGTCGAGCCGCCCGTCGGAGAGCAGCGCCGCCACCCGCCGCCCCGCGAGCGTGTCGAGCAGCACCGAGCACCCCTTCATTCCGCCGCCTCGTAGAGGGGGTAGCCCGCGCCGCGCAAGAGGCCCGCCGTCTCGGTCAGCGGCAGGCCCACGACGGCGGGGTACGAACCACGGATCCACGGCACGAAGGCGCCCGCCGGCCCCTGGATCGAATAGCCGCCAGCCTTGCCGTGCCAGTCGCCGGTGGCGAGGTAGGCGGCGATCTCGGCCTCGGAGAGCGGCTTCATCCGCACCACCGTCTCGGCGTCGCGCTCCCACAGCCGCGCGCCGAGGCGCACCGCCACGGCGGTGTAGACGCGGTGCCGCCGGCCCGACAGCAGCCGCAGGAAGCGTGCGGCCTCCTCTTCGCCCTCGGGCTTGCCGAGGATGCGGCGGCCGAGCGCCACGGTCGTATCGGCGGCGAGCACGATGTCGCCGTCTCCGGCTTCGACCGCCTGCACTTTTTCACGGGCCATGCGGGCGCAGTAGGGGCGCGGCAGCTCGCCCCTGCGCGGCGTCTCGTCGATATCGGGGGGACGGACGGCATCGGGTGCGACGCCGATCTGCGCGAGCAGATCGAGCCGGCGCGGACTGCCCGAGCCGAGAACGAGGCGGGGTCGCACCGCCTTACTTGAAGCGATAGTTGATGCGTCCCTTGGTGAGGTCGTAGGGCGTCATCTCTACCTGCACGCGGTCGCCCGCGAGCACGCGAATGCGGTTCTTCCGCATCTTTCCTGCCGTATGCGCGATGATCTCATGGCCATTTTCCAGCTCGACCCGGAACGTCGCGTTGGGCAGGAGTTCCTTCACGACGCCAGGAAATTCGAGCGTGTCTTCCTTGGCCATGGTCACTCCTTCGTCCACTACGTCTTGCGCCGCGCGCGGCCCTGCCGCGGCGGCGTGGTCGGTAGATGCGCCCGAACCGGGCGCAAATCAAGGGCGAAGTTGCGTGCCGCGCTACCGGGCGGGCCGCACCGTGGCGTGGGGCGCGCGGGCCTCGGCCTCGGCCATATGGGCGCGGGGGGCGACCGCGCCCTCCGCGCGGGTGGCCGACAGTGCCCCCGCGGGCAGGTCGGCCACGACCCAGCCGGGCGCATCCCTCTCGCCCAGCGCGAGCGCCCCGTCGTCGGGAAAGCCCAGGTCGGGCGGGCCGAAGATGCCGGCGGCGCCGGTATTGGCGTCGACGATCTCGCACTGCCGCACGGCGCCGGTCAGCGGCGCGTGCACCGTCACGCACTGGCCCTCGAGCGCACGGGCGCGGGCGGCCGCACGCACGCGGGCGTCTCCCGCCGGCGCCTCGGTGCAGGAGGGGATCAGCAGGATGTCGGGCGCGAGCGCGCGGGCGAGCGGCGGAAACTCCGAGTCATAGCAGACGAGCGTCGCGAGGCGGCCCACGCCCGTGTCCAGCGCGGCGAGGGGCGCGCCGGCGGCGAGGGGCGTCTCGGCACGCTCCCAGGGGGTGAGGACCTGCTTGTCCTGCGCGATCACCTGCCCGTCGGGGCGGCAGAGGAAGGCGCGGTTGACCAGCCTGCCGTGGGCGCGGGCGGGCAGGCTGCCGGCGAGCAGGGTCAGCCTGTAATCGTGGGCGAGCGTGGCGCAGAGCGCGGCGTATCGGCCCGCCGCGGCGGCCGAAGCCTCGCACCAGCCGGCGGTCGTCGTCTCGCGCGAGAGCGCGAAGGCGGCCTCGAGCCCGGCATATTCCGGCAGCACGGCGATCCCGGCGCCCTCGGCCGCGGCTTCGGCAACCCATCGGTCCAGCTTGCTTTCCAGTACATCCCACCCCGACAGCGCCTCGATCGGATAGCAGGCAGCAGCGAGGCGCACGGGGCGGGGGGGCAGCATGGCGGTCACAGCGCGCGCATCCACAATTGCAGCGGCTTCTCGGTCTCGTTCGCGTCGCCGAGGTCGCGCCAGGAAAAGCGCGCGACGCCCCCCTCGACGGGCGCATAGCCGCGCTTGCGCCAGAAGCCGTCGAGCGGGCGATAGCCCGCGGGCCGGGCGGGGTGATCGGACGGGCGGATTACCGCGCAGAAGGCCGCGTGGCCACGGCCCAGCGCGCGCCCCTCCGCTTCGCGCAGGTCGAAGAATCGGTGGCCGAGGCCATGGCCGCGATACTCGGGCAAGAGCACGCTCTCGGCGCAGTAATAGACCGTCTCGGGCGCGATGCCGGCCGCGGCGAGGGGCGCGGCGAAATCGTCCTCGTGCTCTTCCATCGGGCTCGCGGTTGCAGCGCCCACGAGCCGCGCGCCGTCGAAGGCGGCGGCGACGAAGGGGCGGGGCGTGGCGGCGAACCGGCCGAGATAGCCGCGCTCGTAGTCCATGTCGCCATCGTAGAGATACGGGAAGGCGCGGAACACCTCGATCCGCAGCCGCGCAAGATCGTCGAGCACCGCGTCGAGCCCCTCCTTCCGGATCGGCCTGACCTCGATCATGCTCGCTCCTCCCGATTCCCGGCCGCGCCCGCCGGCGCCTTTGCGCCTTGCTGGCCCGCGACCCGGCGCGGGTCAAGACCGGCCGCTGTCGGCGGTAAAAGATTGCATATCGGGCGCCACTGGCGGTACCTGCGCGGCGGCAACGCAGCGTCGCCACAACGACAAGGGGCGGGGAGGAAGGCCGCTACTGCGCAATGCCCCCGCGTGCCCCAACAGGAGGAGCAAGATGAAGATCACCACCATCACCGCCGCCGCCGTCGCCATGGCGACCGCCGGCGCGGCCTTCGCGCAGGACCGCGAAGGCTGGCCCGAGAGCTTCACCGTCGGCACGGCGAGCCAGGGCGGCACCTACTTCGCCTATGGCTCGGGCTGGGCGAACCTCGTGGCCGACGAGCTGGGCCTGTCGGGCGGCGGCGAAGTCACCGGCGGGCCAATGCAGAACATGGCGCTCGTGCACACCGGCGAGGCGCAGTTCGGCATGACGACGATGGGCCCCGCGGCCGAGAGCCTGCAAGGCACCAACCCGATCGCGCCCGGCGTGCAGATGACGAACGCCTGCGCGATGTTCCCGATGTACCAGACGCCGTTCTCGATCACGACGCTGGCCTCGTCGGGCATCGAGAGCATCTCCGACATCCCCGACGGCGCGCGGATCGGCTACGGCCCGGCCGGCTCGACCTCCGACACCTACTTCCCCCGGATGATGGAAGAGCTCGGCGTCGACTTCGAGCGCCGCAACGGCGGCTGGTCGGATCTCGGCAGCCAGCTGCAGGACGGTCTGCTCGACGTGATCGCCTTCGCCGCGGGCGTGCCGGTGCCGGCGGTGAGCCAGCTCGAGGTGCAGACCGACATCAACATCATCGAGTTCACCGAGGAGGAGCGGGCGCAGATCCTGGAGGCGTTCCCGGTATCTGAGTTCGAGATCGCGGCCGATACCTACCAGACGCTGGAAGCACCGGCGCCATCGCCGGCACGGCGCTGATCCTCGAGCTGACGCGCCGGGTGGCCGGCCTGGCGCTGGTGATCATCACCGGCATCTTCCTCGCCTACGTATTCACCGCGCATCTGCTGCCCGGCATCCTCGCGGTGCAGAACCCGTATTCGTGGCAGCGCTTCTTCGGACACGTCTATTCCGACGCGGGCATCCTTGGCCCGACGACGGCGGTGTCGTCGACCTACATCATCCTCTTCATCATCTTCGCCGCCTTCCTGCAGGCCTCCAAGGTGGGCGACTACTTCGTCAACTTCGCCTTCGCCGCCGCCGGGCGGGCACGCGGCGGGCCGGCGAAGGTGGCGATCTTCGCCTCCGGGCTGATGGGCATGATCAACGGCACCTCGGCGGGCAACGTGGTGGCGACAGGCTCGCTGACGATCCCGCTGATGAAGAAGGTCGGCTACCGCAAGCAGACGGCCGGCGCGGTCGAGGCCGCGGCGAGCACCGGCGGGCAGATCATGCCGCCCATCATGGGCGCCGGCGCGTTCATCATGGCCGAAATCACCGGCATACCCTACCAGGAGATCGCCATCGCCGCGATCATTCCGGCGGTGCTCTACTTCGTCTCGGTCTACTTCATGGTCGACTTCGAGGCGGCCAAGCTCGGCATGCGGGGGATGCGCGACGACGAGATCCCCAAGCTCGGCCGGATGCTGGGGCAGATCTACCTGTTCATCCCCATCGTCATCCTGATCGCCGCGCTCTTCGCCGGATACTCCGTGATCCGGGCGGGCACCTATGCCACCGCCGCGGCTGCGGTCGTGTCGTGGCTGACGCCCTATCGCATGGGCCTCGGGGCCATCCGCCGGGCCTTCGAGGTGGCGGGCGTCATGTCGCTGCAGATCATTGCGGTCTGTGCCTGCGCGGGCATCATCGTGGGCGTCATCTCGCTGACCGGCGTCGGCGCGCGGTTCTCCAACCTGCTGCTGGGCCTCGCCGGCGTGTCGCAACTGCTCGCGCTGTTCTTCGCCATGTGCATCGCGATCCTGCTCGGCATGGGGATGCCCACGACCGCCGCCTACGCGGTCGCGGCCTCGGTGGTGGCGCCGGGGCTGGTCGAGCTGGGTATCCCCACGCTGACGGCGCATTTCTTCGTGTTCTACTTCGCGGTGCTTTCGGCGATCACGCCGCCCGTGGCGCTGGCGAGCTACGCGGCCGCCGGCATATCGGGGGCCAACGCGATGGAGACGTCGGTCGCCTCGTTCAAGATCGGCATCGCGGCCTTCGTGGTGCCGTTCATGTTCTTCTACAATTCTGCGCTCCTGATGGACGGCACGTGGTTCGAGGTGGGCCGCGCGGGCGTCACCGCCACCGCGGGGGTGTTCCTGCTGGCCTCGGGCGTGCAGGGCTGGGTGCTGGGGGGGCGCGCGGCGTGGTATCTGCGCGCGCTGCTGATCCTCGCGGCGCTGCTGATGATCGAGGGGGGCTGGGCCACCGACCTAGCCGGGCTCGCCTGCGCGGCGCTCGCGCTCTTCGCGCAACGGGTACTTCACCCCGACCCTGACGCGGCGGTCCCGGTCAGGGGAGCGGACTGAGCGGCGCACGAACGAAAAACCCCCGCCGGCGGCATGCACGGCGGGGGTTCGCTCGACCGAGGCTCGCGGGGGCTTCTGCCCCCGGCCAGCTCCGGGCCTAGAAGCGCTTGAGCGCGCGGCGCGTCATCGTGTCGAGGTCCGAGCGCTGCAGGCCGATATCGGCCAGTTCGCGGTCGGACAGCTTGGCGAGGGCACGCCGGTTGATCCGCGCTTCGCGCCAGTCGGCAACCGAGGCGATGAGGGTGTCGACGGCACGGCCCAGACGGCCGGCGGTGGCGGGGGTTCTGATGTCGAAATAGGCCATTGGGCTGCTCCGTGGGCTGATCCGCGCGGGCGCGGGGGTTGGGGAACCGGTCGGGGAAGCGTCGCTTCCAGTGATGAATTATGAGGCGGGAATTGCCCGCGCAATCCGTATGTTCCGCATCGCTCCCATGCACCGTGCGCATGACGGGTAGTCCAAATTTTTCTTTTCTTCTCAAAGGCCTGTTCGCGACATCGCGGATGTCGCTTTCGGAAAAGAGATGGCGGATTCCGGCTGCGCGATGTCGCTTCCGGGCCGCTTCACAAGCGACGGCGCGGCGCGGGGCATTGGCGGATGTTCGCCGTTCGTGCTAAGTCTCGTCAAAACGTCGCAACAAAGTGTGGCCGCGCCGCCGCAGGCGCGCGGACCCGGAGGCGGGAGAGGGGCAGCGATGCGGGTGATCGGCATCGATCCGGGCCTGCGCAGCACGGGCTGGGGGGTGATCGACGTGTCGGGCGCGCGAATCGCCCACGTCGCCAACGGCACCTGCCGGGGCGCGGGCGCGGCGCTGGCCGAGCGGCTGCTGGCCCTGCACGACGCGTTGGCAGAGGTGGTCGCCGCCCATGCCCCGACCCACGCCGCGGTCGAGGCGACCTTCGTCAACCGCGACGGCGCGGGCACGCTGAAGCTGGGCCAGGCACGCGGCGTGGCGCTGCTGGTGCCGGCGCAGGCGGGTCTGCCAGTGGGGGAATACGCGCCCAATGCGGTGAAGAAGGCGCTGGTGGGGGTAGGCCATGCCGACAAGCGGCAGGTCGCGCACATGATCGGGCTGCACTTTCCCGGCGTCTCGCTTGCCGGCCCCGACGCGGCCGACGCGCTGGCCGTCGCCATCTGCCACGCCCATCACCTGCAATCGGCCGGGCGCCTCTCGGCCGCGCTGGCGCGGGCCGCGGCAAAGTGAGGGGGAGGCAATGATCGGCCGGCTCGCGGGGCGGGTGGACTGGCGAGGCCCCGACCACGTGCTGCTCGACGTGGGCGGTGTGGGCTACATCGTCCACGTCTCGGACCGCACGCTCGCGGCGCTGCCGGCGGTGGGCGGGCACGCGGCGCTCTACACCGACCTTCTGGTGCGGGAAGACCTGCTGCAGCTCTTCGGATTTTCCACGCTGCAGGAAAAGGAGTGGCACCGCCTGCTGACATCGGTGCAGGGGATCGGCGCGCGCGCAAGCCTCGCCATCCTCGGCGCGCTGGGGCCCGACGGCGTGAGCCGCGCCATCGCGCTCGGCGACTGGGCGGCGGTCAAGGCCGCGCCGGGCGTCGGGCCGAAGCTGGCGCAACGGGTGGTGAACGAGCTGAAGGGTCGCGCGGCCGAGGTCATGGCGATGGGCACGACGCCCGCATCCGCCCCTGGCGCGGCCTCGGCGACGGAGGGCGTGCCAGCCGCACCTGCCCCGGCGCCCGCCGCGCCGCCGCCGACGGCCTCGGCGCAGTCCGACGCGCTGTCGGCGCTCGTCAACCTGGGCTACGCGCAGGGCGAGGCGGCGGCAGCCGTGGCGCAGGCGGCCTCCGAAACGCCGGAGGCCGACGCCTCTGCCCTGATCCGCGCTGCGCTGAAGGCGCTGGCACCGCAGGGGTGAGATGACCGAGCCCGACCCCACCCTGCGCCCCGAGCCGATGGAGGGCGACACCGCCGATCGGGCGCTCCGGCCCGAGCGGCTGACCGACTTCGTCGGGCAGGAGGAGGCGCGCGCCAACCTGCGCGTCTTCGTCGAAAGCGCCCGGCGACGGGGCGAGGCGATGGACCATACGCTGTTTCACGGCCCTCCCGGCCTCGGCAAGACGACGCTCGCGCAGATCATGGCGAAGGAACTGGGCGTGGGCTTCCGCACCACCTCGGGCCCCGTGCTCGCCCGGCCCGGAGACCTCGCCGCGATCCTGACCAATCTCGAGGCGCGCGACGTGCTGTTCATCGACGAGATTCACCGGCTGAATCCAGTGGTAGAAGAGGTGCTCTACCCCGCGCTCGAGGATTTCGCGCTCGATCTCGTGATCGGCGAGGGGCCGGCGGCGCGCACCGTGCGGATCGACCTGCAGCCCTTCACCCTCGTCGGCGCCACCACGCGCCTCGGACTGCTGACGACGCCGCTGCGCGACCGCTTCGGCATCCCCGTGCGGCTGCAATTCTACACCGTCGCCGAGCTCGAGCGGATCGTCGCCCGCGGCGCGCAGCTCATGGGGGTAGCCGCCCAGCCCGACGGCGTGCGCGAGATCGCGGCCCGCGCTCGCGGCACGCCGCGTATCGCGGGGCGGCTGCTGCGCCGGATGGTCGACTTCGCGCTGGTCGAGGGCGACGGCACGATCACCCGCGCGCTCGCCGACGCTGCGCTGACCCGGCTCGGCGTCGATCACCTCGGCCTCGACGGGGCCGACCGCCGCTACCTGGCGCTGATGGCCGAGAATTACGGCGGCGGGCCGGTGGGGGTCGAGACGATGGCCGCCGCGCTGGCAGACTCCCGCGACGCGCTGGAGGAGGTGATCGAGCCCTTCCTGCTCCAGCAGGGCCTGATCCTGCGCACCCCGCGCGGCCGGATGCTGGCGCACAAGGGCTGGACACATCTCGGCCTGCCCGCCCCAGGCGGCGGGGCGCCACCGCAGCCCGGCCTGTTCGAGGGCTAGCGAGGCTGGACACGCGGCGCCGACATGCCACATAGCGCATCAATTGCACCCGCGAGGCCGTGTGACCCGCGTGCTCTCGCCGCTCTCCACCTTGCCGCTGCCTGACAGGAGGACGCATGGCGACGCCGCAGATCACGCCCGATCCTCTTTCGGCCGACGACATCGCCGGCTACTTCACCCGCTCCGACGGCACCTTCCTCTGCGCGCGGTGGGGGCGGCCTCTGGCGCCCGTCGTCTTCGGCGTGACCGAGGAGAGCCTCGGCACGATCAAGGGTGCGATAGAGGCGGTGGCGTCGCTCGCCGGCCTCGACGTGGCCGAGACCGACCCCGAGATCGGCGCCAACCTGATGCTGTTCTTCGTGCGCGATTGGGGCGAGCTGACCGAGACGCCCGGCCTCGACCGGCTGATCCCCGGCCTCGCGCCGCTGGTCGCCCGGCTCGACAGGGCCGAGGCCAACCAGTACCGCGTGTTCCGCTTCGACGAGGGCGGCGCGATCCGCGCCTGCTTCGCCTTCGTGCGGATGGACGCGCACATGCAGGCGGCCCCCGCGGATGCCCTCGCGCTGACGCAGGCGGTGCAGGCGATCCTGCTGTGGTCGGACAGGGCGTTCTCGGCCGAGGCCGAGGGCCGGGCGGCCGAGCCGCCGCTCGCGCGCACCCCGGAGGGGCAGACGGTGCTGCGCCCGGGTATCGCCTCGGTGATCCGCGCGGCTTACGACCCGGTCCTGCCAGACGTGGCGCGCGATCCGGTCCACGCCCTGCGCCTCGAGGCGCGGCTGCGGCGGGCCAGTTGAGGGGCGCCGGCAAGGCGCCTCTGCTCACGTGTCAGAGCGTTGCGACGCGCGCTCAATAGGCCTCGACGGCGCGGCGGGCGGCCTCGCGCAGGGTCGCCCGGGTCAGGCCGAGGTCGTCGAGTTCGCGATCCGACAGTTCCGACAGCTCGGCATAGGTCTGCCGCTCGAGGCGGGCGCGGCGAAGGTCGTCAAGGGTGCGGGCGAGCCAGCCGGCGATGCCGAAATGCTGGGGGGCGTGGCCCCGTGCGATGGTAGCCATGGTGTGTCTCCGGAATAGAAATGGGATGGCCGGGGAACCCCGGCCCATGCCCGTTATCTACTTGCCCGGATTGCGGACACAATCCGGGGCCGGAGCATTGCCGCTATGCAGGATGTGAATGGTAAACGGTGCGTGACGGGCGCGCCGCCTCCGGTCAGCCGCCGTAGAGGCCCGCCACCCGCGCGCGCAGACGCACCAGCGCCAGCACCGTGTCTATGGTGGGCGTGGGCGTCTCGGTCACACGGCCGAGCTCGGCCACCGAGGCCACGAGCGCGTCGATCTCCATCGGGCGGCCCATGTCGAGATCCTGCAGCATCGAGGTGCGGTGCGCGCCCACTTCGGCGCCGCCCCGGATGCGCCGGTCGACGTCGATGGGGAACTTCACGCCCAGCTTTTCGGCCACGGTCTGCGCCTCGAGCATCATGTCGCGCGCCACCTGCCGCGTGCCCTCGTCGGTGCACAGGACGTCGAGCGTGGCGTGGGTGAGCGCCGAGATGGGGTTGAACGACAGGTTCCCCCAGAGCTTGACCCAGATCTCGTCGCGCAGCTTGGGTCGCACGGGCGCCTTCAGCCCGGCCTCGGTCAGCGCCGTCGACAGCCGCACGGCCCGCTCCGACTTCGAGCCGTCGGGCTCGCCGAGCGAAAACCGGTTGCCCTCGACGTGCTTGACGACGCCCGGCTCGATCACCTCGGCCGCCGGGTAGACGACGCAGCCCAGCACCCTGTCGGGGCCGAAGCCGTTCCACTGGACGTTGCCGGGATCGACCGTCTCCAGCCGCGTGCCCTCGAGCGGGCCGCCGATCTTGTGGAAATACCACCACGGCACGCCGTTGACGCCGGAGACGATCGTGGTGTCGTCGCCGATCAGCGGCTGCATCCTGCCCACGACGGGCGGCACCGAATGGGCCTTGAGCGTGACGATCACGTAATCCTGCGGCCCCAGCGTCGCGGGGTCGTCGGAGGCGGTGACGGGCACGGTCGTGCGCTCCCCCTCCTCGATCAGCGTCAGCCCGTTCGCCTTCATGGCGGCCAGGTGCGGCCCCCGCGCCACGAGGCTCACCTCCGCCCCCGCCTGGGCGAGCTTCGCGCCCATGTACCCGCCGATCGCCCCGGCCCCGAACACGCAGATCCGCATCGCTCACCCCGGACGCCTCTCGCGCGCCCGCCCCTGCTTCTTTCTGTTTCAAATACGCAAAATCCTCCGGCAGCGGCGCTGGCCGCCGCCGGGGCGGGTGTCAGGCGGTCTCGGCCAGCCCCAGCTTCTCGGCCAGCCCGATGCGCTGCAGCTTGCCGGTGGCGCCCTTCGGGATCTCGTCCACGATCACCACCTTGCGCGGCACCTTGAAGTCGGCGAGGCGCCCGGAGGCGAAGTCGCGTATCTCGCGCTCGGTCGCCTCGGCCCCCTCGCGCAGCACCACGGCCGCGGCCACCTCCTCGCCCAGCTTGGCGTGCGGCAGGGCGAAAGTGACGACCTGCGCGATGGCCGGGTGATCCGACAGCACACCGTCGACTTCGAGCGGGCTGACCTTTTCGCCGCCGCGATTGATGATCTCCTTCAGGCGGCCGGTGAGCGCGAGATAGCCCTCGGCATCGAAGGCGCCCTGGTCGCCGGTGCGGAACCAGCGCCTGCCCTCGGCCTCGAAGAACGACCTGGCATTGGCGTCGGGGTTGCCCTCGTAGCCCGGCGTCACGTTGGGCCCGGAGATGACGACCTCGCCCACCGCGTCGGGCCCTGCATCCGCCAGCAGCCTGTCCTCGGTCTCGTGCGCGATGCGCACGTCGGGCCCCGCGGGCAGGCCGACAGAGCCGGGCTTCTGCGCCCTGGGCGGCAGCGGGTTCGACGCCATCTGGTGCGCTGCCTCGGTCATGCCGTAGCCCTCGATCACCGGCGCGCCGAAGGTCTCGGCGAGCTTGGTCATCACCGGGCCGGGCAGCGAGGCCGACGACGAGCGCAGGAAGCGCAGGTTGGCCTCGGCGATGATCTCGGCGTTGCGCGGCGCGCGGGCGAGGATCGCCTGGTGCATCGTCGGAACGGCGGTGTACCAGGTCGGGCGCGCGTCCTTCAGCCAGCCGAAGAAGCGCAGCGCGTCGAAGCCCGGCGCGCACCAGACCGAGGCGCCGGCCGAGAGCGACGCCGAGACCGCAGCCACAAGCCCATGGATGTGGAACAGCGGCATCACGTTGAGGCACCGGTCGTCGGGCGTCAGCGCCAGCGACTGGGCGATGTGCCGGGCCGAGGCGGCGACGTTGGAGTGCAGGAGCGGCACGATCTTGGGGCGCGAGGTGGTGCCCGATGTGTGCAGGATCAGCGCCACGTCGCCCGGCCCCGGCGTGCCGGCGGGGGTCGCCTCCGTCGCGTGGTCGGGCGTCAGCGTGAAGGTGCCGGCCGAGTCGGCCTCGTCGCGTTCGAGCCGCAGCACCGTCAGGCCGAAGCGGTTGGCGGCGGCGAGCGCCGGCCCGTCGTAGCCCGCCTCGACCACGATGGCCTTCGCCTTGAGGTCTTCGAGGTAGAAGGCGAACTCGTCCTCGCGGTAGGCTGAGTTGAGCGGCGCGGTCGTGGCAGCCTGCGCCACGGTGACGAAGGCCGCCGCCATCTCGGGCCCGTTCGGCAGCACGATCGCCACGCGATCGGCGGCGCCCACGCCAGCCGCGCGCAGCCCCGCCTCGACCCGATCCGACAGCGCGCGCAGGCCACCATAGCTCAGCCAGGCGCGCCCCGGCGCGCCGAGCGCGGGCGCGTCGTCGGGGTGGGGGGCGATCAGGCTGCGGATCGTGTCGTCGTGCATGGGTGTCCTCCTCCGTGCGCGCGGGGCGGTGCGTGTGCCAGCGCGATTCGCCCCGGTATATCGGAAACGCCACCGCGTGGCGAACTGTCGCGGAATGCCGCCGATGGGGGCGCGCGAGGGCGGGTCGGCCCCGTCGTTCCGGGGTGTGCCGTCCCGCGTCGTCGGCACGGAAGGCGGCGCGTCGGCTCACCGTCCGGCACGCCGCAATCTAGCGGTTCGTGGATCTGTTCGGGAGAGAGTTGGCGGGCCCGTTCGGAGGGGCCAGTTCAAGGCAGCGCCAGCTTGGAGTCGCAGACCGGCAGGTCCGGCCGCGGGGTGAGCGAGCGGCGGCATCGGCTGCGGCGCAACGCCCATGTTGCCGCCCGCATGCCCGCGGGGGCGCAGCGCGGGGCGCGAGGCATCGGTGGCGCCGGGCACGCGGGGCGCGCGCGCGGCGTTGCGCGCGCGCCCCGCCAATCCTCAGTAGCTCATCACCCGGGCGTCGGGGGCCATGATGGCGGCGGCCATTGCGCCGGGCTCGGCCACGCCCACGCCGTCGAGCAGCACCTCCGGGCCCTCGCCGCGGCCGGGCAGGTAGATGGCGCAGACCTCAACGCGGGCCCCGTCCTGCTGCATGATTGCCTGCATCAGACCCTGCGGGCTCATGTCCCTCGGCGGCTGGCCCGCCGTGGCGCTCTCGGGGGCGTCGGCCAGCGCAAGGTCGCCGGCCGGCCCGCAGAGCAGGATGTGCGGTGCCGCACCCTGCTCGGCCGCCTGCATCGTCAGCACCATGGCCATGAGCTGGGTCTGAGGCTCTGGTGCCGTGAGCACGGTCACGAGGCGCGAGGGGCCGTCCTGGGCCTGGGCCGCGCCGGCGACTGCGAGGGCCGCGAGCGCGGCAGCAAGCATGCGTTTCATGAAGGTCTCCTTCTTTTCGGTGGAAATGCGGACCCGGCTGCGCCAGGCCGCGGGTGGTGAGCGGGGCTCGCTGGGTCGTCTCGGGACGGCCGCGCATCCTTGCGCGGCTCGAGTCCGGTGGTGTTGAAACGGCGAACATAGTGGCGAGCCGATGGCCGAGCAGACAGGCAAACCATGCGCGCGGTTCCCTCCTCGGCAGGTGCCAGCCCGGACGGCCGATCGCGTCGTCCCCGGTGACCTTGCCCCACATGACCAAGCTGCCCCCAAGCGGTGTGTTCCACGAGGTCGGCCGAATCCGTTCCATTAAGCTTCATTGGCGATGCACCTTTATTCCAGCGCCGAGCGGTCGCCATTGACCCAGATCAACGGCGCCGCCGCTCAGAGAGCGCGCGTCGAGAAATACCAGTCCACCGTGTCGTAGCCCTCGCCCGCGCGCGCCTCGGCGGCCTCGGCCGTCGACGGCGGCGGCACGATCACGGGCGCGCCTGGCTGCCAGTTCTCGGGCATGGCGCAGCCATTCTGCTCCGCCGTCTGCAGGGCGAGCACGAGGCGGTGGATCTCGTCGACCGAGCGGCCCGCATTCATCGGGTAGTAGACCATCGCCCGCAGCACGCCCTCTGGGTCGATGACGAAGGTGGCGCGCACGGCGGCGGTGTTCGACGCGCCGGGCTGGATCATGCCGTAGGCGGCGGCCACCTGCATCGACAGGTCGGCGATGATCGGAAACCCGATCTCGACGCCGAACTTCTCCTTGATGTTTCGCACCCACGCGATGTGGGCGTAGTGGCTGTCGATCGACAGCCCCAGAAGCTCGGCGTTCAGCGCGGCGAAGTCGTCCTGGCGCCTGGCGAAGGCCATGAACTCGGTGGTGCAGACCGGGGTGAAGTCGGCCGGGTGCGAGAACAGCACCAGCCACTTGCCACGGTAGTCAGCCAGCGTGCGGGGGCCGTGAGTGGTGGGCGCGTCGAAATCGGGCGCAGGCTCGTTCAGCCGGGGCATCGGGAGCTGGGTCTGGTCGGTCATCGTGTCCTCCATCGTGATGTCGATGACGAAGGGCTAGCAGTCGCAAAGATATACCTGAAATGGATAATAATTGACCCATTGATAGGTTCAGACTATAAGCACGGCATGAGTGTCACCCTCCAGCAGCTCCGTTTCCTCGTCGCCCTGGCCGACGAGCTCAGCTTTTCGCGGGCGGCCGAGCGCTGCCACGTCGCCCAGCCCACGCTCAGCGCCGGGCTGAGGGCGCTCGAGGCGGGGCTCGGCGTGCAACTGGTCGAACGCAGCCGGCGGCACGTGATGATGACCGAAGTCGGCGCCGAGATCGCCGAGCGGGGCCGCGCACTGATCCTCGGCGCCGACGAGATCGAGGGCGTGGCATCGGCCCACCGGCGGCCCGACGCCGGCACGCTGCGGCTGGGCGCGATCCCGACCGTCGGGCCCTACCTGCTTCCTCGCGCGTTGCCCCGGCTGCGCGCGCGGTTCGCCGAACTCCGCCTGTTCCTGCGCGAGGAATTGACAGAGAGCCTGCTCGACGGCGTGGCTCAGGGCCGCCTCGACCTCGCGCTGATCGCGCTGCCATTCGATGTCGGCGGGCTGCACTGCGTGGAGCTGTTCGACGACGGCTACCACCTCGTCACGCCGGCCGGTGCGCCAGGGCCGCCCGCGCTCGACGGGGCGCGCCTGCTCCTGCTGGAGCGGGGCCATTGCCTGCAGCGCCACGCCCTGCGCGCCTTTCCCGAAGCGGGGCTGGCGCCCGACGAGAGCTTCGCCGCGACGAGCCTCGGCACGCTGACCGCGATGGTCTCGGAGGGGCTGGGCATCACGCTGTTGCCCGACCTGGCCGTTTCGGGTGGTGTCGCCTCCGAAAGCGCGGTGGCGCTCACCCGGCTCCCAGAGGCTTGCCCGCGGACGATCGCCGTCGTCTGGCGTCCGACGTCGCCGCGGGCGGACGTGTTCCGCATGATCACCGAGACCTTGCGCGAGTCCCGTCCGGAAAGCTGACGACCCCGGCAGGACTGTCT
>OFET01000290.1_pt1 | contig 43864 bp, 48 predicted proteins | sample 1521211 | NCBI WGS metagenome assembly OFET01 (sample SAMN03766358, study PRJEB24113) | microbial mat metagenome | isolation source: enrichment culture HLUCC-A from microbial mat sample contains cyanobacterium...
CCTCCTCTCACGCCGTAGTGACGCGCCGACAGAGAAGGTGTCCGAGCGGGGGGGGGCGCCTCTGCGGGCACGGCGCTGACAGACGACGCCCGGACCCCGGGATGCCGGCGCGTGCGTCTCCGCCTCCGCCTCCGCCTCCGGCTTCACCTTCGCCCCGCGATAACACGCGCTTGTCCGCTTGGCGACCGGGGCGGGTCCCACGTGCGCCCCCCAGGCGTCAAGGCCGGCGCCCGAGGCGGAAGATCGGCGGCGACGGCGGGTCTCTCCGGCTCGGGCAGCGTGGGCACGGGTGGCGGCACTCGGCCGCCTGCGTCCCCCCGCCTCGCCGCGGGGCGTTGTCACCGCGGCCCGCTTGGTTAAGCATGGCACAGGGCCGCGCGCATTCGCACCGGCCCGCGACCAGTCCAACGACGATTCCGAAAGGTCCCCGCCATGCGCCTCGCCACCATGATCGCCGCCGTCCCGCTCGTCGCCCTCGCCGCCGCCTGCACGCCCTCGGGCGCGGGCTACCAGCCGGTGATCGACGGGCCGGTCGGCCCCAACTATTCCTCCGACCTCGCCGCGTGCCAGTCGCTCGCGGCCCAGCAGGGCGGGTTGAGCAGCGGCGCGGCCGGCAACGCGGCGGCCGGCGCCGTGCTGTCGGGCGGCGCCGCGGCCGTCGTGCGCAACGAGGGCAATACCGTGCGCGACGCCGCGCTCCTCGGCGCGGCCGCGGGCCTGACCGGCAGCGCGCTCGAGCAGCAGCGCCGCAAGGAGGCGATCATCAGCAACTGCATGCGCCAGCGCGGCTACCGCGTCGTCGGCTGAGGCCGTGTCCGCCAGCGGGCGGCGCAGGCCCGCCGGCACGCGCAGGGATGAGGGGTGCCCGGGGCAATGGCGGAGACCATCCGGCTGCTGCACACGGCCGACCTGCACCTCGACTCGCCCCTGCGCAGTCTCGCCCTGCGCGACGACCGCCTGCGCGAGGCGGTCGAGACGGCGAGCCGCGCCGCCCTGTCGCGCCTCGCCGATCTCGCCATCGACGAGGGCGTGCGCGCCCTCCTGATCGCGGGCGACCTCTTCGACGGGCGCGAGCGCTCGGCTCGCACCGGGGCCTTCCTGGTGGCCACCTTCGACCGGCTGCGCGCCGCCGGGATCGACGTCTTCGCCATAAGGGGCAACCACGACGCCGAGAACCCGGTCAGCGGCACGGTCGCGTGGCCCGACAACGTGCATGTCTTCGACGGGCGCGGCGGCAAGGTGCGGCTCGGCGAGAGCGATATCTGGGTGCACGGCGTCAGCTTCAGCGGCCGCCATGCCCCCGACAGCCTGCTGTCGAGGTTCGGCCCGCCCGTGCCGGGAGCGGTCAATATCGGCCTACTGCATACCTCGCTCGCGGGCGCGCCGGGCCACGACCCCTACGCACCCTGCACGGTGGCCGATCTCTGCGCCCACGGCTTCGACTACTGGGCGCTGGGCCACGTCCATGCGCGTGCGGTGCATTCCGAGCGGCCCTTCGTGGTGATGCCCGGCATGCCGCAGGGGCGCGACATGGGCGAGGCGGGGCCGAAATCGGCCACGCTCGTCGAGGTGGCGGGCGGCGCGGTCTCGGCTCGCGAGGTGCCGAGCTCGGTGGTGGAGTTCCGCCGCGTGACGGTCGACGTGACCGGAGCGGAGGACGAGACCGCGATCCGCCGCCTCCTGCGCGCCCGGCTGGAGGAGGCAGCGCGCGCCACCGTCTCCGACGCCGCGATCGTGCGGATGACGCTCGCAGGCCGGACGCCCCGCGCCTGGGCGCTCCGCCGCGACCGCGACCGATGGGCCGAGACGGCGCGGATGACGGCGGAAGAGATGGGCCGGCTCTGGATCGAGGCGCTCGAGCTCGACGTGACGCCGCCCGGCGAGGGGGCGGCGGCGCCGGGCGACGCGGTGGCCGAGCTCGACCGGCTGATGACTGCCCTGCGCGCCGAGCCGGGCTTTCTCGCCGAGGCACGGTCCGAGATCGACGACATGCTCCGTCACCTGCCGCCCGAAAGGCGCGCGGCGCTCCTGCCCGAGGAGGCGGCGCTCGACGCGCTGGCCGAGCGGCTCACGGCCTCGGGGGCCGAGCAGATGGTGGCGCGGATGCGCGGCGCAGGGCCGGGCGACCCCGGCAAGGAGGGCGTGGGCTGATGCGCCTGCGCCGGCTCGACCTCGACTTCTTCGGCCATTTCGCCGGCCGCAGCTTCGATTTCGGCGAGCGGCCGGAGGGGGGCGCCGACGTGCACGTCATCCACGGCGCCAACGAGTCCGGCAAGACCACGCTGATGGAGGGCTGGCTGCGCCTGCTCTACGGGTTCCCCCTCAGGGAACCCTACGCGTTCCGGCACGGACGGCCGTCTCTGCAGGTCTCGGCAGAGCTCGAGATCGACGACACGACGCGCCGCTTCACGCGGCTGTCGAAGCGCGCGGGCAACCTGCTCGACGGCGCGGGGGCCGCCCTGCCCGAAACGGCGATCTCGCCGGTTCTCGCCGGGCTGTCCGAGGATGATTATCGCAAGCTCCTCTGCCTCGACGACGACACGATCGAGCGCGGGGGCGACGAGATCGCGGCGAGCGAGGGCGATATCGGCCGGCTGCTGTTCTCGGCCGCGGCCGGGGTCGCCGACCTGTCCGGCGTGCTGGACGGCGTGACGGCGGAAGCCGACGCGCTGTTTCGCCCGCGCGCCTCCACCTCGGCCTTCGCGGGGCTGCGGCGGACCCACAAGGACCTCTCCGACCGAATCCGCGAGGCGGATGTCGACGCCCACCGCTACCGCCGGTTGCGCGACGACCTCGCCGCCGCCGAGACGGAGGAGGCGGAATCGCGTGCCGCCCGCCGCGCCCGGCTGGAGGCGCGCGACCGGCTGCGCGCGCAGGCCGCGGCGCTGCCGCTCATGGCCGAGATCGCGGAGACCGACGCCGCGCTCGCCCCCCTCGCCGCCTACCCCGAGACGCTCGACGTCGACCCCGAGCGGCTGGTCGGCATGATGACCGACCGGCTCGGCCACGCCCGCGAGGCCGAGCGGCTGGCCGCCGGGATCGAGGCCGCCCGCGCCGAGCGCGACGGCATACCGCACGCCCCCGACCTCGCCGCCCTGCGCCAGCCGCTCGCCGACCTCAAGCCCATGCGCGACCGCTGCGCGGCGGCCGAGGCCGACCTGCCCCGCCGCCGCGACGCACTCGCGGCGGTGCTGTCCGAGATGCGCGCCCGTCTCGCAGAGATCGGCATCGCCTGCGACGGCGATGTCACCCCGCCCGTGCCCGACGAGCCCACCCTGCGCGCGCTCGAGCGCGCCGTCACGGCCGACGCGGAGGCCGAGGCAGCCCTCGCCACGGCCGCCCGCGAGACCGCGCAGGCGCAGGACGAGGCCGCCGACGCCGCGCGCCGGCTCGCGGCGGCCGAGCAGGCACTCGCCGACCTGCCCGACACCGCGCCCCTGCTCGCCCGCCATGACGCCGAGCGGGTCGCCACCGCCGCCGGCCAGTCCCGGCACGCCCTCCGCCATGCCGAGCGCCAGCGCGAGACGGCGCTGGCCGCGCTTGCGCTCGGCCCGGCCACCTTCGACGCCGCTCCCGCCCTGCCGCTCGCAGCCGACGCCGCCGCCGCGCTCGCCGCCGATCTCGACGCAGCGGCGCAGGACGTCGCGCGGGAGGAGGCGGAACTGGAGAAGGCCGTTGACGCGGAGGCGCGGCTCCTGTCCGAGATCGAGGCGCGCGAGGCGGCGCCGGACCTTGCGACCGACGCCGAGGCGGCGGCGCTCCGGGCCGGGCGCGACCGGCAGTGGCAGGCGCACCGCGCCGCGCTGACGGAGGAGACGGCCGACGCCTTCGAGCGCGCGCTGCGCGCCGACGACGCCGCGACGGCGACCCGGCTCGCCCAGGCTGGCAGGCTCGGCGCGATCCGCGAGAAGCGCGTGGCGCTGGCCGAGGCGGAGCGGCGGCGCGGCACCGCCGAGGGCGCGCTCGAGGCCGCGCGCGGCGCGCTGGAGACGCTGGAGGATCGGCTGGCCGGGCTGCTCTCCGGCCTCGGCCTGCCCTGCGACACCCCCGCCCGCGCCTTCGCCGACTGGGTGCGGCGGGCCGAGGCCGCCCGCGCTGCCGAGCGCGCCGCCGCCGACGAGGCGCGCGGCGCCGCCCCCGCGCTCGAGGCGGCCGGGCAGCTCCGCGCGGCGCTGGCCGAGGCGATGGAGGCGCCCGACACGCCCCTCGACGCGCTGATGGACATGGCGCGCGACCGCGCCGCCGCCCGCGACCGTCAGGCCCTGGCCGTGGCGGCCGCCCGCGAGGCCGCCGCACGGGCCGAGGCCACTCGCGCCCGCCGCGCGACGGACGAGAACGCCGCCGCCGAGCGCCGCAAGGCCGCCGCCGAGGCACTGTCGCAGGCCGCCGCCGCGCTCGGCCTCGGCGCCTGCCCGGTGGCAGACGCGCTCCCCGTCCTGCGGGCGTTGCGCGAAAGGGACACCGAGCGGCAGGGCCTCGCCCGCCAGGTCGACGGGATGGCGCGCGACGCCGCCCGCTTCGCCGAGGCGCTCGCCCCCCACATCGAGGGCCGGGCGGAGCTTGCCGCCCGCTCCCCCGTCGCCGCCTACGACGCGCTCGCCGACCGTGCCGCCGAGGCCGAGGCGGCGCAGACAGGTCGGGCCGCCCTCGCCGATCGCATTTCCGCCGACGAGGCCGCGCTGGCCGACGCACGGGCGGAGGTCGCGCGCATCGACGACGAGACCGCTCTGCTCGCCCGCGCCTTCGACGCCGCGATCCCCGCGACCACGCTGGACGAGTTGCGCGCGGCGGTGGGCCGGGCGCAAGAGGCCGCCCGCCTGCGCGCGCGCCGTGCCGATCTCGAGCGGCAGGTTCTGGGCCGCCTCGGCGCGGACAGCCTCGCCGACGCCCGCGCCGCGCTCGACGGGCTCGACGCCGCCGCCCTCTCCGCCTCGCTGGAGGAGGCCGAGCGCGACATCGACGCCCTCGATGCGCAATGCCGCGAGGCGGGCACGGCGCTGGGGGCTGCGCGGCAGGCGCTCGAGGCCGTGACGGGGGGCGCGGAGGTGGCCGCGCTCGTCTCGCGCCGCCAGACCACCGAGCTGGAGATGGAGCGGACGCTCCTGCGCCATCTCGAGCTGCGCCTCGGCCGGCGCCTCGCCGAGACCGCGATCCGCCGCTACCGCGACGCCCACCGCTCGGGCATGATGGCGGCGGCCGAGGCCGCCTTCCGCGAGCTGACGAACGGCGCCTATGCCCGCCTGACGGTCCAGCCGGAGGGCGACACCGAGGTGCTGGTGGCGGTCGCTTCCGGCCGAGAGGGCGACGGACAGGGCGACGGTGCGGCCAAGCGGGTCGACGCGATGTCGAAAGGCACGAGGTTCCAGCTCTACCTTGCGCTCCGGGCGGCGGCCTACGACCAGATGGTGGCGACGGGCACGGTGCTGCCCTTCTTCTGCGACGACGTGTTCGAGACCTTCGACGAGGAGCGCACGCGCGCCGCCTGCGGGCTCCTGAGGCGGATCGGGCGGGCGGGGCAGGCGATCTATCTCACCCACCACCGCCACGTCGTCGAGATCGCCGAGGAGGTCTGCGCGGGCGATCTGCGCATCCACCGGCTCTGACCGCGGCCGCCCCTCTCAGGGCTTCAGCCGATAGCCGATGCGGATCCAGTGCCAGCACAGCGCGAGCACGACCGCCGTCGCTCCCGAGCAGATGGCGAGGCCGAGCCATGGCGAGCTGTCGGAGGTGCCGAGAACGCCGTGGCGCACCCCGTCGATCAGGTAGAAGACGGGGTTCCAGTGCAACAGCACGTCCATCCACCGCGGCACCGCATCGACCGAGTAGAACGTGCCCGACAGGAACGACAGCGGCGTGATCAGGAAGTTGGTGATCGCCGCCGTCTGGTCGAACTTGGCGGCGTAGATGCCCGTCAGCACCCCCAGCCCGCCGAGGAACGCGCCCCCGAGCGCGAGAAACAAGAGCACCCAGAGCGGGTGGGCGAGACCGGTGCCGAGGAAGATCACGATCGCCGCGATGATCGGAAGCCCCACGAAGAGGCCCCGCGCGATGCCGCCGGCGACGTAGCCCGTCACCAGCTCGCCCGCCGAGAGGGGCGGCATCAGCGTGTCGACGATGTTGCCCTGCACCTTCGAGACCACGACCGAGGACGAGGTGTTGGCGAAGCTCTGCTGGATCACCGTCATCATGGCGAGGCCGGGTGCGAGGAACTGCAGGAACGACACGCCCATCACGTCGGGCCGCGAGGGGCCGATGGCGAGCGAGAACACCACGAGGAACAGCGCGGCGGTCACGGCGGGGGCGAGCAGCGTCTGCCGCCAGATGCTGAGGAAGCGCCGGCATTCCCGCGCGGCCAGCGTCCATGTGCCCAGCCAGTTGACCCGGCCGAACCGGCGCACCCCCATCGCGGCGGCGGCCGGGCCGGCGGCCCCCCGGCGTCGGGCCGTGCCATGGTCGGGGGGCTGCGCCCCGGTCGTCTCGGTCATCTGTCCTCCATCCGGTCTCGGCGGGGCGGCGCGGCCGGCCTGCGCCCCGTCCGTCGCTTTTCCATCCGTCGCTTTTTCCGACCGACGCTTTTCCCGTCGGCCGCTCTGCCATGGGCGGCCGCGGGCCGGCGTGCCTCCGGCACGGCCGGGGGGCGACGGGAGCCATCGGGCCGGGTCCGTTCGATGGGGGCTCCGGCCCGTGCTCCGGCCCGTGCTCCGGCCGTGCCGCCGCCTCCGCCTCGGCACACCCTCCCGCGGTTGTAACGGCCTGCGCAGCGCCCTAGTATATGGCCGCGTCGGAAAGGTCCAACCGCCGACCGGCGCGTCGATATTCCACTCCTGCACGGGTGCGCGCCTCTTCCCCGATGGGCGCACGAGCCCAGCCCCGCCGTCTCCACGACCCACCGTTGCAAGCCTGAGAGAGAGTTCCGCCCATGTCCTGGACCGATGAGCGCGTCGAGCACCTGAAGAAGATGTGGACGGAGGGCAAGAGCGCGAGCCAGATCGCCAAGGAGCTCGGCGGCGTGACCCGCAACGCCGTGATCGGCAAGGTCCACCGCCTCGGCCTGTCGAACCGCAACGGCGGCGGGCCCGAGGCCGCGGGCGCCCCGGCCACGGAAGAGCCGGCCGCGGCCCCGGCTGCCGCCGCCGCCGAGGCGCCCGAGCCCGCGCTGGCCGCGGGCCGGGCCGAGCCGGCCCCCGCGCCCGAGCCGGCCAACGTGTCCGAAGCGCCGGTCGCACCGCCGCGCCGTCAGATCGTGCCGGCCGGCCAGCCGCTGCCGCCGCAGCCCTCGGCCAACGAGATCAGCCCCGAGGCGCTGGCCTCGGTGCGCGAGGTCGAGAAGCGGGCGCTGAGGCTGTCGCTGATGGAGCTGACCGAGCGGACCTGCAAGTGGCCCGTGGGCGACCCGGCGACCGACGATTTCTGGTTCTGCGGGCTGCCGGTGCAGCAGGGCAAGCCCTATTGCGAGGCGCATGTGGGCGTGGCGTTCCAGCCGATGTCGTCGCGCCGCGATCGGCGGCGCTGATCGGCGGCGCTGATCGGGCACGGGGAGGGCGGCGCATGCGCCTCGGCGTCGTGGTGAGCGAGAGTGGCGGCGGCCTCGACGACCGGTTCGCGGCGCTCGCCGAGGCGCTCGGCGTCGAGGGGCTGCGCGTCGTCGGCGCCGTTCAGCGCACCGAGCGCGACGCCGAGGGGCGGCTTTCGGGCATGGAACTGCGCCTCCTGCCCGAGATGGCGCCGCGCGACATCGCCCAGCGCCTCGGCGCCGAGGCCGCGGGCTGCCGCCTCGACCCCGGCGCGCTCGAACAGGCCACCGAAGAGATCGCGCGGCGGGTGGCGGCCGGCGCCGACCTCCTGATCGTGCCCCGATTCGGCGAGAGCGAGGCCGGGGGCGGCGGCTTCCGCGTCGCGATCGCGGCGGCGATGGAGGCGAGCGTTCCGGTGCTCGTGGGCCTCTCGCCGGCGTGGCGCGCGGCCTTCGAGGGCTTCGCCGGCGACCTTGCCGTGGCGCTGCCCCCCGATCCCGGCGTCCTGTGCCGCTGGGCGATGACCCCCACATCCACCTGAACGGCCGCCATTCCGGGGGCGCTCCTGCGTGCGCAGGCAAGGCGCCGCCCGGACCCGCCCGGCAGATCGCGCACGGCACCTCGGGGCGGCAGATGCCGTCGCGGCGCGGGGCGCGCGCGGGGAGCGGCGCTCTTTTCCCGGCGCCCGTGGCCTTTGCCCGGTGCCCATGGCGGGTTATGTGCCGTCGGGCTGGGAGGGCGCACATGGCCGACATCATCGAGATCCGGGGGCTGGAGAAGACCTACGACGACGGGTTCGAGGCGCTCAAGGGCGTCGACCTGACGATCCGCGAGGGCGAGATCCTCGCCCTGCTGGGGCCCAACGGCGCCGGCAAGACGACGCTGATCTCTGCCGTCTGCGGGCTCGTGACCCCCACCGGCGGGCAGGTGACCGTGGGCGGCCACGACATCCTGTCCGACTATCGCGCGGCGCGGTCGCTCATCGGCCTCGTGCCGCAGGAGATCACGATCGAGCCCTTCGAGAAGGTGATCGACACGGTGCGCTTCTCGCGCGGGCTGTTCGGCCGGCCCCGAGACGAGGTGCATATCGAGCGGGTGCTGCGGGCGCTCTCGCTCTGGGAGAAGCGCAACAACCGCAACACGGAGCTATCGGGCGGCATGAAGCGGCGCATCCTGATCGCCAAGGCGCTCGCGCACGAGCCCAAGGTGCTGTTTCTCGACGAGCCGACCGCGGGCGTCGACGTCACGCTGCGCCGCGAGATGTGGGAGCTCGTGCGCCGCCTGCGCGAGGAGGGCGTGACGATCATCCTGACCACCCACTACATCGAGGAGGCCGAGCAGATGGCCGACCGGATCGGCGTCATCGACAAGGGCCGCCTCTTGCTGGTGGAAGAAACCGCCCGGCTGATGCACAAGCTCGGCCGCAAGGAACTGGTGGTGGAGATCGCCGAACCGCTCGCCACCGTGCCGCCGGCGCTCGCCGCCCACGGCGTCACGCTGTCCGACGACGGCTGCCGGCTGATCTACACCTTCGACGCCACCGCCGAGCGCACCGGCATGACCCGGCTCATGGCCGACATCGCCGAGGCCGGCCTGCACCTGCGCGACCTCTCGACCCGCCAGTCGAGCCTCGAGGAGGTGTTCCTGCGGCTGGTCGACGAGGGCGCGGGCGCGATGGACGCCGCCCAATGACCGCGCGTCCCGCACACGGCCTCAACTGGACGTCGATCCGCGCCATCTACAAGTTCGAGATGGCGCGCACCCTGCGCACACTGGGTCAGTCGATCCTGTCGCCCGTCATCACCACGGTGCTCTACTTCGTGGTCTTCGGCGGGGCGATCGGCGGGCGCATCGAGTCGGTCGAGGGGATCGCCTATGGCAGCTTCATCGTGCCCGGGCTGGTGATGCTGACGCTCCTGCAGCAGGCGATCAACAACGCGGCCTTCGGCATCTACTTCCCCAAGTTCATCGGCACGATCTACGAGCTGCTTTCGGCGCCGATCAACTTCCTCGAGATCGTCATCGGCTACGTGGGCGCGGCCGCGACCAAGGCGCTCGGCGTGGCGGTCATCATCCTCGTCACCGCCACGTTCTTCGTCGAGCTCACGGTAATGCACCCGGTGGCGATGCTCGCCTTCCTCGTGCTGACGGCGCTGTCGTTCTCGCTCCTGGGCTTCATCCTGGGCATCTGGGCCCGCAACTTCGAGCAACTCACGCTGGTGCCGCTGTTGGTCGTCACGCCGCTCGTCTTCCTCGGCGGCGCCTTCTACTCCATCGACATGCTGCCCGAGGGCTGGGCGCGGATCACCTATTTCAACCCTGTCCTCTACCTGATCTCGGGCTTCCGCTGGTCGTTCTTCGGCGTGGCCGACGTGGCCCCCTGGATATCGCTGATCGCGGTCGCGGGGTTCCTCGCTGCGTGCATGGGCGTGGTCTGGTGGATCTTCCGCACCGGCTGGCGCATCAAGCCCTGAGCCAGCCTTGACGCGCATCAAGGCGGATGCGCCCTCGCCTCCGCACAGTCCGCCTGCGACACGACCGGGAGGCGCGCAATGCCGGACTACGCGATCGAGGAGATCGGCGAGAGTTCCTATCTCTACGACGAGGGCGAGCGCCCGATGGACCCGCAGGCGATCTCGGCTGAGATGGGCCGCTGCCTCGGCGAGGTGTGGCAAGAGGGGGGAGACGGCTATTCGCCTTGCCCGGCGAGGACCGTCCGGCAGAAGGGGCGGCAGGCGAGGACGGGGCCGAGGCGGATCGTGCATCCGCTTGGGTGAAGCCGAGCCCCGCTCCGCGCGCCAGCCATACCGCCGTCAGAGGGAAGCGCCGCCGCGCCGCGCGCACCGCGCGGCGCCGGGCCCAACGCAGCGAGGGGCCGGCAGGCCCCGAGCGGAGGCGGGAGCACCCCCGGCCAGCACCCCCCGGCCAGCACCCCCGGCCAGCACCCCCGGCCCAATCCCCGTGCGATCGATCACTCTTCCCCCGCGGCCCGGCTTCGCCTATGTGGCGGCGCATGTCCGCGAACCCGCCCGACCTGCGCCCCGACCGTGCCCACGCCGTGCTGACCGAGAGCCGCCGCCCGGGCCAGCCGACCATCGGCATGGTCTCGCTCGGCTGCCCCAAGGCGCTGGTCGACAGCGAACGCATCCTGACGCGCCTGCGCGCCGAGGGCTACGGGCTCTCGCCCGACTACGCCGGTGCCGACGCCGTGATCGTCAACACCTGCGGCTTCCTCGACAGCGCCAAGGCCGAGAGCCTCGAGGCCATCGGCGAGGCGCTCGCCGAGAACGGCCGGGTGATCGTCACCGGCTGCCTCGGGGCCGAGCCCGACTACATCACCGGCGCCCACCCGACCGTGCTCGCCGTCACCGGCCCGCACCAGTACGAGCAGGTGCTCGACGCCGTCCACGCGGCCGTGCCGCCGGCGCCCGACCCCTTCGTCGACCTGCTGCCGGCGCGCGGGATCAGCCTCACCCCGCGCCATTACAGTTATCTCAAGATTTCAGAGGGTTGCAATCACAAGTGCAAGTTCTGCATCATCCCGGACATGCGCGGCACGCTCGTCTCGCGCCCCCGCGCTGCGATCCTGCGCGAGGCCGAGAGGCTTGTCGAGTCCGGGGTGAAAGAGCTCCTCGTCATCAGCCAGGACACCTCGGCCTACGGGATCGACCGGAAGGACGAAAAACCGCAAGGCGAGGCCGCGATCACCGCGCTTGCGCGTGATCTGGGCCGCCTCGGCGCCTGGGTGAGGTTGCATTACGTCTATCCCTACCCGCATGTGCGCGAACTGGTGCCGCTGATGGCCGAGGAGCTGGTGCTGCCTTATCTCGACATACCGTTCCAGCACGCCCACCCCGACACTTTGCGCCGCATGGCACGCCCGGCGGCTGCGGCAAGGACGCTCGACGAGATCGCCGCATGGCGCGCGACCTGCCCCGACATCGCGCTGCGCTCCACCTTCATCGTGGGCTACCCCGGCGAGACCGAGGCTGAGTTCCAGACCCTGCTCGACTGGCTGGACGAGGCGCGCCTCGACCGCGTGGGCTGCTTCACCTACGAGAACGTGGCCGGCGCCCGCTCCAACGCCCTGCCCGACCACGTGCCCGAGGAGGTCAAGCACGAGCGGTGGGAGCGCTTCATGCAAAAGGCGCAGTCGATCTCGGAGGAAAAGCTCGCCGCCCGGGTCGGCACGCGGCAACAGGTGCTGGTCGACCTCGTGGAAGACGACGCCGCCACCTGCCGCACGATGGCCGACGCGCCCGAGATCGACGGCCATCTCTACATCGACGAAGGCCACGAGGGCCTGAGCCCCGGCGATCTCGTCACGGTCGAGATCGACGAGGCGTCCGACTACGATCTCTGGGGCCGGATCGTCGGCTGAGCGCTCGGGGCGCCGCGCCCCTCAATGCGGCTTGAGGGCCTGCAGCGCGGGGCCGTTAGGGCAGAAGTCGGGCGCCCGCCGCGCGCCGTTCGGGCCGCCCGCCGCGGCCAGCCATTGCTGGCAGGCGGCAGAATGCGGGCAGGCGCGGCACGCCGCGATCAGCGCCGCGTAGCCCGACGGGGCGAGCCGCCCTTCTTCCATCGCGGTGGTGAAGTTCAGCCCGATCGAGCGCCCGATCGAGCGGGTCAGCCAGAAGGCGAGATCCGCGTCGTCGTTCGACTGTGCCATGGTGCGATCGCTCCGCCGGCCCGTCACCGGGCCGTGCCTTCGTCCAGTCCCAGCAGCGCGTTGAACCCTGCCGCGTTCACGCAGGGCTTCGGCGCGCGCTCGGCGTCCGGGTTGTCTTCCATCCAGGAGGGGCAACCGCCCGCCCAGCCGCAGCCGCGGCAGCGCTGCACCGTCTCGGCCCAGTCTTCCTGCGAAAGGCGGCCGGCCTCGATCTCGGCCTGCAGGTCGAGCCCCACGGTCTGCGCCATGCCGAGCGCCAGCCAGTAATGCTCGCGCTCGTCGCCGAGCGGCCGGGGGCGGGGGCGGGGGCGGGGGCGGGGGCGGGTGGGTCGGTGCGTGTCGGAGGTGCCGTTCATCTCGGGCCTCGCCTCGCTTGCGTTGCGTACAACGGCATGCTGCGCGAGCCCGCGTCGGGGCGCCTTGATGCAGGTCAAGGCTCCTGTCCTGTCTGCCGCGCCGCCGCTCGCCGCCGCCTCCCCCCGCAGCATGCGGCCGTCGCGTCAGGGCAGCGACGCCGCAACCCGCCGCACCAGCGCCACCCGCTCGGCATTGGGCGGGTGCGTCCCGAGGAAGCGGTCGCCCGGGTCGGGGATGCGCGCAAAGAACTCCGCCCCCCGGACCGGGTCGTATCCCGCGCGGTGGGCGATCACCGTGCCCAGCGCGTCGGCCTCGAGCTCGAACTCGCGCGCGTAGCGCCGCGAGCCCACCGCTGCCCCGAGCCGCAGCGCCGCGTCGACACGCTCCGGCCCCTGGCCGGTCACCTCGGCGAGCCCGCCCAGGACCAGCGCGCCGAGCTCGGCGCTGGCCTGCGAGCGGGGGATGTGCCCCTCGATGTGGTGCGCCGCCTCATGCCCCAGAACGAAGGCGAGCTCGTCCTGGTTGCGTGCATCGGCGATCAGCGCAAGCGAAAAGACGATGGCCGGCCCCCCTCGCGGGTCGATCGTCTGGAAGGCGTTGGGCGGCACGCCCGGCCGGTCGTCGACGTAGATCCGGAAGTCGCAGTCGACGCCCTCGGTCCGCTCCCGGCAGACGCGCTCGGCCACCGGCTCCACGCGCTCCACCACGGAGACGAAGTTGTCCGCTGCCCGCATCGCCGCCGTGCGGAGCGCCGCGCGCTCGTCCGCGGGCAGCTCGGCTCCCGCGGCCCCGGGCGGCGGGACTTGTGGCGGCGGCGCGGGCGCAGCGCAACCTGCGAGCGCGGCAAAGGCGAGGGCGGCGCGTAGGAACGTGAAGCGCATGGCGAACCGGCAGAGCGAGGACACGCGGCACACTAGCAGCCCCCGCGCCCCAAGCCACCCCACGGACCCGTGAGCACGCCTTTCCGCCGGCCCGGCCCCGCCTATCTTCAGGTCATGACGATCACCGTGATCTACAACGCCTCCTGTCCGATCTGCTCGCGCGAGGTCGACGGCTATCGCCGTTACGCCGAGGCGCGCGCCCTGCCCCTGCGCTTCGACGACATGGGCACCGCCGACCTCGCCGCCCTGGGCCTCACGCCCGAGGATGCCGCGCGCCGCCTCCATGTCGTGCGCAACGGCAGACTGCTCGCCGGCGTCCCCGCCTTCGTCGCGCTCTGGTCCGAGATGCCGCGCTTCCGATGGCTCGCCCGCCTCGTCTCGCTCCCCCTCGTCCACCCCCTGGCCGAGGTCGTCTACGAGCGCGCCCTCGCCCCCCTGCTCTACGCGATGCACCGTCGCCGCGTCGCCCGCCGCGCCGCCCGCGCCTGAGCCCCGTCTCCCTCACCGGCCGACCTGCCCCCCCCCGCGGTGCCCTCCGGCCTCTCTTCTTCTTGCCGGAAATATCCCGGGGGGCGCGGGGGGCTGGCCCCCCGCTCAGCCCGGCCGCGTCTCCGCGCCGCCGCAGCCGTAGAGCGCCGCACCCCGGTGCGCGCGCGCCTCGTGCTCGAACTCGAGCGTCGAGTGGCCGATGCCGAACTCGGCGGCGAGCGCGGCCTTGATCTCGCCCTTCACCTCCTCGAGCCGCGGCCAGGCCTCGGCGCGCAGCACCACGTGGGTGTCGAGCGCCGCCGCGTGCTCCTGCATCTGCCACAGGTGGACATGGTGGATGCCGGCGACCCCCTCCACCCGCTCCACCGCGGCGATCACCGCCGCCGGGTCGAGGTGGGGCGGCGCGCCCAGCATCAGAGTGCGGATCGGCCCGCCGATCTCGCGCAGGGCCAGCCACAGGATGTAGCCGGCGATGCCGATTGTTACGACCGGGTCGACCAGCCGCCAGTCGTAAAGCAGGATCAGCGCGCCGCCCCCCACCACCGCGACCGAGGCAAGCGCGTCGGACAGGTTGTGCAGGAAGAGCGCGCGGATGTTCACGCTGCCCTTCTGCATCGACCAGGTGAGCCAGGCCGTCAGCGCGTCGACGCCGAGCGCCACGCAGCCGACGATCACGATGGTCCAGCCGCCCACCTCGGGCGGGCGGGCGAGGCGCATCGCCCCTTCGTAGAGCAGGTAGGCGCCCAGGAGGATCAACGTAGTGTAGTTGATCAGCGCGGCCACGACCTCGATCCGCCCGTAGCCGTAGGTCATCCGCGAATCGGCCGGCCGCCGGGCCACCTTCCGCGCAACGAAGGCGATGACGAGCGAGGCCATGTCGGAGAGATTGTGCAGCGCGTCGGCGATCAGCGCGAGGCTGCCCGAGAGGATGCCGCCCGCCACCTGCGCGACGGTCAGGAGGGCGTTGGCCCAGATCGCCACCTGCACCCGCCGGTCGCCGCTCTCGGGCGAGAGATGGGCATGGCCGTGGTTGTGGGGCATGGGCAATCCTCGGGACGGACGGGGCGTGCAGGGAACCTGCCCGCGCCGCGGGGGTCAAGTCGCGGCGGCCAGCCGCCGAGCGGCGCGGGGCAGTCCGCCTCCCCCAGCCAGAAGAGCATGCCGGCCTGCGTCTCGAGGCCGCAGGGCGCGGGCGGCAGGAGGGCGCGGGAGGTCTCGCGTAACTCTCCAGACGAGACGGCGAGGAAGGCGGGCGCGCCCGCCTCCAGCACGGCGGTCACCCGCTGCTCTGGCGAGTCGCCGTGGATGTCGGGGCGGGGCAGCGTCGGCGCGTCGAGGCGCAGCGAGAGGATGTCGCGCCGCAGTGCAGCTTCACCGAACCGGCCATGTGCTGCGCCAGCGAGATCAGTGCGCTGCTCAAGGTCGGCAGGGCGGGCTTTCCGGCCGTTCACTGCCGGCCGGCACCCGGACTGGCTTTTAGATCATCGCGATCCTTCGGAAACGCGCGCCCTGACGCCTATCCCGGGGCGCTCTGACCTCGCGACGCAGGGATCAGTCGGCCGGACTCATCCACCAACCGCGCCGACCCGAATTTTTTCCGAGGGCCGGGATGGGATCAGCCAAGGCCTCCGTATGCAGATCAAACCCAAAGAAAAGAGCGCGAATGGCTTCACCGCTGCAGATCGACGCGACGACCCTGCTGACGCCCGGCGATCCTGCTCCCGGCTTCATCCAGCGGAGCGTCACCAACCCGCGATACGCCTTCGACAGCGTGGCGGGTCGGTACCTCGTGCTCTGCTTCTACGGCAGCGCGGCCGATCCCCATGCGCAGGTGGCACTTGAGGCTGCCCACGGCCGGCCCGACATCTTCGACGACGACCGGGCCTGTTTCTTCGGCGTGAGCGTCGACCCGGCGGACGAGGCGACCGGACGCGTGGCCAACCGCATCCCCGGCTACAGGCACTTCTGGGATTTCGACCTGACCGCGTCGCAGCGCTACGGCGTCGCCGACAAGGATGCAGACCCCGCCGCGGGGCCGGTCGCGCTGGAGCGGCAATGGGTCGTGATCGACCCCACGATGCGCGTGATCGCCGCGATCCCCTTTCGCGAGGACCGGAGCGACGTGGCGGAGGTGATGCGCATTCTGGACGATCTGCCACCGCCCGCGCGGTTCGCCGGGGTCGAGATCATGGCCCCGATCCTGTTCTTGCCGCGCGTCTTCGAGCCCGACCTCTGCCGCCACCTGATCGGCCTTTACGAGGCAAGAGGAGGACAGGAGAGCGGGTTCATGCGCGAGATCGACGGCAAGACGGTGGGCGTCACCGATCCGGGCTTCAAGCGCCGCAAGGACTACGACATCGCCGATCGCGACCTGATCTCAGCTCTCCGGGCGCGGTTCCTGCGCCGGGTCGTGCCCGAGATCGCGAAGGTCCATCAGTTCAAGGTGACGCGGATGGAGCGCCATATCGTGTCCTGCTACGCCGCCGAGGACGGCGGGCATTTCTCGGCCCACCGCGACAATACCACGAAGGGCACTGCGCATGGCCGCTTCGCCGTTTCGGTGAACCTCAACGACGATTTCGACGGCGGCGAGGTGAGCTTTCCTGAATACGGGCGGCGGAGCTTCAAGGCCCCGCGCGGGGGCGCCGTCGTGTTCTCCTGCTCGCTCCTGCACAAGGTGAACAAGGTCACGCGCGGACGGCGGTATGCCTTCCTGCCCTTCCTCTACGACGACGCGGCGGCGGACATTCGCGAGAAGAACGCGCGCCATGTCGGCGAGACCGGGTCGCCGTATCGTGCGGGGACGCAAGCTCCGGCCGAGAAATCTGAATGAGCCGCGCCCGAAAGGAGACGTGAGCCGCCATGGCCCATGACGATCTCGACATCGTCGGACAGCTCGAGGCCCTTCGGCGCTATGCGCGCGTACTCACGCGCGACGCCGAGGCGGCCGACGACCTCGCCCAGGCGACCTTCGTGCGGGCGCAGGAGCGGCGCGCGACCTTCCGCGACGGCGCGAATGTGCAGGTCTGGCTGATGGCGATCCTGCACAACCTCTTCATCGACGGCCGCCGAAGTGCCCAGGCCGCCGAAGCACGGGAACAGGCCTGGGCCGAGACTCGGCCAACCTTCATGGCGCCCTCCGGCGAGATGGCCGCGAGGCTGGCGCAGCTGCGCGTGGCCTTCCTGTCGCTCAGCGCCGAGCAGCGCGAAGCGCTTCACCTGGTGGCGGTGGAGGGGCTCGGGCCAGCCGAGGCGGCGCAGGTTCTCGGCGTGCCGCCGGGCACGGTCATGTCCCGCGTCGGCAGGGCGCGCGCCGCGCTCCGGGCCTTCGAGGACGGCGCAGCCCATGCAGGGCCCGAGAAACCTTTGAGGGTCGTGGGAGGGCGCGATGAGCGACAGGACTGAGACCGATCCCGAACTGGAGGCCGATGTTCTGGCGCTCCTCCAGGGGCGTCTGGACCCGGACCGAACCTTTGCTGTCGCCGATTACCTGGCCCACCGGCCGGAGCGAACGGCGGGCCTGCTCGCGGATGCGAGAAACACCGCGGCGCTGCGGATGGCCCTTTCCGCGGCAGACGATCCGGCGCCCCCCCAGCTTTTGGCCGAAGCGCACCGCTTGCAGGACCGCCTGCGCGGACAGCGCCTGCTGCGCCGCGTCGCTCCCGTCGCGGCCGCGGTGGCTCTGTTCGCAGCCGGCTGGACCGGCCATGTCGCGTGGCAGGCCGCCGGGCCCGCGGGCGCCCCGCCGCTGGTCGAGGCGGCGCTCGACGCGCAGGCGGCGCTGGAGCTTCGGCACTGGATGGTGTCGCAGCCCGAGAGCGCGGAACTGAATGCCCAGGAAATCGTCGCCGCGCTCGGCGTCGACCTGCCGCCCTTGCCGGAGGACTGGACGGTGCGCGACGTGCAGATCGTCGCGACCCCCGATCGCCCGGCCGTCGCCATCGCCGTCGATGCGCCGGATCTCGGGCGCATCCTCCTGATGGCCGTGGCGCGCAGCACCGACGATGCCGAGGACCCGCCGACCGCCTTCGACTACGAGGGGCGCACCATCGTGCTGTTCGAGCGTGGCCGGTCGTCCTTCGTCCTCGTCGACGAGTCCGGGCATCCCGAGCAACTCGCGCTCGGCGCAGACAGGCTGCTGGCGCAGGACGACTGACCCCGTCCGGCGCCCGCCTCGAAGGGATGCCGGCACCTCCCGAAACTGCCCCGATGGCGACGGAGCCCGGCCATCGGCACATCCAAAGAAGGCTGCGATGCCACCGCAGAAACGACCGAACACGACCGACGAGGGGCCTGCCCGCAGCGTCGCGCGCTCCGTGAGGCAACTGCCGGGACTACCGGCCCGCGGCAGGCGCCTGAATTCGAACCTCTCTCCCTGGGTTCTTGCCCTCTGCATCGCTGTCGCACTGATCCTGCGCGCCACGTCGGCAGCGGAAGCGCAGGGAAGCTGGCAGGACTGGCTGCCGGAGGCGCTCGAGCGTCCCGACGATATCGAAATTGTCGCCGCCCGCCAGATCGGCTCGACCATCCGCATGCCCAAGTTCCGCACCTCCGCCGACACAGAGGATCTTCTCGTCATGTGGGAGACGCCTTGCGTTCGAGCGGCTCCGCCATCGGGCGAGGGCGGGACGGCCCCCTGGACGGGCTGATCGAATTCAGCGGGAGCGAGATCGTGAACGCCAAGATCATCGCCGCCACACAAGGCGAGGATCGTCGCAGCGTGATCGCGATCGCCGCCACCCCCAGCCCCGTGAGCCGCAGCGCCAGGGCGACGGCGAAGATGCCGACCGCCAGCCAGGCGAGGGCCGCAGCACGCTGCGCGGCGTGCACCGCGCCGGCGGGCGGGGCGGGCTCGGTGTCGTGCGGGCGCACGAAGGACATCGGGCGGTCTGCTTGCGTGGTCGCGACGAAGACGCGACGCGATTGTCCATGCCCCCACCGGACGCACCGGTTTGTCGAGGCGCGGCCGCAGGGCTAGGGTGGCGCGGCGGCCCGCTTCGGGCCGGCAGGCGGTTCGCGAGCGGAGGTGCGGCATGGCGCAGGTCGACTATTTTCTCTCCCCCATCTCTCCCAACGTCTACCTTGCCGGCACGCGGGCAGAGGAGATCGCCGCGCGCCACGGCGCGCGCATCGTTTACCGCCCGGTCGACGTGGGCGGCCTCTTCGCGCGCACGGGCGGCACGCCGCTGCCCGAACGCCACGAGAGCCGCAAGGCCTACCGCCTGCAGGAGCTGCGCCGGCAATCGGCCAAGCGCGGTCTCCCGCTCACCCCTCAGCCCGCCCACTACCCCGCCAACCCGGCGCCCGCCTCCTACGCGATCATCGCCGCGCAGGCGGCGGCGGACGAAGGGGCCCGGGGCGATGTGGGGGCGCTTGTCCATGGACTCGCCCGCGCCTGCTGGGCCGAAGAACGCGACATCGCCGCCGACGACGTGGTGCGCGACTGCCTGTCGGCCGCGGGCTTCGACCCAGCGCTCGCCGATAGCGGCCTGCTCGCCGGCGCCGAGGCCTACGCGACGAACCTCGACGAGGCGGTGGCGCGCGGCGTTTTCGGCGTGCCGTTCTGGATCGTGGCCGAGGACGACGAGCGCTTCTGGGGACAGGACAGGCTGGACGACCTCGAGGCGCACCTCGCCTCGCGGGGCTGAGGCACCGTGAGGCGAGGCGCCGCACCTGTCCTTTTGTCGGTCTTGCCCGCGGGGCATGAAGATCGCTATGCCACGGGCGTTAGTTATTGACCTGGGGATCAGTCGGGCCGCTCGGGGGCGGGGTCAGAGCCTGTCCCCGCGGCCCATTCGCGCGGCGTCGGCGTTTCAGACGGCCCGGGGCGCCCTTGGCCCGTCGCCCTCCTCCTCCCGGCCCAATACCGCCAGCAGGGCGTCGACCCGGCCCGCATCCGTCGCCCAGTCGCAGACGAAGCGCGCCCCGAGGGGCGCGCCGTCGGCGCCGCTGTCGAGGTCGGGCTCGGGCAGGTCGGAGGGGTAGTAGGCGGCCCCCGCCGCCCGCAGCCGCCGGTGCAGGGCGCGCGTCAGGCGAGCGAAGACCATGTTGCCCTCCGCGGGGTGATCGAGCGTGACGGCCGGATGCGCGGCGAGCCCGTGGGCGAGCCTCAGCGCTGCCATGTTCGCAGTCTCGGCCATGTCGCGCCACAACCCGCCCTCGAGCCAGGCGACGAGCTGCGCCGCGAGGTAGCGATGTTTCGACACCCTCAGCCCCATCCGCTGCCGCCTCAGCCGTGCCTCGTCGGCCAGGCCCGGGGGCGGGTCGACCAGAACCACCGCCTCGACACCCATCGCCCCCGCCTTGGACGCCCCGAGCGAGAGCGCCGCCGCGCCCGCCGCCCGCACCATCTCACCGGGCGTGCAGCCGAGCGCCACCGCCGCGTTCGACCAGCGCGCCCCGTCGAGATGCAGCGGCAGGCCGTGCGTGCGCGCGACCTCCGCCAGTGCCGAGAGCGCGTCGAGCGTGTAGACGGTGCCCGCCTCGGTCAGTTGCGTGACCGAGATCGCACCGCGACGTGCTGCCGGCTCGGCCGCGGCGCGCGCGGCCAACGCCTCGCCCGCCATCCGCCCGTGGACGGAGGGCACCAGCGCCGTTTCGGCCCCGCCCGAGGCGAGGCCGAGCGCGCCCGCCTCGTCGAGCTCCACATGGGCGATGTCGGTACAGAAGACGCGCGACCACGGCCGGGTCAGCGTGGCCAGCGCCAACGCGTTGGCGGCGATGCCCGTGGGCACCAGCAGCACCTCGGCCCGCGGCGCCTCGAACGTCTCGCGCACGGCGGCGACGGCGCGCGCGGTCCAGTCGTCGGCACCGTAGGGCATGGCGCGGCCCCGGTTGGCCTGCGTCAGCGCGTCGAGGATGGCGGGGTGCACGGGGCCCGCGTTGTCGGACGCGAAGCAGAGATCGGCGCTCATGGCTCGCCCTCCACGACGTGGTCCTCCCACTCCTCCTCCGGCACCTCGAACTCGCTGACGGTGCGCCCCTGCACCGAGATGCCGGCGGCGTGCACGCTCGCGGGGTCGCCCGTCAGCAGGGGGTGCCAGTCGGGCAGATCCTGCCCCTCGGCGAGCAGCTTGTAGGCGCAGGTCGAGGGCATCCAGTAGGCATGCAGGTGGATGTTCTCGGGCGTGAGCGTCACGCATTCGGGCACGAAATGGTGGCGCACCTCGTACTGGACGCAACCGCAGGTCGCGTCGTCGAACAGCCGGCAGGCGACGCGGGTAAAGGCGACCTCGCCGGTCTCCTCGTCCTCCAGCTTGTTCAGGCAGCACTTGCCGCAGCCGTCGCAGAGCGCCTCCCACTCGCGGGGGGTCAGCTCGTGCAGCGCGTGCCGCTCCCAGAAGCGGGGGCGCAGGCCGTCGCGCGGGATCGGCGCCGCCTTCGCCCGCCTCGGGCCGCTCACGGCGCGGCCTCCGCCGCGAGCAGGGTGCGGGCCTTGTCGGAGTCGCGATGCATCTGCGCGATCAGAGCCTCGACGCTGTCGAACGTCGCCTCCGCGCGCAGGAAGTCCACCAGCGCCACCGAGAGGGTGGCGCCGTAGAGGTCGCCCGCGAAGTCGAACAGGTGCACCTCGAGGTTCGGCGCATGCGCGCCGAACTGGGGCCGCACGCCGAGCGAGGCAACGCCGCGAAGGGCGCCGGCATGGGGGCCGTCGAGCACGTCGACGAGCACCGCGTAGACACCGAATCGCGGCCGGTGCAGGCGCCCGAGGCTCATGTTGGCCGTAGGGAAGCCGAGCTCGCGTCCGCGCTTGTCGCCGTGGAGCACGGCGCCCTCGATCCGGTGCCAGTGGCCGAGCATGGCGGCGGCATCGCGCGGGCGCCCCTCGTTCAGCGCAGCGCGGATCGCGGTGGAGGAAACGCGCGCGCCCGCCGCCTCGACCTGCACCAGCTCGGCCACCGTCACGCCGAAGCCGTGCGCGGCCCCCTCCGCGCGCAGCGTCTCGGGCGTGCCCGTGCGGCCGAGGCCGTAGCAGAAATCGGCACCCACGGTGACATGGGCAAGGCCCAGGCCGCCCGCGAGCACCTGCGACGAGAACACCGCGTGCGGCATCGGGCGGATCGCACCGAAATCGAGCTCGAAGAGCAGCTCGACCCCCAGCTTCTCGAGCCGGTGGGCGCGCGCCTCGGGGTCGGTCAGACGAAAGGGCGGCTCGTCGGGCCGGAAGACCTCGCGCGGATGCGGCTCGAATGTCAGCACCGCGAGCGGCGCGCCGGCAGCCCGCCCGGTCGCGTTCCGCGCCGTCTCGAGCACCTGCTGGTGGCCCAGATGCACGCCGTCGAAATTGCCGATGGCGGCGGTCGCGCCCCGGTCGGCGGCGGTCACGTCCTCGAGGCGGCGGATGCGCTTCATGGCCGCCGACCTAGCGGCGGCGGTGGGGATGCGCAAGGCGACCGCAGCCCGTCCGTCTCGTGGATCTGCGCGAAGGCCCGGCGGGCACGCCAGCGGCCAGCCGCGCGATGCGTATTTCAGACAGAAAGAAGCCGAAGGCGCGCACCTGCCGGCTTCTTTCTGTCTGCACTGCGCGGCGCGGCGAATACGGCCCGGGCGCCGCCCGCGCGCTCAGGCGGCATCCCGGGCGGCGCCCTTCCAGGCCCAGGGCCGCGTGTAGTGGCCGAGCGCCTCGCGCAGGGCGGCCTCGTCGACCTCGCCGGTCTTCTCGAGGATGGCGACGAGTCCGAGCTTGCGGTCCTCCTCGACATCCACGACCCGCGCGGCGATGCCGGCCTCGCACAGCGCCGCGTCGTAGACCCGGCAGATCGCGCGGCGCCGCAGGTCGGGCTTGAAGATCTTGCCCACGGCTGTCTTGGGCAGTTCGTCGAGGATCTCGATGCGCTTGGGCATCGCCGCGCGCTCGGAGATGCGGCCGCGGCAGAACTCGAGCAGATCCTCCTCGGTGACCGAAGCGCCCGAGACGAGCTCGACATAGGCCACCGGCAATTCGCCCGCATGGGCGTCGGGCTGGCCGATCGCGCCGGCCGAGGCGACCGCGTCATGCGCGAGCAGCGCCTCCTCGATCAGCGCGGGGTCGATGTTGTGCCCGCCGCGGATGATGAGATCCTTCGCGCGTCCGGTGATCCAGAGGTAGCCGTCGGCGTCCATCCGGCCGAGATCGCCGGTGCGCAGGTAGATGTCGTAGTGGAACAGGTTCCGGTTACGGTCGGACTCGGTGTAGGTCGAGCCTGCGTAGACGCCGGGATTGGCCACGCAGATCTCGCCCACCTCGTCGACGCCGCATTCGCGCACGCCCTCGTCGGCGGTGTGGATCAGGATCTTGACGTCGGTATGGGGAAACGGGATGCCGACCGAGCCGATCTTTTTCGGCCCGTCGACGGGGTTGCACGACACGAGGCAGGTCGCCTCGGTCAGGCCGTAGCCCTCGATGATGTTCACCCCGCACGCCTTCTCGAAGCGGCGGTAGAGTTCGACCGGCAGCGGCGCCGAGCCCGAGAACGCACTCTTGAGCGACTTCAGGTCGGCGTTGACGGGCCGCTGCATGAGCGCCGAGAAGGCCGTCGGCACCCCGATCATGAAGGTGACCTGCCAGCGCTCGACCAGCTTCCAGAAATTGTCGATCACACCCTCGCCCCGGTAGCCCGCAGGCGTGGGGAAGACGACATGCGCACCGGACGCGATCATCGACATCAGGATCGGGTGGCAGGCGAAGACGTGGAACAGCGGCAGCGGGCAGAGGATCACGTCGTCTTCGGTGAAGAGCAGCCGCTTGCCGATCCAGCCGTTGTAGATCATCCCCGAATTGAGGTGCCGGGCGACCTTGGGCATCCCCGTCGTGCCGCCGGTATGGAAATAGGCCGCCACCCGGTCGCGGTCGGCATCGACGAAGTCGAGGCTGCCGCCGGCCCGCTTCGCCATCTCGGCGTTGAAGTCGAGCACCGTTGCCTTGTGGGCGACCGGGTTCGCGGGCCGGATCAGCGGCACGAGGAACTTCTTCAGCCCCGTCAGGTAGCGCAGCAGGTCGACCTCGAGGACATGGGTGACGTCGGGCGCCATCTCCACCGCCTTCGCCGCCTTCTGCGCCACGTCGGTCTTGGGGAACGACTTGAGCGTGACAAGAACCCTGGCGTTGGTCTGCCGCAGGATCGAGGCGATCTTCTCGGGCTCGAGGAGCGGGTTGATCGGGTTGGCGATGCCCGCCACGCCGCCGCCGAGCAGGGTGAAGACCGCCTCGTTGCAGTTGGGCAACAGGTAGGCGACCGTGTCCTCCTCGCCGACGCCGAGATCGCGGAAGAGATTCGCGGCCTGGGTCACGCGGGCGTGCAGGCCGGCCCAGGTCAGCGTCTCGGCCGGCGCGCCGGGGTCGGACAGGAGCTGAAAGCTGATCGCCGGGCGCTGCCCCCATGTCTCCTTCGCATGCGTCACGAACTGGTAGAGCGTGCGGGGCACCTCGCGTTCGGCCCAGGGCATCTCGGTCTCGATCGCGTCGCGGTCGGCGACGCCGGCGAAGGTGGTCATCGGTTCTCCTCCCTGTGCCCCGGCGTTCCCCGGGGTCGTGGGCCGATGTTGGGCAGCGAGGCCGCAAGGCGCAAGCGTGACGCCGCGGTTCGCCGTCCGGGCGCATGCTTCCCGTTGCCTCTGCCGGCAGGCCCGCCGAGAAGGCGGGGGGAGGAGCCCCGACCATGACACCCGATCGCACGGAGCGGCCGGCCGAGCCGCCGGCCTGCGCGGCAGCCTGCTGTTGACGGGGGCCATGGGCGGCTTCGCAGTCGAGGATGCCGTCCTGAAGGAGGTCGCGCGCGCTACCGGTGAGCGAGGTGCTCACGCTCTTCGGCGCGGCCGGCATGGCGCTGTTCGCCGCGCTCTGCCTCTGTCGGGGCGCGCGGCCGGTGACGCCGGCGATGCTGACGCCGCTGATTCTGGTGCGCGCGGTCTGCGAGGTAACGGGGCGCGCCGGGCACACGCTGGCGCTGGCGCTCGCCGGGCTGTCGCTGACCTCGGTCATCCTGCAGGCCACGCCGCTGGTGGTGATCCGGGGGCGGCGCTGCTGTTCGGCGAGCGGGTGGGCTGGCGGCGCGCGGCGGCGGTGACCGTTGGCTTCGCCGGCGTGCTTGTGGTGCTGCGGCGGGGGGCCGAAGGGCTGGGCGCCGGCGCGATCTTCGCGCTGCTGAGGATGCTCGGCTTCGCGGGCCGCGACCTCGCCACCCGGGCGGCGCCGCCCGCCATGACCACCGCGCAACTGGGCATGCTCGGCTTCGGCGCGCTGGTGGTCGCGGGCGCCCTGCTGCTCGCGGTCTCGGGCGGGGCGGTCTGCCGGGGGCGCGGGCGGTCGGCGCGGTGGCGGCGGCGACCCTCGTGAGGGTGCTGGCCTACGCGCTGCTGACCGCGGCGATGCGCACCGGCGAGGTCTCGGCGGTCCCCCCCCTTCCGCTACACGCGCATCGTGTTCGGCCTCAGTCTCGGCGCGGCCGTCTTCGGCGAGCAGCTCGACGGCTGGGCGCTCGCGGGGGTGGCGCTGATCGCGGGCAGCGGCCTCTACTCGCTCCTGCGGGAGCGCCGCGTTGCCCGTGGGTGATCCGGCGGCGCGCCTGCGGCGCATTCCCTTGTCCGGCGCCCGTTCCGGGCGCGCGCCTCCGGCGGGAGTATTTGGGCCAGGATGATGGAACGAGACGGCCCGGACGGTCGGCTCAGCGCCCCGGCTCGGCGGCGAGGGGCGCGCCAGCCATCAGGCGCGCCATCTCGATCAGTCGGTTCGAGAAACCCCATTCGTTATCGTACCAGCCGAAGATTCGGGCAAGACCGCCCTCGGCCACGGTGATCTCGGGGGCCTGGAGAACGACGCTCTCGGGGCGGCCGCGCAGATCGGAAGAAACCAGCGGCTCGTCCTCCCACCCGATGAGGCGGCCGCTCGCGGAGCGGAGGGTCGCGCGGAGCTCGTCGGTCGTGGGAGCGGCGCGCAGACTCACCATCAGGTCGATGGCGCTGACGCTGGCGGTCGGCACCCGGACCGCGCGCGCGGTGACCCGATCGGCGAGGTGGGGGAGGACGACGCCCACGAGGCGGCCGGCGGAGGTGGAGGTCGGCACCATCGAAAGCGCCGCCGCGCGGGAGCGCTCGAGCGGACCGCGCGGCGTGTCGACCGTGGGCTGGCTGCCGGTGTAGCAGTGGATCGTCGTCATGTGGCCGCTCTCGACGCCGAAGGCAGCGTCGACCAGCTTCAGCAGCGGGGCGAGCGCGTTGGTCGTGCACGAGGCGTTCGAGACGATGCGCGCGCCCTGCGCCTGCTCTTCGTTGGCGCCGATGACGGCGGTCACCTCGGCCGCGGCCGAAGGGCCCGAGATCAGAACCCGCCCCGCGCCCGCCCGCAGGCCGCGCTCGGCCACCTCGTGCCGCTCGGCACGTCCGGTGCACTCGAGCACGACGTCGACGCCCGCGAGGTCGAGCGCCGAGATGTCAGGCGCGTCGGTGAAGGGGATGGCACGGCCCTCGACCACCAGCGCGCGCCCCTCCAGGCGCGCCTCGCCGGGAAAGGCGCCGAAGACCGAATCGTGCCGGAACAGGTAGGCGCAGGTCTGCGCATCGGCGATGTCGTTGAGCGCCACGACCTCGACCCCGGGCGCCCGGCCCGTTTCCACAAGACGCAGCACCGACCGGCCGATCCGGCCGAAGCCGTTTATCGCGAGGCGGACGGGGCGGGTCATCGGCTCAGAAATCGACACTCTGCGCAACGCCCCGCTCGACCGCCAGCCGCAACGCCCGGTCAGCCACCGCGAGGTCCTGCAGCCCGACGCCGGTGCCGTCGAAGAGGGTGATCTCGTCGGCAGAGGTGCGGCCCGGGTGTGTGCCCTCGATCACCTGCCCGATCGTTGCGATGTCGGTCTCGGCCTTCAGCCCCGCCTTGACCGCGTGCTGCGCCTCGCCGAGCGTGATCGACTGCGCCACCTCGTCGGTGAAGACGGTCGCGCGGGCGACGAGCGCCGCGTCCACCTCCTGCTTGCCCACCGTGTCGGTGCCCATGCAGGCGAGATGCGTGCCGGGCCGCACATGGGCGGCCATGAGCGAGGGCGCGAAGGACGAGGTGATCGTCACGACCACGTCCGCCTGCGCACCGAGTTCCTCGAGCGAGACCGCCTCGAAGGGCAGGCCCAGCGCCTTCGCCGTCTCGGCGAGCCGCGGCAGCATCTCGGGGTGATAGTTCCAGCCCACCACCTTCTCGAAGGCGCGCTGGCGAACCGCCGCCCGCATCTGGAAGGCCGACTGGTGACCGGCGCCGACCATGCCGAGCACCTTCGCATCCGGCCGCGCGAGGTGCCGGATCGACACCGCCGAGGCGGCCGCGGTGCGCAAGGCGGTCAGCAGATTCCCCCCAACCAGCGCCTTGCACTGCCCGGTGTCGGCATCGAACAGGACCACGGTCGACTGGTGGTTGGTCAGGCCGCGCCCGGCATTGCCCGGCCAGTAGCCGCCCGACTTCAGCCCAAGCACCAGCCCCGCCCGGTCGAAGCCCGACTTGAAGCCGTAGAGCGCGTCGGCATGGCCGATCGCCTCGCGCACCACCGGAAAGTTGGTCGCATCCCCCCGCGCCATGGCGGCGAACACTGCCTCGACCGCCTCGAAGGCCGCCTGCTCGTCCACCAGGCCGGCGATCTCCGCCTCCGGAACGATGATCATTCCCCTGCCCCTTCCACATCGCGGCGCGCGCGCTTCGCCCGGGGCGCTGCCCCGCACCTTCTTCTTGCTTCAAATATCCCCGCCGGAGGCTCCCGCACCATCCGCCGGAGCCCCCGGCGGGCACCTCGCGCCTCAGTAGGCCTTGCCGCGCGCCGAGACCGGCCAGACCGCCTCGACCTTGCCGCCGCGCACGCCGACATACCAGTCGTGCACGTTGCAGGTCGGGTCGCAGTGGCCCGGCACGAGGCGCAGCTTCTCGTTGACCTTCAGCACGCCGCCCTCGTCCTCGATCACGCCGTGCTCGTCCGAGCACTTGACGTATTTCACGTCGTCGCGCCCGTAGATGAACGGCAGCCCCGAATCGACCGACTGCGCCTTGAGTCCGGCGTCGCAGATGGCCTTGGCGGGCTTGGCGTGCGACATCACCGAGGTCAGCAGGAACAGCGCGTTCTCCCACTCGCCCTGGTCGATGCGATTGCCTTCCTTGTCCAGGATGCGGCCGTAATCGGCATCCATGAAGGCATATGACCCGCACTGAAGCTCGTTGTAGACCCCCGAGGTCGACTCGAAATAGTAGGAGCCGGTGCCGCCGCCGCCGACGATGTCACACTCCAGCCCCTCCGCCTTCAGTGCCTCGACCGCGTCCTTCACCATGGCCACCGCCACGTCGATCTTGGCCTTGCGGTCGTCGTAGGAATCCATGTGCTGCATGGCGCCCTGGTAGGCCTGGAGACCGGCGAACTTCAGCCCCGGCGCGGCGTCGATCGCCTTGGCGATGCGCACCACGTCTTCCGTTTTCGTCACGCCGCAGCGGCCGGCGCCGCAGTCGATCTCGACCAGCGCCTCGATCTGCGTTCCGTGCTTCGTGGCGGCGGCCGACAGGTCGGCCACGTTCGCCTCGTCGTCGACGCAGACCAGCACGCGCGCGCCGAGCCTGGGCATGCGTGCGAGGCGGTCGATCTTGGCGGGGTCGCGCACCTGGTTCGACACCATCACGTCGGTGATGCCGCCGCGGGCGAAGACCTCGGCCTCCGACACCTTCTGGCAGCACACGCCGCAGGCGCCGCCGAGCTCCATCTGGAGCTTGGCCACGTCGACCGACTTGTGCATCTTGCCGTGCACCCGGTGGCGCATGCCGTGCGCCTTGGCGTAGTCGCCCATCTTCCTGATGTTGCGCTCGAGCGCGTCGAGATCGAGCACGAGGCAGGGGGTCTGGATCTCGCTCTCGTCCATCCCCGGCAGCGCGGGAATGTCGTAGCCGACCTCGTAGTCGTCGAGTTGCGTCACGTCCTTCATCTCGAAATCCCTCTCAGGTCAAGCGCGGGCGCGCGGCCGGCGCGCGGGTGGGTGGGCGGGGCGCGACGGCCGCGCGCCCGGCCTCTCAGCTCTTCATCCAGGGCAGCTTGTCGAGATCGACGTTGCCGCCCGTCACGATCACGCCGACGCGCTTGCCCCGGAACACATCCGGGTTCTTCAGGATCACCGCAAGAGGCACCGCGCAGGAGGGCTCCATCACGATCTTCATGCGCGCCCAGGTCAGCTTCATCGCGTCGACGATCTCGTCCTCCGACGCGGTCAGGATATCGGTGACGTAGCTCGACACGAAATGCCACGTGCGCTCCTTCAGCGGCACCTTGAGCCCGTCGGCCACCGTCTGCGGCGCGTCGTCGGCGATGATGTGACCGGCCCTGAAACTGCGAAAGGCGTCGTCGGCCTGCTCGGGCTCGGCGGCGTAGATCTCGACATGGGGCGCGATCTCCGACAGCGTCAGGCAGGTGCCCGAGACCATGCCGCCGCCCCCGATAGGCGCGATCACGGCATCCAGCCCCTCGACCTGCTCCATCAGCTCGCGCGAGCACGTCCCCTGCCCCGCGATCACGCGCGGGTCGTTGTAGGGGTGGACGAAATCGGCCCCCGTCGCTTCCTGCACCTCGGCGAACACCGCCTCGCGCGAGGTCGTCGACGCCTCGCACTCGGTGATCTGCCCGCCATAGCCGCGCACGGCGGCCTTCTTGGCTTCCGGCGCCGTCCCGGGCATCACCACGTGGCACGGGATGCCCCGGCGCCCTGCGGCGTAGGAGAGCGACAGCGCGTGGTTGCCGCTCGAATGAGTCGCCACGCCCCGCGCCGCCTGCTCGTCGGACAGGCCGAACACCGCGTTGCAGGCGCCGCGCACCTTGAAGGCGCCGGCCTTCTGGAAGTTCTCGCACTTGAAGAAGAGCGAGGCGCCCGACATCTCGTCGAAGGTCGTCGAGGTCAGGACGGGCGTGTTGTGGATGTAGGGGCGGATGCGCTCGTGCGCCGCCACCACGTCGTCGTAGGTCGGAATGTCGAGCCCGGCGATGTCCTTCATCTGTCCCTCCTCACTCGGCCGCGAGGCCGAGGGCCGCGCCCTCGACCGTGGCACGATACTGCGCCTGCGCGGCGGCGACACCAGAGCCCGGCGCGAATTTCACGCCCAGATCCGACATGACCATTTCCGCGGCGGACAGGCCCGCGAGCGCCTGCACGTCGGTCAGCATCCCCAGATGCCCGATGCGGAAGACCTTGCCCGCGACCTCGCCGAGGCCGGTGCCGAAGGCGACGCCGTAGGTCTGCGCCGCACGCGCGACGAAGGCGTTGGCGTCAATCCCCTCGGGCATCCGCACGGCAGAGACGGTGTCGGACTGGACCGCCCGCGTCTCGGCGCAGAGGGTCAGCCCCCAAGCCTCGACCGCCGCCCGCACGCCGCCCGCGATCCGGGCGTGGCGGGCGAAGACGGCGTCCAGCCCCTCGCCCAGCAGCATGTCGCAGGCCACGCGCAGGCCGTTCATCAGGCCCACCGCGGGCGTGTAGGGGTAGCCCGAATTGGCGTAGGCGCCCATCATGTCGCGGAAATCGTAGAAGGTGCGCGGCAGGTCGGCGGCCTCCATCGCGCGGCGCGCCTTCGCGCTGACGCCCACGATGGCGAGGCCCGGCGGCAGCATGAAGCCCTTCTGGCTGCCCGTCACGGCGAGGTCGACGCCCCACTCGTCCATCCGGAACTCCATCGAGCCGATCGACGACACGCCGTCGACCATCAACAGCGCCGGGTGGCCGGCCGCGTCGAGCGCCTTGCGGATGGCGGCGATGTCGGAGACGACGCCGGTCGCCGTCTCGTTGTGCGTGGCGAGCACCGCCTTGATGGCGTGGCCGGTATCGGCGCGCAGCGCCGCTTCGTAGCGCGTGGCGTCGAGCCCCTCTCCCCAGCGATGCTCGACCACCTCCACCTCGAGGCCGAAGCGCTGGCACATGTCGATCCAGCGGTGCGAGAACATGCCGTTGCGGCCCGCGAGCACGCGGTCGCCTTTCGACAGGGTGTTGGCGATCGACGCCTCCCACCCCCCGGTGCCGGTGGCGGGAAAGACAATGACCTCGCCGGCCTCCGTCTTGAGCACGCGCTTCACGCCGGCGAGCGCGGGGTGCAGAATCTCGGCGAAGGCGGGCGAGCGATGGTCGAGCGTGGGCATGTCGCATGCCTTGCGCAGGACCTCGGGAATGTTTGTCGGGCCGGGGATGAAGACCGGGTTGACGCTGGTCATGGTGCTGTCCCTTCTCAGGCGGTGCCTTCCCATACAGCGCCCTGCCCAATGGGCGCAATTTTTTTGAATTGCTTTTGCGCAGGCTGAAAAATAGAATGTTCTTGCGCCAGATCAGGGGCTTAAGTTTTTTCACCTTCCCATGCTGCAAATGCGAAACTGAAAAATGGATGAGTCACCGCCCACGCGCCGGCCGCGCGGCCGCCCCCGCGCCTTCTCCGACAAGACCGAGCAGAACACGATCCAGTCGCTCGACCGCGCCATGGGGGTGCTCGAGGGGCTGGCCGAGGCGGGCACGGCCACGCTGACAGAGCTCGCCACCGGCACCGGCCAGTCGCCGGCCACGGTCTATCGCGTGCTGGTGACGCTCGAGGCGCGCGGCATCGTGGAGTTGCGCGCGGAGGATCAGACATGGGCCGTGGGCCCTCGTGCCTTCCTGATCGGCTCGTCCTTCCTGCGCCGCGCCTCGGTGGTGGAGCGGGCACGGGTGCCGATGCGGCATCTGCGCGACGAGACGGGCGAGACGGCCAATCTCGGGGTGCCGCGCGGCGACGAGGTGATGTTCGTCAGCCAGGTCGAGACCCATGCCTCGCTGCGGGCCTTCTTCCCGCCAGGCACGCTCTCGCCGCTGCACGCCTCCGGCATCGGCAAGGCCCTGCTCGCGTGGTTCGACGCGCCGCGCCGGGCGGCCTACCTCGCCGGCGCCGAGCTGACCCGGTTCACCGGGCACACCATCACCTCGCCCGACGCGCTGGCCGAGGACCTCGAGCGCATCCGCGTGCGCGGCTACGCCCTCGACGACGAGGAGAAGGCGGAAGGAATGCGCTGCGTCGCGGCTCCCGTCTTCGACGCGACGGGCGAGGCGGTGGCCGGCCTGTCGGTCTCGGGCCCCGTCAGCCGGGTGACGCCCGACAATGCCGGCCGCCTCGGCGCACAGGTCGCCCGCGCCGCCGCCGAGCTATCCGCCGCGCTCGGGGCGCCGGCACGCGGGTGAGCGGCGGCTCTCCCCGGCCCCGTCTCCGCCCCGTCATTGGCCCGGCTGGCGCGGCCGGGCCGATGCCCGACAGGGACGGGCGGCGCGCGCCGCCCCTGTTGCCCCCCGCCCGCCCGTGCTACCCGCACGTCCAAGCAAACCCAGAGAGCCGCCGATGACCGCCACCTTCCCAGACAAGGCCGTGATGGCCGAGCTCACCGCCCGCATGCTGATGGAGATCGAGGCGATCCACTTCCGCCCCGAAGAGCCGTATCACTTCACCTCGGGCCTCGCGAGCCCGGTCTACATCGACTGCCGCAAGCTGATCTCTTATCCGCGCATCCGCTCCACGCTGATGGATTTCTCCGTCGCCACCATCCTGCGCGAGGTCGGCTTCGAGCGGATCGACGCGGTGGCGGGGGGCGAGACGGCGGGCATCCCCTTCGCGGCGTGGATCGCCGAGCGGATGGGCCTGCCGATGGTCTACGTTCGCAAGAAGCCCAAGGGCTTCGGCCGCGACGCACAGATCGAGGGCCACCTGCCCGACGGCGCCCGCACCCTGCTTGTCGAGGACCTGACGACCGACGGCGGCAGCAAGATCCGCTTTTGCGAGGCGATCCGCGCGGCGGGGGGCGAGGTCGCGCACACCGCCGTCATCTTCTACTACGACATCTTTCCCGAGACGCGGCCCACGCTGGCCCGCCACGGTATCGCGCTGCACGCGCTGGCGACGTGGCACGACGTGCTGGCAGTCGCCCGCGCAGAGGGCCGGTTCGACGACGCGACGCTGGGAGAGGTGGCGCGCTTCCTCGAGGCGCCGCTCGACTGGTCGGGCCGCCACGGCGGGGTGACCGAAATCGCCTCCTGAGCCGGAGAAGCCGCCACTCGACGGCCTCGAGGTGCGCTGTTGCCGCCTCCCTCCGCGTCGGGGATCTGCCATGACGGCGGTCTGACGGCAGGGGACGGGTGCCGCCGTCACCCGTGGCCCTGACGGCTGGCCATGGCCCGCGATCTGCGGCACACCGGCGGGGCGGCGGCCGACGCCGCATCGACAGGAAGGGACATCCCGTGACCGACCCCGCCGATTTGGGCGCCGTGGAGGCGCGCCGCCTGATCGCCCGCCGCCAGCTCTCGCCCGTCGAGCTGGCAGAGGCCTGCATCGCCCGCGTCGAGGCGGTGAACCACGCGGTCAACGCGCTCGTCGCACACGACTTCGACCGCCTGCGCGCCGAGGCCCGCACCGCCGAAGCGGCGGTGATGGAGGGGCGCGCGCTCGGCCCCCTGCACGGCCTGCCGGTGGCCATCAAGGACATGAACGACGTCGCCGGCCTGCCCACGACCTACGGCTCCGAGGTGTTCGCCGGCAACGTGCCGACGCACGACGACGCGCTCGTGGCCGCGATCCGCGCCGCGGGCGGGCTGATCCTCGGCAAGACGAACGTGCCCGAATGGTCGGCCGGGGCCAACACGCGCAACCGGGTCTACGGTGTCACCGCCAACCCCCACGACGTGACACGCTCGGCCGCGGGCTCATCGGGCGGCTCGGCGGTGGCGCTGGCCACCGGGATGGCGCCGCTCGCCACCGGCTCCGACCTCGGCGGCAGCCTGCGCAACCCGGCCGCCTTCTGCGGGGTGACGGGCTTCCGCCCCTCGCCGGGCGTGGTGCCGGGGCCGGGGCGCGAGATGGCGCTCCTGCCGCTGTCGACCGATGGGCCGATGGCGCGCACGCCGGGCGACGCCGCCCTGCTTCTGTCGGTGCTCGCCCGTCCGGACGCGCGCGACCCCTGGTCCCGTGGAATCGCCCTGCCCGCCCCGCTGCCTGCGGTGGATCTCTCGGCTCTCCGCGTGGCGGCGACCGAGGATTTCGGCTTCGCCCCCACCGAGGGGATCGTGCGCGCGACCTTCCGCGACCGGGTGGAGCGGCTCGCCCCCCATCTCGGCCCGCTGGCCGAGCGCGCGCCCGACTGCACGGGCGCCGACCGGATCTTCGCCGTCCTGCGCGCCGTGGGCTTCCTCGGCCACCATCGCGACCTGCTCGCGCGCCACCCCGGCAAGGTCGGCCCAAACGTGCGCGCCAATGTCGAGGAAGGACAGGCCTGCACGGCGGCCGATGTGGCCGAGGCGCTCGCCGCGCAGGGCGTCTACCACCGCGCCTGGGCGGCCTTCTTCGACGAGGTCGACATCCTGCTCTGCCCCGCGGTCTGCATCAGCCCGCGCCCGTGGACAGAGCTCTACCCCACCGAGATTGACGGCGTGCCGACGCGCAGCTACTATCACTGGCTCGGCTGCGCCTATGCCACCACGCTCGCCGGGCACCCCTCCGTCTCGATTCCCTGCGGCCGCGACCGGGCCGGCCTGCCCTTCGGCCTTCAGGTGGTCGGCCGGCGGCACGACGACGCGCGCGTGCTGGCCGTCGCGCGGGAACTCTCCGCCGTCATCGCGGCGGACGAGGCGATGCGGCTGCCTCCGCCCGACCTCACAACCCTGCGCGCCGCGCCGCCGCTCCGCGAGGCCGAAGGGTTCCACGCGCTCTAGGGCCGAATGTTCGAAAAGGACAAGCCGACCGTCCGGGCGCGTCGCGCCACGGACATCGGGCATGGTCTGAATCGAACATGTGCGCAGCGGGCCGCCCATGCAGACGAGGACCCCCCGGGCGCGCATCGCAGGCGTCGGCGTCGCCGCGCCCGGCCGCGCCCGCCCGGCGCGCCCAGGTCCGGCGCGCCCGCGTGTGGCGGCGACCCGTGGCGCCGCATCACGGGCCGGCGCCGGCGCCAGGCCAGGGGGCGGCGCGGCGCTCCGCCGAGGCCGGAGAGCGAGACGCCCCCGGCGGACGCCGAGCCGCTGCCCGAGCCCCCCGCGCCGTCCCCGCCGCCGCGCGTCCCGGGTTCGGCCGCCCCGGCCTTTACGAGCGGCCGCGCGGCGGCAAGGAGCGCCCCCGGCGCCGCGTCGATGGCCGGATCGCGCCGCCCCAGAGGTGGCGGCGGCACCCAGTCGGTCTCGGCCGGGATCGACGCGAAGGCCGCGTCGATCAGCCGGGCCACGCTCGCCGCCCGCGCCGCCGACGAGGCTTCGCCGAAGACGGTGGCGATGACCCAGCGCTCGCCCCGCACGGCCGAGGCGGCGAGGGTGTAGCCCGCCGCCCGCGTGTAGCCGGTCTTGACGCCGTCCGCCCCCGCATAGCCCGACAGGAAGCGCCGGTTGGTATGCGCCACGCGCCGCACCCCCGCATCCGCCTCGAGCCGCGAGAACAGCGCCCAGTCGCCGGGGAAGTCGAAGCGCAGGCGGCGGGCGAGGATCGACATGTCGCGCGCCGTGCTGAGGTGCCCCGCCTCGGTCAGCCCGTGGGCATTGGCAAAGCTCGTGCCCGTCATACCCATTGCCGCGGCGGTCTCGTTCATCCGCGACACGAACGCCGCCTCGTCGCCCGCGATGGCCTCGGCGAGGGCGGTGGCGGCATCGTTGGCCGATTTCACAGCCACTGCCCGCACGAGGTGGCGCAGCGCGATGCGCTGGCCCGCGCGCAGGCCGAGGCGCGAGCCGGGCTCCGCCGCCGCGCTGGCCGAGACGGTCGTCATACGGTCGAGGTCGATCTCGCCCGCCTCGGCCGCGGCGAAGGCGAGGTAGAGCGTCATCATCTTGGTGAGCGAGGCAGGGTGCAGCCGTGCCTCGGCGTTTTCGGCCACGAGCTCCTCGCCCGTGCGCGCATCCATCACGAAGGTCGCCCGCGGGGCGGAGGCGGCGGCGCTGGCAAGGCCCATCAGAAGCAGGGGCACGAGCAGCAGCGCCCGGACGGGCGGCAGGCGGGGCGGTCGCATGGGCGGGCTTCTCCTCGCGGCGGAACCGCACGTGCCTTACCCCACCGGGAGTTTCGGTGCCGTTGACGCCCACCGGCACGTCGACGGCGCGGCCGAGCGGGGGCGACGGCCACGGGCGCGAGGGCTCGCCCCTCCCGCACGCCTCCGTGCCCCGCACCCCTCCGATCCCCGCACCCTCCGATCCCCGAACACCGCGCGGTCTGCACGGCCCGGCCCGATGGCCACGGCCGGTGAAGCCACGCCTAAGCCGAGAGGGACGGGTCATGCCCCGCACGGCAGGCCCCCCGCGTCACCGGGTGAAGGGCCGCGCCCGGCGGGAGGGCGAGAGGCGCGGCGCAAGGCTCGACGGACGGGCAGGACCGGGCCAGCCCCGATCAGGGCCGCGTCCGAGCCGCGTGGGGCCCGCTCGGGCGGCGCGCTCCCTCTCCGCCCGGCGCGACCGCGCCCGCGCAAGCGGGCGCCGGGCCCAACCGGAGGAGCGCCCGCACGGGCGCGAGGGAGGGCGGGAGCCCCCCGTAGCCCCCGTAGCTCCCTGGGCGCGGCAGCACACCCCCTGGCGCCACTGATTCCCGGCGCCCGGCCGCGCTCAGCCGCTGTGGAGGAAGTGCAGCACGTCGCCGTCCTGCACCACATAGGCCTTGCCCTCGACGCGCATCCGGCCCGCCTCCTTGGCGCCCTGCTCGCCGCCGCAGGCCACGTAATCGTCGTAGGAGATCGTCTCGGCCCGGATGAAGCCGCGCTCGAAATCGCCGTGGATGACGCCCGCCGCCTGCGGCGCGCGGGTGCCCGTGGGCACCGTCCAGGCGCGCGCCTCCTTCGGGCCGGCGGTGAAGTAGGTCTCGAGGCCCAGAAGGCCGTAGCCCGCCTTGATCAGCCGGTCGAGGCCCGCCTCCTCCAGGCCCAGTTCGGAGAGGAACGCCTCGGCCTCCTCTGCGTCGAGCTGGGCGATTTCCTCCTCGATCCGGGCCGAGATCACGACCGACGCCGCGCCTTCGGTCGCGGCCATCTCGGCCACCCGCGCCGACAGCGCGTTGCCCTCCGCCGCCTCGTCCTCGGCCACGTTGCAGACGTAGAGCACCGGCTTCGACGTCAGCAGCTGGAGGGCACGCCAGGCCTTCACGTCGTCCTCGGCCACCTCGACGGTGCGGGCGGGCCTGCCTTCCTCCAGCGCGGCGAGAGCGGCCTTCAGAAGGCGCTCCTGCTGCACCGCATCCTTGTCGCCGCCGCGCACCTTGCGCGTCAGGCCCTGCAGCCGTTTCTCGATCGAGTCGATGTCGGCCAGCATGAGCTCGGTCTCGATGGTCTGCGCGTCGGCCACCGGGTCGACCCGGCCGTCGACATGGGTCACGTCGTCGTCCTCGAAGCAGCGCAGCACGTGGGCGATGGCGTCGACCTCGCGGATGTTGGCGAGAAACTGGTTGCCGAGGCCCTCGCCGCGGCTCGCCCCCTTCACCAGCCCCGCGATGTCGACGAAGGTCATCCGCGCCGGGATCACCTGCTTCGAGCCGGCGATTTCGGCCAGTTTCGCCAGCCGCGGGTCGGGCACCGCCACCTCGCCCACATTGGGCTCGATGGTGCAGAAGGGAAAGTTTGCCGCCTGCGCCGCGGCGGTGCGCGTGAGCGCGTTGAAGAGGGTGGACTTGCCGACGTTCGGCAGGCCCACGATGCCGGTCCTGAAGCCCATGTCTGGTCCTTCCCGAGGGTCGGCGGAGCGCCTAGCGCGGCGCCCCCGCCGATGCAAGGCGCCCTGCAACCCGGCCTGCGCGCCTCGCGTCGCCCCAAGCGCCCTCCCGTGCGGCCCGCCCCGTCGCGCGCCCCGGTCGCCCCGGGCTTTCCCGGTCGCCCCCGGGCGTTCCCGGTCGCCCCGCCGGCGGCAGGGCGTCGTGGCGCCGGCCCGCCATGCGGTGATGGCCCTTGATGACCGTCATGGGCCGCGCGGCGCTCAGTCGTCGCCGCGGCCGCCGCGCAGGATCTCGCGGTGGCGCCGTTCCTCGCCCGACTGGTAGATGATGATCCACGCCAGCAGGATGAACATCGGATGACCGAGCCCGCCCGAGAACAGGATCGCCGGCACCCAGATGACGAACACGACGATGGCGAGCAGAGGCCGCCCCGCGAGCAGGATCGAGACGGGCGGCACGAGAAGGGCGAGCACGTAATTCATGCGCCGCAAGATAGGCGCAGGACGCCGCCGCCGCGAGAGCCCCCATTGAAAATCCCGCGCCGCCGGGCGATGGAAGGCCGGACGGACGGTCAGGGGCACCGGAGAGGGGCGAGGCATGACGAGGATCGACGATACCTTCGCGCGGCTGCGCTCGGAGGGCCGCAAGGCCTTCGTCGCCTACGTCATGGCGGGCGATCCTGACTTCGACACCTCGCTCGAGCTGGTGCGCGGCCTGCCCGGCGCGGGCGTCGACGTGATCGAGCTCGGCCTGCCCTTCACCGACCCGATGGCCGACGGACCGACGATCCAGCTCGCCGGGCAGCGCGCGCTCGAGGCCGGACAGACGCTTGCCAGGACGCTCGACATCGCCCGCGCCGTGCGCGAGGAGGACGACGCCACCCCCATCGTCCTGATGGGCTACTACAACCCGATCTATTCCATGGGCGTTCCCCGCTTCGTCGAGGCGGCGAAGGCGGCCGGGATCGACGGGCTGATCGTGGTCGACTTGCCCCCCGAGGAGGACGACGAGCTCTGCCTGCCGGCGCAGGCGGCGGGGCTGAACTTCATCCGCCTCGCCACGCCGACCACCGACGACCGGCGTCTGCCCAAGGTGCTGCAGAACACGAGCGGGTTCGTCTACTACGTCTCGATCACCGGCATCACCGGGGCGGCCGCCGCGCAGGCGGGCGAGGTCGGCCCCGAGGTCGCGCGCATCAAGGCACAGACCGACCTGCCGGTGGTCGTGGGCTTCGGCATCCGCACGCCGGAGGCGGCGGAGGCGATGGCGAGCGTGGCCGACGGTGCGGTGGTGGGCTCGGCCATCGTCAAGCAGGTCGAGGAGGGCCGCGCGGTGTCCGAGATCCTCGATTACGTGCGCGCGCTCGCGGCGGGCGCGCACCGGGCATGACGCGCCGCACGGTCCGAGCCGGACGGCGGGCGGAGGGGGCAGAGGGGGGCGCTGCCCCCGTCGCCCGTTCCGGGCGCCTCCCCCGGAGTATTTGGACCAAGATGATGGGGCGGGACGGCGCGCAGAAGCGGCCACCGGGCCGGGATCGGGGCGCAGTGCGGCGTCGATGCGGGTGGAGGGCTCGATGAAGCTGGCAGATCTGGAGGTTCTCGTCGTGGCCGCGCCGCCGCCGGGCTGGGGCGGGCGCTACTGGCAGTTCGTCAAGGTGACCACGGCCTGCGGGATCGTGGGCTGGGGCGAGGTCTACGCCGCCGCCGTGGGGCCTGCGACGATGGAGGCGGTCATCCGCGACGTCTTCGAGCGGCACATGGCGGGCGAGAGCCCCGAGAATGTCGAGCTGATGTTCCGCCGCGCCTATTCGAGCGGGTTCACCCAGCGCCCCGACCCGACGGTCATGGGTGCCTTCTCGGGGCTCGAGATCGCCTGCTGGGACGTCGTGGGCAAGGCACGCGAGCGGCCTGTCTGGGCATTGCTGGGCGGGCGGATGAACGACCGCCTGCGCGCCTATACCTACCTCTACCCGCGCCCCGGGCAGGACGCGGTCGCCTTTTTCCACGACGCCGAGGCACACGGGCAGGAGGCCGCGCGCCGGGTCGAGGAGGATGGCTTCACCGCGCTCAAGGTCGACCCGGCCGGGCCCTACACGATTCGTGGCGGCCACCAGCCGGCGATGCGCGACATCGCCCGGTCGGTCGCCTTCTGCCGCGAGATCCGCGCGGCGGTGGGCGACCGGGCCGACCTGCTGTTCGGAACGCACGGCCAGTTCACGCCCGCGGGCGCCCTGCGCCTCGCGGCCGCGATCGAACCCTATGCGCCACTGTGGTTCGAAGAGCCGGTACCGCCCGACGACGTGGCGGCGATGGCGCAGGTCGCGCGCGGCACCTCGCTGCCGGTGGCCACCGGCGAGCGGCTTACGACGAAGGCGGACTTCGCACCGTTGCTCGCCGCCCGCGCCGTCTCGATCGTGCAGCCCGCGACGGGGCGGTCGGGGGGGCTGTGGGAGACCAAGAAGATCGCCGCGCTCGCCGAGGCCGCGGGGGCGCAGGTCGCCCCGCACCTCTATGCCGGACCGGTCGAATGGGCGGCCAACGTGCATCTCGCCGCGACCTGTCCCAACCTGCTGATGGTCGAGACGATCGGCACCGGCGGCGACTTTCACCGGGCGCTCATCGGCGAGGCGATCCGCTTCGAGGCGGGCTGCCTGATCCCGCCCGAGGGGCCGGGCCTTGGCATCGAGGTCGACGAGACGGTGGCACGCGCGCATCCCTGGCGCGGCGAGGGGCTGCACCTGCAGATGCAGGAGGCGCCCTGCAACTACGCCGAGGAGAACGTCTTTGCCGGGGGTGCCCCGCCGCGCCCGGAGTAGGTCGGCGCAGGGCCTTCGGCACATCCTTCAGCGTTTGGCCCCGCTCGCACGGGGCCATGCCTCCGGCGGGGATATTTGGAGCAAGAAGAAGCAGCGGGGCGCGCGCCGTGCCACTCGCGTGAGAGCGCCCGCGCGAGCGGGCGCCGGGCCCAACGGAGGGAGCGGCCGCATGGCCGCGAGCGAAGGCGGGAGCGCCCCCGCGCCGGTCGGGCGCGCGCGGGTCAGATGCGGCCGGTATGCCAGGCCCACACGATCGCGGCGGCGGCGATCAGGAGGAAGTTGAAGGCGAGGCTTGCGAGAATGCCGAGGATCATGCCCTTGCGCCGGTCGGCCGGGTCGATCCGGTCGAGGAAGCCGCGCAGGCGGGCCTCGGCGGCGGCGAGGGCGGCCGGGTCGAGACGGCGGCGCAGCCTGGGGTTGGCCCAGAGCCGCTCAGCCTCGACGAGGGTGCGGCCGACCTTCCGCTCCGCCTTCGGCAGCAGCCGGCCGGCGATGCGAAGCTTCGCCGCGAGCGTCGCGCCGCGGCGGATGCCCAGCTTCTCGCGCATGAGCGCCGCCAGCGCCGCGTTGGTCTCGGTGAGGTCGCGCTCCAGCATGGGCTTCCGTTAGCCGGGCGCGGCGCCGGCCGCAACGGCTGGCCAGCCGCCGCGCGTCGCGCTATGGCGCGGGCCATGCTGACCCTTCTCCGCCACGGCCCGGAACCGGGGGCGAGCGCGCGCCGCCCCCTGCTGATCGCGCACGGCCTGTTCGGCTCGGCCCGCAACTGGGGCGCCATCGCCAGGCGGCTCGCGGCCGACCGGCCCGTACTGGCCGTCGACATGCGCAATCACGGCACGAGCCCCTGGACGGAGGGGCACGGCTACCCGGACCTCGCCCGCGACCTCGCCCAGGTGATCGAGGCCGAGGTGATCGAGGCCGAGGCGGGCGGGGCCGAGGCGGGCGGGGCTGGCAAAGGGGGGGCGGCCGACGTGCTCGGCCATTCGATGGGCGGCAAGGCGGCGATGGCGCTCGCGCTGACGCGCCCCGAGCTCCTCGGCAGGCTTGTCGTCGCCGACATTGCGCCGGTCGCCTACCGCCACACCCAGATGCCATACCTGATCGCCATGCGCGACATGGAGCTGTCCGGCCTGGCCACCCGCAGCGAGGCCGACGCGCGCCTGGCCGACCGCATCGACGACCCGAGCATCCGCGCCTTCCTGCTGCAATCGCTCGATCTCAAGGCCGACCCGCCGCGCTGGCGGCTGAACCTCGCCACGCTCGGGCGCGAGATGGACACGATCCTCGGCTGGCCCGACCTGACAGGCCGGTTCGACGGCCCTGCCCTCTTTCTCTCGGGCGGCGCCTCGGATTATGTGCGGCCCGAGCAGCGCGAGACGATCCGCGCGCTCTTCCCCGCCGCGCGCTTCGCGAAGATCCCCGGCGCGGGCCACTGGCTTCATGCCGAGAGACCGCGCGACTTCGCCACCGCGGTGGCGGCCTTTCTCGACGCCTGAGCGCCCCTCGACGGAGAGGGCGCAGCGCGCTCGCGCGAGGAGCGTAGTTGTGCTACATTGTCACCTTTCACCGGGGAGGAGGACCCGCATGATCACGCTCGACGACATCGAGGACATGACCGACCTGACCCGCGCCGAGATCGACGCCATCGCCGAGCACGAGCACATGGGCGAAGGCGACGCGGCGCTCTTCGGCGATTACGTCCTGCACATCCACCACGGCCCGGCGCGGGTGCAGCAGATGATCTGCGAGGACATCCGTACCGCGCTGCACAGGGACGACCTGCCCCACGCACGCGCGCTCTTCGCGGTGCTGCGCCGCTTCATGGCCGAGCACCCCGACGCCGCGCGCGGGGCGGCACCGAACTGAGGCAGGCAACGGCTCAGTCGACGGGCCGCCGCATCCGGTCGATCACGCCAGTCTTCTGCACGGCCTGCCCGTAGACCGCGCCCGCCACGTGCAGGACGATCGCGAGCAGCAGCAGCGCGCGCATCACCTCGTGCGTGGTCGAGCCGGCTTCCGACGCCATCGCCCAGGCGATGCCGCCGCTCACCGGCAGGGCGAGCATGAGCGCATACATGGCAGCATGCGTGGACCGGGCGAGCGCGCGCTGCCAGGGCGGATCCTCTGCCGGCGGCTCCGGCGCGCCCCGCTCCTGGCGCACCAGCAGGCGCCACGCCGCGAGCAGGAAGATCAGCGAGCCGACAGCGAAATGGCCGATAGCGGGGGCGGAGAGCGTCAGCGTGCCCACCTCCATCCCGCGGTCGAAGGCCGAGGCGACGCCGTCGTGCAGCACGTATTGCAGCACCACGAGCCCGACGACCGCCCAGTGCAGGCGGATCTGCAGGCGGCTGTAGCCCCTTGGCGCGGCGGCGGGCACCGCCTTACATCCCTGGGTCCAGCGGGCCGGTCACGGGGCCGCCGGCCGCCTGCCAGTCCTTGAACCCGCCGAGGTTGTAGACCTGCGCATACCCCATCTCCTTCAGCGTCTGCCCGGCGAGCGCCGCGCGCCCCCCGGCGGCACAGTAGAGCACCACGGGCCGGTCGGGGCGCAGCTCGCGATCGTGGAGGGGGCTGTCGGGGTCGGCGCGGAACTCGAGCATCCCGCGGGGGACGTGGTGGGCCCCGACGGCGGAGCCCGTGGCGGCAAGCTCGCTGCCGTCGCGCACGTCGAGGAGGAGGGCGCCCTCCCCCATCATCTTCTGCGCCTCCTGGGGCGCAATGCCGGGCACGACCTTGTGGGCGGCCTCGACGAGATCCTTCACCTTGGCGGGCATGGGCTCCCTCACTGCTGTTCGAGATGACGTGCCACAGCATAGGCGACGGGGGCGGCCAGCGCAGCCCCCGTCGCGAGCGCGGCGACGATGGCGGGGGCGCTGACCCAGCCGGCGACCAGCACCGCGACGAGGGCGGAGCCGGCGAGCACCGTGGCGGCGAGCGAGTAGACCAGCGAAAACAGGCGGCTCACGACGCCAGCCTGCGGGCGACGACCACGCTCACGGGGATCGCCACGACAAACCCGATGGCGGCGGCCACGATGATGGGCTGCGCGGTGTCGAGGCCGGCGACGAGCGCGGCGACGATCAGGATGCCGGCGAGCGTGGCGCCGAGGACGATGAACAGCAGGGCGGCGAGGCGGAGCATGGGTCTTCCTCCGGGGTGGGTCCGGCCCGGATACTGCCTTTTTACGCCGCGGTTTCCTTGATCTGGGTCAAGGGGTTACACCTCGGGGGCGTCCTTCTTCGGGATGGGCGACTTGTAGTTCTCGACCCGGGTCTCGTCCCAGTTCGGATCCCATTCCTTGATCTTGCGGCTGACCCAGTACGAGGCCGGCCAGGCGAGGATGAAGAAGCCAACAAGGGCAGTCGGAACAATGACTTGCCAGGTGTAGAAGCCCATCGCGAGGACGGCGATCACCGGAACGCCGGTGGTGACGGCGCCCACCATGAGGGTGAGCAGGATGCTGAGACGGTCCATGATGGTCCCTCCTTT
>OFET01000298.1_pt1 | contig 42160 bp, 42 predicted proteins | sample 1521211 | NCBI WGS metagenome assembly OFET01 (sample SAMN03766358, study PRJEB24113) | microbial mat metagenome | isolation source: enrichment culture HLUCC-A from microbial mat sample contains cyanobacterium...
CGATATCATCGCCCGCGTCAAGGACCAGCCGCTGCGGTAGAAACCGGGCGCTTACGAAACTCAGGATGACAGAAAAACAGAAAACGCTGGCGCCACCGGCCGACGGGCCCGTCGTGAGGCTGCTCGTGACAGAAAATCGGCGCAGACCAAGTGGCAGATCAGACGATCCTTTAGCCCTCAGCATTCGATTCTGAGAAAGAAAAAAATTTAAGTTTTGCTGGGGGCGCCTAGTTATTTGGTGTACATGCTCTATAACCGGTGTGATGTTCCCTTGGCAAAGTATTGGAATTTGTCTTGCTGGTGCCTGTGTACGAGAACGAGTTTGGCGGGCTTCAATACAGTATTAGCGATAGCGTGCTCCTAGCGACGGCCTTGCATTTTTTGGTCTGGCGATTATCTCGGGCATTTCTCACGTGACATATCTTCGGTTTGAGCTTCCTTGGCGAAGTTATTTGGTTACCAGGTTAACGTCACGAGCATATGTAGTGAAATGAGTGTATTTCCGCGTGAAGCATCTTCGGCAGTGAGCGATTTATGTGTGGCATAGCTGGTCTTTGGTCGCAGGGGAACGACCTGGCGGTAGCGTGGCCAGCTTTGGGGACGGTGCTGTCGGTGGCGCTGGCGCACCGTGGCCCCGATGATTTTGGGCAATGGCATGATGCGAATGCTGGCTTGCTGTTGGTTCACACTCGGCTGGCAATCCAAGACCTATCTGATGCTGGTGCCCAACCAATGGCATCAAGATCTGGCCGGTTTATTGTAGTATTCAATGGCGAAATCTATAATCATTTATCTCTCCGATTGGAGTTGTCGGAGGCCGGAAAAGCACCCGTCTGGCGGGGACATTCAGATACAGAGACACTTCTCGCTTCGGTTGAGGCTTGGGGTCTTTCGCAGGCCGTGAAAAAGTTCCGTGGGATGTTTGCGTTTGGTCTCTGGGACAGAAAGTTGCAAAGGCTGTCTCTTTGTAGAGATCGTTTGGGCGAGAAGCCTCTATACTATGGACGTGTTGGCAAGCGTTTTGCATTTGCTTCTGAATTGACGGCGCTCCTCGGAACTTGCGAAGCGAAGCTGGCTATTGATCCGGAAGCTGTTCGGATTTTTACAAGCTATGGGTATGTTCCTGAGCCTTATTCGATATTCCGGGGAATAAAAAAGGTACCTCCAGGTCAGATTGTTCACGTCCCCCATGCCAAAGGCGATGTGGAAATTGAGAAGTATTGGTGCCTTGGTGAAGTGCTGGATTTCGATGTGGAGACACATGAGTTTGACAAGGAGCATCAGGACGACACCCCAGGCGCAACCGAAGCCATTTTGAAAGAAACAATTTCTTCACAGGCCCTGAGCGACGTTCCACTAGGAACATTCCTTTCGGGCGGCGTGGATTCATCATTGGTGACTGCGCTTCTGCAAAATGTTTCAGAAAAACCTGTCCTGAGTTTTTCGATCGGCTTCGAGGAGGCTGCTTATGATGAGTCACAACATGCAGCAGCGGTTGCGCGTCACCTCGGTACACGGCACACTGAATTTAAGGTGAATGAGTTGGATGCGCTCGCCATTGTTCCCGACTTGGCGAGGATCTATGATGAGCCGTTTGCTGACAGTTCGCAGATCCCGACGGTCTTGTTGTCCAGATTGGCGCGAAACGAGGTGACCGTGGCGCTGACAGGTGATGGCGGCGATGAGGTGTTCGGTGGGTACAACCGATACATCTTTGCCCCAAAGGCTTGGGAGAGGGCTTCACGCCTACCGATATGGGCGCGTCGCAATTTAGGGTATGTAGCACATATTTTTAGTCAGTTAGGTGGCGCCAACAATGTGTTGCTAAGAGCTGCAGCAAAGCGTGTTGGTTTGCCGATCACAAGTGTTAATAAAATCGCTTACCTCGGCGCGGCACTCGCTGATGCTCAGACAGAAAGTGATCTCTACGCGTCACTCACGCGGGTTGGCCCAGGGAATGATGTGTTGCTTCCGGATTTACGCATGACTTTAGAGGACAACACTGACGAAATCTTCGCCTTGTCCGAGCTCACTTTTTCCGAGTGGATGATGGCTATGGATACGGTTACATATTTGCCGGGTGATATACTCGTAAAGGTAGACCGTGCTGCCATGAGTACTTCTCTTGAAACTCGCGCACCGTTTCTCGATCATCACATCGTTGAACACGCGTGGAAGTTGCCACTCGAGGAGAAGATTAATGGTGGTTCCGGAAAAATAACGCTTCGTCGAATTCTTGATCGTCATGTGCCGCGAGAACTCATTGAGCGTCCGAAGCAGGGATTCGCAGTTCCGTTGGATACATGGCTGCGAGGCGCACTCCGTGACTGGGCTGAGAGCCTTATCGAAAAAGACAAACTGGTTACCACGGGTGTCTTTGAGCCAAATAACGTTCGCAGTTTATGGAACAAGCATCAGTCAGGTAAGAGCGATTTGGCTTCAAGTCTATGGCCGATACTCATGTTCATGTCGTGGCACGACAACATCCAAGGCAGTGACATGGTAGCAGGAAAAAGCATATAGATGCTTGTTTACTACACAGCATACTTCGGTGGTCTCACCGTGCAAGCCCTCTGTGGCACGGGACGCCAGAATCGAATGATTTGCTACTGGGCACTCCTTGTCGCCTTTTTTCTTTTTGTCGGCTTTAGAGATCAGGTCGGTTGTGACTGGTGGAGTTATTTGCGAAATTGGAACCAGCAGATACCGCGAGATTTCGCATCCATTTTGGAGCTCAGTGAGCCCGGTTACTGGCTCTTGATCGAAACACTGCAGCTGCTTGGTCTACCTTACATTTATCTCAACGTCGTCACCACAGCGATGTTTTTCATCGGCCTACACGCGCTCGCAATACGCCAACCCAATCCACTTGCTTTCCTCGTACTCGCCTTACCCATCCTAATAATAAACATGCCAATGTCTGCCGTTCGGCAGGGCGCAGCGATCGGGTTCGTAGCGTTAGCCTTTGTGGCCTTCATCGATCGATCGTTGATACGGTACGTCTTGTGGGTCATTGTTGGAAGTCTTTTCCACTCGAGCGCGCTACTTTTTCTATTGCTTTCTCCATTTGTTTTTGGCGCTTTCACGAAGAAAAACCTAATAATATCTGCCATGCTTGCGGCGCCAGGAGTTGCGGTACTGGCTCAATCTGATTCAGCAGAACTTGCTAGCGACCGCTACATCAATACTGGCATTGACGCCGCTGGAGCTGCTTACCGCCTTGGCTTGCTTGCAATTACTGGAGCTGCATACTTTCTATTTATCGAGAAAAGATGGCGGCGGCTTTTTCCCGTTGACTACAAGCTCATGAGCGTTGGTGCGCTTTTGATGGTTGCCTTCGCAGGAATGTTTGCAATTTCTACAGTGATTGGAGATAGGTTTGGCTATTACTTAATTCCGATACAATTAATGCTTTTTGCGCGACTACCATATCTTTACCCCCGTGGTCAGATTTCTATTTTTCCATATGTTATCCTCACGCTGGTATTCATTGTCTGGACCCAGAATTCAGTGCAGTTTGAAAACTGTTATATTCCCTATGGCAACGCTTTATTTTAAGGGAAACAAGAGGAAGTGGCGGTAGAGTCTCTCCCGAGCGGACTTTATGTCAGTCGTGGATAGAGTGCCCTTATCCCGAGCGGAAGGTGCGCTATTGTTGGCTTTGTCGCGTGGGAGTGTGAAAGAGAAAAACTTAGGGCGGCTTCGAGACTTGTGTGATCAAATCACTGATTGGCAGTCACTATATCATGTTGCATTTGCAAAGATGAGCGCCCCCTTTGTCTACCGAAATTTAAAAACTTTATACAATTATGAAAGCATTCCAGGGCATGAAGGCTATTTGAAAAACCTTGCGCTTCGCCAGCAAATGGCGACGCTCAAGGTGATGTCTGCAGCGCGTCGGTTCCACACTGATTGTATTGAGGCGCTTGCTGTACCCCATGCATACATTAAGGGACCTGCGCTCGCATCAATGTTCTACGTGGATCCAGGGCTGCGATACAGTAGAGACATTGATGTCCTCGTGTCAGCAGACCATTTCGCTTCCATCATTCGCTGCGCGCTACATAAGGGATATAGGGTCGTCGGTAATCCAGAAAGTGGACGTCAAATTTATGAAGAACAAGACCTTCGTGCTGCGATACGATATAATGATGTGGTAAGCGTCATTTCACCATCTGGAATCTGTATTGAGGTTCACAAAAAAATTGACAAAGAAAATAGCATTTTCCCGACTGACGACTTGTTACGACGGGCGGTTCCAGTATCATTTGGTGGGGTGGAGGCCTACTCGCTTTCCTGTGAGGATATGTTCTGCTTCGCATGCTACCATAACACGCGGCATTTGTGGTCGAATTTGCATTGGTTGGCTGACTTATCCACGATGTTGGAAGGCGACAAGCTAGACCTTGAAAAATCGAAAAGAATGGCCGATGGCTATGGGTTGAGCTACATTGTGAATGCCTGCATTGAATTTGACGAACTGGCTGAATTTGGTGAGCCGCCAAAGCGGCTCGAAACGAATAATGGTAGCAAGCTTTTTGATATATGTTTGCGAAATCTCGCGGGCAACGTGGATTGGGAGCGCCGTCTTCGTCAGGAAACAGGTGACATGATCATCCCTTTGGATGAGACAACCCGATTTGGAAGCTGGGAGAGGAAAATATCGACGCTTCTAAAGCGGAGTCGCCCGACATTTGACCAATATGAAGAGTTGCCACTTCCTGATGTGCTCCAGTGGTTATACTATCCTCTTAAGCCTTATCGTGCACTGAAAAAGCGACTTCTGTGAAGATTGAAGCGGAATGACAATGTTCAAAGAAGTTTTAGGCGATCTCCGCGAAATCGTTGCTCTTTTAAAGGAGAGCAGTCGATCGCTCGCGGTTCTGGGCGCAACGCTAACGATACTTGAAGTGGCGTTAGGTATATTTGGGCTTTATTCGATCAAGCTATTGATCGATCACCTGTCTACAGGAGAGTTTTTAGGCGACAACGTGGCAGGTAATTCAGATACCTGGTTCTACGTTGTGCTGGTAGGGGTGTCTTTGCTATGCACCGTTGTTGTTCAGGCATTTGGCGGCCTTGTTCGTGCCGAGCAAGGTATGCGCGTTGGAGAGCTCGTAGATTGGAAGGTCCACAGTCAGTCTACGTCGCTCGATCTTTCATTTTATGAAAGCCCAAAGTACTTTGATACGCTTCAGAGGGCGCGGCAGGCCGGTATTCACAGACCGGGAAGTGTTGTGAACAGCCTCTTGTTGGGGATCAAGAGCGCTATCCTGTTATTTGGTATCTTTGTCATGATTGCATCGATTGAGTGGCGAATGCTTCCGGTGCTATTCGTGGTTGTTTGCCTTGTTCTTTTTGTCCGCCTCAAGTTCACCAAGCGTCTTTTTGATTGGCAATATTCTGTCACACAGCTTGAACGTAGGGCTAGGTATCTGGATTGGCTGCTCACATCGGACCTTCATGCGAAGGAACTTCGTATTGGTGGCCTAGGTGGTTTCCTGAAGCGTACTTATGGAATAGCACGGCGCGATCTCAACGAGCAGCAACTTTTTATTGAGAAGGCCCGAACTAAGGCGGAAATCTTTGTGTCGGTGCTTGGAGTTGTTGCTTTCGCGGGAGCTATTATTTTCATTGTTTGGGAAACAGTGGAAAACAGGCAGACAGTTGGAAATCTGGTTTTTTTTGTACTTCTTTTTCGGCGCGCTGAAACTGGCGGCCGCGAATTGGTGGGTAATATTTCCAAATTATATGACGATCGTTTGTACTTGCGCCAACTTTTTGCATTTCTTTCACTTAAACCCGATATCGGGTCACCTCCGGTGCATGCTCACACGTCTCCCACGTTCTTGGAGGAGCTTCGTTTTGAGAATGTTTGTTTTCGTTATCCAGGCGAGGAACGTTACGCTCTTGCAGAGGTCAATCTTTCTGTTCGGCCAAGGCAGATTGTAGGGCTGGTTGGGGAGAATGGTTCTGGAAAAACGTCCCTAGTGAAATTGATGGCGCGACTTTACGATCCGTCAGATGGTCGAATTCTTCTCGATGGCGTTGATATTCGCGAGTACGATCCGATCGAATATCGGAAGCTATTTAGCATCGTGTTTCAAGATTATGCGCGGTACGCTAGCACTGTTGCGGAAAATATCTGGTACGGGGACGTGGAGCAGGAATTCTTAACAGAAAAGCTCGCGGATGCCGCTCGCTTGGCTGGAGCGGAACGGTTTGTAGGACAGCTGCGCAATGGTTTGGATACGAAACTGTCTCGGATGTTTGATGACGGGCAGGAAATAAGTATTGGCCAGTGGCAACGGATTGCGCTGGCTCGGGCCTTTTTTAGACGATCGCGTGTTTTAGTCATGGACGAGCCGACGAGTTCAATTGACCCTAACGCGGAGGCAGATTTGTTTGAAAACTTTACGGAGCGTATCGGCGAAAGGTCGGCGTTGATAATCAGTCATCGGCTTTCAACGATACGCTTGGCTGATGTAACATATGTTTTGCAGGATGGGCGCATCATAGAAGCTGGGAGCCACGAGGAGCTGATCAGAACTGGTGGCCACTACTGCTCGATGTTTCAGCGTCAGGGCCGCTTGTACGAAGGGCTGCCAAAGGCGGTTGAAGCTGGAGACCTTAAATGAAGAACAAGTACAACCTATACGGGCTCAGGATATGTAGTGATTTTGACCTTCCGGAGGTTCTCGGCTCGGTTGCCGCGAATGCTGGTGATGAGGGCGTTTGTGATATCTCGATAGAGAGGGGGAGCGCTCCGAAAGATCTCAAGAATTCGAGAGTCTACGGCGGGTTCATGCACGTGGTCAAGGATCGCTGCTTGTATCGCTTTCCGGATATTGCTTCGTTCTTGGTGGAAGAAGGAACAAGGATCCTCGTGGATCCTTGTCCTCGTGTTGACCCAACCGAGATGCGCGCTTTTCTATTTGGATCGGTGATGGGCACTGCGTTGCATCAGCGCGGCTTGGTGCCGTTTCACGTCAGCGCAGTGGAGACACCGAGGGGAGTCGTTGCCTTTACGGGCGACGCCGGTGCCGGAAAATCCACAATGGCAGGAGAGATCAATCACCTAACAGGATGGCCCATTGTTACTGACGATGTCGCGGTTTTGCGCGAGGTGGAAAATGAAATTGTCCTGTCAGCGGGTCTCGGGCGACTAAAGCTGTGGAAGGATGCGGTGCTTCGACTTGAGCTTGATCATAGAGACTATGATCGTGACTCTTATCGAGAAGATAAGTTTCATGTTGTGTCGGAAGAATTGTTCACAACGGACGCAAAGCCTTTATCATTTCTGGTCATGTTGAAATGGGGAGCGGGGCCTGATATTCGCAAATTAGAACGTGTTGACGCTTTTGCGGTGGTAATGAACGCAATTTATCGCCCGTACCTCTTGGACATGTTCGGAAGTCGTAAAGAAGCCACCAAGCTCTGTTGTCGAGTAGCCGAGCATATTGACGTTTTGGAGCTTTTTCGTAAGGCGGATGAGCCTCTTGACCGTACGAAACTGAACGCGTTCATACGAAAGTTCGAAAATTAAAAAAGCCAAGCTCCGAAAGGTGGAGCTTGGCTTGATCCGCAACTCTTGAAGTCGCGTGACTCTATCACGTCCGCTGATTGTTAAAATTACCTTTGAAGATCGGATCGTTAGGATCTTCGTTCGGATTATTAGCGAGGTAGTCGTCTTCAGTAGGGTTGAAGCCACCGCCACCCAGGGTCGCGCTAACATCAAGCTCAACGAGCTCAAGCTTTTCCCACGAACGCTTTTGTTCGGACATTTCGAATCTCCCACATCATGATATTTTGTTAGATACTATGTTGAATTGTAGCTCGATGCAAGTGCTCTGGCCGCGCGTGTTGCCGCGAGGAGTTCATAGCTATGCCGCCCAATATCCGCGACATCTTCGGTTTCTGGCAGGCATTGACTGTCTGATAAATTTTCCCAATCAATATAAGATGTTAAACTGTCAACGACTGCGTTTTTGACGTATTGCTCGAGGAACTGCCGGCGTGCGGATGATCGGCATTGTTCATTCACAATATCATATTTGCTCGTGGGCCCAAGCCCCAGTCTGGCCGCAACAGACCGTGCAGGGAACCTGGGATGGCCATCGAGCATGAAGAGCCTCGTTGGCATCTGGGACGTATACTCTACTAGGGGCCGCGAAGTTAATGGGTACCTGTATACTATTCTATGGTTGGAGGCCCACTTCGCCCACGTATCCATTCTCGCGGATAGGTGTCCGTGCAATATCAGTGTCGTTAAGTAGTCGCGAGCACTCGCGGGTAATCTCAACTTAGTACATTCCGGTTTGGAAGAGTAGCCCAGTTCTTTTTTCAAGAACTGACCGGCGTTGAGGCGTGCATATTTGCGATGTGGAGCAAGTGGAGACCATACAGGCATGAACGGTTGTATCGCTTCGTGCCATAGAAACAGAAGTTGGCCTTTGCGTCCTGAGCTTCTGCTTGCCTTGCGGGCAAGCCGCGCAAGTTTGATGAGTTTGCCTTTGCGTAGCATTTCAGCGGGCAAGTGATGCCCGCGAGCTGAAAAACCTTCGTCACCACCCCAACCCGATAGGAGTACGCGTACTCCATCATTTTCCGCGTGGCGAAGGAGCGAGAGTTCGGCTGCAAGATCAGCGGTGCCTTCTAATTCAATTGGTCGCGATGCGAGTTCCATCAGTGCATCTACACTGGTTCCAAGCCAATCAACTTCAAAACCTTCCTGCATCGCCAACGCGCATATTCGGGTGCGTTCATCTCGAGGCCCTAGATCTGGATGCTTCGATGAGACCTCGGGCGACCAGCAATATGTCTTTTTGAGCCCCACATTGCGCTCTCTCAATGAGCGATGTGCCATCGATGTTACGACAGTTGAATCGATCCCGCCGCTTATGTGGCTACCGACGGGTAATTCTGTATCGACACTTGACCGAACGGCCCGCTCCAGCAATTCAAAAAGCTGTTCGATGTAGTCATCGTCGTTCTTGAATACTACGGGGTTCGCAGCCTTCGGGTGCCACCAACGTCTGCGGGTGGCGCCCGCTTCACTAATACTGACCAATGAACCAGGTTGACAAATCTCGAGCCCACAAAAAAAGCCCCGGTCCATGGGATCCATTGGGTGCCTGATAAAATCACCGACCGCTGAAGGGTCTATCTGCCAAGCCAGATCTTTCATTTCGACCAGGCTTTGAATATCTGATCCAAACAGCAGCGTCTGACCTGAAAGTCTCCAGTAGAGTGGGCGTGAACCAATATGATCTCTGACAAGGATGACTTTACGGGATTGCGCATTCCAAATTGCAAATGAAAAGTCGCCAACCAGCCGGAAAAGGCAGTCCATGTCCCACTTTAGGAATGCATGCAGGATAATGTCGCCATCCGAAAAATAGCGGCCTTTCTCTCTCCCAATTGATAGTGCTTCAAGTAGTTCGGCGCGATTGTCTAGGATCGCATCGGCAACAATTATCGAATCTCGTGAGCGCCCAAGCCCAGTTCGCTGTTGTGCCAATCTGGAAAAGGCGGAATATTCGCTTCCGAGCGCGACATTGCCATCCAAGACCTTATCGCTGCCATCTCCGCCGTAGGATTTAATTCTGTTCATCGAATTCTGGAAAAGAACTCGGTCGACCGGCGCCCCAGAAAAATTAATCCTCCCAAGGATGGCGCTCATTGTGATCGCTCGAGAGTTAGGATACGATGATCAAACCGCGCTCTACCATTGCATGCAAGAACGCATGCAATTCGTGCTCGCAAGTTTCGCGATCTACATCATGAGTATCCATGAGTTGTTGTTGGATCTCTTCGACGGACACACCTTCCATCACCAAATCCCAAACAGCGGCACCGACTCGGCCCGCTCCAAAATATTTCCCTTTCTCGGGGTCGAAAAGGACCAAGTCGTCCTTCACGCGGGTTGCAAAAACATCATCGCGCGCTCTGACAATGAATCTATTCGAAATGGTCATTTTGATATTAGAAACTCAAAAAATAATGCGTTGTAGGTTTACGCTAACATGTAGCAGTGCCGCCATCAAGTGTCGTTAGATCCGTTTGTGCATTGTTAGAGGGGCGCAGCCGTGCAGTCCGACGTCGAAACAACGCTGTGACCTGCGGCAACCGTCCGTGATCGCTGAGTGGGCGAAAACGAACATAAGCAGGCGTTATGCGATGTTTGAGTTTTCCAGTCCGTGGAGTATGCCGAGGTTATCGGCATACTGCCGGCGACGATGCGGTAGAATGCTGTGCTCCGCGCGCTCTTGCAACTCAGTTGGTGCCATATGTTGTTCGACGCTCTTAGGTTAGGTAAATGGGTCCTTATTGTTCCATGTGACGTTCCGCCATGCGTGCCTTGACACTTATGAAGCAAACACGCGCCCGGCGCCGACTGGTGCTCGAGGCTAGCAAAGAGTTATTGCGCGCGTGGTGGCTGGTGCGGTTTCGCGAATTCCGCACCTATGCCGGCGCCCTGGGCGAGGCCCATCCCGCGAGCTTCACCAGCGAGTTCAGCCATGACGACGTGGCGCTCCTGCGGGACATCCGATGGGCGATCGCCGCGATCAACCGCACGGTGGGCGGCCGCTTCACCTGCCTCATGCAGGCCATGGCCGGCAAGGCCATGCTGAACCGGCGGGGTGTGGAGAACACGCTCATTCTCGGAGCCAAGCTGAAGCGCGACGAGGCGGAGGGGGGCGACGCGCCCATGGCGGCGCATGCCTGGCTGCGGGTCGGGCGAGTGGTTCTGCTGGGCGGAGAGGCCAGCGTCGGCTACGTGCCGGTGACCAGCTACCACAGCGGGTGACGGCTGGAGCGTCTTCACGTCCAGACGTTATGTTCCGCGTGTTCGAGATAGCGCCCCAGGACGTTTACCGATTTCCAGCCGCCGGCGCGCATGATGGCGGCGGTATCATGGCCCATGGTCAGGAGATCCTGGGCAGCACCGACCCGCATGGAATGCCCGCTGAAGGCGCCGATATCGTCGCGCTCGAGGCCGGCGGATGTCGCAGCAGACTTGATCAGGCGTTTGATGGTCGTGGTGCTGAGATCCCGATTGATCGCCTTGCCGTGGTAGATGGGGCAGAAGAGCCACGGGATCGCGGGGCCGCGCCAGTTCAGCCACTCCTCGACGAGAGCCGCGGTCGCGCGTGAGGTGAAGGCAATCCGGCCCTCGCCATAGGGGTCCGACTTGCTGCGCCGGATCAGGATACGTAGCGTGCCGTCGTCTCGCCAGCTCACGTCCTCGTTGCGCAAGGCCACGAGTTCCGAGCGCCGCGCGAGGAGCTCGTAGCCAAGCGTGAGCATCGCCCTGTTGCGGAGCCCCCATGGCGTATCGGGCTGGCAATCCACGAAGCGGTCGAGGAAGGCCCGCGTCATGCCCCTGGCCTGCCTGGGGCGCATGCGCTTCGCGCGCTTCACACGGCGGAGGGCGAGATTGATCTCCTCGTCATGGGTCGGGTCTGGCAGGCGCAGCAGCCTGTGAACTTTGCGGATCGCGTAGAGGCGCCGTCGCACCGTCGACGGCGCCTTTTCTCGTCCCTGCTCCTCGATGAACCGGCAGACGGTGTCGACGGTCGCGGGGAAGGGCGGCAGGCCGCCGGTTTGGCACCAGGTCTCGAATGCCTCGACATCCGCGCGGTAGCTGCGCATGGTGGCAGGCGCGTAGGCGCCCTCGAGGCGTTTGAACTCGGTGCGCCAGTTCTGTTTGATATCGAGCGGCATGAGCTATATATGATAAAAAATTTATCACAATGCAAGCTCAGAGCATAACCGCTGCACAACTAAGGGCCGCCCGTGGCGCATTGAAGTTGTCGGTCAGAGAGTTGGCCGAACGCGTAGGTATCGGCAGCGCCACCATAGTCCGATATGAAGCGTCCGAGGGTGTTCCGAAGTCGCGTAAAGGGCATCTTGACGTGCTCCGCAGTTACTTCGAACAAGCCGGCATCGAGTTCATCGGCACAGCTGACGAAGGCCCCGGCATCCGCCTTTGGAAAGACGGCCGACGGTCGGGCGAGGATGCTGCCCCCTAGTCTGCCTGACGTTCCGCCACCCCAACTTTCACTGCGAGTTCATTTCCTTTGGCCCCACACACCAAACATGCCGACCGCAAGACCCGCCGCACAAAGGTACAGACAGCAGCGCTTGCTGTGATGGCGGTGATCGCCCTGGCCATCGCCGGCCTGACGCTGGCGCCATCGGTATCGCCGCCGCCGATGGGGTTGGGCCTGACCGACAAGGCCTATCACGCCATCGCCTTCGCGGCGCTCGTCTTGCCAGTGGCCGCCGTGTTCCATAGGCGTCTTCTCTGGATCGCGATCGTGGCCTTCGCCTACGGAGCCATGATCGAAGTGATACAGCCCTTCGTGGGCCGCGGCGCGGAGTGGGCGGATCTTGCAGCCAATGCCGTCGGCATTCTGATCGGTCTCGCCCTGGGCTGGCTCATCCATGCGATAGCTCGCGCCTTGAGAGCTGTTCCTTCAGGCGCCTCCGATCCCTAGGCCTTTCCGCGCCATGCCCTCAGGCACCTTCACTGGGGTCAAGCCCCCAGGCCTTCAGCGCAATCGGCCCCGCGCCACTGCAGGCGCGCGGGAAGGCATCTGGCCTAAGACGCAACGTCCCGATTTTCGTCATTTTTCGATCATGTAACCCAGTTTTCGAGGCGCAGTCCTGCGGCCCTCGCAAAGTCGGCCTGATTGTTCGTGACGAGGCTGAGCCCGGTTGAGCGGGCGTGCCCGGCGATCATCACGTCAAAGGGGCCGATCGGGGTCCCGGAGGATGCGAGCTCTGCCCGGATCTGGCCTGTCTGTTCCGCCGCCGCGACATCAAAATCGAGAATGTCGAGACGCGCCAGCAAACCTTCGACGGCATCGAGATTGCGGCGCACGGCCTGCGACTTGTGCGCGCCGTAGAGGAGCTCCATCGCCGTGACGCTCGATGCGCACAACTCTCCGTCATGCGCCTCGAAGTGCCGCCGAACCTCCTCCGGACGATTGCGGATCGTGTAGATCAGGATGTTGGTGTCGAGCATGTAGCGCAGCATCAAAGCTCCGCACGATCCTGCCGCGAGGGCTGGTCCCTGTCCGCCATGAAGTCATCGCTCACGCCGTCACCCTCGAACCATTCGGCCCAGCTCTGCGCGCTCGGCGTGATGATCCAGGACCGCCCCCGTCTGACAATGTCCACGCTGGTAACGCCTTCGGGAAGCCGCACCGATTTGGGGAGGCGAACTGCCTGCGTCTTGTTTGTCATGAAGACCGATCCTCGCTCCATGTCACCGTTGCTCCTGATCCCGTTGTTCAATCGGCGTATACAGTTCATGTATATACGTGGCCTTGCGCAGGTTCAATGGCGCAGCGCACGACATGTGAGCGCTGCTTCGGGGGCGATGTCGCGGCAATGCGCGCCAGAAGGGCCACATGCGTCTTGGGGGCGCTTTCGTGGAGGCGCAGGCCTGGCCGATGATCACGCGTCGATGACCGCCAGCATGGCGCGCAAGTTCTGTCGCCCGCCAAGGATCCGAATGACGACGATGACGTCTCCGTAGATAAGATGGATGATAACGTGCTCAGCCGTGGGATGGATGCGCACAAGCGGATCGAACTCCCCACGTTCTCGGGCAAGGGTCGGCATCGCGACGATCGTCTCGATGGTGGCGATGAGCGTGTCGATGTAAATGTCGGCCTGAGCGGCCGACCAGGTCTCGGCGCTGGTGCGCCAGATCGCCTCGAGGTCGTGCTCGGCCTTCGGGGTCAGCCGGTATCCGGTGATGTCACCGGTTGCCATGGGGCTCCCGCATGCGGGCCTTGAACGCGGCGCTGTCGAAGGTGCGCGCCTTACCGCTTGCAAGGCCGGCGGTGATCTCCGCCTGGACGGCGGCAATTGCAGCTGCGCGCTCCTGGTCCTTGCGGATCAGGTGACGGACATAGTCGCTCGCATTGCTGAAGCGGCCGTCATGGGTTCGGCTCTCGACCCAGTCCTTCATCGGGTCGGGCAGCGATACATTCATCGTGGCCATCGTGCTGTTCTCCGCAGTTTACGGGAGGATGCCTAAAATGACAAAGCTTGCCAACAATGCTGGCAAAGTTTGCCATTGCTGCGGACATGCGTGCCTGAGCCCTGCATGGCGACCCGGTAGCCTGGCGTACCGGGAGCGCCACGCGATCTTCCGGGTCCCGCCTTACGCGACCCTCACGCCTTCCTCGCGCGCCGCGCGTGCAAGCGCCGCATCCAGCATCGCAAGCTCGGCAGTCTCGCGCAGCGCCAGCTCAAGATAGAGCGCGTCGTAAGCCGTGAGCGCGTGCCTGCGGCAGAGACCCAGAACCGCGGCGCTCGAGGGTGCCGCATCGAGCACGATCCCGAGATCGCCAATCGTCTCGGTCGCCTGGTCCACCTGCTCCCGGGATATCCTGCCGCGACGCTCCGCCACGACGAGGATGTTGCGGATCTCGGGCCAGAGCAGCATCGGCGCTGCGAAGACATCGTGACGACCGGCAAGCAAGAGGAGATCGCTGTCGGCCTCATCCGGCATCAGCCAGCCTGCGAGGGCGGAGGCTGTAGCGCGCCAAGGGTTCCCGGCCTCAAGTCGCGAGGCGATCGGCCGAGAACACAAGACCTCGGACTGCGAAGCAGTTCAAGATCTCGAAGACGGCTGAACCAAAAGGATGGGCAAACCGATGGGTCAGCCTGACCTGCGGCGCGCCATCGCGTCCTGAACATTGGTCCTGGCAAAGTCTTCGCCAACGTAGAGGAGGGGCGCATTCCGAGCCATGGCCGTGACATACGCAAAACAGTCTCCGAAGTTCAGCGCAGCAGGGTGGATCCCCTTGCCCCACACGGCATAGGCGTCGGCGACCCGCTTTGCCGTGTCGGCCGTCGCAGCCTCCACGTCGAACCCGAGCCCCTCGGCCAGGTCGTTCATCTCCGTGGCCAGGTCTCGGCGCGCGGCGACGATCCTGGCCTCGGCAAGGGTGACGGCCGAGATCGACACATCGGCATCGTTTGCGAGAATGTCAGCGATCGTCTCGGCATCTGGTTCGTCCAACAGAAGGGCCATCAGGGCCGACGTATCGACCACGATCACGACGGCAGGCCCTCTTCATCGTAAAGAAAGTCCTGGCTGCGCGCCCCGGTCGCGCCGGCGCGTTCCTTCCGCGCGGCAGAGGCCCGGACGCGCGCGATGATGGACCTTCGGTCCCGGGCACCGGCTGCACGTTTGACGGCGACAAGGCGCACGATCTCATGACCATGCCGCGTCAAGACAATCTCCTCTCCGTCCTCTGCCCTCTTCACGAGCTCGGTGAGCTTTGCCTTGGCTTCTGTCACGGTGATCTGCATGTCATCCTCTCCCCCTTTCGAAATGGACCACTGAGCGGACCATTTCAAGGTTTTTCCCGCGCCAAGTGCCCGATAAAGCGAGATCCCAAACCGGGGTCGCACCGCATCAAACGCCCGAGAACGCCGAAGCACGCACTCAAGTAGCGAAGCGATAGTGCATCAAGACCGACCTCAAGCAGCCAAGCGGTAGGCCGATAACGCCGGCAGACATCCTATTGCGGCTGTTCGCTGCCGATCCACTCCACCCCGTCCAGGCGGGCGGCCTTCTTGTCAAAGGTCTTCACGACATCGGCGCCGGCTCTTCGGGCGGCTTGGCGGATCATCAGATCGGAAAACCCAAACCCTTTCCCTTCGTAGAGCTGAAGGATTGCGCCAACGGTGTCGCCCTCCTCGATCTCCAGCTCGGAGGCAGACAAAAGCCCTTCGAGAACTCGCGCGATCTCCGCACGCTCATACCTGTAGCTCCGCTCCAACACCCAGACCAGTTCCACAAGCACTTCCCGGGCCACGAACCCGCGCTTTTGTTCCGTGAGCCCGCCGATGAGATCGGTTGCCATGCGCCCCTGATCCGGATCGTCCTGGGTCAGGAAGCGCACAAGGACGTTTGTGTCGAGGGCTATCATTCCGCCTGGTCAACCGCGCCCGCCGCGATGGCCTCGTCCATCTCATCCAGCGTGACCGGTTTTTGGCCCGGGCGCTTCAGGGCGCCCTCAAGATCCAGGACCGGACGGGCCCTCAAGATGCGGACTTCTCCATCGAGCAGAATGTAGCGCAACTTGTCGCCCGGCTGCAGGCGCAGCACCTTGCGCACGTCTTTGGGAAGGGTCGTTTGGCCTTTTGAGGTAACTGTCGATTCCCGCATGTCAGGGGCTCACTTGCTGTTGCGGCTTACGCATCAAGAAAATGGTGCGGGTTTTCGAAATAGACAAGGCATGTTCAAAAATTCCTTACAAAATTCCAAAATTCAAAGCGCACGGCCTCAAGGAGCGAAGCGTGAGCCCGATGGTAGAAGATCACCCCGGAGGGCACTGGGCCAGATGAGCCCCGCGCGTCTCTGGAGCGGGGCGCCTTTCGAGGCATAGGCGCAGTTCGTGATCATGCGTCGATGACCTCCAGCATGGCGCGCCAGTTCTGTCGCCCGCCAAGGATGCGGATAACGAGGATGGCATCCGTCTCGATGCAATAGATGATCAAGTGCTCGGCCACGGGGTGGATGCGCACGGGCGGATCGAAGTCCGTACGCTCGCGGGCGAGGGTGGGCATCGTGGCCATGATGTGGGTCTCAAAGCATTCTGAGAGGATACCGAAAATGGCAAAGATTGCCAAAGATGATGGCAAGGTTTGCCAATCGCGGAGACTCGAACACCCTGGCCTGCCCACTTCAAGGGGACGGTGTCGTCCTCTCCGCGATCGCCTTGAAGCCCGCGCTGATGTAGGGCACCACGGCTTCCTTGTAGCTGGCCCATGACGATCCGGTGCCGGTCCCAGTGCCCTGGTGCAGCCCCGCGATGCGCGTGTCTTCGACAGTCGCCGCGTGCATGACTGCCATCAGGAAGTGGAAACCCCGCACCGCGTCGTTGTGCCCGAGGCCGGGCAGGGCGCGCATGAAGGCCGCTATGTAGAGCTTTGCGACATCGTCGAAACTTTCGCTCATGTAGGTCGAGAGCGTGCCGTCCCAGACCGAGCGGCCGACGAAGGTCGCAAAGTGGCGCCACTGTCCGTCCGGCTCGTCCAAGCGGTTGTAGTAGGGCAGGATCAGGGCCCGTACCAAGGGCTCGACCTCCACGTTGTCGCGGCCGACGAGCTCTTCGTACTGTTCGAGTAGCGCAATACGCTCGCGGTTGAGCTCACCCGCCCGGCGATTGATCGTCTCGCGGACCAGCGTCTCCTTCTTGCCGAAGTGGTAGGCGATCTGGCCCACGTTCGCGTTCGCCTCTGCCGCGATTTCCTTGAGCGTGACGGTCTGGTAGTTGCGCTGTGCGAACAGCCGCTCCGCCGCGTCGAGCAGTCGGTCAGGCGTCTCGACATTGTAGGCGCGGACGCGCGCTGCTGGCTGGTTCATCGTCACACTGGTCCCTTCGACGCTGCCCCGCGTTTGGGCGGGTGTAGATAACACGCTGCCTCAAAACGCGGCAAACCCTCGAATGCCGTGTCAGATATCGAGGCTTCCTCAAAAACAGGGTTACTAATACGATTTTGGAGTTCAAGAGCGTAGTTGACAAGTCATTTGTTACGCGGAAAGCATGTTCCGAGGACGAATCTACGGGCTTCACGAATGGCAAAGCACTCTTTCACACTTGAGGACATCGAAGGCGCGGAGCGCCTCGTCGGCGTGAGCTATACGCCGCAAGAGCGGCAGCAGATGCTGGAGAACCTCGAGGGCCAGATCGCGTCGGCCCGGGCGCGCCGCGCCGTGCGCCTTGCCAACGACGAGCCGATGGCGACACGCTTCGATCCTCGGCTTGCGACTTTCGCGATGCCTGCGCCCCAAGGCCCGCTACGCTTCTCGGAGGCTCAGGCGACGGTGCTGCCGGACAATGACGACGACATCGCCTATGCGCCGGTAGCGCAGCTTTCTTCCTGGTTGCGGCAGGGCAAGCTCACCAGTCGCCGGCTGACCGAGATCTACCTCGCGCGGATCGAGGCGCTGAACCCCGATCTCGAGTGCTTCGCGGCGGTCACGCCGGAACTGGCGCTTGCCGAGGCCGACGCCGCCGACGCGCTGCTCGGGGCGGGCGTCTGGCTCGGGCCCCTGCACGGCATCCCCTACGGCATGAAAGACCTCTTCGACACGAAGGGTGTCGTGACCGGTTGGGGTGCGGAGCCCTTTCGCGACCGTGTGCCCGAGCGCGATGCCGTGATCGTCGACCGGCTGCGTGCGGCGGGCGCGGTCCTGCTCGGCAAGGCAACGGTGGGCGCGCTCGCCTATAACGACATCTGGTATGGCGGTGCGACGCGCAACCCTTGGAACCTGAACGAGGGGTCGAGCGGCTCATCCGCCGGCTCCGCCTCGGCGACGGCGGCCGGGCTCTGCGCCTTCGCCATCGGGACCGAGACGCTCGGCTCGATCACCTCGCCCTCGCAACGTTGCGGCACGACGGGCCTGCGCCCGACCTTCGGGCGCGTTCCACGGACCGGCGGCATGGCGCTCTGCTGGACGCTCGACAAGGTCGGGCCGATCTGTCGCTCGGTCGAGGATACCGCGATGGTCCTCGCCGCGTTGAACGGTGCCGATATCGGCGATCCGTCCTCGATCGAGGCGCCGTTCCATTTCGACGCTGCGGCCGAGTGGAGGCATCTGCGCGTGGGTTACCTGCCGGAAGCGTTCGGGGAGGACGCGACCGATGTCGACCGCGCCGCGCTTAAGGCGGTGCGCGATCTGGGACTGGAGGTGCGCGAGGTCAGCCTGCCGGATCTGCCCTACGGTGCTCTCATCAATATTCTCTATGCCGAGGCGGCTGCGGCCTTCGAGGAACTGACGCTCGACGATACCGACGACACGCTGACATGGCAGGACGACGGCGCCTGGCCCAACACCTTCCGCAAGGCGCGGTTCCTGTCGGCGGTGGATCATGTACAGCTCGACCGGCTGCGCCTGCGCGTGATGAAGGCGCTGGACGGGCTCTTTGACGAGGTCGACGTGTTGGTCGGCCCGTTCATGACCGGTCCCATGCTGGTCGCATCGAACTTCACCGGCCATCCCTGCCTGCATCTGCGCGCGGGTTTCCTCGAACTTGGCACGCGGGGCAAGGCGAGCCTCGGCGCGGGCAAGCTCAGCGTGGGCGAGGAGGACGCGGCCGGACAGACCTTCACCGTGCCGCAGGGCATCTCGCTTTGGGGGCGGCTCTTCGAGGAAGGGCCGATCCTGAACCTCGGCATGGCCCTCGAATCCGCGCTTGGCGTGGCGGACCGCCGCCCGACCTTCGCGCGCTGACGCTGCGTCGCGCCGGCTTGCCCCCGGCGCCGCGTACCCGCTTCGGAGCCGCCTCCACCGGTTCCGGCTTTTCCAACCGCCGGCTCAACGAGGCCGGTCCATGAGGAGAATAAAGACATGAAACGCAGGGAGTTTCTCGCCACCAGCATCGTCGCGACCGGTGCGCTCGGCTTTGGCTTCGGCCCGGGCCCGCTCCGCGCGCAGGAGCCCGTATCGGGGGGCACGCTGATCTGGGGGCATTCCGAGACGACGCAGAACCTCGACATGCACCAGACCGGCACCGCCTCGACCGCCCGGGTGCTGCAAAACATCCACGACGGGATCGTCACCATCAATTCCGAGATGGAAGTCGTGCCGCAACTCGCCGAGAGCTTCGAGGTGTCCGACGATGGCCTGACCTACACCTTCCGCTTGCGTGAAGGCGTGATGTTCCACGACGGCTCGACCATGACCTCGGAGGACGTGCGCTATTCCTTCGAACGTCTGCGCGACCCGGAAACTGGCGCGGTCAACTTCGAGGTGTTCAACGACGTCGACGCCATCGAGACGCCGGACGACCTGACGGTGATCATCCGCATGTCGCGGGCGAACGCGCCCTTCCTGGCGCGCCTTGCCGAGAACGGCGCGGGCGTCATCATGCCGGCAGGATCGGGCGACATCCAGGGCGATACGCCGACCGGCGCGGGGCCCTTCCGCTTCGTCCGCCGCGAATTCGGCAACGAGGTGGAGCTTGTGCGCTTCGACGACTACTGGGACGGCCCGGCCTATCTCGACGGCATCCTTGCCCGCGAGATCACCGAGCCCACCGTGCGCCTGACGGGCCTGCGCACGGGAGAGCTGCACTTCATCAACGACATCCCGGCCGAACGCATCTCCGAGGTCGAGGCCGACCCCGACCTTCAGGTCCGCACCTGGGCGCCGCTCAACTTCGACTTCGTGAACTTCAACCACAACCTCGAGCTCTTCCAGGACCGCCGCGTCCGTCAGGCCTTCGACCTGATGATCGACAAGGAAATGCTGATGCAGGGCGCGCTCTGGGGGCAGGGAGATCCGACGCCGACGCCGAGCTTCCCGAACGACGCCTCGCGCAACGGCGACATTGTGCAGCGCGCTCAGGACATCGCTCAGGCCCGCGCACTCCTGGAGGAGGCAGGCTATCCGGCAGGCAGCCTGAACGTCGTCTTCAAGGTCACGACAAACTACCCCTACCACGTGGACAGTGCCCAGATCATCTCGGAATGGGCGCGCGAGGCGGGTGTCAACATGACCATCGAGCAGCTCACCTGGGCCGACTGGCTTAGCCAGGTGTGGGTCGACCGCGATTTCGAGATGACGATGATGAACTTCTTCACCATCTGGGAGCCCGATCGCCTGTACTATTCGCTCTACCACTCCACCGGCGGCTTCAATTACCGCAACATTACCGATCCGCTCATTGACGAAATGGCAGAAGCGGCACGCGGCGAGGTCGATCCGCAGGCGCGCGTCGACATCTACAAGCGCATCCAGCAGTACATCTATGACGAGTCGCTCGACGTCGTGCTCTGGTACCGCAACGGCTCCATCGCAGCGCTGCCGTCGGTGGGCGGCCTTGACACGGTGGTGCATCCCAACGGGTCGAACCTGAACTTCCACCGGGTCTGGCTCGACGCCTGACCCGATCACAGGGCGGGGCGGAACCCAGGGCCGCCCCGCCTGACTTTCCCCGCCTTCCCGAACCCCGGACACCGTCCAGATGGCCTATCTCGTCAACCGGCTCATGTCGGTCGCCCTTACCCTGTTTCTCATCTCCATCGTCACCTTCGGGATCACCAACATCCTGCCGGGCGACGTGGCGATGATGATCATGGGCACCCAGTCGAACCCCGAGGCGCTCGAGGGCTTGCGGCAGTCGCTTGGACTGAACGATCCGCTCCTCGTGCAGTACGGGCGCTGGATCGGCGGCATGCTGAGCGGCAACTGGGGCGAGTCGCTCCTGTTCAACGAACCCATCGCGCCGCTCATCGCGCAGAAGGTGCTGGCCTCGGGGCTCATCGTGGTGATGACGATGATGATGGCGCTCGCGTTCGCGATCCCGCTGGGCGTCTGGGCCGCGCGGCACCGCGACCGCTGGCAGGACACGACCTCCTCGACGGTTGCGCTTCTGGGCCTCAGCATGCCGGACTTCTTCATCGGGATCATGCTGATCCTGCTATTTGCCGCGGGCCTCGGCTGGCTGCCGTCCTCGGGCTTCGTGGACCCGGCCGAGGACTTCCTTGGCGCCGTGCGCCACGCCTTCATGCCGTCGCTGGCGCTTGCGCTCGGGCTCATGGCGCACCTTACGCGCATGACGCGCTCGGCGATGATGGGCATCCTCAACCAGGAGTTCATCCGCGTCGCCCGCGCCAAGGGTTTGCCCGAGCGCATGGTGGTCTGGAGCTACGCGCTGCCGAACGCCATCGGCCCGGTGATGACGGTGGCGGGCCTCCAGATCGGGTACCTCTTCGGTTCGATCATCGTGATCGAGAGCCTGTTTTCCTATACCGGCATGGGCTGGCTGACCTACCAGGCGCTGCTGAACCGCGACATCCCGCTGATCCAGAGCACGATCTTCGTGATCGCGGCGGTCGTGATGCTGGTGAACCTCGCCGTCGATCTCCTCTACCGGGTGATCGATCCGCGGATCAGGCTGGGGTAGGGCGATGCGCAAGTTCCTCTCCGCCAAGGCGCTGATCGGCCTTGCCCTCGTGCTGACGGTCGTGGCCGTCGCCATCCTCGCGCCCTTCTTCATCGCACCCGAGCGCGCGACCCAGATGGTCATGAGCGCGCGGCTTCAGCCGCCGTCGCTCGCCTATCCGCTGGGCACCGACCAGCTCGGCCGCGATCTTCTGGCACGTGTGATGTTGGGCGCGCAGACCTCGCTGATGATCGCGGTCCTCGCGGTCGGCATGTCCATCGTGCTCGGCCTGCCGCTCGGGATCATCTCGGGCTATTTCGGCGGGCGGATCGACAATGTGCTCATGCGGATCATCGACGCGCTTCTGAGCTTTCCGGCCCTCCTTCTGGCGCTGACGATCTCGGCGGTGCTGGGGCCGAACCTGCAGAACACGATCATCGCCATCGGCATCGCCTTCACGCCATTCCTCGCGCGGATCGTGCGGGGAGAGGCGCTGCGCGTGGTGCAGATGCCTTACGTGGAGGCCGCGCGCGCGGCGGGCACCCGCGACGTTCAGATGATCCTGCGTCACATCCTGCCCAACATCATGCCCGCGCTCATCGTACAGGCCACCATCAGCCTTGCCTTCGCCGTGCTGGCCGAGGCCGCGCTGTCCTTCCTCGGCCTCGGGACGCAGCCGCCCATGGCCTCCTGGGGGCTTATGATCCAGGCCTCGCGTCAGTTCCTCGACCTTGCGCCATGGACGGCGCTTGTGCCCGGCGCGGCGCTTGCCATCACGATCCTCGGCCTGAACCTCCTCGGCGACGTGCTGCGTGACGTGCTCGACCCGAGGGTGAGGTGACCATGCTCGACCAGACCCCGCAACAGCCCCTCGTCTCCATCGAGAACCTGCGCGTCGAGTTCGACGGCGAGAGCGGACCCATCGTCGGCGTGAAGGATGTGAGCTTCACGGTGAACCCCGGCGAGACCGTCTGCGTCGTGGGCGAGAGCGGCTCGGGCAAGTCCGTCACCTCGCTCTCGCTCCTGCGTCTCGTGGAATTCGGCGGCGGGCGGATCGTGTCGGGGCGGCTCTGGTTCCGGCCGGGCGAGGGAGAAGCGATCGACCTCGCGCAGATGCCGGCGGAAAAGATGATCGACCTGCGCGGCGACAGGATCGGCATGATCTTCCAGGAGCCGATGACCGCGCTGAACCCGGTCTTCACGATCGGACGCCAGCTGACCGACGGGCTTCGCCGCCACCGGGGGCTGCCCGCCTCCGAGGCCGACGCGCGCGCGATCGAGCTGCTGCGCGAGGTGCGCCTGCCCGAGCCCGAGCGGCGGCTGCGGCAGTATCCACACGAGCTTTCGGGGGGCATGCGCCAGCGGGTCGTCATCGCCATGGCCATGGCCTGCCGCCCGCAGCTTCTCATCGCGGACGAGCCGACAACCGCGCTCGACGTGACGATCCAGGCCGAGATCCTGGGCCTCATCAAGCGGCTCAAGCGCGAATTCGGGATGGCCGTTCTCTTCATCACGCACGACATGGCGGTGGTGGCCCAGCTCGCCGACCGGGTCGTGGTGATGCGCCACGGCGAGAAGGTCGAGGATGGGCCGGTCGAACGCATCTTCGCCGACCCGCAGGCGGACTACACCAAGGCGCTGCTGGCCTCGGTGCCGAAGCTCGGCGAGATGCGGGGCAAACTCGCGCCCGAGCCCCTTCGCATCCCCGGCGCGCCGGAACCGGCGGCCCCGAAGCCCGCGTCGCGGTCCGAGACGGGCCGCGCGGTCCTCTCGGTCAAGGGCCTGACGACGCGCTTCCCCGTGAAGGGCGGCCTCTTGCGCCGGGTTGTCGCGAACGTGCACGCGGTCGAGAACGTCAGCTTCGAGCTCGGCCATGGCGAGACGCTCGCCCTCGTGGGCGAGTCAGGCTGCGGCAAGTCCACGACGGCGCGCTCCATCCTGCGGCTGGTCGAGCCCACGTCGGGCGACGTCGTCATGGACGGGCAGGACATCCTCGGCCTCGACGCGGGCGGCCTCAGGCGTGCGCGGCGCAACATGCAGATGGTCTTCCAGGATCCTTTCGCGTCACTCAACCCCTTCATGCGCCTCAGAAAACAGGTGGCCGAGCCGATCCTGAACTTCGACCTGGCGCGGGGATCCGAACTCGACGACCGCATCGCGTTCCTCTTCGACCGCGTGGGCCTGCCGCGCGACTTCATGCGCCGCTTCCCGCACGAGCTGTCGGGCGGACAGCGCCAGAGGGTCGCCATCGCGCGTGCGCTTTCGGTCAACCCCAAGCTGATCATCGCGGACGAGGCGGTGTCGGCGCTCGATGTGTCGGTGCAGGCGCAGGTCCTGAACCTCCTGATGGAGCTGCAGGCGGAATTCGGGCTGTCCTACCTCTTCATCAGTCACGACATGGCCGTGGTCGAGCGCGTGTCACACCGCGTGGGCGTCATGTATCTGGGCCGCATCGTCGAGATCGGCTCGCGCGCGGACATCTTCGAGGACCCGCGCCACAGCTACACGCGGGCGCTGCTGGCGGGCGTGCCCATCGCGGACCCGACGAAGCGGACGCTGAAGGAGAGCATCGAGTTCAAGCCGCTGCCCTCGCCGGTTTTCCCGGTGGGAGAGGCGCGGCCAGCGCCGGTCTACGAGGAGGTCGCGCCGGGGCACTTCGTGCTCGGAAACGAATGACGCAAGGGCAGGGGCCGCGCCGGACGGCAATCTGGCAGGCGCCCTGCGACGGGAGGAGTAAATCATGGCCTGGAAGGAATACCTCGATCGTGAGCAGGAGAGGTTCGTCTCGGAACTGATCGAGTTCGTGGGTATCCCCTCGGTCTCGGCCAAGCCCGAGAACGCGCCCGACGTGCAGCGGGCCGCCGAGTGGGTCGCCCGCCGGCTGAAGGCGGCGGGCGCCGAGAACATCGAGATCCTGCCGACGGCCGGCCATCCCGTCGTCCTCGGCGACTGGCTCCATGCGGGCCCCGACCGGCCCACGGTCCTGATCTACGGGCATTTCGACGTGCAGCCGGCCGAGCCCTTCGAACTCTGGTCCTCGCCGCCCTTCGCGCCCGAGGTCCGTGACGGCAAGCTCTGGGGCCGCGGCGCGACCGACGACAAGGGCGGCATGTTCATTCCCATCGTCGCCGTCGAGGCAATGCTGAAGACCGGCGGGCAGCTGCCGGTTAACCTGAAGTTCTTCTTCGAGGGGCAAGAGGAGATCGGATCGCCCGACATGCCGGACTTCGTGGCCGCACATGCCGACAGGCTATCGGCCGACATGATCTTCTCGGCCGACGGCTCGCAATGGGCGCCCGACCAGCCGCAGATCGTCGAGGGGCTACGGGGCCTCGCGTCATGCGAGATCGTGGTGCGCGGTGCGCGTTCTGACCAGCATTCCGGCCTCCACGGTGGTGGCATCGCGAACCCGGCCATGGCGCTGGCCCAGATCCTCGCCTCGATGAAGGCGCCGGACGGGACGGTGACGGTCGAGGGCTTCTACGACGACGTGCGCCCGCTGACGGAGGCCGATCGCGCGGCCATCGCCGAGGTGCCCTTCGAGTCCGCCTCCTACCTCTCCGAGACAGGGGCGCCCTCCGAGTTCGGGGAACCGGGCTACACCACGCGCGAGCGCCTCTGGGCGCGCCCGACGCTGGAGGTCAACGGGCTGACAAGCGGCTGGCAGGGCGCGGGAACCAAGACCGTCCTGCCCGCCGAGGCGCGCGCCAAGATCACCTGCCGCCTCGTCGCCGACCAGTCTCCCGAGCGTATCGTCGAGGTCCTGCGCGCGCATGTGGAGCGGCATTGCCCCATGGGCGTTGCGGTCGAGTTCCAGCCCGGACAGGCGCGCGGTAATCCGTTCCTCACGCCGCGGGGTCACAATTCCAGCGTGATCGCGGCGCAGGTGCTCGAGGAGGTCTACGGGCGCAGGCCCTACCGGACCCGGGCGGGCGGTTCGATCCCCGTGATGACGACATTGCTCGAGCATCTGGGCGTCCACGCCACCATGTTCGCCTTCGGCCACGACGACGAGAACATGCATGCCCCCGACGAGTTCTTCCGCCTGGAAACCTTCCGGCGTGGTCAGGAAGCCTACTGCCGGCTCTTGGAGAGACTCTGAAGCATCCCGGAGGCGCTGAACAATATCGGTCTCAGCATCTGCAAACGCGCCGACGCCTAATGACTCCACCCGGCCCCTGATCATGCAGTCCAGCGGCCGGGCTAGGAGGTTGCAGTTCGCTACGGGGTTCAGGTCCTGCCGCTCACGCCCAAAAACGGCGAGCTGACCTGCTTGAGTATGACCTGATCGTCCATGCCTACGGCTTCGGCGTCACGGCCAGGGTCCTCTGGCATCTGTTGCGGAACCATACTGCGAAACTCCGACCAAATCGTGATGCGTCTCTGTGCTGCCCGCGAGATTTGCTGACTTAGGGAAGAAGTTTTCGGTATTGGGAGCGTAGTAATGGCAACAGTTGCTCGATTGTTCGATGATTGGTTTGCATTCATTAACAATACCAACTCTTGCGAAGATCACTCCTAGCACGCCCCACCGTCGACATTCGTCTGGCGGCCTGCCAGCTTCGACATGTCTCTGGGCGCGAGAAAGGGAAATCCATGCCTGAAATCTGGCAAATGACCGCAACACGGTTGGCGGCGGACGTCCGGGAAAAACGCTTGTCGGCGGTTCAGGTGACGCAGGCTCATCTCGACCGCCTCGCCAGCGTGAACCCCGCCATCAACGCCGTGGTCCAGGAGTTTCCAGAGGAGGCACTGGAGGCTGCCCGCCAGGTCGATGCCACAATCGCACGGGGGGAGGATCCGGGTCCGCTCTGCGGTGTGCCGATAACGATCAAGGTGAACGTCGATCAGAAGGGCCACGCAACCACCAACGGATTGCGGCTGCAGGAGGGGCTCATCGCAGACGATGACAGCCCCGTGGTCTCGAATATCCGCAAGGCGGGCGGCGTAATCCTGGGGCGAACCAATACGCCTTCCTTCTCGCTTCGCTGGTTCACCAGGAACGACCTGCATGGACAGACGCTGAACCCCCGAAACAGGGATATCACGCCGGGTGGCTCGTCTGGCGGCGCGGCGGCGGCTGTCGCTGCGGGCTTCTGCGCCATTGGGCACGGAACGGATATCGCGGGTTCGATCCGCTATCCGGCCTACGCATGCGGGCTGCACGGATTGCGTCCGACGCCGGGCCGTATCCCTGCCTTCAATTCCAGCGCGCCCGACCGCTTCATTGGTGCGCAGCTGATGGCTGTCTCGGGGCCGATCGCGCGCAGCATTGCCGATCTCGAGATCGCATTCACCGCGATGACGGCTTCCGATCCCAGAGACCCCTGGTATGTTCCCGCAACGCTGAGCATGGCCGACTTTCCGAAACGTGCCGCGCTGACGCTGGAACCTGACGGCATGGAGGTCACCGATGACGTGCGCGCCGCTCTTCTCGAAGGAGCGGACCGCATGCGGATTGCGGGTTGGACGGTTGAGGAGGTGACCTGCCCACCGATGCGGCGTGCGGCCGAGATCAACGCCTGCCTCTGGATGGCCGAAACGCAGTTCGGGGCAGGTGAGATGGTGGCACGTGAGGGCGAGGCGGACTCTCAGTTCGTATTCGCACGCATGTCGGAATTTGTCGGCGAGGTGGGCTTCAGGTCACTCATGGAGGCGCTTCAGGAACGTGTAGGTATCCTGCGCCAATGGGAGCTGTTCTTACGAGATTTTCCGGTTGTTCTCTGCCCGTCCTCCGGCGAGTTACCGTTCGATCAGCAACTCGACGTCAGCTCGGAGGCGGCTTTTGCCAGGGTCTATGAGGCCCAACTGATCCAGAGGGCCGTACCGGCCATCGGGGTTCCGGCGCTTTCGGTCGCTACAGGTGAAGCGAATGGCCGGCCTGTCGGGGTTCAACTCATCGGACCCCGATATCGGGAGGACATTCTGCTTGCCGCGGGGCGCGACATCGAAGCAGCAGGTCTTCCGCCGCAGGTTGCCGATCCTTCATGGATTTGAGCGTGGCCGTCCCCCGCACGTGTGCAGTCTGGTTTGGCTGAACGGGCAGTCCGACACCGAGCTGTGCGCGACCAGCGTTACGGTGATGGAATTGCGCTCCGGCGTTGAGCGCTTGGCCGAAGGCAAGCGCAAGGCGGATCTGTGGGAGGTGCTGGATTTCACCCTGTCGCGCCTTGTCGGCTCGCGCATCCTGTTCTTCGACGTGGCCGCCGCGAGCGAGGCCGCCCGCATCGCCGCTGTGGCCGACGCCGCCGGCACCCCCATGGGGCAAAGCGACGCTGAGTTTTTCAAGTTGGGCAATGTCAATGTCGCCGGTGTTTGCCATTCCGCCCAAAGGCAAGCGGATGCCAAGTTCACCTTCGTATAGTCGAAATGCATTCGTACCGACGATGGTGCCGCCCAAGCGAAACGTCCCCGCGTCCGCCATGGCAGATAGAATAGAACCGGTCGCTCGATTGGTCGGCGTCATTCCCTCTGCCCGCAGCAGTCTGACAAGCCGCGACCGCTCGGCTTGCCGCGCCTTCGCGGTCTCGCGCAGTTCCTCGATGCGGGTGATGCGCGCGCGTGTCTCGTCGGTGTCTTCGCCGATGCAGAAAAAACGCATCTACCCGCGTCAGATCTCGACCATGACCTTCCCGTGCGCCTTTCGCGGCGCGCGCAGGTATTCCCACGCTTCCTTGTATTCCTCCATCGGAAAGACACGGTCGACCGTGGGGGCGATCTGTCCCGAATCGAGCGCCCGGTAGACGAACTCAAGCCCCTTCTGCTTCCAGGCCGCGTCCTCGATGTAATGGAACAGGGAATACGGTTTGAAGGTCGCGTTGGCTTGATAAAGCTCCATCATCGGCAGTTCCGGCAACGTCTCGTCCAGCGTTCCATAGAAGAATATCTGCGCGTTCTTGGCCAGCGCCTTGCTGTAGTGACCGATCATGCCCGCGCCAACGCTGTCGAACACGGCGTGCACGCCGACGCCACCCGTGGCCTCGCGCACGGCCTCCGCAAGCCCCTCGCCAGTGCCGAAATATGCGTGGTTCGCGCCGCCTTCGATCAGGTAGTCGCGGTTGTGTTCGTAACGCGACGTGGCGATCATCGTGGCGCCCTTCATGCTGCCGATCTCGAGCGCGGCGCGGCCTGCCGTGCTGGTCGCCGCCGTGACCAGGATGTTCACGCCCGGACCGGCCTGCGCCAGTTCGGCGATCGGGTAATAAGCCGTCATGAACTGCATCCAGATCGAGCCCGCCTCGACCGCGCTCAGGCCGTCAGGCGCCTTGGTGAGGTAGCGCGGCTCCCGGATGACGGTGTCGCCGCTTGTGCCGTTCATGTCATAGAAATAGGGCAAGCTGCAGTATCGTTCACCAATCTCGATGCCGGTGACGCCCTCGCCGATCTGATCGACAATGCCCACGGCCTCGCACCCGACACGGGCAGGCAAGGCGCTGAAATTAAAGGAATAGCGTCCCTGCATGAGATCCATGTCGCCCCAGTTGAGCGCGAAGGCCTCGACGTTGAGGCGCACCTCGCCGGGTCCGGCATCTTGCGGGACATAATCCCGCAATTGCAGGCCGCCGATGCCGGTGTACTCGGTGAGAACCCATTCGCGATTTGTTGTGGCCATCTGTCTTCTCTCTTTCCTGAAACTTGTTCTTGATGGTTGTTGTCGTACTGTTCAGCGGCGCGCACCCATTGCCGAGATCCCCACGGCGGCAAGAATGATCAGACCCATGGTCAGATCGCGGAAGAACGGATCGATGTTGAGAATGTTGAAGCCGTTGTTGACCAGCGCCAGCAAGAACACACCGGCAAGCGACCGCCAGACCGCGCCCTGGCCGCCGTATATGCTGGTGCCGCCAAGGATGACCGCGGCGATGGCCTGAAGCTCCATCCCCTCGCCGGCGGTCGCCTGCCCCAATGCGACGCGCGAGGTGGTGATGATGGAGGCGAGCCCGGCGGCGAAACCTGCGATGGCGAAGGCCGCGATCTTGATGCGGTCGGTGCGGATTCCCGACAGGATCGCCGCCTGTTCGTTTCCGCCGACCGAGAAGACACGCCGGCCGAAAGTGGTCTGAGTCAGAAGGAAGGTCAGGATCACCGCGAAAACGATCATGACCCAGATCGAGTTGAATACGCCGAGGAAGGTGCCGCGACCCAGCCAGATGAACTCGTCGATCCGCACCGAAATCAGGCGCCCGTCAGAGACAGCGATGGCGATGCCCTTGAAGATAAGGGCCGTCGCTATTGTGGCGAGAAACGAATGCACCTTGAGCGCGGTGATGACGACGCCATTGGCGATCCCGAAGAGGAGGCCCACAAAGGGCGCCAGAAGCAGCCCGAGATAGGGATCGACATTCACCGCAAGCCAGGCCGCGGTGACGGACCCCACGGCGAAGGTTGCCCCGACCGACAGGTCGAAACCGCCGACGATGATCACCAGCGTCATCGCCGAGGCCATGATCGCGAGGGGCGCGTTCTGGTTGAGGATGTTGAGCAGGTTGCGCGTTGTCAGGAAGTTTTCCGACGACAGGCTGAGCACGACGATGAGCACGCCGATCAGGACCAGAACCGCGTAGGTCTGCAGGAAATGGAGGGTCCGTGCCCGGGTCATGCGGCGTCGTCTCCCATGCCTTGATGCGTGAAAAGTGCCGCCAGAACATCGGCCTCGCTGAACATGTCGGGATCGATTTCATCGACAAGACGGCCCCGGTCGACCAGAAAGACGCGTGTCGCAAGGCCAAGAACCTCGTCGATCTCGCTGGAGATCACGAGGATCGCCACGCCCTCCCGCGCCAGACGTCCGATCTCGCGGTGAATGGTTTCGCGCGCGCCGACATCGACGCCTCGGGACGGTTCATCGAGGATCAGCACCTTGGGGGCACCGGCCAGCCACTTGCCGATCAACACCTTTTGCTGGTTGCCGCCGGAATAATTCGACACATCGCCGTCCACGATGGCCGGGCGCACGTCGAGCTGTTCGATCAGCCCGGTGGCAAGCGCCCGTTCCCGGGTCTTGCGCATCACGCCGCGCGACGAGAGCCAGCCCAGATGCGGCAAAGAGATGTTGGCGCGGACCGGCAGGGTCATCACCAGTCCCTGCCCGCGCCGGTCTTCGGGGACCATGACGATGCCCGCCCGGGTGGCCTCGCCGATGGAGTGGCGGGCCAATGGTTTGCCACAGATCTCCACCGTGCCCGAGGCGGGATCGGCACCGATGATGGCGCGCGCGATCTCGGTCCGTCCGGCGCCGACCAGCCCGGCAAAGCCGACGATCTCTCCCGCCCGGATATCGAGCCTGTCGACATGAGCCCCATTTGGCGACAACAGATCGCGCACCGACAGGGCGACTGGGCCGAAGTCGCGTGTCTTCTCAGGATAGAGCGTCTCGGTCTTCGACGCCCCCAACATCGCGGAAACGAGCGTTTCCTTGCTCTCGCCCGACGTGTCGCGCGTATGCACCTTACGACCGTTGCGCAGCACCGTGACCCGGTCGGTGACGTCGAGAATGTCCTTCAGGAAATGTGTGACGTAGATGACCGACCGCCCCTCGTCGCGAAGGTTCCGCATGATCTGGTGCAACCGGTCGATCTCGGTTTTAGACAGCGATGCGGTCGGCTCGTCCGTCACGATCACCTGTGCCCGCCGGGCAAGTGCTCGCAGGATCTCGATTTTCTGCTGCTCGGCGATCGTCAGGCTGGAGGCGCGCGCCTCTGGATTCAGAAACAGGCCGCTTTGCTCCATCAGCGCCACGAGACGCGTGGCTTCGGTGCCGCGCAGCACGCCGCGGCGGTTTTCCTCAAGCCCGAGGAACACGTTTTGCGCCACGGTCAGCGCGGGAACCAACTGCAGTTCCTGGTGCATGATCGCGACACTGTTGGCCAGTGCCGTGGGCGTGTCCCAGCGATCCTGCCGCCGACCCGCGACGGTGATCGAGCCATGCGTTGCGCGGTAAAAGCCGCCCAGGACCTTCCCCAAGGTGGATTTTCCCGCGCCGTTCTCGCCAATCAGCCCGTGGACCTCGCCGGGCCGGATATCGATATCCACCCCGGAAAGCACGTCGACATCGCCAAAGCGCACTCCGATACCCCGGGCCGAGAGCAATGGCTCGGTCATCAGGCGCGCTTCGCTTCGCCGTCGCTGGCGACGGTCACACCGTAATCCCGCGCGGCCGCCTCGCGGCTCACGAGACCCCGGGCCACGTCGCGCGCCACCGCCGCGACATCGCGCTCAAGGGGATGGCCATTGCCACCGCCGCCGCCGGTCTTGGTTTCGACAATGGTTCCGGCCGGCAAGGCGCGCGCGCGCATCTTGAGCGGATCTTCCACGACACCATCGGGAAAACTGACGGTGACCTCCGGCCCCTTGCCGTCGCCGCCGCCGTTCAGACCCCATGCGGGCGTCTTCGAGCGTTCGAACCAGATCGCGCCATAGCAATCCTCCAGCATCTTGTATCGCCGCACCACGCCGCAGCCGCCGCGATGCTTGCCCGGCCCGGCACTGTCGGTGCGGATCGAGAACTCCTCCAGCCGCAGGGGAAACTTCGTCTCCATCACCTCGGCGGGGATGTTGCGGAAACCGCCGTTGACGAGGTTGATCAGCGCGCTCTCGCCATCGCTGTCGTGGCGCCCGCCCCAGCCACCGGCGGTCGGCTCGATCGAGATCCACTGCCCGCGCTTGGGATCCACGGAGAAGAAACCCACCACCATCGAATCGCCGTAATGGGCGGCGGTCGAGCGCCCCGGCATCGCCTCGCTGAGGCAGGAGATGAAAAGGTCGGCCAGAAGACCCAGCCCGGTGAAATACCATTCGCAGGCGGCAGGTTCGCCGGCGTTGAACATGCAATCGTCCGGCAGCACGACCGTCATCGTCTCGAAGGAACCTCCGGTGATCGCGCGTTCGGGCGAGATCATCGTCTTGTAGGCCAGCCGCAGCAGCGACTCCGTCTGGCTTGCGCCACAGTTGACCGACCCTGCGACCGGACCCGAAGTGCCGGTCAGATCGACGATCAGGTCCTCGCCCCTGACCGTGAGCGTCAGCTTGACCTTGACCGGCTCGGTGCCCACGCCGTCATTGTCCAGATAACCTTCGCGGCTCCAGGTTCCGTCCGTGATCGCGGCGATGGCTTCGCGGTCCATCCGGCGTGCCTGCTCGAATATGTTCTGGCAGGCGGCGCGGTAGGTCTCTGTCCCGATCTTCGACAGAAGCTGGCCAAGACGCCGCTCGCCGGTGCGGATGGCAGCGATCTGCGCGCCGAGATCGCCGATGGTGGCGCCCTCGAGCCGGGTGTTGAGCTTTAGGTGGTCGTACCACTCGCGCACCCGCTTGCCGCGCGACACGATCCTTGTGGGTCCGAGGCGCAAGCCCTCCTGATATATGTTGGTGGAAGACATGGTCGAGCCGGGATCCATCGCGCCGATGTCGTTCCAATGTGCCCGCGCTGCGCCGAAACCGACCAGTTCGCCCTCGTGGAAGATGGGACCGATGGCGGTGACATCATGCAGGTGAGTGCCCTGCATGTAACTGTCGTTCATGATGAAGATGTCGCCTTCATGGATATCGTCGCCGTAATAATCCTGAACATGGCGCACGCAGACATCGATGGCGCCGATGAAGAGCGGCACGCCCGTGGATTGACCCAGCATGTTGCCCCGCTCGTCCATCAAGGCGACGGCGCTGTCCTTGCCCTCGTAGATGATCGCCGAATGGGCGGAGCGCCACAGCGAGGCGTTCATGTCCTCTGCGCAGGAGATGACGAAGTTGCGGACGACTTCGGTGGTGATCGGATCTGCCTGGCTCATGCCGCATCCTCCCGGGTCAGTGTCATGTGGCCGCCCTCGATCAGCCGCGCGGTCCAGCCGGGCGGCAAAAGGGTGGTCGATGTGACTTCCTCGATGATGGCGGGGCCCGATACGCTGTCGCCCTCGCCGATGCCGTTGCGGTCAAGCACCGCGGTGGTCTGTGGCGTGCCCGCGAACCACACCTCGCGTTCGCGTGGAGGGCGCGACGTTACCCGCTCTGGCGGCGCGTTCTCGGGGCGCTCCAGCCGGCCCAGCGCGGCAAGGCGGATATTGGCCATCTCGACGCGGTTCTCGGGACTGTTGTGGCCGTATTGCCGCTGGTAGGCGGCGTCGAAATCGGCGCGCACCTTGTCCATGTCGATCGGCCCGTCATCGAGCGCGATCGTCAGCACGTATTCCTGCCCGTGATAGCGAAAGTCGATCGCGCGCTCGAAGGCGACCCGGTCACCGGTGATGCCCTCCTCGGCAAGGTAGGCACGGCCGCGCTCACGCAGGGCCGCGAAGGCGCTGTCGATGGTTTCGGCCTCGATCATGTCCCAAAAGCTGTAGAGCGTTTCCTTGAAGTCATGGCGCACGTCGGTCTGCAGCATCCCCCAGGCCGAGAATGCGCCGGGATGAACCGGAACGATGACTTCGGAGATCTCCAGCTCTTCGGCCAGTGCCGCCGCCTGCGACGGACCAGCGCCGCCGAAGGCTACCAGCGAGAACTCACGCGGATCGATCCCGCGCTGAATGGTTATGGTGCGGATGGCATCGGCCATCTTCGCGTTGACGATGTCGATCACGCCTTGCGCCATCTGCTCGGCATTCATGCCGAAGTCGGCGCCCAGCCGCGACAGCGCGTCTGCAGCCGCGTCGCGATCGAGGGTCATTTCGCCGCCAGAGAAGTTGGCACCGTCCAGACGGCCCAAGACGAGGTTGGCGTCCGACACGACCGGATCGGTCCCGCCAAGACCGTAGCAGACCGGGCCGGGGTTCGAGCCTGCGGATTGCGGTCCGACACGCAAGGCGCCGGCTTCCTGCCAGGCGATGGATCCACCGCCCGCGCCGATCACGTGGATGTCCACAACCGACATCTGAAGCGGCAGCCCCTCCAGCTTTGCCTCGTTCGAGGCGGAGGGCAGGCCATCGACCACAAGCGAGGCGTCAAAGGACGTGCCGCCCATGTCGACGCAGATTAGGTTGCCGCGGCCCGTCTTGGCCGCAAGCGCCTTACCGCCGATGGCGCCGCCGACCGGGCCGGACAGAAGCGTTTGAAGCGGCGTCGCGGAGGCGGCTGCCGCCGTCATCACCCCTCCATTGGATTCCATGACATGCAGCGCGCCGCCTTCGGGCAGCCGGTCGCCCATCTCGCCCTGAAGCGTCGAGATGTAGCGCCGCACCACGGGCGCAAGGTAGGCATCCGTGACCGCGGTCGATGTGCGCTCGAACTCGCGCCATTCCGGCGAGACATGATGCGACAACACGATCTGCACGTCGGGCAGCCGTTCGACGAGGTAATCGCGCACCGCCAGCTCATGCGCCGGGTTGTTGAAGGAGAAGAGCAGGGAAATGGCGATGGCCTCATAGCGCTCTCGCGTGCAGGCCTCCACCAGCGCATCAAGATCCGACAGGCGCAGCGGCGCAAGCTCGCTGCCATCTGCGGCGATGCGACCGCCGACCGTATAGGTGTGCTCCAGCGTGACCAGCGGCTCGGGCTTGTTCCAGCGGATGGAGAAGATCTCGCCGCGGTCGTTTCCCTGGATGGTGTAGATGTCGCGGAAATTTTCGTTGGTAACGAGGGCGACCTTCGATCCGCGCCGCGTCAGAAGCGCGTTGAGCCCGACCGTCGTACCATGCACGAAGAAGGCCAGTTCACCGTCATCCCCAAGCACCTGGTCGATCCCCTTCAGGACCGCGAGCGCCGGGTTTTCCGGCGTCGACAGGACCTTGGTCGCGCCGCAGCGGCCGGTTGCAACATCCTGATAGACGATGTCTGTAAAAGTCCCGCCGATATCGGCCGACACTCGATAGCTGATAGTCACGATTTCTGATCCCTGTCGCGTGGCGGCGTGCACGATGCGCACGCCGCAGGTCTGGTGGTCGGGTTTACTGTTCCCACTCGCCAGTGAACTCGGGGTTGGCCGCAAGCACCTCGACATCGATCATCGCCTCGATCGGTCCGGCCTCATCCATGTTGATGGCCTGGGTGACCGGCCCGCCCTCGATCGCGTTGGCGATCTGCTCCATCGCAAGCGCACCCATGGTCTTGGGAAAATAGGCAAGCGTCGAATCCCAGCGCCCTTCGCGGATCGCCGAGATGGCGATGGCCGCCGCCCCGCCGCCCGAGAGATAAAGATCCGCCGGGTCGATTCCCGCACCTTCAAGCGCGATCTCGACGCCGACGAGATGCTGGTCGGCATTGGACAGCACCACATCGACATCGGGGTTGGCCTGAAGGATGTCGCTCATCGCCTGCAGGCTTGGATCCGGCGAGTAATAGCCCTCGCCCACTGCCACGACCTCGATGTTGTCATGCTCGCCCAAGACCGACTGGAAGGTTTCCAGCCGCAGGTTGTCGAACGGGAAGATTTGCGCCCCGATCATGATGACAACGCGGCACGGATCCTTGTCGGCGCAATACTCCACCACGGCCCCGGCCTGGCTGGTGGCGCCGGGCACCGGCGGCGAGGCGGCGGTGACGGTGATCCCCTCGACCTGCGGGTCGAGCGAGTTCAGGTCCGGGCCGATCGGGAACAAGACGGATCCGATCGGGATGCCTTCGGCGATCACCTGCTCGAACGCACCGGCGATACCCACCGAGTCGTTTGGCGCAACAATCATGCCGACGTACCGACCCGAGGCCAGCGCATCCTCGATCTGGCTGTACTGCACGGCCGCATCGAACTGTCCATCAAGGATCTCGGTGTCGTAGCCGCGCGCGGCGGCGACCTCCTGCACACCTTCATAGGTGGCCTGGTTGAACCCGTTCTGCGACGTTGCCGCGAAGTAGGCGATCGTGCCCTCGGCTGCGGCCGCGCCCGCCAAGCCGGTCAGCGCCGTGCCGGCGAGCAGTAGCTTTCCGAACTTCCCCATCTTCGTCCTCCAGGAATTTTTGATCCGTTGATGGTTTCAGCTTGTCTATTATGCAAACTTAATGCAAGATTTATTTCATGCCTGCGAGAAAAGACCCCACCAAAGCCGCCAAGACCGCGCCCACCCGCAAGAAGCGGGGCGCGCTGATGGTCCATGAAAAGCTGCGCGAAGATATCCAGTGGCTTCGCATCGCGCCGGGGGCGGCGCTCGACGAGGTCGACCTGGCCAAGGCCTATGAGGTGTCGCGCACGCCGGTCCGCGAGGCCCTTTTGCTGCTCGCGAATGAAGGCTTCGTCCAGTTTCTTCAGAACAGGACGTCGATCGTCGCGCCCCTGTCCCTGCACAACCAGTCGGCGTTTCTCGACACGTACCTTCTTCTGTCACGGGGCCTGATCCGTGCCGCCGCGCTGCAAGGCCAGGCACAACGTGCCGACCTCGACGTCTTCGTCACGACCTATGAAAAAGGACTGCTGGCGGGCGATACCGAAGCGGCCTTCCGCGCGCAGCTTGGCCTTTTTCGGAACATCGCGACACTCGCACGCAATCGCTTTTTGTCGAAGTACTTCCTCGAAGCACAGGACGCCTCGGTCCGCATGAAGCTTCTGTACTTCTTCCCACACCTTCCAAAGGCCGATTTTGACGAGGCGGTGGCGCGGCTGAGGGCTGTTGTCGACGCCATGGCGGCCGGCGACGCGGAGGCTGGCGATATCGCGGTGAGCGAGGTCATTCTCTTTGAATCCCGGGTCATACAGGACGGCCTTGGCCCGCGCTTCGGGCACAAGATGGCGATCGATCAGGTCCAAGAGCCATGACAGTTTTCGATGATCGGCGCGCACGCGCCGCAACCTTGCTGCGCGACGCAGGGCTTGGCTGCGTCGCGTTCGTGCCGGGGCCGAACCTGCAGTATCTCACCGACGTTTCGCTGCACCTGATGGAGCGGCCGACGCTTTATGTATTGATGGCAGACGGTGGTTCACACGCGCTGATGCCGGCACTCGAACGTCAGAAGTGGCAGGCTGCGATGCCTCGGTGCGAGACGACATACTGGGATGACGCGGAGGGGCCTGAAGCCGGCTTTGCCGCGCTCGCGGCACGCCTCTCTGCCAAAATGCCGCTCGGAATCGAGGGACTGCGGATGCGCGCCGCCGAATACAGGGCTCTGGCGCGGCATCTGGGCGTCGAGGCCTTGACCGACGCCGATCCCGTTCTGTCAGATCTGCGACTGATCAAGGACGCGGTTGAGCTGGACGAGTTGCGCCGGGCCATCGCAATCAGCGAGGCGGCGTTGGGAGAAACCCTCGATGCAGGCATTCGTGGTATCAGCGAACGCCAGATAGCTGCCCGTCTGAAAGCGGCGATGCTGTCCCACGGCGCCACCGGCTTCGCCTTTGATCCGATTGTCCTCGGCGGCGGCGCCGCGGCGAACCCGCATGGCGACGCGTCCGACCGAACGCTTTCGCCGGGCGACGTTCTGCTGATCGATTTCGGCGCAAGCTACGGCGCCATGCATGCCGACATCACCCGAACCGTATTCTGCGAGCACGCCACCGACGCCCATGCCGAGATCTACGAAACAGTGCTGGACGCAAATCTGGCCGGTCGCGCGGCCGTGTGCGCTGGCGCCCCCTTGGGCGACGTGGACGATGCGGCGACCAGCGTTCTCGAGGCATCCCCCTTCGCCGATATGATCTTGCACAAGACCGGCCATGGGCTCGGCCGGGAGGTGCACGAGGCGCCGCCAATCATGCGATCGAACACAGCCCCGCAGCGCACGGGCATGGTCTTTACCATCGAACCCGGGCTTTACCGCGAGGCCGAGATCGGGGTCCGCATCGAGGACAATGTGGCGGTCGACGAAAAAGGCCACGTTTGCCTGACGCAGTTCGACACAAGGATGCAGGTCATTGCATGACGGGACCGCACCACTCGAGCGCTTCGCACGCACCGTCCGCAGCGATGGCTGGACCAACCTGTTCCCCGCTCTCGAGGACCTATGCCAGGCCTGCATCGGCCACAGGCTCTTCTCGGTTTCCGAGTTCCGAATGACCGGCCCGGAAAGTGGCGTGGCGGCCCGCATATACACGAGCGATCCCGAGAACTACCCGTTATCGGGATTGAAGGAGATCGTTCCGAACCGCTGGACCGAGCTCGTGATCCGTGAGCGCGAGGTTTTCGTGGCGAACTCTGTCGAGGGTTTCTCGGATGTCTTCCCTGACCACGAGATAATCGCCGCGCTTGGTCTTGGTTCCGTGATAAACCTGCCCGTGGTGCTGGCCGGGGAATTCATCGGGACGGTCAACCTGCTTCACGCGCCGGGACATTACGTCGACGACCGCCTCGCCCAACTTAACCAACTGGCGCTTCCTGCCGTGTTGAGCTTCGCCATTGAAAGAGATGTGAAACCTTAGGCGCCATTCCGATATGGTCCGCTTCCTGCGCCTCCCAGACGGTCGTGGTGGGCGCAGCGAACGACCGCTCCCCGCTCTTCTGCGACCTTCGATTCAGCGCAAGGTGCGGCCGGCATGGGCTCCGAACGGACGCCACGGACGGATGTGATCAGCGTCCGGTCAGTGATGGCTGGCGACAGCTGCGGTTCGCCAAGGGCTCGTATGTCGATCGTTTCGGCGATCCGTCACCAGCTTCACCGCCTCGAGATTGAACTCGCGGCTGAACTTCCGTCTCGTCATATCCACTCTCCAGTTCCATGGTCACGATCTTATCTTCGTGTCCACGAAACCGGCAGCAGGCCAATCCAAGAGATGGCTCCAAAGCTACCCTGCGGTTTTTTTTGGGTGAAGACAGCCCGGCGCATGTCTGCGTGGGACGTCGCCGGGCGACTGTCACGTCTTGCGTCGACCTGTTCCACTTTTTGAGGCCGGTTTCGGGCTCGGTCGAAGACCCAAGGAAAGGATCACTCTGAAAAGCCCAGTTTGTAGACGTGGATCTCGAAGGTCGGGTGTTGCTCGGCACCCACGACGCCCGGCCGCACGTGACGATAGGTGGACCGCCAGTAGGGTTGGATCACCACCCCTTCATCCTGCATGATGCGTTGCAAACGCTCGGAGAGCGCCCTTCGGGCATCGGCATCGGCTATCGAAAGAGCCTCTTGCAGCGTCGCGTCGAACTCCGCGTTGGCAAAGCCCGTTTCGTTCCATGCCTCACCAGAACGATAGGCCAGCGCCAGCACCTGCACGCCCAGGGGTCGTTGCGCCCAGTCGGTTGCGGAGAAGGCGTAGCTCGTCCAGCCGTTCCAGAATGTGTTGCCCGGGATGACCGTGCGGCGCACGGGTATGCCGGCATCGCGAAGCTGGGCCGCGACGGCGTCGCAGGTGTTGCGCCGCCAGTTGTCATCGATCGAGATCAGTTCGTGCTCGAAATCGGACATGCCCGCCTCGGCCAACATCGCAGCTGCCTGTTCGGGGTCGAACACCGGCGGCGGCAGTTCCGCGTATTCCGGATGGATAGGGCAGACGTGATGGTTTTCGGCGACTTCGCCGCGTCCGGCATAACCGAGTTCGAGGCAGACCGCGTTCGAGACTGCCGTGGCCAGCGCCCGGCGCACCCGCACGTCGGCATAGGGCTGCCGGCCGTCGATCTCGGCGAGTTGGTTGGTTCGCACCACGACCGTGTTCGCCGTCACGGCCTCTGACCGTTCCCAGCCGATCGCGTCCATGATGTCCACGAAATCCCCCAGCGACTCGTAGAGCATATCCACCTCGCCGGCATCCGCGGCGGCCATGTGCGCCGCCTGATCGGTTCCGTAGTCGATGAACTCGATCCGGTCGAGGTACGGTCCACCGAAGACCTCTGTTCCCCACCAGTCATGATCGGTATTCCGGACAAGCGACGACTGGATGCCGACGGTGAGCTCCTCGGGGAGATAGGGCCCGGTGCCCTTGGGCGTGTCGAGGGGGTCGCCGGAGAAATCCTGCGGCACGATGGCGGCGGGATAATCGGAAAACCCTGCGATAATCGTGATGTCTGGCGTCTCCAGCGTGAGCGTTACGGTCAGATCGTCCGTGACCTCGATCGCGCCCTCGCGAGCCTGTCCGGTCTCGGGGTCGATCAGCGAGGACATCCGTGCGGCCATGGAATTGCCTTCGACTGACTGATCGCACCAGCGTTCGATGTTCCGAGCCACATCCTCGGCCGTGAAGGGCGTTCCATCGTTCCAGGTCACGCCGGGGCGAAGGCGCAGGACATACCGTGTGGCGTCGTCGCTCACGTCCCAGCCTTCGAGAAGCATGGGCTGGAAGGACCCATCGCGCTGGTACTCGACGAGGTATTCGAGCCATCCGCGCGAAAAATTCGACATCTGCGGCCAGTCATAGGTGCGCGGGTCCTTGAGGGCGCGCACATCCGATTGAATGCGGATCGTCCCGCCTTGCACGGGCTGCGCGCGTGCGGGCGCAGGTGCGGCAAGACCGATCAAGCCGTATGCCGCGGCCGCGGATACGCCTAGGGAGGTCGTCCGCGTCAGAAATTCGCGGCGTGAGAGCGATCCGGCGCGGTGTTCTTCCGCGAGCGGGGCGGCTGCGGGATGAAGTGACTGTCTGGTCATGAAAAGCCTTTCGGTTGGGGAAGGCGGGATTCGTGCGTGCTGCAAGATGAGACAGCTCGGGCGTTGCGGGTCTGAGCGGGCGTCGAGCCTTCGCACGTCACCTGCGCCGCCGCGTGACGCAATTTGGTCATGGCCATCACCCTAGTGGGGACGCGACCTGTTCTGGGAAAAACCAACCGAACCGCGACGATGCATCGCGCGAGTGCCGGCCGGCGTACGGAGGAGGACGCCAGGAGTTGCCCGCGGGATGCTAAGCGGCGGGACGCCTCGGACTACCTCTCCACCGGACGCCCGGGCCGCAATTGAACCTGTATCGTGTCCCGAGCCACATCAGCGGTTGTTGTCGGACGATCATTCATCGTAGCGAACGACGTCAGGCACTCCCAGCCGATCGATGAGGCGATTGGTTTCACGCTGCACAAGCGCAAGATTGCTGTCGCGGACGGTTGGCAGGAGGGCCCGCGCCTTGCGCGTATCAGCATAATCGAGACGCGCGGTGATCAGTTCCTCCTCGAGGCCGCCCTGTGCAAGCACACGTCCAAACGGATCGAGGATCCGTGAACCGCCCCAGAAATTCAGGTCACCTTCGCGCCCGACCCGGTTCGTCATGACCACGGGTGCGCCATACATCATGGCATAGAACTGGATCGTCGTCGCCCAGGAAAGCGGATTGTCGAACTCCTCCCCCACGGCCTCGCGGCCGCTCGATATGGGTGCTGTCAGGATCGTGGCGCCATGGAGGAACGCGAGATGCGCTAGGCCCTGTCTGCATTCGGGGGATTCCCAAGTGAGGTGAATTCTGATTCAAG
>OFET01000301.1_pt1 | contig 42070 bp, 43 predicted proteins | sample 1521211 | NCBI WGS metagenome assembly OFET01 (sample SAMN03766358, study PRJEB24113) | microbial mat metagenome | isolation source: enrichment culture HLUCC-A from microbial mat sample contains cyanobacterium...
CGTCGATCAGCTGCACCCACAGCTGGGTCGGCTGGGCGCCCGGCACGACGTGGCTTGCGGGCATGGACCCCGGCCGCCTGCGCCCTGCCGCCGAACCTGGCCTCGAGGTAGGCGCGCCGGTCAACGACATCCTTGACCGCATGTTCCCCGCATCCGGCGGTCCCACGGAAAAACGCTATCGGTGTTCAACGGGCTCAACGTGGACGGAACCCGGCACCTCTACGCCAATGACTTCTTGGCCGGCGATATCGGACCCCTGTCGCGGCTGGAGCGTGACGCTCGCCACCCACGGGCCACGGTGATCCCGCTGCCGGCCGCGGGGATGCTGCCGGTCTCGGGGCTGGCGCTGTTAGGGCTCGCGCGCCGCCGGCGGGGCTGAGGACATCGCCAAGGAGCGTGGAATGCGCTAAGGGGCGGGGGTGACCGGTCGATCAGGACTGCCCCGCACCGTGACCCTTGCCCCCTATGCCTGCGACCCCGCCCGCTCGCGTGGACGGCTGCAACCGGAGCCGGAGGCCGCGTTCCGCTCGCCCTTCCAGCGCGACCGCGACCGGATCATTCATTCCTCCGCCTTCCGTCGGCTCAAGCACAAGACGCAGGTCTTCGTCGAGCACGAGGGCGACTATTACCGCACCCGGCTCACGCACTCGATCGAGGTGGCTCAGGTGGCGCGCACCATCGCCGGCGCGCTCGGGCTCAACCAGGAGCTGACCGAGGCGGTGGCGCTGGCCCACGATCTCGGCCACACGCCGTTCGGGCATACCGGCGAGGACGCGCTCGACGCCCTGATGGCGCCGCACGGGGGCTTCGACCACAACGCGCAGACGATCCGTATCGTGACCTCGCTCGAGCGCCACTATGCCGCGTTCGACGGGCTGAACCTGACCTGGGAGACGCTCGAGGGCATCGCCAAGCACAACGGCCCGGTCGAGGGGCCGCTGCCCTACGGGCTGGCCGAGTACCAGGCGCGGCACGATCTCGATCTCGCCACCTGGGCCTCGGCCGAGGCACAGGCGGCGGCGATCTCCGACGATATCGCCTACAACAACCACGACCTGCACGACGGGCTGCGAGCGGGTCTGTTCACCGACGCCGAGATCGCCGCGCTGCCGGTCGTGGGTCCGGCCTACGCCGCGGTCGATGCGGACTGGCCCGGCCTCGGCCCGAAGCGGCGCCGGCACGAGGCGCTGCGGCGGGTCTTCGGCGAGATGGTGGGCGACGTCATCGCCACCGCCCGAGCCCGGCTGGAGGCGGCCGCGCCCGCCTCGCCCGAGGCGGTGCGCGCGACCGGCGGGCCGGTCGTCGCCTTCTCCGGGGCGATGGCGCAGGCGGTGGACGAGATCCGTGCTTTCCTGTTCACGCGGATGTACCGCGCGCCCCGGGTGATGAAGGAACGCGCCCGGGTGACGGCGGTGATCGACGATCTCTTCCCCCTCTACATGCGCCGCCCCGATCTGCTGCCGGCGGCCTGGCAGGCCGACATCGCCGCGGCACGGGGCCAGACCGCGCTCGCCAGGATCGTGGCCGACTACGTGGCCGGCATGACCGACCGCTTCGCCCTGCAATCCCACGCCCGCCTCTTCGGCGATGCCGGCGGCTGCGCCGCCGACCCCGCGGGCGCCCCGCGCTGACGGGCCAAGACGCGGGAGAACCAGACGCGGGGGGACCAGACGCGGAGCGCGGGGGCGCGGACCGCGTCCTTTCGGACGACGGCCCGCCCACCCCCGCATCCCTCGCCTGCGCGCCCCCGCCGCTGCGCCCCGGCCGGGTCCGTCGCGCCCCACTCCGGCTCCGCCCCGTCCCGAGCCCGAGACCTCCCCCGCTCTTCTTCTTGCTCCAAGTATCCCGGGGGAGTCGCCGCGACTGCGGCGGCGGGGGCAGCGCCCCCATCCGCCGGGGCCGATGGGGCGCTCGGGCAGGGCGGTTGACCGCCTCCCCGGTCCTGCTACACCGCGCCTCGCCCATCCCCAGAGAGGCCGCCACCCATGAACCTCTACGCCGATATCCGCACCCTCGTCACCGACACGCTCGGCGCGATGGCGCGCGAGGGTGCGCTGCCGGAGGGGCTCGACACCGGCGCCGTCACCGTCGAGCCGCCGCGCGACCCCGCCCATGGCGACATGGCGACGAACGCCGCCATGGTGCTGGCCAGGCCCGCCGGGAGAAAGCCGCGCGAGATCGCCGAGGCGCTCGCCCCCCGCCTCGCCGCCGACCCCCGTGTGGAGACGGCCGACGTCGCCGGCCCCGGGTTCATCAACCTGCGCCTCGCCGTGGCCGTCTGGGGCGAGGTGCTGCGTGCCGCGCTCTCCGAGGGCGCCGGCTACGGCCGCTCGTCGCTGGGGCAGGGACGCAGCGTCAACGTCGAATATGTCTCGGCCAACCCGACCGGCCCGCTCCACGTGGGACACACGCGGGGCGCGGTGGTGGGCGATGCGCTCGCCGGGCTCATGGCCTTCGCGGGCTACGAGGTGACGCGCGAATACTACATCAACGACGGCGGCGCGCAGGTCGACACGCTCGCCCGCTCGGTCTACCTGCGCTATCTCGAGGCGCACGGGCAGGAGGTGGCCTTCGCCGAGGGTACCTATCCGGGCGACTACCTGATCCCGGTGGGCCAGGCGCTGAAGGAGCTGCACGGCGACGCCTTCGTGGACCAGCCCGAGAGCGTTTGGCTCGACGAGGTGCGCGCCTTTGCCATCGGGAAGATGATGGAGATGATCCGCGACGATCTCGCCGCGCTCGGCGTGACGATGGACCGGTTCTTTTCCGAAAAGTCGCTCTACGGCACGGGCCGGATCGAGGCGGCGCTCGACTCGCTGCGGGCGAAGGGGCTGATCTACGAGGGCGTGCTCGAGCCGCCCAAGGGCAAGGTGCCCGAGGACTGGGAGCCGCGCGAGCAGACGCTGTTCCGCTCGACCGCGCACGGCGACGACGTCGACCGCCCGGTGATGAAGTCGGACGGCGCCTGGACCTATTTCGCCCCCGACATCGCCTATCACTACGACAAGCTCGAGCGGGGCTACGACCTGCTGATCGACGTCTTCGGCGCCGACCACGCGGGCTACGTCAAGCGGATGAAGGCGGCGGTCTCGGCACTGTCCGACGGGCGGGTGCCGCTAGAGATCCGGCTGACGCAACTCGTCAGGCTCTTCAAGGGCGGCGCGCCGTTCAAGATGTCCAAGCGGGCGGGCACGTTCGTCACGCTGCGCGACGTGGTCGACGAGGTGGGCGCCGACGTCACCCGCTTCGTCATGCTCACGCGCAAGGCCGACGCGCCGCTCGATTTCGACTTCGACGCGGTGCAGGAGCAGACGAGGGAAAACCCGGTCTTCTATGTGCAATACGCCCATGCGCGCGTCTGCTCGCTCCTGCGCAAGGCGCGCGAGGCGGGGATCGACGTCTCCGACGACGTCCTCGCCGGCGCCGACCTGTCGCTCAATGCCCACGAAGCCGAGACGGCGCTGGCGGCCAAGATCGCGGAATGGCCGCGTCTGGTGGAGATCGCGGCACGCACCGGCGAGCCGCACCGGGTGGCCTTCTACCTCTACGAGCTCGCGGGCGAGTTCCATGCACTGTGGAACAAGGGCAACGACGAGCCCGCCCTGCGCTTCCTGCAGGAGGGCGACACGGCCACATCCCGGGCCAAAATCGCGCAGGCGCGGGCCGTGGCGGTTGTGATCGCGACGGGGCTGTCTATCCTCGGGGTCACGCCGGTGGACGAGATGCGCTAGACGTCTCGCCGCCGTACCGAGCAGACGCATGGCTGCGGATCAGGCCCCCGGCAGAGGGGCGGCGCGGCCGACAGACGAGGCAGAGCATGAGCATGACCGCAGGCTCCGGGTACCCGGCCGTCGCGGGGCGCAGGGCGCCCGTTGCGTATCAGCAGGGCCACGATGCGCCCATCTCCGACTGGTCCGAGGCCGGATTCGACGATGCCCTCTACAGTACCGCCGCCCCCGCGCGGCCCCCGCTCGCCGCGGCGCTGCACGTGGGCGGTGCCCTCGCCTCGCTCGCGCTGGTCGTCGGCATTGGCGTCTGGGGCTACGGGCAGGTGATGCGCGACGTCTCCGGCGTGCCGGTGGTGCAGGCGCTCGACGGGCCGATGCGCGTGGCGCCCGAGGTGCCGGGCGGCCAGATCTCCGACGATTCGGGGCTGGCGGTGAACGAGGTCAAGGCGGGCGGCGCGGCCGCGGCCCCGCCCGAGCGGCTGCGCCTGGCGCCCGAGCCGGTGACGCTTGCCGACGAGGATCTGCCGCCGCCCGAGCTCGCCCCGGCGCCGCCCGCGTCCGCCCCCGTCACGGAGCCTGCGACGCAAGCCGAGGCGCCGCCGCCCGCGACCCGGCCCGCACCGACGACGGTCGAGGGGCTGCCGGTGGTTGAGGCGCGCTTCGAGACCACCGACATGTCGGAGGCCGACGCCGCCCGCGCCGCGGCGATCGTCGCCGCGATCACCGAGGAGATCGCGCCGCTCGGATCCGATGGCGAAGACTCGCTGCCCGCGCCCGACCTCGAGGCCGGCTCGGGCGAGGCGGCGGAGGCGGCGGTCGAGATCGCGATGGCCGGCCCGGGCCTCGCCCGGTCGCTGCGCCCGGCCCCGCGGCCGGGACCGCGGGTGCGGCCCGCCTCCGCCTCCGCCTCCGCGCCCGCCTCCGCCTCCGCGCCCGCCTCCGCCTCCGCCTCCGGCTCCGGCTCCGCCTCTGTCGCCGTCAGCGCCGACGCCACCACCGCTGCCGCCACGGACGACATGGGGGCGGTCGAGCCGGGCACGCGGCTGGTGCAACTCGGCGCCTATGACAGCGTCGAGGAGGCCCGCGCCGCATGGGGCGACATCGCCGCGCGCTTCGCGCCGATGCTCGACGACAAGGCGCGTGTGCTGGAACAGGCCGAGGCCGGTGGCCGCGCCTTCTGGCGGCTGCGCGCGCAAGGGTTCGACGACCTCGCGGGTGCCCGTCGCTTCTGCGCCGCGCTGGTGGCCGACCGAGCCGACTGCATCCCCGTGGTCGCCCGGTGAGCCGGCCCGGCGGCGCCCCCGCAACGCCCCGTGCCGGCGGTCGCCTGCCGCCGGCAAGCCGGCGCGCGCAGCGCCGCCTGTGACCCTCGCCGCCATCTTCGGCTGCGCAGGGCCGACGCTCACGCCCGGCGAGCGCGCGCTCTTCGCAGAGGCGCAGCCCTGGGGCTTCATCCTTTTCACGCGCAACGTCGAGACGCCGCTGCAACTCATGCGCCTGACCGACGCCCTGCGCGACGCGGTGGGGCGCGACGCGCCCATCCTGATCGACCAGGAGGGGGGCAGGGTGCAGCGGATGGGCCCGCCCCACTGGCGGCTCTGGCGCCCGCCGCTCGACCAGATGCGCGCCGCCACGAGCCCCGGCGCCGCAGCCCGTGCCATGATTCTGCGCTACCGCATCATCGCCGAAGAATTGCGCGCGGTGGGCATCGACGTGAACTGTGCGCCGCTGGCCGACCTCGCCCGCCCCGATACCCACCCGATCCTGAAGAACCGCTGCTACGGCACCGAGCCGGTCGCGGTGATCGGGGCCGCCCGCGCCGTCGCCGAGGGGCTGATGGCGGGCGGCGTGCTGCCGGTGCTCAAGCACATCCCCGGCCACGGCCGCGCCACCGCCGATTCCCACCTCGAGCTGCCGCGCGTCGACACGCCCGCGCGCGTGCTCGAGGCCGAGGATTTCGCCGCCTTCCGCGGCCTCGCCGACCTGCCGCTCGGCATGACCGCCCACATCGTCTACTCGGCCTTCGACGCCGAGACGCCCGCCACCTGCTCGCCCGCGATGATCCGCCTGATCCGCGAGACGATCGGCTTTTCCGGCCTGCTGATGACCGACGATATCGCGATGGAGGCGCTCGCCGGCACGCCGTCGGAGCGGGGGCGCGCCGCGCTCGAGGCTGGGTGCGACCTCGTCCTGCACTGCAACGGGGCGTGGGGCGAGATGCAGGCGCTCGCCGCCGATCTGCCGCCGATGACGGCCGGGGCCGAGGCCCGCGCCGCCGCTGCTCTGGCCGCGAGGCGCTGCCCCGCGCCCGTTGACATCGCCGCTCTCGAGGCCGAACTTGACGGCCTTCTGACAGGCGGAGCGCATGGCCGGGACCACAGATGACAGCTCAGGAGACGGCGCGGGCGGGGCCGAGGTCGTCCCCTTCGCGGGGCATGGCGGCGACGTCGCCGCGCGCCTGGCGGCCGAGACCCTCGTCGTCGACGTCGACGGCTTCGAGGGCCCGCTCGATCTGCTGCTGACGCTCGCCCGGACGCAGAAGGTCGACCTGCGGCAGGTCTCGGTGCTGCAACTCGCAGAGCAGTACCTGCGCTTCGTGGAGGAGGCCAGGGCGCTGCGGCTCGAACTCGCCGCCGACTACCTGGTGATGGCGGCGTGGCTCGCCTTTCTCAAGTCGCGCCTTCTGCTGCCGCCCGACCCGGCCGAGGACGGGCCGAGCGGCGACGACCTCGCCGCCCACCTCGCCTTCCAGCTCGAACGGCTGGAAGCGATGCGCGAGGTCGCCGCAAAGCTGATGGCGCGCGACCGGCTGGGACAGGACGTCTTTCGTCGCGGCCTGCCCGAGACGGTCGAACGGGTGAAGCGCGTCAGCTACACCGCCACGCTGATGGACCTGATGCAGGCCTATGCCCGCATCCGCACCCGCGACGACTTCCGCCCCTACGTTATGGACCGCGAGAACGTCTTCACCATGGAGATGGCGCTGGAGCGGCTGCGCGGTCTGATCGGCTTCGCCGGCGAGTGGAGCGACCTGACGAGCTACCTGCCGCCGGGATGGGAGGTCGACCCGGCCCGCCGGCGCGCGGCCACCGCCGCCACCTTCGCCGCTTCTCTGGAACTGGCGAAGGAGGGCAAGCTGCACCTGCGCCAGGCCGACGCGTTCGGGCCCATCCAGCTGCGCCGGGCCGAGCGGTCCGCGGGAGACGGGGCATGACCGACGAGACGGACGGCCCGGAGGACGCCCGCACCGACGACACCCCCGCAGAAGGCGAGCGCCCCCTCTTCGAGGCGCCCCCTCCGGGCGAGCAGGAGCGCATGGTCGAGGCCATCCTCTTCGCCTCGGCCGAGCCCGTCACGGTGGCCGAGCTCAACGCGCGCATGCCGCACGGGGCCGACGCCGCCCGCGCGCTGCCCGAGCTCCAGAAGCGCTACGAGGGGCGCGGGGTGCGCGTCGTGCGCGTGGGCGACGCCTGGGCCATCCGGACCGCGCCCGACCTCGGGTTCCTCATGCAGAAGGAGACGGTCGAGACCCGCAAGCTCTCGCGCGCCGCGATCGAGACGCTGGCCATCGTCGCCTACCACCAGCCCGTCACCCGTGCCGAGATCGAGGAGATCCGCGGCGTCGCGGTCTCGCGCGGCACCGTCGACCTGCTGATCGAGCTCGACTGGATCCGCTTCGGGCGGCGGCGCGAGACCCCGGGGCGCCCCGTCACCTTCGTCACCACTCGCGCCTTCCTCGACCATTTCGGTCTGGAAAGCGCGAAGGATCTGCCCGGCCTGCGCGAGTTGCGCGCCGCGGGCCTGCTCGACAACCGCCCGCCCCCGGGCACCGGCCTCGACGACGAGGCACCAGACGACCAGCCGGAGCTGTTCGAGGATGAAGGCGCCACGAGCGTCGAGGGCAAACCGCCGGAGTGACCCTGCGCCCCCGGTGCCCCGGGCCGGACACCTGCGCGCCGCAAATCTCTTGAAGAAGAGATTTGCAAATTCCTTCGACAAGGAATTTGCCCGTCGCACCGCCGCCTGTACCATGTGCCGCCGGTCAGTCGGCGCGGAAGTGCTTCGACAGTTTCAGCCCCTGGCCCTGGTAGTTGGAGGCGATGCCCTCGCCGTAGAGCCGGGCGGGCATTTCGGCCATCCGCTCGTAGACCAGCCGGCCCACGACCTGGCCGTGCTCGAGCGCGAAGGGCGCCTCGTGGCAGCGCACCTCGAGCACGCCGCGCGCGCCCGCGCCGCCGGCGGGCGCATGGCCGAAGCCGGGGTCGAAGAAGCCCGCGTAATGGACGCGGAACTCGCCCACCATGGCGAGGTAGGGCGCCATCTCGGCCGCGTGGTCGGGCGGGATGTGGACCGATTCGCGGCTGACGAGGATGTAGAAGGCGCCGGGGTCGAGCACGATGCGGCCATCCTCGGCGTGCACCTCCTCCCAGAAGTCGCGCGGTCGGTACCGGCCGATCCGGTCGAGGTCGATCAGGCCGGTATGGGGCTTGGCTCGCCAGCCCACGAAGCCGCCCGCGCCGGGGCGCAGGTCGACCGAAAAACCCAGGCCCCCCTCGATCAGCGGCTCGGTATCGACGAGCCGTGCCGCGTCGTGCAGCGCGGCGAGTTCTGCGTCCGACAGCACGCGCGCGCCGTTCCGAAGGCGGAGCTGCGTGAGCCGCATTCCCGGCCGCACCAGCACCGAGAACGAGCGCGGGCAGATTTCGGCGTAGAGCGGGCCGGAATAGCCCGCCGGAATGCGGTCGAACTCGGTGCCGCCATCGGCCACGACGCGCGTCAGCAGGTCGAGCCGCCCGGTGGAGGACTTGGCATTGGCGAGTGCGGCGAGGCCATGGGGAAGCGCGAGCTGCTCCATCAGCGGCACGAGGTAGACGCAGCCCTTCTCGAGCACGGCGCCGCCGGAGAGATCGACGCGGTGCATCTCGAAATCCGCGAGGCGCGCGGCCACGTCGCGCCCCGCGCCCGGCAGGAACGAGGCCCGCACACGGTAGGCCTGCGCCCCGAGGCGCAGATCGAGGCTCGCGGGCTGGATCTGGCCCGGCTCGACCGCGCGCTCGGCGGCGATGGCGCCGGCCTCGACCAGCCGCTCGATCGCCTGACACGGCAAGACGCCCGGAGCCTGGAGCCCGAGGGACGCGGCGGTGGGGGAGGGGTGGGGCATGCGCTCTCTCCGGCGCTCTCCCGCCGGGTTACGCGGCGCGTGCCGCGCGGGGGGGCGGAGCGTTGGTCGGGCTAGCAGGATTCGAACCTACGACCTCCCGTCCCCCAGACGGACGCGCTACCAGACTGCGCTATAGCCCGACGCCCCGCGTCTTACCGGATTCGTGCGCGGGAGCAAGAGCGGATCGGCCTGCGGCCAGGAGGCGCCCGGCCAGCGATGCGGCCCACCTGCGCGAGCCGTCGATGCGGCCCACCGATGTAGGTCAGGGACGCGGGGTGGCGGCCATGCGGGCGCGCAGCGCCTCGGCGCGGGCGAGGAGCGCGGCGAGCGCGTCGGTGTCGAGCCCGCCGGGCCGGCGTGCAGCGATGGCCTCGGGCAGGGGCGCATCTAGGGGCGCATCGGCCGTCGCAGGTTCGGGCGTCGGTTCGGGCACCGGCTCGGACAACGGCTCGGGCTCGGGCGCGTCCGGGAAGGGCGGCAGGTCGGCAAAGAGGCCAAGCTGGCCGTCGGGCGCGCCGGGCAGGGGAGCGCGGGGGGGCATCTCGCGGTCGCTCGCTGGCGGGGACGCCGCGTCTGCGGCGGCATCGTGCGATGCGGCCTCTGTCTCGGATGACGCCTCCACCTGGGGCTCCGTCTCTGCCTCTGCCCCCGTCTCTGCCTCTGCCCCCGTCCCTGCCTCTGCCCCCGTCTCTGCCGCGGGCGCCATCTCTGCAGCGGGACGGCGGGCCTCGACGGCGGACTCGCTCTCGACGGGCTCGGGCGACGGAGCCGCATGCGGGGTGTCCGGCGGGATCTCAGGCGCCGCGTCGCGGGCGCGGGCCGCGTCGAAACTCGCGGCCTGCTCCGTCGATGTCGCCTCGATTCCCTTGAGCGGAGGCGAGAGGGCGGCGACGGCCCTCACCCCCTTCTCGCGCAGCACCTTCTGCGCGCCCTTGATCGTCAGCCCGTCCTCGTGGAGCAGCTGTTTCAGCCCGCCGATCAGGGCCATGTCCTGCGGGCGGTAGTAGCGGCGGCCGCCCGCGCGCTTGACCGGCTTGATCTGGGGAAACTTCGTCTCCCAGAAGCGCAGCACATGCGCCGAGACGCCGAGCCACGCGGCCACCTCGCCGATGGTTCGGAACGCGTCTGGAGACTTCCTGGCGGTCATGGGCGGGGCGTCATGCGGTCGCCTTGTTGCCCGCGGCCACCCTCTCCTTCATCAGGTGCGAGGGGCGGAAGGTGAGCACCCGGCGGGGATGGATCGGCACCTCTTCGCCCGTCTTGGGGTTGCGGCCGACGCGGGCCGCCTTCTGGCGCACGGTGAAGGTGCCGAAGGAGCTGATCTTGACCTGCTCGCCCCGCACCAGCGAGTCGGACATGTGCTGGAGGACGCTCTCGACGAGTTGCGCCGATTCGTTGCGCGAGAGGCCCACCTCGCGGAACACGGCCTCGCTCAGATCCATGCGGGTCACGGTGCGCTGGCCCATGACGACCTCCCTCGTCTCGTTGATATGCGAGGCTAGGGGAGCGCGGGAAGTCCGTCAATATCAAGGGCTTGAGCGGAGGGCTTGAGGCATGTATCGGCCGGGTGACGCAATCGTGCATCACTCGAGGCGCTTCAGGATTGTGCCGCAAGATCCTGATAGAGAATGGTTTCTCGCCGAAATCACCAGCGCAGCACGACCGATCCCCAGGCGAGGCCGCCGCCGATCGCCTCGGTCACGACGAGGTGGCCTTGCCGTATCCGCCCGTCGTGCTTGCCCACCGAGAGGGCGAGGGGAATCGAGGCGGCCGACGTGTTGCCGTGATCCTGCACCGTCAGGATCACCCGCTCCATCGGCAGGCCCATCCGCTGCGCGGTGGCCTTGATGATCCGAAGGTTGGCCTGGTGCGGCACGATCCAGTCGACGTCGTCCTCTCCCAGCCCCGCCTTGGCCAGCGCCGCATGGGCGGTCGCGGCCAGTTTCTCCACCGCATGGCGAAAGACTTCGCGCCCCTGCATCTTCACCACGCCGGAAGTGCCGGTCGAGACGCCGCCGTCGACGTAGAGAATGTCGCGGTGCCGCCCGTCGGAATGCAGGTCGGTGGCGAGGATGCCGCGGTCGGCGGGCGTGCCGGCGCCTTCGGCGGCCTCGAGCACCAGCGCGCCCGCGCCGTCGCCGAACAGCACGCAGGTGCCGCGGTCGGTCATGTCGAGGATGCGCGAAAAGGTCTCGGCGCCGATCACCATGACGCGGGACGCCTGCCCACTGGCAATCAGCGCCTGCGCGTTGGCCAGCGCGTAGATGAAGCCGGCGCAGACCGCCTGCACGTCGAAGGCGAAGCCGGTGACCATGCCGATCTTGTCCTGCACCATCGTGGCGACGGAGGGAAAGGTGAGGTCGGCCGTCGAGGTGGCGACGATGAGCGCGTCGAGATCGCCGGCGGTCAGCCCGGCATCGGACAGCGCGGCGCCGGCGGCGCGGGCGGCGAGGTCGGACGTGGTCTCGCCCTCGGCGGCGAAGTGGCGCCGCTCGATGCCGGAGCGCGAGCGAATCCAGTCGTCGGTCGTGTCGAGGGTGGCCTCGAATTCGGCGTTTTCCACCACCCGCTCGGGCAGGTAGTGGCCGACGCCCCGCACCACCGCTCTGATCGTCATCTCTGCTCTGCCTGCTTCGTCATCATTGCGCCCCTTCTGGCATCCGCCGGGGCAGAGGGAAAGGGCCTCACCCCCTCGCGCGAGAGCCCTGCGCCGCCCCCGTTGCAGCGCCCGGCGCGCCCGCCTCCGCCTCGCGCCGGATCTCCATCGCATCGGCGAGGCGCGCGGCGAGACGGTCGGAAAAGCCCGCCTGGGCGAGCTGGAAGGCGAGCTTGATCGCGGCCGAGACGCCGGTCGCGTCGGCCGAGCCGTGGCTCTTGACGATGGTGCCGTTGAGCCCGAGGAACACGCCGCCGTTCACCTGCCGCGGGTCGATCCGCTTGGACAGGCGCCGCAGCGAGGTGTAGGCGAGCAGCCCCGCGATGCGCGACAGCGGCGTCTGCTTGAACGCCTCCTTGAGAAAGTCGCGGATGAGCGAGGCAGTGCCCTCGGCCGTCTTGAGGGCGACGTTGCCGGTGAACCCGTCGGTCACGATCACGTCGACCTCGCCCGAAGGGATGTCGCCGCCCTCGACGAAGCCCACGAACTCGAAATCGGCGCGCGGCGCCGCCTCGGCCATCAGGTAGTGCGCCGCCTTCAACTCGGCCCGGCCCTTGTGCTCCTCGGTGCCGACGTTGAGGATGCCGACGCGCGGCCGCTTCAGCCCCAGCCCGTTGCGGGCGTAGGACGTGCCCATCAGCGCGTATTGCAGCAGATCCTCGGCATCGGCGCGGATATCGGCGCCCACGTCGAGCATGACGGCGAAGCCGGTGTCGGAGCGGCTCGGCCAGAGGCAGGCGATGGCGGGGCGGTTGACGCCTTCCAGCTTCTTGAGCCGCACCATGCCGAGCAGCATCAGCGCGCCGGTGTTGCCGCAGGAGACGGCGACGGTGGCCTCGCCGTCGCGCACGCTCTCGATGGCCGACCACATCGACGAGCCCTGGCCCTGGCGCATCACGCTCGACGGCTTCTCGCCCATCGTCACCACGTCGTCGGCGTGGCGGATCACGCACCGGTCGGTCAGCTTGCGCTTGTCGATGAGCGGCGCGAGCTCGCCCTCGCGGCCGTGCACGATGAAGCCGATATCGGGGTTCTTCTTCGCCGACAGGGCAAGGCCCGCCACGACCACCGCCGGGCCCTGGTCGCCGCCCATCGCGTCGACGCTGATCACCGTCTTGCCGGCGAGCGCGGCGGGCGCGGAGCGTCTCGTCTCGGACGGGGGCGAGGTGTCCATCAGGGGGTGGCGGGGGGAGGGGGCCTCAGGCCGCGTCGTCGTCGAGGTCGATCTCGTCGACCATCGCAACCACTTCCCGGTCGGCATAGTGGCCGCAGGCGGGGCAGACATGATGCGGGCGCTTGAGCTCGCCGCAATTCGAGCATTCCGCCGGGTTGTCGGCGGTGAGCGAATCGTGCGCCCGGCGCATGTTGCGGCGGGACTTGGTGACCTTGTTCTGAGGGACAGCCATGTTGCAACCTCGTATGGGGTGAGCCGCCGGCCGGGCCGGGGCGCGATTGACGCGATGCGGCGCCACATACGCCGCCTGTTCTGGCCGTTCAAGCGCTGTCGGGAACAGGTCGCGCAAAATACGCCGATCGCACGACAGCGCAACCGCAAAGGCGCAAATCTCTCAACCGTCGAGCCTTTTTTTCAGCTCGGCCAGCGCGGCGAAGGGGCGCTCGGCCGGGTCGGCCTCGATGGGCGCGGCGCCGGGGGGGCGGGCCTCGATCTCGCCCAGCACTACCCCGGGCGCGCGGGGAAAGGCGGGCAGGGAGAGGGCCAGCGCCTCCTCGAGCACGCGCATGAGGTCGACCGTGTCGGGCAGGGGTTCGGCGTCGTCGTCCTCGGGCATCTCGGCCTCGGCCTCGTCGGGCTCGACCCAGTCGGCGAGATAGCGGCGCGTCACCTCCTCCTCGATGCGCGTCGTGACGGGCTCCAGCGTGACCGCGCAGGGCTGCACGACGGTGGCGCCGAGACGAGCGGCGAGGTGCCAGTCGTCGCCGCCCATGGGCGTGATCTGCCCCGACAGGCGCACCTTGCGCAGGGCGTCGAGGCCCAGGCGATCGCGCAGGGCCTCGGTCGCCCCGGCGTCGGGCACGATGTCGAACTCCGTCGGCGCGCGGGTAGGCAGGGCGCCGAGGCGCAGGCGGGTGGGGGCGCGTTTGCGGCCTTGTGACGTCATGATGCGATGCGTTCTGCGGCTCTCCGGGGCGGTCGCTTGCGGTGGAGCATGCCATTGATATAACCGCAGGGGCAATCGTCGCCGCCGCGGTTCGTTCCGCGCCCGGCGGCCAACGTGCGGGGCAGGGCATGGTGCGTGGACGGGTCCGTCGGGCCGAAGGGAGCGGGGCGAAGGTGCGGCAGTGCCGCCGGGCCTCTGGCCCGCTGGCGGTCGCGGTGGCCGCCTCCCTCGTCCTTGCCGCGTGCAGCCCGATCGTGCGCAACCACGGCTACGTGCCCCCCGACGAGGAACTTGCCGAGATCGCCGTCGGCGTCGATACGCGCGACACGGTCGAGGACACGCTCGGCTCGCCCGGCGCCTCGGGCGTGATCGACGCGAGCGGATTCTACTATGTCTCGCAGCGCGTGCAGCAGCGCGGCTACCGCGACCCCGAGGTGATCGACCGCGAGATCGTCGCCATCTCGTTCGACCAGCAGGGCGTCGTGAGCAATGTCGAGCGCTTCGGGCTGGAGGACGGCAACGTCGTCGCCCTGTCGCGCCGCGTGACCGACAGCAACGTGCAGGGCATCGGCTTCCTGCGGCAGCTTCTCGGCAATCTCGGCCGGATCAACCTCGACGATCTCGGCGGCGGCTGAGCCGGGCCGTGCGGGCGCGTGCCTCACGCGCCGCCGGTCTCGGGCTCGAAGCGCAGCGCCACGCCGTTGATGCAGTAGCGCAGGCCCGTGGGCGCCGGCCCATCCGGAAAGACGTGGCCGAGATGGCCGTCGCAGCGGTCGCAATGCACCTCGGTGCGTCGCATGAACCACGACATGTCCTCGCTCTCGCCGACCGGCGCGTCCTTTCGCGGGGCGTAGAAGCTGGGCCAGCCCGTGCCGCTCTCGAACTTGGTCGCCTGGTCGAAGAGAGGCGCGCCGCACCCCGCGCAGACATAGGTGCCGGGGCCCTTGGGAAAGTCCTCATGCGTGCCGGCGCGCTCGGTGCCGTGGCGGCGCATCACCTTGTAGCCCAGATCGCCCAGCTGCGCGCGCCACTCGGCATCGCTCTTGACCACCTTGCCGCCATCGTTGCGCCCGGTCCTGTCGGTCGCCGCGGAACCCGTCTCGCTCATCTGCCGTTCTCCCCTCTGTCATGCGCCCGTCAGCCGGGCCCGGCCGGTCGCGCGCGTCGCACCTTGCGGGTCGCCGCGCGCGCTCCTATCGACAGGTAAGCCGGGCGCGGCTCTCCGCCAGGGGCCGCCCGGCCGCACGGATCAGGGAGCGCCGCCCATGTCCGATCTCCACCGCGGCCGGCATGTCGCCCGGTTCGCCGCCAGCCCGGCGGATATCGGCCGCGCGCTCGCCCTGCGCGCCCGCTGCTTCCGGGGCGGCGCAGACGACGGCGACGCCTTCGACGCCGCCTGCCGCCACATGCTGGTCGAGGAGGCGCCGACGGGCCGGCTGGCCTGCACCTTCCGGTTGCTGCCGCTGGGCGGCGGGGGCGAGATCGGGCGCTCGTACTCGGCGCAGCACTACGACCTCTCGGCGCTCGAGGGGTTCGAGGGGCCGATGGTCGAGGTGGGGCGCTTCTGCATCGACCCAGACCTGCACGACGCCGACATCCTGCGCGTGGCCTGGGGCGCTATGACCCGTTACGTCGACGAGACGGGCACGCAGATGCTGTTCGGCTGCTCGAGCTTCGCCGGCACCGAGACGGCGCGCTACCTCGACGCCTTCGCCATGCTGCGCGACCGCCACCTCGCGCCCAAGCGCTGGCTGCCGCGCGTGAAGGCGCGCGATGTCTTCCGCTTCGCCCGCACCCGCGCCGCGCCGCGCCAGCCGGATGCGCGGCGCGCGCTCAAGGGGATGCCGCCGCTGTTGCGCAGCTACCTCGCCATGGGCGGCTGGGTGTCGGACCACGCGGTGGTCGACCGCGACCTCGGCACGCTGCACGTCTTCACCGGGCTCGAGATCGCGGCGATCCCGCCCGCCCGCGCCCGCGCCCTGCGCGCCGTGGCCGGCTGAGCCGCGTGCTCACGCGGCGGGGCGTCTCGCGGCGCGGCGGCGGCGCAGAAGCTTGAAGGCGGGCAGGAAGATCAGGATCAGCGCGATCACCGTGATCGGCCCCGCGATGGGCCGGGTGAAGAAGATCGACGGGTCGCCCGACGACAGCAGCAGCGACTGACGCAGCGTCGGCTCGGCGATGGGGCCGAGCACGATCGCCAGCACCGCCGGCGCCAACGGGTAGTCGAACTTGCGCAGGAAGAAGGCGCCGAGGCCGAAGATCACCATCAGCCAGACATCGTGCATGTCGCGCGTGGCGGCGTATCCGCCGGCGATCGACAGCACGAAGATCATCGGCGCGAGGATGGTGAAGGGCATCCGCAGCATCCAGACGAAGAGCGGGATGAAGGCGAGGTTAATGACCAGCGCGGCGACGTTGGAGATGTAGAACGACCCGATCAGGCCCCACACGAATTCCGTCTCGTCGACGAACAGGCGCGGCCCTGGCACCAGCCCCCAGATCACCATGCCGCCGAGCAGGATGGCGGTGGTGGGCGAGCCGGGGATGCCCAGCGTCAGCATCGGCAGCATCGCGCCCGTCGAGGCGGAGTTGTTGGCGGCCTCGGGCGCCGCGACGCCGTCGGGGGTGCCCTTGCCGAACTCTTCGGGCGTGCGCGACACCATCTTGGCCACCCCGTAGGACATCAGCGAGCCCGGCGTCGCCCCCGCCGCCGGCAGGACGCCCACGAAAAAGCCGAGTAACGAGCCGATCCACGTGCCCTTCCAGCCGCGGCGCACCGCCTCCTTGGTGTCGTCGAGCATGCCGCGGGCGGTCATCCGCGGCGTCGTCGTGGTCACCTCGCCGCGCGACTGCTCGATCGTCCACAGCATCTCGCCGATGCCGTAGACGCCGATCGCCAGCACCAGAAAGCCGATCCCCTGCAGGAAGCCCTGCATCTCGAACAGGATCAGTCGCGGCTCGCCCGAGATCTCGTCGAAGCCGACCGAGGCGAGCACGAGCCCGAGGCAGATCGAGACGACCGTCTTGGGGATGTCGTCGCCGCCGAGCCCGACGAAGGTGGCGAAGGCCAGCAGCATCAGCGCGAAGATCTCGGGCGGCCCGAACGACAGCGCGACCGAGGCGAGCGCCGGGGCGAAGAGCGTGAAGAAGACGTTGGCCACCGTGCCGCCCACGAACGAGGCGAGCGCGGCGGTGACGAGTGCGAGGCTGGCCTTGCCCTGCAGGGCGAGCGGCCGGCCGTCGAAGGTGGTGGCCACGGCCGTCGACGCGCCGGGGATGCCGAGCGTCACCGACGAGATCGCGCCGCCATACATCGCCCCGTAATAGATCGCGGCGAGAAATATGATGGCCGAGCCGGGCGGCACGAGGAAGGTGATGGGCAGCAGGATCGCCACGCCGTTGACAGAGCCGAGGCCCGGCATGGCGCCGATGAACAGCCCCACCGTGACGCCGATGAGGATGAGCGCGAGGTTGAGCGGCTGCAGCGCCAGCAGCATCCCGTCGCCGAGAAGCGCGAGTATTTCCATGTCTGCCCGATATTCCCTGGAGCCGGCGGCGTGGGCCGCCGCTCAGTAGATGATGTCGTAGAGCACGTCGAAGACCGGATCGGTGAAGGACATGCCCGAAGGCATGGTGATCCGCATCGCTCCCTCGAAGAAGAAGAAGAACGCCAGCGGCACGATCAGTGCGACGGACACCGTGAGCGTCCATGAATGGCGGCCGAGAAAGCGCATGTAATAGAGCAGGAACACCGCAATCGCGCCGTACATCGACACGACGTTGATCAGCCCCACGAACACGACGATCCCGCCGCCCACCAGCGCCAGCGTGCGCCAGCCGTAGGCGTCGAGGAGCGGCTCGTCGGATTGCGAGGGCGGCGAGGTGCCGCGCCACCAGTTGAGCGCGATCATCCCGCAGGCCAGCAGCATCACCGCCGACAGCCAGAACGGCCAGAAGCCGCCGCCCGGTCCCTGGCCCGCCATGTAGCCCACCGGCAGCTCCGCCGACTTCCACATCAGGTAGAGCGAGAACAGGGCCAGCACGCCCGCCGTCACGATTTCGCCGTTGCGCATTCCGGCCCTGCTCCGTCGTCGACTTCTTCCTGGTCGGCCTGTGGGCGGTGAACCGGCGATCTCGCCGTCCCGTGCCGCCAAACCGGGCTGCCCGCGCCCGTTCCGCCCGCCCCGCTCAGCCCGCCCGTCCTGAAGCGTGCGCCGGAGCGTGCGTGACGGGCGCGGGCTGCTGTCAGCCCGCCAGGGCCTCCAGCAGCTTGCGGTGGTTGTCGAGTTGCACCTGCCAGTAGTCGCGCTGCTCGTCGGCGTCCATCCAGAGCGGCGAGAGGCTCTCCGATTCCAGGTAGCCCTGCCATTCCTCGGTCTCGTAGATCCTGGTGAACAGATCCTGGTAATAGGCCGCGGCCTCGTCCGACATGCCCGGCGCGCCCACGACGGCCCGCTGGTTGTAGTACGAGAAGTCGTGGCCCTTCTCCTTCATCGTCGGCACGTCGGGGAAGGCGGGCATGCGCTCGTCCGAGAACGCCAGCAGCGGCACGAAATCGCCCGACTCGTAGAAGCCCTTGGCCTCGGCCGGGTTGTTGACCGTCGCCATGATCTGCTTGCCGGCGAGATCCTTGGCCACGGCGCCGCCGCCGTCGTAGGGGATGTAGTTCATGTCGAGGCCGAAGGCGTCGGACAGGAAGGCGATGACGATCGAATCCTCCTGGCCCTGGCCCGTGCCGCCCATGACGAACTCGCCGTCCATCGACTTCACCCGCTCGACGTAGTCCTCGAACGTGTTCATGCCGCTGTCCTTGTGGACCCAGAGCACGAAGGGATCGACGCCCATCATGGCCACCGGCGTGAAGGACTGGATGTCGATGCCGAGGTTCTCCTGCCGGAGCGGTGTGGTGAAGAACGAATTGAGCGTCACCAGGATCGTGTGATCGGGGTCGCTGGCCTGGCCCAGGTGCAGCAGCGCCTCGGCGCCCGAACCGCCGCCCTTGTTGTTGGGCACGAGCGGGCGGGAGGCCATGTCGTACTTCTCGGCGACCGACTGGATGAACCGCGCGATCTGGTCGGCGCCGCCGCCGGCGCCGGCCATGATGACGAAGTCGATCGGGCGCCGCGGCTCCCACCCCTCTGCCGTGGCGGCGATCGGCGTCAGCGCCAGCAGGCCGGCGCAGGCCGCGCCGAGCAACGATCGTTTGGTGATGGGCATGAATGTCCTCCCTGGTGTCCAGCCGGCGGAGAGTGCCGCCGCGCCCTTGCGCCGCATGCGACACTTCCGCACCCCACCTTCGAGTAACTAAATTTCGTGACGAAAAGTGCAAGGAATATTTTCTTGCAGCAAGGGCTATCCTGTTGCCCCTGGGGCAAGCGGTAGCGGGCACTCCGGCCGGCCGGGCGGGCGGGGCTCTCAGTGCACCAGCACGACGGGCAGCGCGGCGCGGTCGACCACGGTCTGGGTGTTACCGCCGAACAGCGTCTCGCGCTCGTGGCTGTGGCCGTAGGCGCCCATGACCAGCAGGTCGGCGCCGACCTCGGCCGTCTTCTCCAGCAGCGCCGCCCCGGGGTTGCGCGCCTCGAAGCGCAGGGGCTGCGCAGTGACGCCCCGCAGGGCGTAGTACTCGACGAGCTCCTCGGTGGTGGCGCCGTGCGGCTCGCCCCGCCCGCCGGCGAGGATCGTCACCTCGTCGGCCGCCCCGGCGATGTCGAGCGTCAGCGCCACGGCGCGCGCGGCCTCGAGCGAGCCGTTCCACCCGACTGCCACGCGCTGCCCGAGCGTGTCTGGCATGCTGCCCTCGCGCGGGCACATCAGCACCGGCCGCCCGGTCTGGAACAGCGCGGCCTTGAGCGCCGAGACACCGAGCTCGCGGTCGCGGGCGGGGCGGGCGACGACGATCAGGTCGGCCAGCCGCCCAAGATGCTTGATCGCGTCGGGCATCCGCTCCTCCTGCTCGATCACCTCGACCGTCGCCTCGCCCTGGCGCTGGCCCGACTCGGTCAGCCCCAGTCGCCCGGCGAGGCCGTGCAGGTCATCGCGGACCTTGCGCTCCTGCTGCTCGGCCAGTTCGTGGGCCTGCGACATGATGGTGCCGCGCGCGAAGGCGGGCAGAAGCGTGGAATAGGGCAGCAGCTCCTCTGGCTGCGCCCGGCAATGCGCCACGACCACATGCGCGCAATGGCGCCGCGCCAGTGCCGCGGCATGGCCGAGCACGGCATCCACCAGCGTGTCGCCGCGCACCGGCACCAGAATCTTCTTCAGCATCTCTCGCCCTCCCTTGACCCGGCGGCTCGTGCCGCCGGTGCCCCATCTTGCCGCGCGCAGCTGCGGCTTGGCACCCCTCTTGGCGATATTGGCGCGGCAGACCCGCCGCCGCCGCGGCACTCTTTCGTGACGAAAGGGTGACAGGGCGGGCACGGGGCGTTATGTCAGCGATGCTGCCGCTGCCCCCCTTTCGAGGCCTGCCCATGTCTGCCGACGGTCCCGCGTCCGACGACCCGCACAGCCGCCTGCCGCCCGCCCATCCCTTCGACGACGACAAGCTGCGCGAGGAATGCGGCGTGTTCGGGGTGGTGGGGGCGGCCGACGCCGCCAACTTCGTGGCGCTCGGGCTTCATGCCCTGCAGCACCGGGGGCAGGAGGCTGCCGGCATTGCCGCCTACACGCCCGAGAGCGGCTTCCAGCTGGCGCATCGCTTCGGCTACGTGCGCGACAGCTTCACCAACCCCACGCTGATGCGGACCCTGCCCGGAGAGCTGTCGATCGGGCATGTCCGCTATTCCACCGCCGGTTCGAAGGGGCAGACCGCGATCCGCGACGTGCAGCCGTTCTTCGGCGAGTTTTCGATGGGCGGCGCGGCCATCGCGCATAACGGCAACATCACAAATGCCGCCGCGCTGCGACGCGAGCTGATCGACCGCGGCTCGATCTTCCAGTCGTCGTCGGACACCGAGTGCATCATCCACCTGATGGCGCGCTCGCTCCAGCGCGACGTGCCGGAGCGGATGAAGGACGCGCTGCGCCGGGTGGAGGGCGCGTATTCCATCGTCGCCATGACGCGCACCAAGCTGATCGGCGTGCGCGACCCGCTGGGCGTGCGCCCCCTCGTGCTGGGGCGGCTCGATCTGGGCGGGCGCCCCGGCTGGGTGCTCTCGTCTGAGACCTGCGCCCTCGACATCATCGGCGCCGAGTTCGTGCGCGAGGTCGAGCCGGGCGAGATGGTGGTGATCACGGCCGAGCAGGGGGTGCGATCGTTCCGCCCCTTCGAGCCGAGCGCGGCGCGGTTCTGCATCTTCGAGCATGTCTACTTCTCGCGGCCCGATTCGATCCTCGGGGGCCGGTCGGTCTACGAGACGCGGGCCGCGATCGGGGTGGAGCTGGCGCGCGAGGCGCCGGTCGAGGCCGATCTCGTCTGCCCGGTGCCCGATTCGGGCACGCCCGCCGCCATCGGCTTCGCCCAGGAGAGCGGCATCCCCTACGGCATGGGGATCATCCGCAACCAGTATGTCGGGCGCACCTTCATCGAGCCGACCGAGCAGATCCGCAACATGGGCGTGCGCCTCAAACTCAACGTCAACCGCGCTCTGATCCGGGGCAAGCGGGTGGTGCTGGTTGACGATTCGGTGGTGCGTGGCACGACCAGTCGCAAGATCAAGGAGATGATCCTCGACGCAGGTGCGGCCGAGGTGCATTTCCGCATCGCCAGCCCGCCCACGGCGTGGCCCTGCTTCTACGGGGTCGACACGCCCCGGCGGGAGAAGTTGCTCGCCGCCACCATGTCGGAAGACGAGATGCGCGACCATCTCGGCGTCGATTCGCTGCGGTTCATCACGCTCGACGGGCTCTATCGCGCGGTGGGCGAGGCTGGCGGGCGCGACCCGGCGCGGCCGCGCTACTGCGACGCCTGCTTCTCGGGCGACTACCCCGTCGCGCCGTCCGACATGATCGAGCAGGGTTTCCGCCCTCGCGCGGCGGCCGAGTAGGGGGCCCCTGCCGTCGGGCGGGCAGTGCGCCCCAGCCGGTCGCTTCCCGCCCGGCCGCGTCTCCGCTCGCCGCGCCGACACCCCAGCCTTGCGCGCTGACCCGCACGCGCCGCCAGGCACGGTAGAGCGGGGCTGTCGCCCGGCAGAAGCCGCCGGGCGCCGGGGCGACTGGCCCGCCCCTGGGCGCGCGCACCTGCCGTGCACCACGGGCGGCGCCGAGTTGCGGCCCGTCAGGCGCAGAGTCGCCGACCCGGACGGCCCCGTCGGCAACCCTTCGCCGCACCGCGGCAATGCCGCTTTCCCCCGGCCCGCCACCTCGATAGCCCCGCCACTCGCCACCCCTGACGCGAGAGGCTCATGGCCACCACCGACACGCCAGCCGCGCCCCTGGCCACCCTGCCAGGCGCCCTCGATCTCGACCGACTGACCGTGATCGGTGTCGCCGGCGCTCCCGGTGCGCTGCGCGCCCTCGTGCGCGAGCCGCGGGGCCGCGTGCGCACCGTCACCGCGGGCGACCGGCTGCGGCCGGGCCGGGTGCTCCGGGTAGAGCCGAGGGGCGTCGTGATCGAGACGCGGCAGGGGCCGGCGCTGCTGCCGCTGGCCGCGCCGGGCTGACGCGCCGCCCCTGACCACCGAGACCCCTGACCACGGAGACCCGCATGAGCAGCCAGGACGATCCGACGACAGCGACCGGCGCCGAGCGCGCCGCCCGCCTCGCGACCCTGCCGCGCGCCCTGGCCCTTGGCGAGACGCGGCTGATCGGCACGATGGGCGCGCCGGGCCGGCGCCGGGCCCTCGTGCGCGAGGCGGGCGGAGCGGTGCGCACCGTCGCGCGCGGCGACATGGTGGAGGGCGGCCGGGTCGTGGAGGTCGAGGCCGACGCGCTGCGCCTCCATACCGGCGACCTTGTCGCGCGGCTCGACCTGTCGGGCACCGGGGAGGCGATGGCCTCTTCGCCCCGTCCGAGGGCGAGGCCCGACCTCGGACCGGCCGACCCCCTGTCAGACGCGCGCCCCCGACCGAGGCCCGAGTCGGGGCCGGGGCCGGGGCCGGGGCCGGACGGCACGGTGGGCTGACCGCACGGGACGTGCGTCTGACAGGGGGAACGTGGGCGGGGCGTGTCGCGTCTCGCCTTCGCACGGTCTGCCCAGTGCCGATCCACGCCGCGCTCCATGGTGTGCCATGCGCCCCGGAGGTGTGCCATGCGCCCCGGAGCGGGGGGCGACTCCACCGCAGAGACCGGGCGCGGCGAGCGTGATGCGCCCGGCCGCGCGCATCGGGCAGACCAGGTCGCCGCCCGCACGCGCCGCGCCGAGGCTGCCGGCCGGGTGCGTTCCCGGCCCGCCCCGGGCCTTGACCTCGCGCGCGCGCCGGCGCAGGGGAGCGGCCCATGACCGACACGCCTCCCTCCGCCCCCAGGCTCGCCCTCGTCACCGGCGCCTCGCGCGGTCTCGGCGCCGCGATGGCCGAGGCGCTGGCGCCCGAACACCACGTCCTCGCCGTCGCCCGCACCGTGGGCGCGCTGGAAGAGCTCGACGACCGCATCAAGGCGCGCGGCGGGCAGGCGACGCTCGCCCCCCTCGACGTGACCGACGACGGCGCGATGCAGCACCTCTGCCGGTCGATCTTCGAGCGGTGGGGCGGCGTCGACCTGTGGGTGCACACCGCCATCCACGCCGCGCCGCTGACGCCCACGCCGATGATCGACGCCAAGGACTGGGAAAAGAGCTGGCAGGTCAACGTCGAGGCCACGCGCCGGCTGATCGCCTATGTCGCGCCGCTGCTGATCGCGCGCCAGGAGGCGGGCGCGGCGCCGCGGGCGCTGTTCTTCGGCGATTGCCGCGCGGGCATGGCCTATTTCGGCAGCTACGGCGCGAGCAAGGCGGCGCAGATGGCGCTGGTGCGCTCCTGGGCGGCCGAGACGGTGCGCACCGGCCCCGAGGTGCGGCTGCTCGAGCCGCGGCCGATGCGCACCGCCATGCGGGCCCGCTTCCACCCCGGAGAAGACCGCGCGCCGCTCGCCGCCCCCGCCGATGAGGCCGCCCGCCTGCTCTCCGGGCCATGAGCGCGGGCAATGTCCTGAGGGTGACCGCGACGCTTCCCCGGCAGGTCGCGCCGGGGTAGAAGGCGGTCAACGAGGCCAGATCGAGCAGGGCCCGACATGATCCGATGTATCCTCGCCGTGGCGCTCGTTCTGGGGCTGTCGCTGCCTTCGTCCGCGCAGGAGGTCGCTGCGGCGGCCCGATTCGACGCCGCGCGCTCGGCCATCTCGGCAACGCAGGAGGGCCTCGCGCTCTCGCTCGCCCTCTCGCGCGCGGTGCCGTGGCGCGTGCGCGCGCTCGCCGGCCCGCCGCGCCTCGTCGTCGATCTGCGCTCCTCGGCGCTCGGGGCGCACGACGCCGGGGCGTTGTCGCCTCCCGCCGCCGTGACGGGCCTGCGCGCCGGGCCGCTCCGGGCCGACTGGTCGCGGCTGGTGATCGACCTCGACCGTCCGCACGAGGTGGTGACGGCGGGGATGGCGACCGACGACGGCGCCGCCCGCATCGACATCCGCCTGCGCCCCGCGACGGCCGAGGCGCTGGCCGCGGCCCCCGACTGGGCCAGCCCCGCCTTCGGCGCCGAGCCCGAGACTCTCGCGCCCCCGCCCCGTCGCGAGCGCGGCGACGAGCGACCCGTGGTGGTGCTTGATCCCGGCCATGGCGGGATCGACCCCGGCGCGGTGCGCGACGGCCATTTCGAGGCCGACATCACGCTGGCCTTCGCGCGCGAGCTGCGCGACGCGCTGCGCCGCGACGGGCGCTTCCGCGTGGCGCTGACCCGCGACGCCGACCTCTTCGTCTCGCTCGAGGGCCGGATCGCGGCGGCGCGGCGGGCGGGGGGCGACGTGTTCGTGTCGATCCACGCCGATGCGGTGGCCGAGGGCGTGGCGCGCGGCGCGCAGGTCTACACGCTGTCCGACGAAGCGTCGTCGCGCGCGGCGGCCGAACTCGCCGAGCGGCACGACCGGGCCGACCTGCTCGCCGGCGTCGACCTGACCGAGCAGGACGACCGGATCGCGCGGGTGCTGATGGACATGGCCCGCACCGAGACCGAGCCGCGGACCGAGGCGCTGGCCGGCACGCTGGTGGAGGCGCTGCGCGGGGCGGAAATCCGCCTGCATGCCCGCCCGCGCGAGAGCGCCGCCTTCGCCGTGCTGAAGGCGCCCGACATCCCCTCGGTGCTGGTCGAGATCGGCTTCATGTCGACGCCTGCGGAACTCGACAAGCTGCTGTCCGAGGAGTGGCGGCGCAAGGCTGCCGAGGCGCTGGCCGATGGCCTCGGCCGGTGGGCCGAGGCCGACGCGGCCCGCGACGCGCTGCTGGGGCGCTGAATGGCGGCGGAGGGCGGCGCGCGACCGGCTTGCCCTTCAGGAACGGGGCCGCCGGCGCCGGCCACCGCTGGAGGCCCGGGCGCGGCGCCGGTAGGAGTCGCACCCATGATCGACGCATGTCCCACCCGCCGCCGCGCGCTGGCCCTCGCCGCCGGGGGCGCTCTGGCGCTCGCCGGGTGCGGCGGGCGGCCCGCGCCCCTGCCGCAGCGGCCCGCGGCCGAGACGCCCGCCGCCGCGCTCCGCCCCGACGCGCTGCGCGTGACAGGCGCCGACGGCATGCCGCTCGCCGCGACCGCCTGGGCGCCGGCGGGGCGGCCGCGTGCGGTGATCCTCGCGCTCCACGGCTTCGGCGAGACCGCGCCCAACACCTTTGATGCCGCCGCGCGGCATTGGGCGGGGCGGGGCATCGCCGTCACGGGATACGACCATCGCGGCTTCGGTCGGAACCCCTCGCGCCGGTCCTGGCCCGGGGCAGAGGCGCTGGTGGCCGACGCGGTGGCCGTCTCGCGGCAGGTGCGGGCGCGCCATCCCGGCCTGCCGCTCGTCGTGATCGGCCACTCGATGGGGGGCGGCGTGACGCTCGCCGCCGCCGCGGCGGGGCTCGAGGCCGACGCGCTGGTGCTCGCCGCGCCCGCCATCGCCGGGGGCGCCGAGATGTCGCCCGTCTACCGGCTGGGGGGCTGGGCGCTCGGCACCTTCGCGCCCGACCGCCGCTTCACCGGCGGCGACGTGGTGACGCTGGTGCCCACCGACAACCCCGACGCGCTCGCCGCTGCCGCCGCCGACCCGCTCCACTTCGCCGACGCCTCGGGGCGCGAGTTGTGGGGGCTGGTACGCGTCTCCGATCTCGCGGCCCGCGCGGCGCCGCGCGTCGAGATCCCGGTGCTGACCCTGATGGGCGCCAACGACGACTACGTGCGCGCCGAGGGCGTGCGCGCGGTGCACGAGCGCATCCCCGGCGCGGCGCGCTTCGCGGTCTACCCCGAGGGCTGGCACTGGCTCTTCCGCGACCGACAGGCGCCGCTTGTGTGGGATGACGTGGCAAGGTTCGTGCTGGGCCTGCCCGCCCCGAGCTGACAGCGGGACCCCGAGACGGGAGGAACCGGGCTGGCCGGGCCGCATTGCGCCGAGCGGGATCGAGCCGCGAGGGGCGCGGAGGCAGGCGAGCGCCCGCGCGGCGCGGCACCCCGCCGCCCGCGCCTTTTCAGGCGCCCGCGTCAAGAGTATAGTCATCAAGACCCAACAGGATTCCTTTCATGATCCGCTTTCTCTTCTCGGGCTTCGGCGCCCTTTTCGCCATGCTCACGACCGGCGCGCTCTTTGCGGCGCTGATGGTGCTGGCCGTCCTGTGGATGTACGGTCGCGAGCTGCCCGGCCACGAGGAGCTGGCGAATTACGAGCCCAAGACGATCAGCCGCATCTACTCGACGGAGGGGCAGATCATCGACGAGTTCGCGGTCGAGCGGCGTCTGTTCGTGCCGAGCGAGGACATTCCCGACCTTGTCAAGCAGGCCTTCATCTCGGCGGAAGACAAGAATTTCTACACGCATGCCGGCTACGATCCGCGTGGCATGGTCGCCGCCGTGCTCGACATGGCGCAGGGCGGCGCTCTGCGCGGCGCCTCGACGATCACCCAGCAGGTGATGAAGAACTTCCTGCTGTCGGGCGACCGCACGGTCGAGCGCAAGCTGAAGGAGATCATCCTCGCCGCCCGCGTCGAACAGGCGCTGACCAAGGACAAGATCCTCGAGCTCTACCTCAACGAGATCTATCTGGGGCAGAACTCCTACGGCGTGGCGGCCGCGGCGCAGACCTTCTTCAACAAGACGCTGACGGAGCTCGAGCCGCACGAGGCGGCCTATCTCGCCGCGCTGCCCAAGGCGCCCTCTGACCTGCACCCGGTGCGCGCGAAGGAGCGGGCGACGGCGCGGCGCAACTATGTGCTGCGCGAGATGTTCGAGAACGGCTACCTTGATCGCGCTTCCTACGAGGCCGAGCGCGCGATGCCGCTGCGCTCGGTGCAGAACGGCGACTTCGACAGCTTCCGCCGGGCGCTGCCGCCGCGCTCCTTCTTCACCGACGAGATCCGCAGGCAGCTCTCGGGCGAGTTCGGCGAGGAGGAGTTCTTCGGCGGCGGTCTGGCGATCCGCGCGACCGCCGATGCCCAGCTGCAGAAGGCCGCCGAGGAGGCGCTGCGGCGTGCGCTGGAAGACTACGACCGCAATCAGGGCATCTGGCGCGGCACGGGCGAGAGCGTGGCGCAGGAGGCGCTGGCGAGCGAGGCGGCGTGGCGCGAGGCGCTGGCCGATACGGAAGTCGCCCGCGACATCCTGCTCGATGGCAAGTACTGGCACCCCGCCGTGGTGCTCGAGGTGGCCGAGATGTCGCTGACGCTGGGGGTCGAGGACGTGGACGGCACCGTGAGCGTGCCGCGCGAGGATATCCGCTGGCTGCGCGGCGACTTCTTCGACAATTTCGAGGCCGGCGACGTCGTGCATGTCCGCCGCGTGACCGACGAGGGGGGCCAGACCGTACGCTGGTCGCTCCGGCAGGTGCCCGAGGTCCAGGGCGCGTTCATGGCGATGGACGTGCATAACGGCCGGGTGCTCGCCATGCAGGGCGGCTTCTCCTACCAGCATTCGGTCTTCAACCGGGTGACGCAGGCCACGCGCCAGCCCGGCTCGGCCCTCAAGCCGCTGGTCTACGCCGCGGCGCTCGATTCGGGCTACACGCCCGCGACCATCGTCGTCGACGCCCCGATCGAGGTGGACACGCCCGACGGGGTCTGGCGCCCCAAGAACGCCTCCAACCGCTTCTACGGCCCGACCCCGCTGCGCACCGGCATCGAGCAGTCGCGCAACCTGATGACGATCCGCCTCGCGCAGGAGGTCGGGATGGACACGGTCGCCCGCTACGCCGAGGATTTCCGCGTCTACGACGACCTGCAGCCCTTCCTCGCCAACGCGCTCGGCGCGCAGGAGACGACGCTCTACCAGATGGTCGCGGCCTACGCGATGTTCGCCAACGGGGGCGAGCGGGTGGAGCCCACGCTCGTCGACCGGGTGCAGGATCGCTGGGGCGGCACCGTCTACAAGCACGACCAGCGCCGCTGCCCCGAATGCGAGCTCGCGGCCCTCGCGCCCGGCGAGGTGCCGCGCATCGTGTCGGATCGCGGCCGCGCCATCGACGCGATCACCGCCTACCAGCTCACCTCGATGCTGCAGGGCGCGGTGGAGCGGGGCACGGGGCGCAGCGCGGTGGGCTCGGCCGGCCTCGGCGTGCCGCTGGCCGGCAAGACCGGCACCACCAACGACGCCAAGGACGTGTGGTTCGTCGGCTTTTCCTCGAACATCGCCGCGGGCTGCTATATCGGTCACGACCAGCCGCGCTCGCTCGGCCCCGGCGCCTATGGCGGCACGCTCTGCGCGCCGGTCTTCGCCGAGTTCATGCGCGAGGCGATCGCCAAGTACGGTGGCAGCGACTTCGAGGTGCCGCCGGGGGGCTTTTTCGTCAAGATCGACCGCCGCTCGGGCACGCGTCTGGCCGACGACGCCTCGGGCCCCGACGTGGTCGCCGAGTATTTCCGCGATGGCGAGCAGCCGGCCTTCGGCATCGCGCTCGACGGCGGCTTCCGGATGGGCAACGACGTGAAGCTCTTCGCCGCGGGCGAAGACCCCACGACGAGCCGCGAGGTGACCAACTCAAGGGGCGAGCGCGTGCGCATCGCGCCCAAGGCGTCGTTCGGCTCGCTCTCGTCGGGCGGCCTCTACTGACCCGCGGCGCCGCGCCCGCCCCGCGCCGCGCTTGAAGGCGCAGGGCGCGAGGCCTATACCCCGTCTCTCATCCACCCGAGCGAGGGAGCCCGACCATGCGCGCCGAGACGCAAGCCACCGTCGAGAAGGTCCGCAAGTCGCTCGACCTCTTGGGCCAGCGGCTGGGGCTGGAGACGGCCGAGCATCGGCTGGAAGAGTTCAACGCCCGCGTCGAGGACCCGACCCTGTGGGACGACCCCGCCGCCGCGCAGAAGCTGATGCGTGACCGGCAGGCGCTGGTCGACGCGCTCGGCACCTACCGCGAGATTGCGCAGGATCTCGAAGACCAGGTCGACCTGATCGCGTTGGGCGAGGCGGAGGACGACGCCGAGGTCGTCTCCGAGGCCGAAGCCGCGCTCAAGGCGCTGGCCGAGAGGGCCGCCGCCAAGGAGATCGAGGCCCTGCTCGACGGCGAGGCCGATGCCAACGACTCCTTCCTCGAGATCAACGCCGGCGCCGGCGGCACCGAAAGCTGCGACTGGGCGGCGATGCTCGCGCGCATGTATGTCCGCTGGGCCGAGAAGCGCGGCTACAGGGTGGAGCTGCAGGCCGAGAGCGCGGGCGAGGAGGCCGGCATCAAGTCGGCCACCTACAAGATCTCGGGGCACAACGCCTACGGCTGGCTGAAGAGCGAATCGGGCGTCCACCGGCTCGTGCGCATCTCGCCCTACGACAGCTCGGCGCGGCGCCACACCTCGTTCTCGTCGGTCTGGGTCTACCCGGTCGTCGACGACAACATCGAGATCGAGGTGAACCCCGCCGATATCCGCGTCGATACCTACCGCTCGTCGGGCGCGGGCGGGCAGCACGTCAACACGACCGATTCGGCGGTGCGAATCACGCACATCCCCACCGGCATCGTGGTGACGAGTTCCGAGAAGTCGCAGCACCAGAACCGCGACATCGCCATGAAGGCGCTGAAATCGCGCCTCTACCAGATGGAGCTCGACCGCCGCAACGAGGCGATCCAGGCGAGCCACGAGGCCAAGGGCGAGGCCGGCTGGGGCAACCAGATCCGCTCTTACGTGCTGCAACCCTATCAGATGGTGAAGGATCTGCGGACGGGGCACGAGACCTCAGACACGCAAGGGGTGCTCGACGGCGACCTCGACGCCTTCATGGCGGCGACGCTGGCGTTGCAGGTCTCGGGCAAGTCGCGCGCCGAGGCGGCCGCGGAGTAGCGCCGCGATCGCAGGGTTCGGCGGGCTGCGCCCGTCGCCCGCTCGCCCGCACCGGGCCTTGCATCGGTCAGCCCGTGCCGCTCTCGCGGGGCTGGCGGTGCCAGAGCGGCGGGGGCAGGGCGCGACTCTCGCGATCGAGCGCCTCCTCCGCCTCGGCCAGCGCGCGGTGGAAGGCGGGGCGGTCGATCTCCCGAAGCACGCGCCGCGCCCAGAGGCCCCGCAGATAGGGCCTGTCCTGCGCCGCCAGCACCGCGAGCACCGACCGAAGGTAAGGGCGGTGCCGATGCCGCTTGCGCCAGACGCGCGCGAAGGAGCGCGCGTCGAGCCGCCCCAGCGCTGCGGCGCGCACCAGCGGCCAGGTCAGGCCCATGTCGGCCAGCGCCTGCTCGGTCTGCCAGCCAACATGCGGGGTGCGGAAATGCTGGCCGCGGGGCCCGAACAGCGCGGCATGCATCGCGTCCTCGCTGACGGTCGGGTCATAGATCAGCGACACGCGCTCGGCCGCCTCGACCATCGCCGGCGCATAGCCGTAGCGGCCCGTGAAATCGAGCCGTCGCGCCCCCATGAAGCGGTGGTCCCACACGGCGCGGGCGGGGTCGAGCGTGGCCTGCGGCCGGATCGCCAGCACCGCCGCGCCGGGGGCCGCGACCGAAAAGGCGCAGGCGGCATAGCCCTCGGCCCCCGCTCCGAAGAACAGCACGCGGTCGAACAGGTCGAAGAAGCCGTCGTCCACCAGGTCGTCGAAGAAGGCATAGACCTCGTCGTCGCGGAACCACGTCGTGCCCTCCGAATAGAGGCAGAGCTGCGACCAGCCCTCGCGCCCGGCCAGCCGCAGGCCGGCGGGCAGCTTCTCGCCCTCCTGCGCGCGAATGTCTTCGGCATTCTCGAAGGTGACGAGCAGAACCTCCTGATCCTCCTCGGTGTAGAGGGCGCCGTGGCGGTCGGCGAGCCGCGCGTGAAAGCCGTGCTCCATCGCGTGGGAGTCGAGCCGCGCTAGCCAGGCTGCCGTCGTCGTCGTCATCGTGCCTCCGCTCGGGGTCCCTTTCACCTTACCGCAGCTTGGTAAACCGGGAATGGGGCGGAATTGGGAGCGCGCGGCGGCGCGCGAGCCATCGACGCAAGGTCATGGGCGGCGCAAGACGAGGGTGCCGTCGCGCGTGAGGTCTGCGTCGGGGGCGAGGCCCGCCCCCGATGCGGCCTCGGCCACGGTCTCGCGCATCTCGGCCGCCTCACCGCTCTCGACGGCGAGGGCGCGCAGGGTGGGCAGCGCCGGAAGACGGGGCAGGGGGCCGGCCGTTGCGTCGGCGAACAGCAGGACGGGAGAGAAGTCGGAAAGCCGCTCTGCCTCGAGAAAAATGAGGCGCGGCAGGCCATTGAGCCGGGCGATTGCCGCGATGTGCCCGCGGCGCGCAGGGTCTGGCTCGACGATGGCAAGATGCGGCAGGCCGAGCTTGCCCGCAAGGAGCGCGACGACATGTCCGCATCCCGTGCCCACCACGGCCGCCCGGTCTTCGGCCCGGGCGAGGGCGAAGACGGCCCCGGTCAGGCCGGGCTGCCAGGTGCCGGCCTCGAGAGCTGTCGCCGTGCCGTCGTCGATCACGCCGGTGTCGCGGGGCAGGTGCATGCCGCGCCAGCGCAGCGGCGGCGCGCCCGGCGCGTGCGCGCCCATGCGCCGGGACTCAGCCGAAGGCCTGCAGACCGGTCTGCGCCCGCCCGAGGATGAGCGCGTGGATGTCGTGGGTGCCCTCGTAGGTGTTGACCGTCTCGAGGTTGGCCATGTGGCGGAAGACGTGGAAATCCTCGCTGATGCCGTTGCCGCCGTGCATGTCGCGGGCGACCCGTGCGATCTCGAGCGCCTTGCCGCAATTGTTGCGCTTCATCAGGCTGATCGCCTCGGGCGCGGCCGTGTGCGCCTCCATCATCCGCCCGAGCGCGAGCGCGCCCTGCAGGCCCAGCGCGATCTCGGTCTGCATGTCGGCGAGCTTTTTCTGGAAGAGCTGGGTGGCCGCCAGCGGCTTGCCGAACTGCTTGCGGTCGAGCCCGTAGGCGCGGGCGGCGTGCCAGCAGGCCTCGGCGGCGCCCATCACGCCCCAGGCGATGCCGTAGCGCGCACGGTTGAGGCAGCCGAACGGCCCCTTCAGCCCCTCGACGCCCGGAAGGAGCGCGTCTTCGCCGACCTCGACGCCGTCCATCACGATCTCGCCGGTGACGGAGGCGCGCAAGCTGAGCTTGCCGCCGATCTTGGGCGCGCCCAGCCCCGTCGCCCCCTTGTCCAGCACGAAGCCCTTGATCTTGCCATCATGCGCGTCGGACTTGGCCCAGATCACGAAGACATCGGCGATGGGCGAATTCGAGATCCACATCTTGGAGCCGGTGATGCGATAGCCGCCGTCGATCTTCTCGGCGCGCGTCTTCATGCCGCCGGGGTCGGAGCCGGCATCGGGCTCGGTCAGGCCGAAACAGCCGATCAACTCGCCCCTGGCGAGGCCCGGCAGATACGTCCGCTTCTGGTCCTCGGTGCCGTAGGCGTGGATCGGATACATCACCAGAGACGATTGCACCGACATCATCGAGCGGTAGCCCGAATCGACCCGCTCGACCTCGCGCGCGATCAGCCCGTAGGAGACGTAGCCGGCACCCAGCCCGCCGTATTCCTCGGGGATGGTCACGCCGAGCAGCCCCGCCTCTCCCATCTCGGAAAAGATCGACGGGTCGACCGTCTCGCCCGCGTAGGCGGCGGTCACGCGCGGCTGCAGGCGCGACTGGGCGAACTCGTGCGCGGCATCCCGCAGCATCCGCTCGTCCTCCGTCAGCTGCGCCTCGAGGCCCAGCGGATCGTCCCAGACGAAGGGGGCGAGGTTGGGGCGGTCGGCCTGCGCGGCCGCGGCGACGGGCGTCTCGACGTTCATGGCATCTCTCCTCACGCTCGGCCCTGATCTATGGCAACGGTGGCCGGGGGGCAACGCCGCCCGGTTCGCTCCTTGGGCCGGCCTCCGGCAAGTGCCTGCGCGCTTGTCCCGCCGGCCACGGCGCTATCTCGTGTGCGGCACACCACCGCAGGGAGAGAGACATGATCCGCACACCCCTCACCGCCACGCTCGCGATCGCCGCCGCGGGTGCCCTCGTCACGCCGGCCGCGGCCGAACTCGTCATGCAGGATTTCGACTACGAGGTCGGCGGCGTGCCCATGCAGGGCCATGTCGCGCGCAACACCGCCGTCGAGCCGCGCGGCACGGTGCTGATCGTCCACGACTGGGACGGGCTGACCGACTACGAGGAACAGCGCGCCGGGATGCTGGCCGCGCTCGGCTACACCGCTGTCGCGATCGACGTCTACGGCCGCGACAACCGCCCGACCTCGATGGAGGAGAACCGCGCGCGCTCGGGCGAGCTCTACGACGACCGCGAGTTGTTCCGGGAGCGGCTGGCGGGCGCGCTCGAGGCGGCGCGGGGGCTCGACGGCGTCGGCGACGACATCGCGATCATGGGCTACTGCTTCGGCGGCGCCGCCGTGCTCGAGGCGGCGCGCGCGGGCATGGACGTCGACGCCTTCGTCAGCTTCCACGGCGGGCTGCCCACGCCCGAGGGCCAGAGCTACGAGGACGCCTCGGGGCCGGTGATGTTCTTTCACGGCTCGGCCGACCCGGTCTCGGGCCCCGGCGACCTCGCGCAGGTCATGGCCGAGATGCTGGAGGCCGACGTCGAGCACCAGGCCCACATCTATGGCGGCGCGCGGCATTCGTTCACCGTGTGGGGGTCGAACGACTACGATCTCGAGGCCGACACTGCCTCGTGGAGCGCGCTGCAGGCGTTCCTCGCCGAAGAGCTCTGAGGGCTCAGCCGTCGCCCGCAAGCCGACGTGCCAGCGCCTCGATCATGTCGGCGCCGTCGTGCGGGGGCGGCGTTCCGGCATCCTCGGCGCGGACAAGGGTCAGGACGAGGCCGAGCACCGCGGCATGGATCGCGGCGGCATCGGCGCGGCGCGTGTCGCCGTCGCCGTCGCCGTCGAGACAGGCGGCAAGGTCGGCGAGAACCGGCGCGGCGATCTGGCCCGGCCGCGAGTCGACCGACCCTGAGGTGGCGGGCGGCGTGAGGTAGACGAGGCGGAAGCGGTCGAGATCCTCGAGGTGGAAGCCCGCCACCGCCTCGACGAAGGCGCGCACCGCCTCGGGCCCGCGCCGCCCGCGCAGAGCGGCGCGCGCCGCCCCCGCCTCGGCGGCGACATCGGGCAGCAGCGTCTCGGCCAGAAGGGTATCCTTGGTCGGGAACCAGTAGATCACGGCCTGTTTCGACTTGCCAAGACGCCTGGCCACCGCGTCGAAGGTCAGGCCGCGCGGCCCCTTCGCGCGCAGCACGTCGCGGGCGATGCGCAGGATGCGCTCGCGCGTGTCCGCCCTGCCTGCCTCTGCCGACATGATGCGCTCCCGTGGCTGCCTACCGGCGGTAGGCTAGGCGCGCACGCCGCGTGCAGGCAAGGACAATGGTGGGTAAGACGCAAAAGCCCCGTCGCGGGTGCGGCGGGGCCAGGGGCTGGGCGGGCCGTGACCCGCAGGATGCCGGCTCAGGGCGTCATTTGGCGATCGGGCCGATCATCATGACCATCTGCCGCCCTTCCATCTTGGGCATGTTCTCGACCTTGCCAAGGGTCTTCACGTCTTCGGCCACCCGTTCGAGCAGGTCGCGCCCGAGGTTCTGGTGGGCCATTTCCCGGCCGCGGAAGCGCAGGGTGACCTTCACCTTGTCCCCGGCTTCCAGAAAGCGGGTGACGTTGCGCATCTTGACGTCGTAATCGTGGCTGTCGGTGTTGGGGCGGAACTTCACCTCCTTCACCTCGATCGTCTTCTGCTTCTTCTTGGCCTCGGCCTCGCGCTTCTGCTGCTCGTACTTGAACTTGCCGAAGTCCATGATCTTGCAGACGGGCGGGGTCGCGTTGGGCGAGATCTCCACCAGGTCGAGGCCCACCTGCTCGGCAAGTTCGAGCGCGCGCTCCGGCTTGACCACGCCGACATTCTGGCCGTCGGGGCCGATCAGCCGGATTTCGGGGGCGCGGATGCGTCCGTTGACGCGGGGGCCGGTGTCGCGCGTGGGAGGCGCGTTGTGAGGTCTGCGGGCTATGGCGATCATCCTTCGGTGGTTGGGGAAAAGTGCGCGGAACATACCGATTTCGCGGAGTCCTTTCAAGGCGGGACGCGCGACGCCGCACCCTCGCCCGCTGCGCTGTCACGGGCCGGCGCCGCTGGTCCGTCGCCGTGCGCGTCACGCGGCCCGGCCGGGGCGCCCGGAGGTGGCGCCGGACGATCGGGCGTTTCCCGTGCGCCGGGCCCGTGGCAAGGGAGCGGGGCGGTCCGCGCCGGGCGAGTCGCCTGCTTCTCCGGCCAGGCCGCGATGTGTTTTTTGTCGGCCGGAGGCCCGCCATGACCCGCGTGACCGCCCTCATCATTGCCCTCGTCGCCATCGCCACCGGCGCGTGGCTCTACTGGGACAGCCTTGACACCCCCCCAGAGGGGCCTGCCGGGGCACCTGCCGACGCGCCCTCCGAGGCGCCCTCCGCCCCGGCGGAATAGGCGCCCCCCGCGCACACCCGGACCGATCCCGGCGCGCGACGCTCCTGTCACATCAGGGCGCGCCCGACGCCGGCGATACTGCTCGTGCCGCGCGGCAGAAGGATGGAGCGATGAAGACCTGCGTGTCGGCAGGGATCGGCGTCGTGGCGCTCGGCGCGGCGACATGGCTCCATGACGGACGCACGCCGGAGGCCCGGCGCACGCCAGGGCCGACCGAGCCGACTGGACCCGGCCGAGGGCCTTGTCGAAAAGCCCGAGACCATGCCCCGGGGGCACGGCCGACGCCGCCTGCGCCCTCGTCGAGGAGGGCGGCATCGACGAGCTTTCGGCGGGGCTGGTGGAGGAATAGACCGCCACGGGTGCTGGCGGCATCGCACGTCTGCAAGGCACCGCCCTTTTGGGGCAGAGCAGACGATGTCAGCCCACGAAGGCCTTTTCCACCACGTACTCGGCAGGCTCCGAATTGGCGCCCTCGCGCAGTCCGTGGCCCTCGAGGATCGCCTTCATGTCGAGATTGAAGGGCAGCGAGCCGCAGACCATCGCGCGGTCGGTCACGCGCGAGAGCCCGCCCTCGATGCCGAGATCGCCGAACACCGTCCCGTCCTCGAGCAACGTGGTGATCCGGCCCATGCGGGGGCTCTGCTCGCGGGTCGTGGTGGGGTAGTAGACCAGCTTGTCGGCGAAGCCCTCGCCGATCAGTTCGCCCAGCACCTCGTCGCGCCGCACCTCGTCGACCAGGCGCCGGCCGTATTCCAGCTCGGCCACTTCGCGGCAGGTATGGGTGAGGATCACCTCGTCGTAATCGTGGTAGGTCTGTGGCTCGCGGATGAGCGAGGCGTAGGGCGCGATGCCGGTGCCGGTGGCGAAGAACCACAGCCGCTTGCCCGGCAGCAGCGCGTCGTGGACGAGCGTGCCCACCGGCTTGGGCTTGAGGATGATCTCGTCGCCCGGGCGGATGTGCTGCAGGCGCGAGGTGAGCGGGCCGTCCTGCACCTTGATCGAGTAGAATTCCAGCTCGTCGTCCCAGTCGGGGGAAGCGATGGAATAGGCGCGCAGCAGCGGGCGGGTCTTGCCCGTCTGCGGGTCTGTGTCGCCCATCAGCCCGATCATCACGAACTCGCCCGAGCGGAACCGCAAGCTGCGCGGCCGCGTCGTGCGGAAGGAGAACAGCCTGTCCGTCCAGTGCGCCACATGGGTGACGGTGACGGTATCGGGCCAGTCGATCCTCGCCGGCTCGGCCGCCGGCGCGACAGGGCGCGGCAACTCGGCGAGGGAGGAAGAGGCGGCCGCGAGGGCCTCTGGCATCTGGTCTTCGGGCATCCCGTGTCTCGCTCGTGGTCTTCGCGCTCCGTGGCTAGCGCGCGCCCGTCATGCCGGCCTTGATCTGGGTCAGGCGGGGCGCGCGACAGGCCGGACAGGCACTTGCCTGACCCAAGACGTGACTTTTCGGGCGCAAAGGGTCAAGCGCGACCCATCGCCCCCACGCCGCCCTGCCGATGCACCCGTGCAAGATCCATGGGCCGAGGTGCCCGCGGCGCGGCCTCGACCAGCGCCTCGGTCAGACGGACTCGGCCGCGTCCCTGATCGAAACCGGGCCATGCGGGCCGAAGCGCACCTCGACGAGCCGAACGGCGCTCCGCCGCGCGCCGCGCGGCCCGGCGCCCACGCACTCGGCCTCGAGCAGGCGGATGTCGCCATGCGCCTCGTCCTCGATCAGCTCCGCCTCGGCGAGGTCGGACGTCCAGCCGCCGGCCTCGGTCAGGAACACGCAGCGGCCAGCGGGACCGGACTCGGCGACCACGACGCTGGGTCGGAAGGAATGGGGCATCGGCTCGTCTCCTCTTCGGACTGCCAAGGTCTGACCACCCGTGCCCGGACCTGCGCCGCCTGTGGCAGCGCTGCACCGGGCACCCCCTGATCGGTGCCCCTTATAGAACGGATTCCTTGAGTCGCGCCAGAGGAAGCTACAAATGAAAACGCTTGTTCTGCGCTGCGGCATGATTCGGAGCGCAGGTCTTGCCCCCGGGGAGCCAGCGACATGCCCGTTCGCCTCGACGCGATGGACCGGAAGATTCTCGCCGAACTGCAACGCGATGCGGGGCAGTCGCTCGACGAGATCGCGCGCGCGGTGGGCTCGTCGAAGACGCCGGTGTGGAATCGCGTACGCAAGCTGCGCGAGGCGCGCGTGATCCGGCAGAACACCGTGCTGCTCGACCCCGAGGCGCTCGGGCTCGAGGCGTGCTTCTTCGTGCTGATCCGCACCGCGGCCCACGAGGCGGAGTGGCAGGCGCGCTTTCTCGAGGCGCTGCGCACCCGGCCCGAGGTGCTCGAGGCGCACCGTCTTGCGGGCGATATCGACTACATCGTCAAGGTGCGAGTCCCCAACGCGCGCGCATACGACCGCTTCTACCAGGCGCTGATCGGCGAGGTCTCGATCCACACGGTGACGGCGCTTCTGTCGATGGAGGAGATCAAGGCCACACCCAACCTTCCGGTGGTCGAGTTTGGCAGCTGAGGTGTCTGCCTACCCGCGGTAGGCAGCCTTGATCCCCCGCCGGAGACGCCCACCTTTCCCGGACCCGCCCGGCAAAGAGAGAGGGATTCCATGCTGCCTCGTGTCGTCCTCGCGCTCACGCTCGCCGTCGCCGTCGCCGTCACTGTCGCCGTGCCCGGTCTTCCGGCCCTCGCCGAGACGCGACAGACCGCCGCGACGCCGGTCGAGATCGATGCCGTCGTCACCGGGCTCGACGCGCCGTGGGCCGTGGGCTTCCTGCCGGGCGGCGGCCTGCTGATCACCGAGCGCGACGGGCGCCTGCTGCATGTCGGCCGCGACGGGACGCGCGGTGAGGTCGCCGGCGTGCCCGAGGTGCGCGCGGCGGGGCAGGGCGGTCTGCTCGATCTGCTGGTGCCCACCGACTTCGCCGAGCGGCGGGAGATCTTCCTCAGCTTCGCCAAGCCCCAGGGCGGGCGCGAGGGCACCGCGGTGGCCCGCGCGCGTCTCTCCGACGACGCCGCGCGGCTCGAGGACGTGACGGTGATCTGGGAGATGGCGCCCGGCTCCTCGGGCGGGCGGCATTTCGGCTCGCGCCTCGTCGAGGGCGAGGGCGGCACGCTCTTCGTCACCGTGGGCGACCGGGGCGACCGGCCCTCGGCGCAGGACATGCGCATCGAGAGCGGCAGCATCGTGCGCATCAGGCGCGACGGCACGATCCCCGCCGACAATCCGCTCGTGGGGCGGCAGGGCGCGCGGCAGGCGCTGTGGACATGGGGCCACCGCAACCCCCAGGGCATGGCGCGTGACGGGCAGGGCCGGCTCTGGGCCGTGGAGCACGGCGCGCGCGGGGGCGACGAGGTCAACCTGATCGAGCGCGCGACGAATTACGGCTGGCCGATCATTAGCTACGGTCGCCACTATTCCGGCGCGCGGATCGGCGAGGGGACCGAAAAGGAGGGCATGGCGCAGCCGGCCCATTACTGGGATCCCTCGATCGCCCCCTCCGGCATGGCCTTCGTCACCGGCGGCCCTTTCGCCGAGTTCTGGGGCGGCGACATCTTGGTGGGCTCGCTCAACTCCGGCCTGATCTCTCGGCTCGATGTCGAGGACGAGGGCGTGCGCGAGGTGGAGCGGATCGCCACGCCCGAGACGCAGCGGGTGCGCGACATCCGGCTCGGCCCCGACGGGGCGATCTGGTTTCTCTCCGAGGGCAACGGCACGCTCTACCGGATGGCGCCCGCTCCAGGCGGCTGAGCGGTGCCAAATCCCTTCGCGAAGGGATTTGCAAAAGCCTTCTCCAAGGCTTTTGCGTCGCCGTGTCAGGCTGGCGCCCTGGCCCCGGAATGGGCGCCGCGCTCGCGGTAGGGGGTCGTCTCGTACATCGCGCGGTAGCACTTGGAGAAGTGCGAGGGCGAGGTGAAGCCGCAGGCGAGCGCCACGTTGATCACGCTCATGTCGGTCTGCAGCAGCAGGTTGCGCGCCTTCTGCAGGCGCAACTCCATGTAGTAGCGCTTGGGGGAGCGGTTGAGGTAGCGGCGGAACAGCCGCTCGAGCTGGCGCGTCGAGAGGCCCACGTCGCGCGCCAGAAGGGCGGGCGAGATCGGTTCCTCGAGGTTCTGCTCCATGATCTGGATGACCTGCCCGAGCTTCGGATGGCGCACGCCGATCCGGCTCGGGATCGACAGGCGCTGCGTATCCTGGTCGGTTCGGATCGCGGAGTAGATGAGCTGGTCGGCCACGGCGCCGGCCAGCTCCTCGCCGTGGTCGTCGGCGATGAGCTTGAGCATCAGGTCGATCGAGGCGGTGCCGCCGGCGGTCGTCATGCGGTTGCCGTCGACCACGAACACGGACTTGGTCAGCGTCACCTCGTCGAACTCCTCGGTGAAACTGTCCTGGTTCTCCCAGTGGATCGTGGCCCGCCGGCCATCGAGGAGGCCCGCCTTGGCCAGCGTGTGGCCCGCGGTGCACAGGCCCGCCACCGGCAGCCCCCGTCGGGCCTCGCGCCTGAGCCAGGAGATGACCCGTTTGGTGGTCGCCTTCTGGATGTCGAGGCCGCCGCAGATCATCAGCGTGTCGTCGCGCGTGATCTCGCCCAGATCGCCGTCGAGCACGAACTCGGTGCCGTTCGAGCAGCGCACCGAGCCGCCGCCCTCGCCCAGGCTGATCCACGAATAGAGGTCGCGGCCCGCCATACGGTTGGCGATGCGCAGCGGCTCGATCGCGCACGCGAAGGAGAGCAGCGTGAACTCCGGCAGCAGCACGAAGACGAACCGGCGCGGCTTTGTCCCCGCGCCTTTCGCGGAGACGGGCTCGGGGGCGGTGCGGTGCAGCTGGTCCATGGGTCCGCGATCATGTCTGGCACCCAACCCAATGCAAATTCGGGACAGCGCCGCAATACCTATCGTATCACTTTCATGACGATGGAGCACGCGGCGCGGCAGGGCGCCCCGCGACGCGGCGATTTGCCGTGGCGGTGCGTGGCGCCAGCCGCTATAGAGCGCGGCGCGACCGCCACCGCGAGGGAGGGAGACCGACATGTCCGCCGCACCGCAGAACGCCCCGACACAGACCGTCCGCTGGAGCAAGTCCGGCTGGCGCGCGAAACCGCGGGTGCAGATGCCGGACTACCCCGACCAGGCGGCGCTGGCGCGCGTCGAGGCGCAGCTCGCCAAGTATCCGCCGCTCGTCTTCGCGGGCGAAGTGCGCCGGCTGAAGGGCGAGCTCGCCAAGGCGGCCCGCGGCGAGGCGTTCCTGCTGCAGGGCGGCGACTGCGCCGAGAGCTTCGCCGAGTTCTCGGCCGACACGATCCGCGACACCTTCAAGGTGATGCTGCAGATGGCGGTGGTGCTGACCTACGGCGCCAAGGTGCCGGTGGTGAAGGTCGGCCGCATGGCCGGCCAGTTCGCCAAGCCGCGCTCGGCGGCGACCGAGACGGTGGGCGGCGTCGAGCTGCCGTCCTACCGGGGCGACATCATCAACGACATCGAGTTCACGCCCGAGGCGCGCGCGCCGCGCGCCGAGAAGATGCTGCAGGCCTACACCCAGGCGGCAGCCTCGCTGAACCTGCTGCGCGCCTTCTCGACGGGCGGTTTCGCCGACATCCACCGGGTGCACGCCTGGACGACCGGCTTCGCCGCCGAAGACAAGGCGCAGCAGTATCGCGACGTCTCGAACCGGATCGCCGACGCGCTCGACTTCATGAAGGCCGCGGGCCTCGACGCCGACAACATCGAGGCGCTCGCCTCCGTCGATTTCTACACCAGCCACGAGGCGCTGCTGCTCGAATACGAGGAGGCGCTCGCCCGTGTCGACTCCACCTCGGGCCTGCCGGTGGCGGGCTCGGGCCACATGCTCTGGATCGGCGACCGCACCCGCCAGCCGGGCGGCGCGCACGTGGAATTCGCCCGCGGGGTGCAGAACCCGATCGGCCTGAAATGCGGCCCCTCGATGGAGGCCGACGACCTCAAGCGCCTGATGGCCACGCTCAACCCGAGCAACGAGGCGGGGCGGCTGACGCTGATCTCGCGCTTCGGCGCGGGCAAGGTGGCCGAGCACCTGCCGCGCCTGATCGAGACGGTGCGCGCCGAGGGCGCCGAGGTGGTCTGGGTGTGCGATCCGATGCACGGCAACACCATCAAGTCGGCGACAGGCTACAAGACGCGCCCCTTCGAGCGGGTGCTTTCGGAGGTGCGCGAGTTCTTCGCCTGCCACCGCGAGGCGGGCACCATCCCCGGCGGCGTGCATTTCGAGATGACGGGCAAGGACGTGACCGAGTGCACGGGCGGCCTGCAGGCGGTCTCGGACGAGAACCTCAGCGACCGCTACCATACCGCCTGCGACCCGCGGCTCAACGCCACGCAATCGCTCGAGCTCGCCTTCCTCGTGGCCGAGGAGCTGTCGCAGCGCCGCGACGCCGCCCGCGCCGCGGTCTGACCGGCGCAGAGTGACCGGCGCAGAGTGACCGGCGCAGAGTGACCGGCGCAGAGTGACCGGCGCAGA